>Ga0315536_1001378_pt1 | contig 12175 bp, 12 predicted proteins | sample SalMarSW160230MG_FD_203093 | JGI IMG/M metagenome (GOLD analysis project Ga0315536, IMG submission 203093) | Salt marsh sediment microbial communities from the Plum Island Ecosystem LTER, Massachusetts, United States - Salt Marsh Sediment SW1602-30 ... | reverse complement strand
GAATGAAATAGCAGGTCTTCGAATATCTGAGTAAAATCGGATGAGAGCGGGGAGCCGATTCGGCTCCCCGTTTTATTATGTTGACATCAAAGCGTACTGGATAAATAATTTTCCGCGCAGCTCAGCCCGGAACAGATGCTCCGCATCTTCCGCCGACTGGATGGCGATCCTGGATTCCTTTTGATAGAAGAGGTGCTGAATTGGCAGGACTAGTACCGATGAAAGTCTTTCTCACGAAAGGCGTTGGAAGCCACAAGGAGAAGCTTACGAGTTTCGAGCTCGCGCTCAGGAGCGCGGGGATCGCGCATCTGAACATCGTACAGGTCTCGAGCATCTTCCCGCCTTCCTGTGCCTTGGTGCCTCGCTCGAAGGGCGTGGAATACCTGGTCCCGGGGCAGATCGTCTACTGCGTGCTGAGCAGGAACAGCTCGAACGAACCCAACAGGCATATAGGCGCTTCGATCGGGCTCGCGATTCCGAACGACAGGAAGCGGTACGGATATATCTCGGAGCACCATGATTTCGGGATCAAGCAGAAACAGCTCGGCGACTATGCCGAGGACCTGGCCGCGACGATGCTCGCGTCCACTCTCGGCTTCGATATAGATCTTGACCAGGCCTGGGACGAGAGGAAACAGGAGTTCAAGATAGGCGGCCAGATAGTTCTTACAACCAATATAACGCAAACGTCGATCTGCAAGGCCGGAGTCTGGACCACGGTCATGTCGGCTGCCGTGTTCTGCAGCTACGAGTAGACAGGTATGAAGATCACTCACGGGTTCCTCGGCCACGAGGTTTCGGCCGAACGGGAAGAGATATTCGTCATCGCAGCTCCGGTAGAGGAAAGCACCTCCTATATAGAGGGTACGGCGGAGGCGCCGGCCGCTATCATCGAGGCTTCCAGGCAGATCGAGCTTTACAACTTCAGGGCGGAGGCAGACCTCGAGGGAGCCGGCATAGCGACGGTCGACACGGGGGCGCGCTCGCTCGACGATCTTGCCGCCTTTCTCCGCCGTGAGAGGGAGCTGCTCTCCGGCGGGTTCTGCTGCTTCATAGGCGGAGAGCACTCGGTCACGCCGGTCATCCTCGAGGAGATGAAGTACGGGGAGATCGGAATCGTCTGGCTTGACGCCCATTCCGACCTTCGGGAAGAGTACCAGGACAACCCCAGGAGCCATGCTTGCGCCGCGCGGAATTCTCTGCCGTTCGGCGATATCGTGGAGATCGGCGTACGCAGCGTCTCCCGCGGAGAGGCCGGATTCATCGCGGGAAACGACAGGGTGAAGGTCTTCGGGAGATGGAACGAGGGAGCGGCTCTCGCGATCGACGAGCTTCCGGAAAGGGTATACATATCGCTCGATTTCGACGCCGTAGACCCGTCCCTGATCAGGGCGGTCGGAACACCGGAGCCGGGAGGGCTGACGTGGGACGACCTGCTCGGGATATTCGATCACATATTTGCCTCTAAAGCGGTAGTCGGCATGGACGCCGTCGAGCTGTGTCCCGGCAAGTCGGATACTGCATCGAGCTTTACGGCTGCGAAGGCCATATACGAGGCGCTGACACTATACATATCGGGAAAGGAATGAGATGAAAGAAAAATTCCTCAAGGAACCGACCAGGCCGATAATGATCGAACCGGGGATGTCCTGCGACGCTCTGCTCCAGGCGCTCGAAGGGTGCAGCTTCCAGGGGAGGCAGCTTGCCACTGCGGCAAGGATCTGGGCCGAGGGCCTCGACGACGATATTATAGTCTGGCTCGGTCTGGCGGGAGCGATGGTCCCAGCGGGGATGAGAAGGTTGATATCGACCCTTATAGATGAAAGCCTTGTGGACGTCATCGTCTCGACCGGCGCCAATCTCTATCACGACTTCTTCGAGACGGTAGGGCACTACCATCACATCGGATCGACAAGGGTGGACGACGAGGAGCTGAAAGAGAACAGCATAGACAGGATCTATGACACTTACGCTGACGAGGACATCTTCTTCGACATCGACAAGCAGATAGGCGGATGGGCGATGGACAGCCTCGAGGACAGGCCCTATACGACAAGGGAGTTCCTTAAGCTTCTCGGTGACGAGGCCGGTCGAAAATCGGGAGGCGAGCACGGGATACTTTCCTCGGCGGCGCGCAAGGGAGTCCCGGTGTACTGTCCTGCCATAGGCGATTCCTCGATTGGGATCGGGCTGGCGGAGAAGGAACGCAAGGTCGTGTTCGACGTCATCGGAGACGTCGAGGAGACGGCGGCGCTGGCGTTGATGAAGCCTTCGATGGTCATCTACGTAGGGGGGGGGACTCCGAAGAACTTCATCCAGCAGACAGAGGTGACCAATATCGTAAACGGCAGGATGCTATCCGGGCACAAGTTCGCGATACAGTTCGTCGTCGACGCTCCCAACTGGGGCGGGCTGAGTGGATGCACCTTCGAGGAGGCGGTCTCGTGGGGCAAGATCGCTGTCGACGCGAGGATGGTCAGCGTGCTCTGCGACGCGACTATCGCCCTGCCGGTAGCGGCGACGGCTGTTCTGACGAGAAGACAGGGGAAGAAGAGGCCGGGTAAGCACATATCAGAGATCGTCGACTGGTAGTTTCCGGTCGAGGCGGTCGCGGTGGGGGAGACGGGAGGATGTGATGATCGCCGAGATACGTTCCGGCGCGGTAGTGGGGATCGACGGGTACGGCGTGAGCGTCGAGATCGACATCACGAGGGGACTTCCCACATTCACGATAGTGGGCATGCCCGACGCGGCGGTAAGGGAGAGCCGCGAGAGGGTGAGCGCCGCTCTTCGCAACAACGGGTTCAGGATACCAGGCAACAGGATCACCGTGAACCTGGCGCCAGCCGACATCCGCAAGGAGGGTTCCTCCTTCGACCTGCCGATTGCGGTCGGTATCCTTCACGCGAGCGGGCAGGCCGAGTTCCCTCTTGCCAGAGACGTTATGCTGACCGGAGAGCTTGCTCTTGACGGGAGGCTCAAACCCGTCCGCGGCGTCCTGCCCGTCATATGCCATGCGAAATCGGAAGGGTGCCGCGCCGTTGTCATACCGGAGGGCAACGGGGCCGAAGCCTCGGTCGCGGGCGGAGTGGAGATCGTGCCGTGCGCAGACATACGGGAAGCACTAGGGTATCTAGCGGGCAGGTTACGCCCGGAGAGACCGAAGTCCCCGCCGCGGCAGGTGATGGTCGGGGACGGATACGACTTCTCGCAGGTGACCGGGCACCAGTCAGCGGTGAGGGCGCTCCAGGTGGCTGCGGCGGGCGGGCACCACACGATGATGGTCGGTCCCCCGGGCTCGGGCAAGACGATGCTCGCAAGAAGGTTCGCCACGATCCTTCCGCCTCTCGACGGGGACGAGACTCTGGAGGTCGCAAAGATACTGAGCGTGACAGGGAGGCTCTCGCCGGGGGTCCCGCTTTCGAGGCGCCCTTTCAGGGCGCCTCATCATTCTGCGAGCGACGCGGGACTCGTCGGAGGGGGCAGAAGCGCTTCGGCCGGCGAGATCACGCTTGCGCACGGCGGCGTCCTCTTTCTCGACGAGCTGACCGAGTTCAGGCGGAACGTCCTGGAGACGCTCAGACAGCCGCTCGAGGAGGGGAGCATTGTGATCGCCAGGGCGGGGGCCGTATGCCGCTACCCTGCGAGGTTCCAGCTTCTTGCCGCGATGAATCCGTGCCCTTGCGGTTTCCGGGGTTCTCCGTCGCGGGTCTGCAGCTGTACCCCGGCCGCAATAAAGAGGTATCTCTCGAAGATCTCGGGGCCTCTTCTGGACCGCGTATCGATATATATACCGGTGATGGTAGTGGAGCCTGAGAGGTTCGAATCGGAAGACGAGACGCGCCGCTCCTCGGACGAGATCCTGGCCGAGGTGTGTGAAGCCGTGGAGTTACAGAAGAAGCGTTACGAAGGGCAGGATATTTACAGGCGCAACGCCGACCTTCCCCTTTATGCGCTGGACGACTTCTGCCCGATGGAGGACGAGGCGCGCAACCTGCTTGACCGGGCGCAGAGGTCACTGAGGTTCAGCGCACGGTCGAGACGCAACATCATCCAGGTAGCAAGAACGATCGCCGACCTTGAAGGGTCGGGGATGATCGGCGCCTCTCACATCGCCGAGGCGGTCCAGTACAGGGTGCCTCCAGGTCTGGTGTAAAAAAAGCCCCGGTACCGCGCGGTACCGGGGCCTGTCGTCTCCATGGCGTTTCTATCAGAGGTTCCTCGCGTGAAGGATGTCCCGGGCGATGATCATCCTCTGGATCTCGCTTGTGCCCTCGAAGATCCTGTTGATCCTCGAGTCACGGTACATCCTCTCTATGGGGAACTCGCAGATGAACCCGTACCCGCCGTATATCTGCATCGCCTTATCGACGATCCTGTCGAGCGCCTCGGAACAGTAGAGCTTCACTATAGAGGCCTCGCGGGTCACGTTCTTGCCCTGTTCGTACATCCAGGCGGTGCGGTAGAGGATCGATTCCATGTTGAAGATCTCCATCGCCATGTCGGCGAGCATCCACTGGATAGCCTGGTTGGCCGAGATCTTCCTGCCAAACTGTACGCGCTCCTTGGAGTAGGCCGCGCTGAGAGCGAGGCATTCCTTCGCCGCCCCGAGCGCCGCCGCACCGAGACCGAGTCGACCGGTATTAAGGACCTTCATCCCGACTATTACGCCGCGCCCCTCCCTGCCGAGCAGGTTTTCCTTGGGCACCTTGACGTCCTCGAAGACGAGCTCCGCGGTCTTCGAGCCCCTGATCCCCATCTTTTCCTCGATCTTTCCGACGCTGAAGCCGTCGAACTCTTTCTCGATGATGAAAGTGCTGAGCTTGCCGTCGGCAGGGCCGCCCTTCATCGTGGCGAACAGCGTGAAGACGTCGGCGAAGCTGCCGTTGGTGATGAATATCTTCCGGCCGTTGAGGAGGTAATGGTCGCCCTTGTCCTCTGCGGTAGTTTCGGAGGAGTAGGCGTCCGAGCCCGCGTTCGCCTCGGTGAGGGCGTACGCCGCGATCTTTTTCCCCTCGGCGAGAGGAACGAGGTACTTCTGCTTCTGCTCCTCTGTGCCGAACATGTATATCCCGGAGGCGCCGATACTCTGGTGCGCGCCGATGAACGTCGCCGTCGAGGCGCAGCCGCGGCCTATCTCTTCCTGCATTATGCAGTAGCCCATCTCTCCCATCCCCGCGCCGCCGTACTCGGGCGGGAAGGAGATGCCGAGAAATCCCAGCTCGCCGCACTTCTTTATTATCTCGGGGGGTATCTCGTGCTCCTGGTCTATCTTCGCCGCGATCGGCTTGAGTTCGTTGTTTACGAACTTTCGGACCATGTCTCTGAGCATCATCTGTTCATCGGTGAATGTCCATTCCATCGGGTAGTCCTCCTTATGTGAAGTGTCAGAATATTAACCTGATTTTCCCGGGTCAAGTGAAATGAGTTGTCCCCCGCTTGGCCCGCATGGTAACTTACCAGTCCCATGAAGGTTACGGCAAGAGATGAATGGTTCCCCATAGGGCGTGATGGCGCGACCGGCCTTTTCAGGAAGATAGTGCCCGTTCTGAGAAAGGCCGTCAAAGGTCTGAAGGACCCTTCCGTCACTCAAATAGCAAAGCGTTCGAACTCCCCGTTCAGGGTACTCGTCTCGACGGTGATCAGCGCGAGGACCAAGGACGAGGTGACCGGCGCGGCTAGCGAAAGGCTCTTCGCTCTTGCGTCGACTCCCGGTGAGATGTCACGCCTCAGGGCCGCCTCTATAGAGAAGGCGATATACCCGGCCGGCTTTTACAGGACTAAGGCTAGGGCTATAAAAAGCCTCTGCCGCATGCTCGTGGATGAGTACGGCGGTGAGGTCCCCGGCGAGATCGAGCAGCTTGTCAGGCTCCCCGGAGTAGGAAGGAAAACGGCGAACCTCGTCCTCACCCTGGGGTTCGGTAAGCTGGGGATCTGCGTCGACACGCACGTCCATCGCGTGTGCAACAGGCTGGGGGCGATAAGGACGAGGCATCCTTCGGAGACGGAGGCGGCGCTGAGGGAGGTCCTCCCGAAGAGAAACTGGATAGAGATAAACGATATCCTCGTGATGTACGGTCAGGCGATCTGCAACCCCGTCTCGCCGTGGTGCTCGAGATGCGGTATAATAGAGGAATGCGGGCGCGTCGGTGTTACGCGCTCACGTTGAGGATTCTCATAGAAGGAGACACGATGCGACTGATAACCGCCCTTCTTGTATCGATCCTGGCGGCAGCCCCCGTGGTGGCGGGGGATATCGAGTTCGAAGACTACTTCACCGGCGGAGCCTTAAGGGTCGACCTGTATCATACCGGCACCGCCGCCACCGAGACGTATGCCCTTGACGAGCTTATCCGCGAGCCGTTCTGGGGGGGCAACCCGAAACGTCTGCTAGACACGATGAACCTCGGCGGCCATCTGATGAGGGTCTACGACCTTGAGACTAACGGGGAGATCTTCTCCCGGGGGTACTGCTCGCTCTTCGGCGAGTGGGCGACGACCGATGAGGCGATCGAGGGATTCCCGAGGACCTTCCAGGAGACCCTCCTGCTTCCGATGCCGAAACGCCCCGTCCAGATCAGGATAGACAGGCGCGACCGCGGGAACGTCTTTCACAATGTCTTCGACCTGGTCGTCGATCCGTCCGATTACCATATCATGACGGAGACGAGGTACTCGGCCTTCAGAGTGCGGCCTATCGAGAACAACGGCTCACCGGAGCACAAGGTCGATATAGTCATACTCGCCGACGGCTACACGGTCGACGAGCTCCACAAGCTGCGCGAGGACGTGGCCCGTTTCATGAAGGTCTTCTTCGACACCGAGCCGTATGCCGGCAGGCGCAAGGACTTCAACGTGAGGCTCATAGAGAGCGTCTCGGCGGAGTCCGGGGTCGACGATCCGAGGAAGGGCGTCTACCGCGACAACCTGCTCGGCCTCTCCTTCAACTCGTTCGATCTCGACAGGTACATGCTGTCCCTGTCCAACAAAGCGATAAGGGACGTCGCGGCGAAGGTTCCCTATGACATCATAATCATCCTCGCGAACGAGGAGAAGTACGGGGGAGGGGGCATCTTCAACCTCTACTCGACGTGCGTTTCGGACAACGAGTACGACGGGTATATCTTCACGCACGAGTTCGGGCACGCCTTCGCGGGGCTCGGCGACGAGTATTACTCCTCGGAGGTGGCTTACAACGATATGTATCCCCGCGGAGTCGAGCCCTGGGAGCCCAACATCACAGCGCTTCTCGATCCCGCGCACGTCAAGTGGGGGAGCCTGATAAAGGAGGGGACGCCCGTGCCGACGCCCGACGATTCATTGTACGCGGACGTGGTGGGATGCTTTGAGGGGGCGGGGTACTCGGCGAAGGGCCTGTACAGGCCTTATCATACCTGCAGGATGTTCGACAAGGGGCTTGTCGAGTTCTGCCCCGTCTGCAGGAAGGCGATCAGCGATATGATCGATTTCCACACGCACTGACGATGATCAGGGCCCGAAGTGCATCATCCGCTCGCCCCTGAGGAAATCGTCGAGATCCTGGTCGGTCGAGAGCTCGAACTTGTGATATTCCGCCTGGAGAATCGAGAGGTGGCTTCTTTCCATGCTGGCGATGTACTCGAGGAGCTTGCGGCTGTTCGGGTCGCGGGTCTTCGAGGCGAGGTCGGTATAGAATACGTTCGCTTTCTTCTCCGCATCCATGGCTACCTCGAAGAGTTCCTTCATACCGGCGTCATCGCTGAGCTCTCCGGGCATCGGAACGATGGTGTTTTCGGGGACCTTGATCTCGATGTCGGGGAACTGGTCGGAAAAAGCCTTTCGCATGAACGCCTCGTGGCGCTTCTCCTGGCTGATCAGAAAATCCATCGTCTCCTGCATCTCCGCTGCTCCAGCCATCTCCTTCATCTTCATATAGAGGGTCTGCGCGGCCATCTCGGCCTTTATCCCTATCGTGAGGACCTCCAGGGTCGTAAGATCATGTTTCTCTCCCATTACTATGTCCTTTCAGGCGGTATTGCGATAATGGCCATGAATCAAGATATTGCCGTTCTCTATGAATGTCAAACTCAGAGGGTCAGACCGCCGTCTACGACTATCGTCTGCCCCTGTATCCAGCGGGCGTCATCTGAGAGCAGGAACGCCACTACAGGCGCGATATCGTCCGGCTCGGCTATCCTCCCCTGCGGCGCCCTCTTGGTCCATTCGGCGAGGAGCTTGTCCCTGTCTGGGAAGTAGTCGAGCGCCCCGGTATGTATCGGGCCTCCGGAGACGGCGTTTACGCCGATCCCACGCGGCGCCAGCTCCTTGCCGAAGTACCTTACAAGCGCTTCCAGCGCTGCCTTGCTGGCCCCGACCGCGGTATAGCCGGACAGGCACGTGTGGCTTCCTATAGATGATATCGCCACTGCCCTTCCACCCGACTCGGGAAACAGTTTCACAGCCTGCTGCATCAGGAGCATGAAGGAGCGGGCATTGGTGTTGATCGCCTTGTCCCAGCCGAGCCTGCCGATCCTTTCGGCCGGCCCGAGGACTCCAGAGACCGCGTTCGAGACAAGAAGGTCCAGGTGCCCGAAGCTCTCCTTGAGCGACTTGAACATCTCCTTTATCGAATTGTGGTCGGAGACGTCGGCCTGGATGATAGCGCATTCGACGCCGAGGTTTCTGATCTCCGCGGCCGTCTCTTCGGCTGTCCCCGCGTTCTTGACGTAGTTTATCGCGAGGTCCGCTCCGTGGCGGGCCAGCTCGAGGGATATCGCCCTTCCGAGCCCCCTCGAACCGCCGGTCACGAGCGCCTTCTTTCCCTTGAAATGAGACATCTCTACCATCCCGCGCTTGCGTCCTCGCCCTCGAGGTACTTGAGGGCGTCGATCGCGGCCCTGCAGCCGCTACCGGCCGCCGATATGCCCTGCTTGTACCTTCTGTCGCAGACGTCGCCCGCGACGAATATCCCAGGCACAGAGGTATTCGTGTGCTCCTTCGAAATGATGTATCCATGATCGTCGAGATCGATCTTGCCGGCGAAGGCCCCGGTCGCCGGGTCGTGGCCTATGGCCACAAATACGCCATCGACAGGAAGCTCGGTCGTCTTATCGGTCTTCACGTTTCTCAGCACGATCGCCGTGACCTTGCCGGCGGCCACGTCGAGTATGTCCACAGGTACCGAGTCCCATATGATCTCGATCTTCTCGTTCTCCATCGTCTTATTCACCATAGCCGCCCCCGCCCTCAGCTCATCGCGCCTGTGGACCAGGTAGACCTTTTTCGCGAACCGTGTAAGGAATGTCGCCTCCTCGGTCGCCGCGTCCCCGCCCCCGATGACCGCGACGACGCGGTCCTGGAAGAAGAAGCCGTCGCAGGTGGCGCATCCCGATACGCCCTTGCCGCGAAGCGCCTTCTCCGACTCGAGGCCGAGCCATCTGGCCGAAGAGCCGGTCGCGATGATCACGCTCCTGGCCTCGAAGGTGGCGCCTCCCACGCTCAGCCTGAACGGCTTCGCGCCAGTGTCTATTTCGGAGAGCTCTCCAGCCTTGAATTCAGCTCCGAACTTCTCCGCCTGCTTCCTCATCCGCTGCATCAGCTCGGGGCCCTGTATGCCTTCGGGAAAACCGGGGAAATTCTCCACCTCGGAAGTGATCATCAACTGTCCCCCGGGAGCCATCCCGTCCACAACAACAGTGCTTAGATCCGAGCGTCCCGTGTATATCGCCGCGGTAAGCCCCGCCGGCCCCGATCCGATTATCGCTACGTCGTACATTATCAAGTCCTCCCGGCCGTTGTTGAATCATGTTTGCGGAGATGGAAGTATAGAAAGATAGAGGCGCTGACTCAAGCGAAATCATCCCCCGGCGCGGCGCAGGCTCCTGAGCAGGGCGAGGTTCTCGATATCCTCCCTGAGGTCATCCCCCTTGGGTGTTTCCAGCACCATCGGGCGGTCCAGGAAGCGCCTGTCGTTCACCAGGTACGAGAATGCGTCGATGCCGAGCTCCCCCTGCCCGATATGGGTGTGCCTGTCCTTGTGGCTGCCGAACTCCCCGAGCGAGTCGTTGAGATGGAATGCCTTGAGGTATTCGAACCCGATCGTTTTGTCCAGGGCCTTGAAGGTCGAGTTGTACTTTCTCTTCGTCCTTATGTCATACCCGGCGGTGAAAGCGTGGCAGGTGTCGTAGCATATGCCTGTGCGCGACCTGTCTTCGACAAGCTCGATGATCGCGGCAAGCTCCTCGAATGTCGAGCCGATCGTGTTCCCCGCGCCTGAGGTGATCTCGAGGAGTATCGCCGTCCTGTCCCCGGTGGTCTCCTCATAGAGCCGGTTTATCGTCGAGGCGACCGTCTCTATTCCCCGGTCGATCCCCGCGCCCCTGTGCGAGCCGGGATGAAGGACGAGGTATGGGATGCCGAGGACGGCGCATCGCCGCAGCTCCACAAGGAGGGCGTCGGCGGATTTTTTCAGCAGGGCGGGATCTGGAGAGGCGATGTTGATCAGGTAACTAGTGTGGGCGATAACGAACCCGGGAGTGAAGGAGCGGCTCTCCTCATGGAAGAGGTCGATCTCCTCAGCGGTGAGCTTTTTCGCGCGCCACTGGTTCGAGCTCTTCACGAAGAGCTGTACCGCGTTGCAGCCTATCGATTTTCCCCGGAGCAGCGCCAAATGGACGCCGCCCGCTATCGACATGTGGGCCCCGAGATTCATCATGCCTCCTTGCCTGGCACCCCGGTCAGGTAGTAATATCATATAAGGGCAAATCGATGCGAGGTGGAAAATGACGGATAAAAAGCGCAGGGAAGAAGACGGAGATGAACTGGTAGCGCTGATCTCCGTGCAGGGCGAGATGAACGCACAGGTGCTCGTAGGTGTCCTCCAGTCCGAGAATATCGAGGTGATGCTCAAGTCGCCTCAGGCGTTCGCGGCGCTCCCCTTCTCGGTCGACGGGATGGGAGAGGTCAGGCTGATGGTGCGCAGGAGGGACCTTCACAGGGCGAGGCTCGTCCTCGAGGAATACAGGGCGGCGGGGGCCGACCCGATGACGGTCAAGATGCTGGTCGACTGGGATCCGCCCGGAGAACCGAGCTGATGGCCGCAGATTCCCGCTTGCCCGCGGGGGCATGAGCCGTTATCATAGGTTCTGCCGCAGGGTGGGAGCTTAACTCAGTGGTTAGAGTGCTATCTTCACACGGTAGAAGTCACAGGTTCAAATCCTGTAGCTCCCACCATCTTTGACTTCCGGTATATCAGAATACGCTGACACGAGACCGCCGTTTGGCGACAGGGCCGGCCCGCCGGCAGAAGGACTGCCAGGCTAGGGGTTATTACTCATTATTTCAAAACATGTTATCCGGTGTTGCTGTGACCGGGGAGGAATGTTTATATTTATTACTGTTTAGGTGTGTATTGAACAGATTCCAATATCGATCGATGAAATCTGGAGCGATATCAGTCTTACCAACACCTCGGAGTCCAGGAATCGGCTCAATTATCAGATTTACGTAAACAAAGAAACTGTCACCCATGTGACTGATATCAAGGACTGGAGACTTGGCAGGACCATGAAGATCCAGGAATTCGAGCAGATAGTGAAGACAGATAGAGCGGCCACCCGCTATCTCACCGACCTGTGCTCCAGGACGGACCGGAATATGTGTCTGAAATGCGGGTGCGAAAAGCTGTATGCGATCGAGAAAGGCAGGCGCAGGCGCTGCTCCAACTGCGGATACACATTCCACCAGTTCACCGGAAGATGGCTCGACCGTTGCAAGATCAGCGCCAGGGAATGGCTCTGGATAATCAAGCTGTTCGAACTCGAGACTCCCGCCAAGGTCATCGCCGATGAGACCGGCATCAGTTATCCGACCGTACTGAAAGCAGTGACGATCTTGAGGATGGCGATCGCCGAGCACCTCGATGGAAAAACATGCGGCAAGGTGAAAACTGACGGGACCGACGACTGTGATATATACGGATTGATGGAGAACGGGGGCGATGACCGGCGAGAACTTCTGCCAGAGACACAGATAATCCTGCTGACCGAGATAAGCGACGATTACCTCATACTGATCGAGGGCTCTGTCAGGTACGACGCGCTTCTAGTCAACGGCAGGAAGGTCAGGATGGCCGACAAGGGAGGGAATTACCTCAATTACATGGCCTATTGCAGCATCCAGGGTTTCTGGCAGTATG
>Ga0315536_1001376_pt1 | contig 12191 bp, 9 predicted proteins | sample SalMarSW160230MG_FD_203093 | JGI IMG/M metagenome (GOLD analysis project Ga0315536, IMG submission 203093) | Salt marsh sediment microbial communities from the Plum Island Ecosystem LTER, Massachusetts, United States - Salt Marsh Sediment SW1602-30 ... | reverse complement strand
GCGGGGCTGGCGGTGGCACTCCTGCTCGCCAAACCCCAGTTCGGCGTCCCGATGCTGGCGCTGCTCGTGGTGGCGCGTCGCTGGCGCATGGTGGCGGCAGGGTTGGGAGGTGCCGGCGTGCTCTACTTGGCGAGTGCCGCCCTGTCCGGGTTCGGCTGGTTGGGGGAGTGGTGGAGCCGGGCCAACGCGTTCCTCGAGGTCGACGCCGGCGTCAATCACGCCAACCTGATCTCGTGGCAGGGATTCGTCGAGCACCTCAGCGGGACGGGGAGTACCGCCGGGGGGGTGGTGGGATGGGGGCTGGCGCTCCTCACGGCCGCCCTCGCCGCCTTGTTCTGGTTCCGCCACCCTCACGCCTCACCCGGGGTGCGGTACTCGGTGGCGATGGCCGCCATCGTGCTGGCGGCCCCCCACACCATGTACTACGACGGCGGGGTGCTGCTGTTTCCCCTCGTGCTGCTGGCGGCGGCCGCGGGCCGGCCGGGGTGGATGGTGGCGGCCGCCTTGTGGGCCGTGTCCTGGGGGCAGCTCGCCGCCGATACCCTTGGCTGGTCGCCGGTGTTCCTGGTGGCCGTCGTGGTGGGCGGATGGGCGGTGCTCCGCTGGGAGCTGCCCCGAAAGGCGCCCTTCCCGGTCGCCGCGACCGGGGCTACGCCCGTGTAATTCCTGTCACACCCGATCGCTACACTCGCCATCCGGTAGCCACCGCCCCACGGGGAGCGCGCCCCGGGGCGGGATCAGGCACGGAGGACGGGGTCACCGGTGTCAGCCGACAAGATCGTCATCAGGGGTGCCCGCGAGCACAACCTGAAGAACCTGAGCCTCGAGATCCCCCGCGACAAGCTCGTCGTCTTCAGCGGGATCTCGGGGTCCGGGAAGTCGTCGCTCGCCTTCGACACCATCTACGCCGAGGGTCAGCGGAGGTACGTCGAGAGTCTCTCCGCCTACGCCCGCCAGTTCCTCGGCCAGATGGACAAACCCGACGTGGACTTCATCGAGGGGTTGTCGCCTGCGATCTCGATCGACCAGAAGACGGCGAGCCGGAATCCCCGTTCCACGGTGGGCACCGTCACCGAGATCCACGACTACCTCCGGCTCCTCTACGCCCGGATCGGGATCCCGCACTGCCCCAACGACGGCAGCGTGGTTGCCCGCCAGACCCCCCAGCAGATCGTCGATCAGGTGCTGGAGCTGCCCGAGGGCACCAGATTCCAGATCCTCGCGCCGGTGGTGCGGGGTCGCCGCGGGGAGTACGAGGCGCTGCTCAAGGACCTCGCCAAGGACGGGTTCGCCCGGGCCCGCATCGATGGTGAGGTCATCGACCTGACCGGCGACCTCAAGCTCGACCGCTACTACCAGCACACCATCGAGGTGGTGGTGGACCGCCTGGTCCGCAAGGACGGGATCGAGACCCGGCTCACCGATTCGCTGGAGACCGCCCTCTCCCTGGCGGACGGCGTCGCCCTGGTAGATGTCGTCGGTGGGGCCACCCTCACCTTCTCCCAGCACTTCTCCTGCCCCACCTGCGGGCTGTCCTTCGAGGACCTCCAGCCCCGCAACTTCTCGTTCAACAGCCCGTACGGGGCGTGCCCGGCCTGCTCGGGGATCGGCACCCGTTTCCAGGTCGACGTCGAACTGGTGGTGCCGCATCCCGACCGCAGCCTCGCCGGCGGCGCCATCGCCCCCTGGGGCGGGCGTCACCGCCAGCGCTACTTCCAGCGGGTCCTGGCGGCGGTCGCCGCCGCGGAGGGCATCGACGTCGACGCCCCGTTCGAGGAGCTCTCCGCCGCCCACCGCCGGCTCATCCTCGATGGCGGGGGCGACACCGTCTACACCGTGTCCTACGAGAACCGGTTCGGGCGGCGCCGTCGCTACACCACCACGTACGAGGGGGCGATCCCGTGGCTGGAGCGCCGTTACCGGGACTCCGAGTCGGAGGCGGCGAGGGAGGGCTACCGGCAGTTCATGCGGGAGGTGCCGTGCGCCACCTGCGACGGGGGCCGCCTCAACCCGGTGTCGCTGGCGGTGACCGTCGGCGGGATCAACCTGCGGGACCTCTCCTCGCTGTCGCTGCGCCGCACCGCCGAATTCTTCGACGAACTCGAACTCAGCGACCGGGACCGGCAGATCGCGGCGCTGGTGGTCAAGGAGATCAAGGCGCGCCTCGGGTTCCTGGTCGATGTCGGTCTCGACTACCTCACTCTGATACGCTCGGCCGCCACGCTGGCCGGCGGGGAGGCGCAGCGGATCCGGCTCGCCACCCAGATCGGATCGGGCCTGGTGGGGGTCCTCTACATTCTCGACGAGCCGTCCATCGGGCTCCATCAACGGGACAACCGGCGCCTGATCGAAACCTTGCTGCGACTTCGTGACCTCGGCAACACCCTCATCGTGGTCGAGCACGACGAGGAGACGATCCGGACCGCCGACTACATCGTCGACATCGGGCCTGGCGCCGGGGAACACGGCGGCGCCATCGTCGCCGAAGGACCCCTCGACGCCATCATCGCCGAGCGGGCATCCCTCACCGGCGATTACCTGGCGGGGCGGCGCAGCATCCCGGTGCCGCCCACCCGCCGCCTCGGCGACGGCCGGACCGTCACCGTCGTCGGGGCCGCCGAGAACAACCTGAAGGGCATCGACGTCGCCTTCCCGCTGGGGATGCTGGTGGCGGTCACCGGAGTGTCGGGGAGCGGCAAGTCGTCCCTGGTGCAGGAGATCCTCTCCAAGGGCCTCCACCACGAGCTGCAGGGAGCCCGTACCCTGCCGGGACGCCACCGCCGCATCGATGGGCTCGAGCAGCTCGACAAGGCCATCAACATCGACCAGTCGCCGATCGGGCGCACTCCCCGTTCCAATCCGGCGACCTACACCAAGGTCTTCGACCGGATCCGCCAGCTGTTCGCCGCCACCACCGAAGCCCGGATGCGGGGCTACCAACCGGGCCGGTTCTCCTTCAACATCGCGGGGGGCCGCTGCGAGACCTGCAAGGGCGACGGGACGTTGCGGATCGAGATGCACTTCCTGCCCGACGTGTACATCCCGTGCGACACCTGCGGCGGGCGGCGCTACAACCGGGACACCCTCCAGGTGAAGTTCAAGGGCCACTCCATCGCCGACGTGCTGGAGATGTCGGTGGAGGAGGCGCTGCACTTCTTCGAAAACCAGCCCCCCATCGCCCGCATCCTGCAGACCCTCTACGACGTCGGTCTCGGCTACGTCCGTCTCGGCCAGCCGGCCCCCACCCTCTCGGGTGGGGAGGCGCAGCGGGTCAAGCTCTCCTCCGAGCTGGGGAAACGGTCGACCGGGAGCACCTTCTACATCCTCGACGAGCCCACCACGGGACTCCACTTCGAGGACATTCGCAAGCTGCTCGGGGTCCTGCACCGTCTGGTGGACGCCGGGAACACGGTGGTGGTCATCGAGCACAACCTCGACGTCGTCAAGACGGCGGACTGGATCATCGACCTCGGGCCCGAAGGGGGCGACGAGGGCGGCGAGGTGGTGGCGGTGGGGACCCCGGAGGAGGTGGCGGCGGTGCCGGAGTCCTACACCGGCAAGTTCCTGCGCGAGGTTCTTCCCGGCTGAGGCGGCCGAGTGCACCGGTCGCGGCGCCTCGTCCCGGTAGCGTGGCACCCGACGCGATGCCGGAGGTCGCACGGGTGAACCAACGAAGCGACACGACGGGCCTGTGGTCGCCGGAGTTCCGGGAACGGCGGCTCCCGGCGGCGGTGTTGATCGCGGTGGGTCTCGCCGTCATCGCCTCGGTGCTGATGTGGGAAACGGGACGCGGCCCGGTCGACGCCCCCGGCGGGGACTACCCGGCGTTCTACGGGGCGGGACGAATCGTGCTCGACGGCGACATCGCCGACCTCTACTCCCTCGGCCGCCAAGCCGAGGCGCAGCAAGGGCTCTTCGGGGACGAGGAGCGCGGCTCGGCCTGGTACTTCGCCTACCCGCCGCAGATCGCCGTCGTCTATGCCCCGCTCGCCGCCCTTCCCTACGGATGGTCCTATCTGGTCCATACCCTCCTCATGGCGCTGGCGCTGGCGGCGACGGTGCTGCTGTTGACACCCATGGTGCCGTGGCTGGAGGGCCGCTTCCTGCCGGCGCTGGCGGCGGCGCTGGTCTTCTGGCCGATGTTCCGCGCCGTCACCGGCGGCTCCAACCCGGCCCTCACCGGGCTCCTCATCGTGGGGGCGTGGCGCCTGGTGCGCGACGAGCGGCCCTTCCTGGCCGGGATGGTCCTGGCGCTGCTCTGGTACAAGCCGCAGATCGCGCTCCCGTTGCTCGGGCTGTTCCTGGTGGCACGGCGCTGGCGGGTGGTGGCCGGCGCCGCCGCGGTCACCGTTCCGTTCTTCCTGTGGGGTGTGGCCCTCCTCGGATGGGGCTGGGTCGGCGACTGGTCCCACCTCGCCGGGAGTTTCGGGCGCCTCGACGCCGAACTCAACGGGCATTCGGCCATCTCCTGGCTCGGATTCCTCCAGAACTGGCTCGGGGTCGACAGCGGCATGGCCTCCGCCGTCGGCTGGGGATGCGCCGCCCTCACCGCGCTGCTGCTGGCATGGCTGTGGGCCCGCCGTGGCCGTGGCAGCCTCGACGGAGCGTTGGCGGTGGCGATACCCGGGATACTGCTCATCTCGCCGCATGCCATGAGCCACGAGAGCGCCATCGTGCTCATCACGGTGGCCCTGATCCTGCAACGCGCCGGGGGCCCGCGATGGATGGTGGCCGTGGTGTGGCTGCTGGGCCTGGCGCAGGTCTTCATCCTCGCTCTCGGGTTCAGCCCCGGTTTCGTGCTCCTCCTCGTGCTGGTGGGCTGGGCCCTGATGGTGTTCCGGGAGGACCTCCTCGGCGGGAATGCCCCGGTCCTGCCCGCGACGGCGGTCCCGTGAGCGACTGGGAGCGGCTCGCCCCGTGGTGGCTGGACGAGGTCGCCGGTGATCCCGTGTACCGGGAGCAGGTCTTGCCCCTGGCAGGGGACCTGATGTCCGGGGCGCCCGGGCCGGTTCTCGACCTCGGATGCGGTGAGGGGCAGGTGCTGCGAGCCCTGGAGCGTGCCGATGCGGTCGGATGTGACCTGAGCATGACGTTGCTGCGCCGCGCCCGGCGTACCCACCCGGTGGTCCGGGGACGGCTCCCGGACCTGCGCTGGGCCCGTTCCGGCGCCTTCGGGGCGGCGGTGGCGGTGCTGGTGCTCGAGCATCTCCCCACCCTGGACCTGTTCGCCGAGGCCCACCGGGTGGTGGCTCCCGGTGGAGCCCTCGTGGTGGTCATGAACCATCCCGCCTACACACCGCCCGGCGCCGGCCCGATCGTCGACGAAAACGACGGTGAGGTGTTGTGGCGGTGGGGGCGCTACTTCGAGGAGGTGGCCGGGACCCAGCCGGCCGGTGACGACCAGGTGGTGTTCCACCACCGGCCCCTCGGCGTCATCCTCACCGCGGCGGGGGAGGCCGGCTGGGGACTGCGGCGTCTGGTGGAGGAGGGCCTCACTGCCGGTGCCGTCGCCCGCGATCCGGGATTCGCCGGTCAGGAGCACATGCCCCGTCTCCTCGGGGTCCGCTGGGAGCGGGCCTGATCCGCACCACGGAGCGCCCTGGCGCCTCAAGCGGCGGGGGCTGGATGCCGATGGGAACGGGAGACCTGTGAACGGAGGACGAATGCAGGCGCATCTCGTGGCATACGAGTTCGGGGCCGGGGCAGCGTGGGGATACGTGCTCGCCGACACGGTCGACGAGATCGAGGATCTCCTCCCCGAGGTCGACGTGCATCCCGTGCCGCCGTTGTGGATGAGCATGGACGACATCCACCACTTGCGGGAGCACGTGACGGTCGAGGTCACCGACATCGACTGCCTCGATCAGATCCTGGAGGGCAACAAGCGCCTCGCCATGGCGCTGGCCTCCTGACCGCGACGCCGTCGTGAATGGTGGGGACGGCGGCGTGGCTGTCGGCGCGTCCCCCACCCCCGGGTAGCATCAGTGGTGCATGGTGCGCCGCCCACCCACCTCGTCGATTCCCGACACCCCCGGCGTCTACTCCTTCCATGGAGCCGGCGGTGCCGTGCTCTACGTCGGGAAGGCGAAGTCGCTGCGCAAACGGCTCGTCACCTACTTCGGAGCCGATCTCCCGCCCCGCACCCGGGCCATGGTCGAGGCCGCCGACCACGTCGAGTGGATCGTCACCGACTCCGAAGTCGCGGCGTTGATGCTGGAGTACACCCTCATCCAGAAGCATCGCCCCCGATTCAACATCCGTCTCCGGGACGACAAGAGCTTTCCGTACCTGGCCCTCACCCGCTCCCAGGAGTGGCCCCGGGTGATGGTGATGCGGGGGAAACGTCGCAAAGGGGTCCAGTACTTCGGCCCCTATGCCCACGCCTACGCCATCCGCCAGACCCGGGACCTGCTGCTGCGGACCTTCCCGGTGCGGTCGTGCACCGACGCCAAGTTCCAGCGTCACCGCAACCTGGGCCGCCCTTGCCTCTTATACGACATCGAGCGTTGCTGCGGCCCGTGCGTCGGTGCGGTGACCCCGGAGGAGTACGCGGCACATGTCGACGGGATGGCGGCGTTCCTCTCCGGAGACAGTGAAGGCATCCTCTCCCGGCTGCGGGAGGAGATGAGGGCGGAGGCCGAGGTGCAGGAGTATGAGCGCGCCGCCCGCCTCCGCGACCAGATCGCGGCGGTGGAACGGGCACTGGCTCGCCAGGAGCTGGTGAGCGACCGCCCCGAGACCTTCGACCTCGTCGCCATCGAGGAAGACGAACTCGAGGCGGTGCTGCTGGTCCTCAACGTGACCCGGGGTCGGGTGACCGGTCGTTCCTCCACCGTGATCGATCGGGTCGAGGACGTCACGCCGGCGGAGATGGTCGGCATCATGCTCGGGCAGCTCTACGGGTCCGAGTCGCCCCCGCCGCTGGTCCTGGTTCAGCAGCTCCCCGACGAACCCGAGGTGTGGACGGAGTGGTTGCGGATGCGGCGCGGAGCCAAGGTGGCGTTGCGGGTCCCGCAGCGGGGAACCAAGCGGCGGCTCATGGAGACCGCCCGCGCCAACGCCCGCGAGGAGTTCGCCCGTCACCGCCTCAAGCGCAGCTCCGATCACAACGCCCGGGCTCGCGCCCTGCGCAGCCTGCAACAGCACCTCGACCTCCCTGAGGCGCCGTTGCGCATCGAGTGCTACGACATCTCCACCATTCAGGGCCGCGATACGGTGGGCTCGATGGTGGTCTTCGAGGACGCTCTTCCCCGCAAGTCCGACTACCGACGGTTCAAGGTGCGAACGGTGCAGGGGCAGGACGATTTCGCCTCCATGGAAGAGGTGCTGCGGCGTCGTTTCACCGCGTACCTGGCAGACCGGGACCGCCCCGTCGCGGAACGGGCCAAGTTCGGGTACCCCCCCTCGCTCGTCGTCATCGACGGGGGAGCGGGGCAGTTGGGGCGCGCCGTCAAGGTCCTCGATGAGTTGGGGCTCGACATCCCGGTGGTGGGGCTCGCCAAGAAGCTCGAGGAGGTCTACCAACCGGGTCGTGCCCACCCGCTGCTCATCCCGCGCGGGGCCGAGGCGCTCTACCTGCTTCAGCAGGTGCGGGACGAGGCCCACCGCTTCGCCATCACCTACCATCGCACCTTGAGGAGCAAGCGCATGATCGATTCCATCCTCGACGGTGTCGCCGGTATCGGGCCGGAACGGAAGCGGCGTCTGCTGCGCCGCTTCGGATCCTTGAAACGGCTCCGGGAGGCGTCGCCCGACGAGATCGCCGAGGTGGTCCCGCCCGGAGTGGCCGCCGAACTCCACGCCGCCCTCACCGGCGCCGTGGAGGCGAGGTGACGCCGCCGTGACCAGCTCCCGGGCTGTGATCGTGACCGGAATGTCGGGGGCGGGTCGCTCCCAGGCCGCCAAGGTGCTCGAGGACGTCGGCTACTTCGTGGTCGACAACCTCCCGACCGCCCTCATCGGCGAGGTGGTGGACCGGGCGGGGACGCCGGAGGGAAAAGAGGACAAGCTGGCGGTGGTGGTCGACACCCGAGGCGGGGTCACCTACGAGGACCTCGACCTCGCGGTGCGGGGCCTGCTGGGACGCGGCGTCCGGACCACGATCCTGTTCATGGACGCCGACGACGAGGCTCTCATCCGCCGTTTCGAGGAGACGCGCCGCACCCATCCGGTCCCGCACGGATCGCTGTCCGAGAGGATCGCCTACGAGCGGGAGGCGTTCCAGGACATCCGGGGGATGGCCGACATCATCATCGACACCACCGATCTCAACGTCCACGAGCTGCGGAGACGGCTCGAAGACGCCTTCGCCGAGGCGCTCCCGGAGCGGCAGATGCGCATCGACGTCACGTCGTTCGGCTTCAAGCGCGGGGTGCCGAGCGTCGTCGATCTCCTCTTCGATGTCCGGTTTCTCCCCAACCCGCACTGGGTGCCCGAGCTGCGTCCTCTCACCGGTCTCGACGGCCCGGTCCGGGCCCACGTCCTCGACTCGGACGACGCCCGGTCCTTCATCGAGAAGGTCATCGACTTGCTGACGTTCCTGGTTCCCCGCTACGAAGCGGAGGGCAAGGCCTACCTCACCATCGGGGTGGGGTGCACCGGTGGGCGCCACCGCTCGGTGGCGGTGGCCGAGGAGATCGGCCGTCGCCTCCGCGACAAGGGAATCGACGTCTCGGTCCGGCACCGCGATCGCAGCCACGGGACGACGGGCTGATGCCGTCCCTCGGTCCCGAGCCCCAGGCCCTCATGGACGAGGTGATCCTGGAGCGGCAAGGTCCCCGGGTGGTCGCCATCGGAGGGGGCAAGGGACTGGCCCAGGTGTTGCAGGCCGCCTGCCGGTACGCAGGGACGATCTCGGCGGTGGTGACCGTGGCCGACGACGGGGGCTCGTCGGGACGGCTCGCTCCCGCCCTGGAGATCCCGCCGCCGGGGGACATCCGGAAATGCCTCATCGCCCTCACGCCGCGCGACTCGGTGTGGCGCCGCCTCTTCGAGTACCGCTTCGAGGAATCCGACGTGGGAGGGCATTCCCTGGGGAATCTCATCATCGCGTCGCTGGCGGACCTGGAGGGCGACTTCGAGGCGGCGTTGCGGGCCGCGGAGCGGCTCCTCGGGTCGATCGGCTCGGTCATCCCGGCGTCGGCGCAGCGGCTCCGCCTCGAATCCACCATCGACGGCGAGACCGTCCACGGCCAGGTCAACCTGTCGCTGCATCGGGGGACCGTCGAAGAGGTGCGGCTGATTCCTCCCGAGGCCACCGCCAGCGAGCACGCCTTGGCGGCGATCGCCGAGGCGGAGCAGATCCTGATCGGTCCCGGGAGCCTCTACACGTCGCTGATCGCGACCCTCCTGGTGCCCGGTCTGGTCGACGCCATCAACCGCTCCGAGGCCCGTCTGGTGCTGGTCGCCAACCTCACCACGCAGGACGGGGAGACCCTGGGGATGGACTGCGCGGACCACGTGGAGACGCTGATCCGGATGACGGGGGTGCGGTTTCCGAGTGCTATCGTCGCGAACAGGTCGACGGTCGTGGTCTCGCCCCCGGTCGAGGCGCTGCGGGTCGACGCGGACGTCATAGCGACGTATGGGGTCGATGTGGTGTTCGCGGATCTTGCAGAACCGTCGTCCGGGCCGGCCCGGCACGACCCGGCGCGACTCGGCGGGGTGCTGAGCCGGCTGATTTCGAACTGATCCACTGCTCGAGAAGGGTGATAAGCGATGAAGGTAGCCATCAACGGCTTCGGCCGGATCGGCCGGAACTTCCTCCGGTCCGCCAAGAAGAACAATGCCGATATCGACATTGTCGCGGTGAATGACCTCACCGATGCCAAGACCCTCGCGCACCTTCTCAAGTACGACACGGTGCATGGCCGGTTCGGCGGCAACGTCGTCGTGACCGCTGACGGCATCGACGTCGACGGGGACAGCTTCAAGGTCTTCGCCGAGCGCGATCCCGAGAACCTCCCGTGGGCCGACCTCGGCGTCGATGCCGTCGTCGAATCCACCGGCATCTTCCGCACCCACGAGACCGCCTCCAAGCACCTCACCGCCGGGGCGAAGTGGGTCGTCGTCAGCGCTCCCATGAAGGACCCCGACGTCAACGTGGTGCTCGGAGTCAACGACGCGGACCTCGATCCTGCGATCCACAAGATCATCTCGAACGCCTCCTGCACCACCAACTGCGTGGCGCCGATGCTCAAGGTGCTCCACGATTCCTTCGGCATCGAGCGGGGCATGTTCACCACGGTGCACGCCTACACCAACGACCAGCGGATCCTCGACTTCCCCCACAAGGACCTGCGCCGGGCCCGCACCGCGGCAGCCAACATCCTGCCGACCTCGACCGGCGCCGCCAGCGCGGTTGGCAAGATCATGCCGGAACTCAACGGCAAGCTGCAGGCGATGGCGCTGCGGGTGCCGGTCCCGGACGGCTCCATCACCGACCTGGTCGCGATCCTGGGGCGGGACGTCACCGCCGACGAGGTCAACGCCGCCTTCAAGGCGGCCGCGGACGGCCCGCTGGCGGGGATCCTGGAGTACACCGAGGACGAGATCGTCTCGAGCGACATCGTCGGCAACCCCCATTCCTGCATCTACGACGCATCGGCCTTGATCGCCCCCGGCGACACCATGGTGAAGGTGCTCGGCTGGTACGACAACGAGTGGGGCTACTCGACGCGGCTCGTCGACCTCGTTGCACGGCTCGGCTGACGTGGCCCAGCTCCCAACCCTGGACTCCCTGGACGTCGCAGGGCGGACCGTGCTCGTACGCGCCGACCTGAACGTCCCGCTCGACGGCGGGAAGGTCGCCGACGACTTCCGGATCGCCGCCAGCCTGCCCACCATCGCCAAGTTGCACGAACGCGGCGCCAAGGTCGTGGTGTGCAGCCACCTGGGTCGCCCCAAGGGACCGGATCCGGCACTGGTGATGGACCCGGTGGCGCGGCGCCTCGGCGAGCTCGGCGGGTTCCCCGTCATCAAGCTCGACGGGGTCGCCGGTCCCGAGGTGACGGCGGCTGTCCAAGCGGCGCCGCAGGATGCGGTGATCGTGCTGGAGAACACCCGGTTCGAGCCGGGGGAGAAGACCAACGATCCTGAGCTGGCCGACGGTCTGGCCGCGCTGGCCGATTTCTTCGTCAACGACGCCTTCGGGTCGGCGCACCGGGCGCACGCCTCGACGGTGGGGGTGGCGGAGCGGCTCCCTTCGGTGGCCGGTGACCTGCTGCGGGCCGAAGTGGAGGCGCTGTCTCGCCTCCTCGAAGACCCGGACCGCCCCTACGTGGTGGTGCTGGGCGGGGCGAAGGTCTCCGACAAGCTGGGCGTGATGCGTCAGCTGCTGCCACGGGTCGACACGATGCTGGTGGGCGGGGGCATGTGCTTCACGCTGCTGGCGGCCAAGGGATTCGAGGTGGGCAGCTCGCTGCTCGAGGATTCGATGATCGACGAGGTGGGGAGCTTGCTGGCATCGGAGCACGGCGACAAGATCGTGCTCCCGGTGGACGTGGTGGTGGCCGACCGGTTCGCCGCCGACGCCGACCATCGGGTGGTGCCCGCCACCGAGATCCCGGCCGACATGATGGGGCTCGACATCGGACCCGAGACGGTGTCGGACTTCTCCGAGGTGCTGGGCTCCGCCGCCAGCGTGTTCTGGAACGGTCCGATGGGCGTTTTCGAGTGGGAGGCGTTCCGGGCCGGCACCGCCGGGGTGGCCCAGGCCGTGGCCGGCAGTCCCGGGTTCACCGTGATCGGCGGAGGCGACAGTGTGGCGGCGATCCGCATGCTGGGTCTCGAAAACGAAGTGAGTCACGTATCGAGTGGGGGCGGCGCAGGCCTCGAGATGCTCGAGGGGAAGACCCTCCCGGGCATTGCCGTCCTGGGAAGGTAGACAACGCATGCGCAAGGACCTCATTGCCGGCAACTGGAAGATGCACGCCAGCCATCTCGATGCCATCCAGATGGTGCAGAAGCTGAGCTACCGGCTCGACCTCTCGGACTACGAGCGGGTCGACGTGGTGGTGTGCCCGCCGTTCACGGCGCTCCGTTCCGCCCAGACCGTCATCGAGACCGATCATCTGTTGATCGGGCTCGGGGCGCAGAACTGCCACTGGGAGGAGAAGGGCGCCTACACCGGCGAGGTGAGCACCGAGATGCTGGCCAAGCTGTCGGTGTCGTACGTGATCGTCGGCCACTCG
>Ga0315536_1001367_pt1 | contig 12238 bp, 10 predicted proteins | sample SalMarSW160230MG_FD_203093 | JGI IMG/M metagenome (GOLD analysis project Ga0315536, IMG submission 203093) | Salt marsh sediment microbial communities from the Plum Island Ecosystem LTER, Massachusetts, United States - Salt Marsh Sediment SW1602-30 ... | reverse complement strand
GAAGGATCAAGCAGGCCCGGGAGGAGATCGCGGACAAAATCTCACGCGGCTGGAGGATCATTATCACGACGGGGTTTGAGGGGCAGGCGCGCAGGCTCTATGACCTTTTTTCCGAATTTGATCCCGACGGCCGGTTCGGGACCTTTACCGACGCGCCGGTGCAGATACTCCTCTCGCCTCTTAAAGAGGGCCTCGAGATGACCCAGAGCAAGGTCCTGATACTGTCGGACCACGAGATATTCGGCAAGCACTACCGGAAAAAACGCGAATTCAAAAAGACATCGTCGAGGCCCATAGATTCGTTCATGGATCTTAAATCGGGCGATTACGTGGTTCACATCAACCACGGGATCGGGATATTCAGAAAAATCGAACGAATGGCGGCCGGTGGGGTCGAGCGTGATTTTCTCCTCATCGATTATGCCGAGGGAGACAAGCTCTACGTTCCCCTGGACCAGATCACCATGGTTCAGAAATATCTCGGCATTGAAGGGAGAAGGCCCCAGATCGACCACCTGGGGAAAAAATCAGCCTGGAATAGGATCAAGGAAAAGGTTCAAAAATCGGTCCAGGAGGTCGCGTCCGAGCTCGTTAAGATCTATTCGGCCCGGAAGGCGCTGAGGGGCTTCCAGTTCCCGCCGGACACCATGTGGCAGGAGGAGTTCGAGGCCCTGTTCGAGTATGAAGAGACCCCGGACCAGATAACCGCGATTGAAGACGTGAAGGATGATATGGAAACCCCGAGGCCGATGGACCGGCTCATCTGCGGAGACGTCGGATTCGGCAAAACGGAGGTGGCGATCCGGGCGTCCTTCAAGGCGGTGATGGCGGGACGACAGGTGGCGATGCTGGTACCCACTACCGTGCTGGCCATGCAGCACTTCACCACCTTCAAAAAACGCTTCGAGGGTTATCCGATCGAAATCGACATGATCTCCCGCTTCAGAAGCCATGGAGAGATACGCAGGATCAGAGAAAGGCTCAATGACGGAAAAATCGACATCATAATCGGCACACACGCCATGCTTTCGAACAGAATAGTGATCAAAAACCTCGGACTGCTCATTATAGACGAAGAGCAGCGCTTCGGTGTCCGGCACAAGGAAGAGATCAAAAAATTCAGGGCCCTGATCGATGTTCTGACCCTGTCCGCGACCCCGATCCCGCGCACGCTTCACATGGCGATGGCAGGTATCCGCGACCTGTCCATCATCCTCACGCCTCCGGAAAACCGCCAGTCCATCGAGACGTACGTGCTCGAGGAAAATCCTGACATACTCCGCATGGCGGTGCTGAACGAAATCGAGCGCGATGGACAGGTCTTTTACGTGCACAACCGCGTCCAGACCATAGAGGCGCACGCCGTCATGCTCAGGAAGCTCGTGCCCGAGGCAAGCTGGGCGGTCGCGCACGGCCAGATGCGCGAGCACGAGCTCGAGCGGGTAATGATCGATTTTCTTAATAAAAAATACGACGCGCTGATCAGCACCACCATCATCGAATCCGGCCTGGACATGCCGAACGTCAACACCATCGTCATCAACAGGGCCGACTCCCTCGGGCTGTCCCAGCTCTACCAGCTCAAGGGACGCGTAGGACGCTCGACGCGGAAGGCCTACGCCTATCTGTTTTATCCAAAGCATCGCCCCCTCAACGAAGAGGCAATGAAGCGACTCCGCGTCATATCCGAATATTCGGAGCTCGGTAGCGGGTTCAGGATCGCCTTGAAGGATCTGGAGATACGGGGAGCGGGCAACATTCTCGGCGTCGAGCAATCCGGAAACATCTACGAGGTCGGCTTTGAGCTGTACATGCAGATGCTGGACGAGGCGGTTAAAAGGCTCAAGGGGGAGCCTGCGGCATCGCCGTTCAGGACCCCGATTTTCCTGAAAACCGATTTCTTCATTCCGGACGAATATATCAACGACGAGAAACAGAAAATTGAGTTTTACAAGCGTTTCGAATCATGCAATTCCATAGATGAGGTGGATCGGGTCGAAAGAGAGCTGGTCGACCGCTTCGGCCCGTATCCGGAAAAGGTGCGCGTGCTGATCGAAATCGAAAAGATCAGGTCCCTGGCTTCGGTCCTGGCGATTGATGAGATACTGGAAAACTCGCGGTCAATTCGGATAAAAATCTCCGCGGGCTCGAAGGTCGACACGGAAAAGGTTATAAAACGGATCCTGGAAGATCGACGACGGCTTTCCATTGATGCGAGCGATCAGGACACGCTCGTCTTCATCCCGGAATCGATGGATGGAGAAAAAAAGGTTATGGCATTAAAAAAATTGTTGCAACAAATAGGCTGATTATGAATGACTTCTCGGTAAGGCTCCATGACATGCTAAACCTCCCGGGGCAGCTCGTGAAATTATGTAACAAAAAATAATTGTAACTGTTCTAATGAACGTCTGGCAGTCATTCAACTTAAATTATAATGTTTAGGATTATGCTATGAAAAGGTCAAAAGTGATATGTATAATTATGCTCCTCGCCCCGCTTTTTGTAATCTCGACATGCAAAAAAAATGGCGATGAGACCGCAGTTAAGATTGATGATCAAAAGTACAGCATCAACCAGTTCAACAACTATTACTATACGTTTGCGAAAATGATGCTTAACCTCGATAAGAAAGACGTGGATAAAATGGCCGCAAATCCAGAGATCGACAATAATCCAACGCTGAGTCTTTTAAACAAATCAAAGTTCATGGAATACTTCATCAGCAGAAAGCTGCTCTACATCAAGGCATACCAGGACGATGCCATGGACAAAGACGACCTGAACACGGTGGCGGAGCTGGCGAAGCTGCAGTTCATATCGTCATACTATTTGAGCCAGAAGCTCAAGGACGATATTAAAGTCTCGGATGAAGACGTGAATAATTTCTACAACAAGAACAGGGCCCAGCTGAAGGGACTTCCGATGAACGACGAGGTGATAGGCAAGATTAAGCAACAGATTTTCATGGAAAAACTCGAACAGAAATCCCAGCAGTTCATACTTGAAATACTCGGCGAGATCAAGGTCAACAAAGAGGGATTCAAGCAATATATGGCGAAATTGAATAAAGAAAAAGCCGCGGGCGAGAAGAAAGCAGAAAATAAGGCCAAGCAGACCCCGGACAACAAAATCATCAAGAAATAACCAATGGGCGGGTAGACCGCCCATCTCATACCCCATTGTGGTGAAAAAACGGCCGCCCATTCTTATGAGAGCGGCCGTTTTTTTATTGACAGTGGTAAATCGATAATGACTACATAACGTAACCTTCGACTGTTTTGATGCGATGTTTTATACATAATTTTCATAGAGGAGCACGTTGATGCAAAAAAGACTGAGCAAAACAGTTTTTCCGATCGTATGCGTCATTCCTATGATCATCTCCTGTGCGAGCAGATCGGTCAAATATTTGTCAAGGCCGGTGCCGCTGAACACCGGGGTGGCGGTGATAATCGACGCTTCAAACAGTATGAAAAATGCGGTTATGGCCCGTTTTCTTACAAGGGGCTTCGATGTCAAGGCGATCAACGCCTCCGACTTTTATTCCATGGAAGACGTGTTCGATATACGGGACTTTAAAAAGGTATCATACCTCGGTCAGGACCATGATTTTCTCTCATTGGAAAAGACGTTCAACAACCTGTACAAGCTGAACTACTACAACTTCGAGGTCAACAAGGCCGAGGTGCTTGCGGATATGAGAAACAAATGGAACGTCCAATACCTCGTGCTTCTTAAGCTGAGGCCTTTGGGCAGAACGAGCTGGGGAAGGGCGATCGACCTCCGGACCTTTGATCTGATATGGATTGAAAACCATACGACTTCGTTTGTTGACAATGTCGAAAAAATAGTGGACAGGTTCATAAAAAGCATGACCGGCAAATAAATGGAACAGAAAGCCGCCTCAATAATAGCGACCGTCATCATATGCCTGCTGGCCGCAGGGGCGGAGGCGGCGCCCTTCATGGCCTTCGGATATCTGGCGAACAAGTCACGGGACGGCAACTACGACTATCTCGAGACGATCTTTCCGAACTCGTTTGCAAACTCCGTGAGAAATTCATTCAACGCCAAGGTAGTCAAGCCCCACGGCATCATTAAAAAATTGAAACATTACGACCTCAGGTTGAAAAAGAAATACAAACCCTACGAGATGGCCGAGGTCTCCCGTAAACTGGCGGTCGACTATTTCATCAACGGGGAATTCATCGTACTCCCCAAGGAAAGGATCGATATCACCATCAATCTTTACGACGGGAAAGAAAACAGGCTTTTCACCTTCTCCAATACCGGCAGGATGGAAAGAGAGATCTTTAAACTCGTCGACCGTATTGCAAAAATCATCGTCGATTATATAGGTGACGAAAACCTGTTCATGTCAGGAACGATTCCGAGAGGCTCCAAAATCGGCATATTTACAAATCTGGAAGGTGATGACCTGAATGACCTGTACTATTCGTTTCTTTCAGGAGGCTACCGCATCACCGGCATACAGGCGAACTCCCTGCATAACGACCTGTATACCGATATCATAGAAAACTTCAAATGCATTACGGGCAGCCAAAATTCTTTTCAAATGATCTCCGATCCGCGCACAATGAGATTCCGCTACGGCACATGGGCCGGTCCGGCGTATTACAGGAAGCTGGACTATGTAAAAAAAATCTACCGCACCTATGACCGGCGTTATTTTAAGGCGGAATCCGCGATCCTTGAGAGGCTGAGCGCCAAAACTGATATGGACAACATCCTCGTCATCGGATTCAACAGGCTGAAAAGCAGGGCATGGATCCGCTGTATAGACCTGAGGTCGAAAAACCTTATCCTGATGCAGTCCGGCATAAGCGGTTCTATCCCGGAGATCTGCGCGAAGATAATTAAAAGGATGTCGTCCGGCATAAACTACAACCGCGGTTAGTCAATATTCAAGGGTATCCGGTCTCCCAAGGCCGAGCCTGAGCCCCAACATGCAGTGAAAACCTATAATGTTTCTGCTCTTGAGATCTCCCGCATAAAACGATTTGTAAATGCCGATATCCACAAACGGTGAAAGGTAGGTAATGAAATCCAACTGGAAGCCCGTCCAGAACGCGAGCGCGGGGCCTGAATCGACGAGCCTGCGGGCTTCCCGAAGCGGGGTGAGCGCGAGAGCCGAAGGAGCGATGGTAAAGAGCAGCCGGGACCTGAAAAAATCATATACCCGGTCCGTGACATCAAGCCGGGTATGGGAGTATCCCGCCATGAACGAGCTTCTCCAGCCGATATGGACGAAAGGAATTTCCCATACGTACTCTAGGCCCGCAAGCTGCATCATGTGATCGTATCTTTTTACTTTAAAAAACGTTGATCTTTGCGAGGCGACCGTGTACATACCCCGGTATAACACCGAGAGATCCCCTGCCACTGAAAAGCCGATCGCGCCCCCGCCCCCGAGCTGATCTTTCCCGGTATCCATGCCAGTATACACACCGTACGCATCCAGATTAACATAGGCGAAGCAGGGCGCCGATACCGCAATACACATCATGCAAATGAATAATATCCTCTTCAAGTAAGCAACCTGTCCGACGGGCTTTTTTAGAAAGCTATATCAAACTCCCGCAAAGCCACGAAGACGTGATGCCTCGACGAAACTCGGCGACCGAATAATTTATAAAAACAATATAAAAAATGGTTGATGAGCTTGTCGAACCATGCGGCTTAGCGTCTTTGCTAGAACCTCTTTTCAGACGGCCCCATGATAAGGGTTCCATATCTATATGGATATATTATGAAAATTAGTCAAGAAAAACTGGATGAGTGCGTGAACTTATTTTTTTTAATGCATATTTTATGTAACAAGAATTTTGGAAATAATCACCAATGATTGTTTGATGATTGACAAATATACATGAAATCAACAATCTAACGTTACGTAACCGTTGATATCGTTATTCAGTGAATTTTATAAAACCTTTTAAATTTTGTTTCAACTAATAACTTTGAGCCTTTGGGGAAAACCGGCATGAAAGCGATTGTTACCATGGCTGCATTCGGCATTATTTTATCATTCACCTATTGCACCGAAAGCAGCTCAAACCCTAAATTTATTCCAGGATACATAAGCCCTGGGGAGTTCAGGCCGAGGGGGGTTGCGAGGGAAAAACAGTATCGATTAGGAATAGGCGGAATACTGAATCAATCGTGCGGGCCCGCCTCTCTTCCGCCCGCTGACCCCGGGTTTCCCGGCGGCATGGAATGCGCTGCGGTGTACACCCAATGGCTGACGCCTGAGAGCGATGTATACAGCGAGGGGATAGCGGTCAACGACAGGAACAACCCCGTGCCGGTTTTCAGCATGAAGCTCTACCATGTTCTCGGCTTCCCCCTCTGGTATTTCTATATCATCATAAACGGCGCGAGCTACTCCGGAGTCATTGATTCCGGAGCCTTCTCAATAGTAAGAGGGAAAAGCCTTGATTTCTCAATTCCGGCATACGGAACTTTGACCGATTCAGGAGTAAACATCAATTTGGCGACCATCACCTTCAACAAAGACGTGAAGTCAGGAAACATTACGTTGATAAACGCAGGCGATACGATTGTTGTTGAAGATTCGTCATTTTTTAAATGATCGAAAGAGGAACCCGCACGATAAAATTTTCATTGAAAAAAGCGCTGGTTTTCATTTATCTTATCCTTCCGGTGATGCTCTGCTCATGGCCTCTTTATGCTAAAGTGTACAAGCGCGTTCTGCAAGATGGCACCGTCGAGTTTTACAACAAAAAGGAGAATGCCGGCCCGCACAGGTTTCCACAAGGGCTCGCGAGCCGTTTTGACGGACTCATCGAAAGGCTGTCGTCGCAATACGGCGTGGACCCGTTGCTCGTTAAAAGCATCATCAAGGTCGAATCGAATTTCAATCCCAATGCCGTATCGCCGGCCGGCGCCATGGGCCTCATGCAGATCATGCAGGACACGGCCGGCTATTACCGGCTCGAGAACCCCTTCGACCCTGAAAGGAACATTGAGACCGGAGTACGGCACCTCAAATCCCTGCTCGCGTTTTTCGAAAACAACGTGGCCCTCTCCCTTGCCGCCTATCATGCAGGCCTCGGGAGGGTGAAAAACAGAAAGCTTCCCCCGATCCGCGCCACCATCGATTACGTGAACCGGGTCATGCTCCTGTACACCGGCAAGGCGTCGTACGCAGAGACATTTGTCCGCAGGCTGTATAAAAGAATCGAGCGGGACGGCACCATAGTGATATACAGCAAATAACGGCGGGTTTAAAACCCGCCGTTACCTAACGTATATATCGTCCCCTCTTTTAAGAGAGATCACCCCGTTCTCATCAAGGCTCTTCATGACTGAAACGATCATTCGCCGGCAATCCTCCACCTCGGAAAGCCTGATCGCTCCCATGGATTCCATGTCCGTGATCACGTCGGTCGCGCGGTTCTGGCTCATGTTTCTCAGAAATTTGAACCGCACGTCGTCCCCCGCTCCCTTGAGCGACTTGGCGATAAGGTGGTCGTCACGAATCTCGTCGATGACGATGCGGATCTCGTTGTTCGTCAGGTATACGATATGCTCGAAGGGGAAGGTCTTCTCCTGTATCTGCCTGGACACCTCCGGCAGCTCGATCTCAAGGTCATGCATGAGCTTGCGCTCGTCTTCAGGGCTCATGTTTCGCAAGATGTCCGCAAGGGTGTCGATCCCTCCCGCGGAAAGACCCTGGCTTTTTTTCAGGTATTCCCTGTATTTCTTTTTAATCGTTGTGACGATTCCCGCCGCGGCGTCGGGCATCACCTTGTCCATCTTCGCCATGCGGAGCGCGACCTCCCTCGCCGTGTCGTAGCCGAGCGCCTTCAGTATGGCGGCCGATGTCGCGGGCGGAAGGAAGGATAGCGCGACCGCGATGGTCTGCGGGTGCTCGTCCTTGAGAAAAGACAGGAGGACCTCCTCCCCCATCTCGTTCAATGACGTGAACTCCTCGTCGACGTCGACGGGCGACATCTTCTCGATCATCTGGTCCGCCTTTTCCTTCCCGAATGTCTTGGTCAGGATCTCCTTGGCGGTACCCTCCCCTCCCCTCAGCCTCCTTTTTTCCTTCTTTATATCAATGAGAAACTGCCCGATGAGCTCTTCCCTTTCATGGGGGGTGAGCTTTTCGATCTTCGCGATCTCACCCGTCAATTTCTCTATGCTCTCGTCGTCAAGGTGCTTCATGATCTCGGACGCAATCCCCGGCCCGAGGGCGACCAGCAGTGCTGCGGCGCGCTCGACGCCGCTCATGTCAAACACGGATTTCATGCCGGCAATTCAACCCTTTGGTGCGGGGATCCATCGATGTGCTGTTCCATCCAGTCCTGAAATTTTTTGGATCGCGTAAGCGGATTGATGACCGGGACAGGGCACACGTACACGCACTGATAGCATTGGATGCACCGGTCGTAATTTATCCGTGCGAGAAAGTTATCCACCTGTATGGCCAGCTCAATTGTAGAGGGATCGCGGTCGGGATAATGCCGGGAAAGGGCCTCCCTGCAGGCCTTTTCGCAGAGCTTGCACGCGATGCAGCCGACCGAGCACCCGCGCTTCATGACCGGGGCCTTTTCTTCGTTATTGCACAGGGTATGGACGTCGTTGCTCCGCGGCGCAAGGCTGATGATGTTCCGCGGGCACGCCATCACGCACAGGCCGCAGCCGGTGCACAACCCGTAGTCGACGACGGGAAGCCCGTCGCCCCCCATCTGTATCGCTCCGAAAGGGCATGCCCTGCCGCAGTCCCCGAAACCGAGGCATCCATACCTGCAGACCTTGAACCCTTCCATGACCCCGTTCGCGGCCCCGCATTCGCGAAGCCCGCCGTATATGAACCGTATCTTGCTGTAGTCAGTACCGCCCCGACAGTGAATGCGGGCGATGTTTTCGATCATCGCGGTCGGCGATTCATTCCCCATTATCCGCGCGATCCTGGAGGCGGTCTCGTTGCCACCCACCATGCAGAGATCTATCCGGTATTTCCCCTCCACGATCCTGGTTGCATACGCCGAGCAGCCGGGCAGCCCGCAGGCCCCGCAATCTCCGCCCGGGAGAACCTCAAGGACCTTGTCAATGCGCGGGTCCCTGACGACCCTGAGCTTTATGATCGCGATCGAAAGAAGCAGGCCGAAAACCGCTCCAAGAAGCGTCACCGCGGCGATGGAAGATATTGAAGGGAATATAAAATCCAGCATCGAATGTTCCCTAACTTCAGGAATCCCGTATCAGGTTATTTTATGCTTGAAAAAAATCAATAACTAAATTGTATTTAGGCGATTCGTTCGCCCAGTAAAAACGCAGGATTCAGGGGTTTGCCATGTTGAGAAGAAACATCGACACAGCCTATCAGACCGAGATAATCACGGCGATAAAGAACAGGAGCGACCTTGTGTTCATCACCTATTCGGGGCTCGAAAACACCGTTGATAAAATAAAATACGCACTGGCGAAAATCCTTGAACAATTCAAAAGGGAGGAAATTTTCACCCCTCTTCTCTCTTGCATCAAGGAATTGATCGCGAACGCGGCGAAGGCCAATGCGAAATCGATCCTCATAAACGAGAAAAAAATAACCGACCCGGAAAACATGGCCGAGGTCGTAAAAAAAGTCCAGAGCGTCTTGAATGAAGAAGGCCTGCTGGAGTATGGAATAAAAGCGAAACAGTACAGGCTCTCGACAAGGACATACCTGAAGGTTCACGGCAACAATCTGATCATTGAGGTGGTGAACAATACGCCACTCTCCTCCAGGGAGCTGAAAAGAATCACCGAAAGAATCGATCTCTCCTCAAAATACGACAATATCGCGGAATTTTTTATGGAAAATCCCGACCCGGAGGCGGAGGGTATGGGCCTGGGGCTTTCCATGGTCGTGGTCTTATTGAAAAACATCAATATTTCACATAAAAATTTCGTAATTACCACGGATGGGAAATCCAAAACATACGCTATGATACTGGTTCCTCTTGCCTAAACCATCCGGTAAAACAAACCGCGGGCGAGCCTTTCCGCTGTAATAATGCCCGCCTCGCTCATCGAGGCCAATATCTCTTCCACCGCTCCCCTGTCCGCGCCGAGGCTCCCGCACAGGTCTTCCAAGGTCGAAGGCCGGCGGCGCAGCACCTGAATGATCGCCTTCTCCAGTCCGCCCACATGCCGGTCAGCGGACCTTTCCCGCTCCGGCTTGCCGATGATCTCCGCTCCGAAGAGTGCGAAAAATTCACGGATTCTGAGGAGCCTCTCCCGGTCCGCCGGCTGCACCCAATCCTCGGCCCCGGGCCTGTCAAGGGTGTTGATCTGCAGTCGGTCGGGTTTGATCCGGCCGAACGCCTCTTGTAATTTGGCGAGCTCGGATTCCGTGTCGTTCAGGCCCGGCACTATAAATACTTCAAGATATATCTTCCCGGGGAAACCCTTCCTGAATTCGACCAGCCCCTCAACCACGCGGTCAGGTGTGATATCCCTGGCGGGACGCGCGATCCTGGAAAATACCTCAGGGCTCACCGCATCGAGCGATGGAATCACAATGTCGGCGCGAGCAAGCGATTGCCGCACCACCGGGTTCCAGAGCAGCACGCCGTTGGTGAGCACCGCTATTTTGTACTGCGGGTATTTGTCTTTACAATGACCGATTACCTTGCCGATGCCTGAGTGAAGGGTGGGCTCGCCCGAGCCGGAAAAGGTGATTACGTCAATCCGGGGGGAGCCGGACAGGTATGTGTCCAACTCCGCAATCACTTCTGTCGTGGGCACGTATTCGGTGATCGCCGCCGTCGGCGTGGTCGTTTCCCCGCATTCGCAATACACGCAATTCAAAGGACAGGTCTTGTAGGGCACAAGATCAACGCCCAGCGACAGTCCGAGACGCCGTGAATTTACAGGCCCGAAAAGATATTTCATCACCGGTTCGCTTTTATTTCCTCTTCAATAAGTTTATAACAAGGTCGATCGACACATACGAATCGATCTTTTTACCCACGAGGTAAAAATCGGCCATCCTCTCCACAAGCCCCCGCATGCTCTTGTGCCGGTAGGCGAAAAGGGTCACCAGCGCGCCGAACAGGCTCTCCTTGCTGACATAAGCGAGGGAAAATACATTGGGGTCGAGTTTTTTGCCAAAGAAATCGCCCTCCGGCGCATCTTTAATGAGCCTGCTGGACAGAACGGTTTTAATGAGTTCGGGGTCATTGCCTATGTAGAGCCCGCGCGCATCGCACACGGAGTAAATTTTTGAGTTCCTTGAATCGATAAACCAGAAAGAATCAGCCGCGCCGATCCTGCCGGTTCCGAAGCGGTCGGTGCCTTTAAATTTTTTTTTCAGATATTCCCCGATCGTGTTCCACAACCTCTTGCCGCGGTCCGCTTGACTCATGGGAAGGTAGATGAGGTATCCTCCGCCTGCTCCTCTGGGCCGTCCCGCGACAACGTCTACTATCCCGCTGTAATAGGGAATAAAATCCCTCCTGAAATCTATTCCCAATTCCGAACGTATCGTCTTCTTGAAATCCTCGTAATAGGCGCACCCCGTCCCGGGGGAGCCGCACAGTTCCTCGATCTTGTTAAAATCAATTGATATAAAGGCGGATGCGGCTGCGTTGCCGACATAGATCGCCTTTTCGGACATACCGGTTTTAATCACTCCGAGGAAGGTGTTTACCCTGGGGCTCGTGTTGTTGAACTTAACGGCCAGATCAACGGCCACATCGGTCGGTTCCACCGTAACCCCGAGGGAAGCATATTCGACTGAATTGAACGGGGATGGCCCTTCGGAGAAAATCGACTCCGTCTTTTTTTGAGGCCCCTCTTCCCCCTTGGCCGCGGCGTACATCATATGGATAGGCAGGGTCCGGAGGGTGTACGACCCCTTGCCCCCTTCCGTTTTTTCCGGTTCCTCGTCTTTTTTCTTTTCCCTGAGCATATCGTTGAATTTTTTCCTGATGCGCGACGCCTGTTTTAAAAAATCCCTGGTCGCATACGCACGGAGATCGTAGTTCTTTTGCATCTTGCTCATATAATCCATATACTGAGGGTCGAGGGAGAGATATCCCGCGTTGTCCTCTTTGATGTCGATCACCCTCTGAATCAGCTCGCCGGTGGAGGCCACCATGAACTCGCCGTCAAACGCGGTGGAAAATATGTCCTTCCGGATCTGAAACACGGTGTGGTTCCTGTACGCGGTGATTACGGGATACAGGTCGAGCTTTTCATC
>Ga0315536_1001365_pt1 | contig 12260 bp, 9 predicted proteins | sample SalMarSW160230MG_FD_203093 | JGI IMG/M metagenome (GOLD analysis project Ga0315536, IMG submission 203093) | Salt marsh sediment microbial communities from the Plum Island Ecosystem LTER, Massachusetts, United States - Salt Marsh Sediment SW1602-30 ... | reverse complement strand
ATCCGTGGGCGCGGCGCCTCCATTCGATCATGCTTGAGGTGGGTGCGCGTGGCTGAGGCAACGGATACCATTCCGGAGGAGGAAATTCCAGAGGAGGAAACGGCCCAGCAAGGTCGCGGGTCGGGATTCGCCGCGATGTTGCGAGCGACCGAGATCGACACCCGCTTCCTCGGAATGATGGCGGCGCTGATCGTCATCTGGATCGGGTTCCACATCATGTCGGGTGGCACCTTCCTCACCGCCCGCAACTTGTGGAACCTCTCGGTGCAGACCTCGGCCGTCGCCATCATGGCGACGGGGATGGTGCTCATCATCGTCTCCCGCAACATCGACCTCTCGGTGGGTGCGGTGCTGGCCGCGGTCGGGATGGCCATGGCCCTGCTGCAGGCCGAGATCCTTCCCAACAAATTCGGGCTCGGGTACGACCACTGGGCGACCTGGATCATCGCCCTCGTCCTCGGCATCATCTTGGGTGCCGCCATCGGAGGGCTCCAGGGCGTCATCATCGCCTACGTCGGGGTGCCCTCGTTCATCGTCACCCTGGGTGGCTACCTGGTGTGGCGTGGCGTCGCGTGGTGGGAGGCGAGCGGCCGCACCATCGCCCCGATGGACAAGACCTTCCAACTCCTCGGCGGCGGTTCTCGCGGCAGGATCGGCGGCACCGCGAGCTGGATCGTCGGCATCATCGCCTGCGTCGCCTTCCTCGTCGTGCTCGTCACCGGCCGGCGCCGTCGCCTGAAGTACGGTTTCCGCCTTCGCCCCCGCTGGGCCGAGATCGCGCTCGGCATCTTCGGGTGCTTCGCGGTGCTGGGGACCGTGTACGTGCTCAACCGGTACTACCTGGCCGAGAACCTGGCGAAGCAGTACGCCGAGGACCGCGGGATCGTCTATCCCCCGGGCGGCCTCCACATCTCGCTCGGTCTCGCCAACCCGGTGCTGATCGCCATCGGGGTGGCGCTGGCGATGACGTTCATCGCCACCCGGCTCCGCTTCGGAAGATACGTGTTCGCCATCGGCGGCAACCCCGAGGCAGCGGAACTGGCCGGTATCAACACCCGCTGGACGATCGTCAAGACTTTCATCCTGATGGGGATCCTGGTGGCCATCGCCGCCGCGGTGCAGGTCGCCCGCCTCAACGCCGCCGTCAGCGGGCTCGGCCAAGGAACTGAGCTGTACGTGATCGCGGCCGCCGTCATCGGCGGCACGTCGCTCCTCGGCGGCTCCGGCACGATCTCCGGGGCGATACTCGGTGCCCTCGTCATGCAGTCGCTTGCATCCGGGATGGTGCTGATGGGGGTCGACGCTCCCATCCAGGACATCGTGGTCGGTGCCGTCCTCGTGTTGGCGGTCTCCATCGACTCGATCTACCAGCGGAGGGCAACGACATGACCGCAGAGACGACTCAACAGGTGCCCCTGGTCGAGATGCGCGACATCCGGGTTGCCTTCGGCGGCGTCCACGCCGTCGACGGAGTCTCAGTCGACCTGTACCCGGGCGAGGTCGTCGCCCTGGTGGGCGGCAACGGCGCCGGGAAGACGACGCTGATCAAGACCCTGTCCGGCGCCCACCGCGCCGATTCTGGTGAGATCAGGGTCAATGGCAAGAAGGTCACGATCACCACACCCCGCGACGCCAAGGCCCTCGGGATCGAGACCCTCTACCAGACCCTCGCCCTCGCCGACAACGTCGACGCCCCGTCCAACATGTTCCTCGGCCGGGAACTGATGAACCGATGGGGCATGCTCGACGACACCGCCATGGAGGACGCCACCCGCAAGGTGATGGGGCGTCTCAACCCGAAGTTCGAGAACTTCAAGTCTCCGGTCAACTCTCTCTCCGGTGGCCAGCGGCAGTCGGTGGCCATCGCTCGGGCGGTGCACTTCAATGCCCGGATCCTCATCATGGACGAGCCGTCGGCGGCGCTCGGCCCGGCCGAGACCGCCGAGGTGGCGAAGCTGATCATGCAGCTCAAGGAGGAGGGAATCGGTATCTTCCTCATCAGCCACGACATCCACGACGTGTTCGACCAGGCCGACCGGATCGCCGTGATGCTGCAGGGCAAGCTGGTCGGGATCGTCAGGAAGGACGAGGTGACCATGGACGAGGTCCTCGCCATGATCATCATTGGCAAGCTGCCCGGCGAGGTCACCGAATCGGAGCTGGAGGATCTGCACGGCTGAGATCGGTGCCCGCACCGTACCGATCCGAGCCGGCGATTCGTCTCCCACATCCTGTGGACGAGACTTCCGCGCGCCCCGGTGACGGCCGCGGCACCGCCACCCTCCCGGCTCCGATCTCCCGGCGCGGGCGCCGGGTACGATGCAGTCGGGAGGCGGATCCGGGCCGGGAACCCTCGTCGCCCGTGAGTGCGATCTGGAGGAGGACGTGACTGCCAGAGCTTCGCTGCCGATCGACCCTGGGGCGGTGATCGCCCCGGTGAACCGCCGCACCTTCGGGTCGTTCGTCGAACACATGGGGCGGTGCGTGTACACGGGCATCTTCGAGCCTGACCACCCCGCCGCCGACGAGCACGGGCTGCGCACCGACGTGCTCGACCTGACCCGGGAACTCGGCGTCACCATCGTGCGCTATCCGGGCGGCAACTTCGTCTCCGGCTACCGCTGGGAGGACGGCGTCGGGCCGGTCGAGGACCGTCCGGTGCGTCTCGACACCGCGTGGAAGTCGATCGAACCCAACACGTTCGGCCTCGACGAGTTCGCCACCTGGGCCGGCGCGGCCGGGGTCGACGTCATGATGGCGCTCAACTTCGGCACCCGCGGCATCCAGGAGGCACTCGATCTCCTGGAGTACGCCAACCATCCGGGCGGCACCGCCCTCTCCGATCTGAGACGCCGTCACGGTCGTCTCGAGCCCTACGGCATCCGCACCTGGTGCCTCGGCAACGAGATGGACGGCCCCTGGCAGCTCGGTCACAAGACCGCCGACGAGTACGGGCGCCTCGCCGCCGAGACGGCGCGGGCGATGCGCATGATCGACCCCGACCTCGAGCTGGTTGCCTGCGGCAGTTCCGGGGCCGGGATGCCCACGTTCGGCACCTGGGAGGAGACGGTCCTTCGACACGCCTTCGACCAGGTCGACCTCATCTCGGCCCACGCCTACTACGAGGAGACCGAGGGCGACCTCGCCGGCTTCCTCGCCTCGGCGGTCGACATGGACCGCTTCATCACGACGGTGACCTCGATCGCCGACCGGGAGGCGGCCCGGCGCGGGTCCGGCAAGCGGCTCGGGATCTCCTTCGACGAGTGGAACGTGTGGTACCTGACCCGGCACCAGGCCCAGGACCCGCCCACCGAATGGCGCCAGGCGCCGCGCCTCTCCGAGGACGCCTACACCGTGACCGACGCCGTGGTGGCGGGATCGCTGCTCCTGACGCTGCTGCGCCACAACGACCGGGTCGGGATCGCCTGCCAGGCCCAACTCGTCAACACGATCTCCGCCATCCGTACCGAACCGGGCGGTCCGGCGTGGCGGCAGTCCATCTTCCACCCGTTCTCCCTCACCGCATCGCATGCCCGCGGCGACGTACTGGCGGCGGTTCCCGCCGGCCCCCGGGCCGACACCCGGAAGTACGGCGAGGTGCCGGTGGTGGACGCGGTCGCCACCTACGACGCCGAGACGGGCGCTCTGGCGGTCTTCACCGTCAACCGCTCGATCACCGAGACGGTCGAGCTCACCGTCGACCTGGGCGCCCTGCCGGGGTGCCGCGTCGTCGAGCATGTGGTGCTGGCCGACGACGATCGTCACGCCGCCAACACCGAGCACCATCCTGATCGGGTCCTTCCTCGCGCCGCGGGGTGGACCGAAGAGGACGGCGCGGTCCGGATCGCCGTTCCCCCGGTGGCGTGGAGCATGCTCCGCGCCTCCGGCCCCGGGCCGGTGCCGACATGACCGGGCCGGCGGGGGCGACGCCGTGAAGGTCGCCCGCCTCCACGGTCCCGGCGACGTGCGGATCGGCGACGAGCCGGACCCGGTCCCCGCCGCCGGCGAATCGCTGGTGCGGGTCACCGCGGTCGGTATCTGCGGGTCCGACCTCCACTGGTACGACGAGGGGGCGATCGGCACCGCGATCCTCGACGCCCCTCTCGTGCTCGGCCACGAGTTCGGCGGCGTCGTGGTGGAGGGGCCGGGCGCCGGCGACCGGGTGGCGGTCGATCCGGCCGTCCCTTGCGGGTCCTGCTCGCTCTGTGCCCGGGGCGACGGCAACCTGTGTCCCCAGGTGCGGTTCGCCGGGCACGGGTCGGACGACGGCGCCCTCCGCGAGCTCGTGGCGTGGCCGACCTGGCGCCTCCACCGGGTTCCGGACACCCTCTCCGACCCGGAGGTGGCGTTGCTGGAACCGCTCGGGGTCGCCATCCACGCCCTCGATCTGGGGCACGTGCCTCCCGGCGCCGACGTCGGGGTGGTCGGATGCGGCCCGATCGGTCTGCTCCTCATTCAGGCGCTGCGGGTCGCCGGGGCGGGGAGGGTGGTGGCGGTCGAACCGTTGCCGCACCGGCGTGCCGCCGCGACAGCAGCCGGAGCCACCGTGGTGATGAGCCCGGAGGACGCGGTGGCCACCCGCGACGCCGGTGATCCGGACGGGCTGTCGGGTGTCGACGTCGGGTTCGACGTCTCCGGCACCGACGGGGCAGTGGACGAGGTGGTGCGATGGACCCGCCCGGGGGGGAGGGTGGTGATGGTCGGTATTCCGCCCGGCGACTCGACCACCCTCACGGCAGCGACGGTGCGGCGCAAAGGCCTGACGCTCGCCTGGTCGCGCCGCATGGGGGAGGTGTACCCGCGTGCCATTGAACTGGCCACCGGCGGCGGGGTCGACCTCGCGTCCCTCATCTCGGCCCGCTACCCGCTGGCTGCCGCCGCCGAGGCGTTGCGCGATGCCGCGAAACGCAGTGGGCTCAAGGTGATCGTCGCCCCTTGACTTCCTCGGGGGCCGTTTCGCTTGCATCGTCCTGCCAGAAATGCGAGGATATGAAAACGTTCTCGAAATCGTTCTCAGCAACCTGAGGGGCAGAGGGTGCGCTCGAACGCACGAGTAACCATCGGTGACGTGGCGTCCGAAGCCGGCGTCTCCATCGCCACCGTATCGCGAGTCGTCAATGGCCACTACGGAGTCGCGCCCGAGACCCTCACCAAGGTCCAGGCAGTCATCGAGGAACTCGGATACGAGTCGAGTCTCGTCGCCCGCAGCCTGCGGAGCCGTCGCACCAACGTCATCGGGATCGTCGTCGCCGACCTCGAGCCGTTCAGCGCCGAGCTGCTCAAGGGTGCCGCCCGCGCCATCCGGGGCACCGGCTACGAACTGATCGTCTACTCCGGCGGCGGCCACATCGACGACGTCGGATGGGAGAAGCGCTACATCTCCCGGCTCAGCGGCACCCTCACCGACGGGACCATCCTGGTGACCCCGACCGTCGTCGACGTCCTCAGCAGCGCTCCGGTGGTGGCGGTCGATCCCCACGCCGGCTCGAGCAGATTCCCCACCGTGGATTCCCACAACCTCGAGGGCGCCATCGCCGCCACCGAATACCTCATCGGTCTCGGCCACCGCCGCATCGGGTTCCTCGCCGGACGCCCCGACCTGGAGTCGGCCCGCCTCCGCGAGGAAGGCTTCCGCACCGCGATGGAACGCGCAGGCATCCCGGTCGAGCCCGACCTGGTGAGGGTGGGCGGCTACACCGCGGAATCCGCCGACGAACCGGCCCGGCAACTGCTCGAGATGCCAGACCGGCCCTCCGCGGTCTTCGCCGCCAACGACCTGTCCGCCATCCAGATGATGAAGGTGGCCCGGTCGCTCGAGATGAAGGTCCCCGACGACCTCTCCGTCGTCGGGTTCGACAACATCCCCGAGTCGGCATTGGTCGATCCGCCGCTCACCACCATCGACCAGTCGATCCAGCAGATGGGTTCCGAGGCGGCCAAGCTCCTCATCTGCCTCATCGATCAGCCGGCCACCGACCCCGTTCACCTGACGCTACCGACCAAGCTCGTGGTCCGGCAGTCCGCCGGGCCGCTACACCAGAGAACACACACCCGGGAGGAACGGAGACGAGAAGCGAAGCGATGATTCTTGACCCGAGCATCAAATCCCATGACGGATGGGGAAGGAGAGAATGCACGTGAGATACACACTCAAGCGGCTCCTCATGCTGCTGGCGGTCCTCGCGTTGGTCGCCACGGCGTGTGGGTCCGATTCCGAGGACACGACGACGACCGCGGCCGAGGCGACAACGACCACGGCGGCGGCAACGACGACGATGCCCGCGGAGACCACCACGACCGCGGCTCAGATGGAGCCGGTCACCATTCGTTGGTGGCACATTCAGAACAACGACCCTGGTCTGACGACCTGGAAGAACGTTGCCGACGAGTACATGGCCATGCATCCCAACGTGACGATCGACATCACGGTGCAGGAGAACGAGGTCTTCAAGTCGACCCTCCAGACGAACCTGCAGGCCGGCGACCCGCCGGACCTGTTCCAGTCCTGGGGCGGTGGCGGACTCGCTGAGCAGGTCGACGCTGGATTCGTCAAGGACATCACCGATGCCTCCGCAGCGTGGATGGGCGATCTGAGCGCAGCGGCCGTCAGCCTGTTCAACGTCGACGGCAAGCAGTACGGTGCCCCGTTCAACCTCGGCGCCGTGGGGTTCTGGTACAACACCGACCTCTTCACCCAGGCGGGGATCACGGCACCCCCGACCACGTGGGGAGAGCTGCTGACCGACGTCCAGACGCTGAAGGACGCGGGCATCACGCCGATCGCGCTTGGTGAGGGCGACAAGTGGCCCGGCATGTTCTGGTGGGCCTACCTGGCACTGCGCATCGGTGGCCCCGCCGCCATGCAAGAGGCAGTGAGCACCGGCAACTGGGACGCCGAGCCGTTCGTGAAGGCCGGCGAGGAGCTGAAGCGCCTGGTCGACATGGATCCCTTCCAGCCCGGCTTCCTGGCGGCTCCGTGGGACGGCGCCGACGGCGAAGGGGCCACCATGGCCTCGGACAGCGCGGCGATGGACCTCATGGGCCAGTGGGCTCCTGGGACCTTCCGCGCCAACTCGGCCGACAACATGGGGATCGACTCACACATTGGCTGGTTCCCCTTCCCGGCGGTCGAAGGCGGCGCCGGTGTCATCACCGACGTCTTCGGTGGCGGCGACGGCTTCGTCGTCGGCATCAACGCCCCGGACGAGACCGTGGACTTCCTCCACTACATCTCGAGCCTCGATGTTGCCAACCGCCTCGGTGCGGATGGCGGCACGCTGCCGGTCGTGAAGGGTTCTGCCTCTTCGGTGACCGATCCGCAGATGATCCAGGTCGTCGACTACCTGGCGAACGGGACCTACACCCAGCTCTACCTGGACCAGGCGACGTCGCCCGAACTCGGCGCGACGATCAACGACTCCATTCAGGAGCTGTACGCCGGTATCTCGTCACCTGCGGACGTAGCTGGCAAGATCGCAGCTGCTGCGGCCGGCTAGACAACCCGACTGACAACGCGTAAGAGTGGTGGGGGGGGGGGGGCCCCCCCCCCCCCCCCCCCCACCACCTATCGTTCTCGGCTGAGGAGGACACCAGCAATGACGAGTGCCAGGGTCTTGGCGCGAACCCAACGCACCCACAAGCCGACCAAGAAGAGATGGCCGTTGATCCTCGCCTTCCTGGCGCCGGCGCTTTCCATTTACCTGCTGTTCGTGGTGTACCCGATCGTCCAGGGCATGCACTTCAGCGTCTACGACTGGAACGGACTGAAGGCGCTCGACGACTTCGTCGGTCTCGACAACTTCCGTCAGGCGTTTGCCGATCCGACCTTCACCGGCGCCATCAGACACAACGTCGTCATCCTGGTCCTGTCACTCGTTGTCCAACTTCCCTTCGCCCTCGCCCTGGCGGTACTGCTCAACCAGAGGCTACGGGGCCGGGCGTTCATGCGGATGATGTTCTTCGCCCCCTATGTTCTCTCCGAGGTCGTCACCGCAGTGGTGTGGCGGCAGATCATGCGACCCTCAGGGTTCCTCGACCACATCATGAGCGGCGTCGGCGCCCAGGGCCTGACCCAGGAATGGCTCGCCAACCCCCGCATCGTGCTCTACTCGCTGTTTTTCGTGATCACCTGGAAGTACTTCGGCCTCCACATGATCATCATGCTGGCCGGGCTGCAGGGGATCCCCCATGAGTTGAAGGAGGCGGCCGCCATCGACGGCGCCACGTGGGGCCAGACCTTCCGCCGCGTGACGCTGCCGCTGCTCGGTCCGACGATCCGCGTCTCGGTGTTCTTGTCGATCATCGGATCCCTGCAGCTCTTCGACCTGGTCTGGGTGTTGACGAAGGGAGGCCCGGTCAACGCCTCGAACACCATGGCGACCTACATGTACGACTGGGGATTCCGCAAGCTCCAGATCGGCTACGCCAGCGCCATTTCTGTGATCGTGTTCGGCATCTCGCTCATCGTCGCCCTGGCGTACCAGCGATGGGTGCTGCGACGCGACATCCAAGGCGCCCTCACCACGATGGGAGCGTGACGGCATGACGGCACAGACGCATACGAAACGCCGGGCGCACGGGACCGCCGGCTACAACGAGATCAGTTCTCGCACCACCAGGATGCTGCTCTACTTCGTCGCGTTCATGGTGCTCGCCCTCATCCTGATCCCGCTGGGGTTCGCCGTGCTTGGCGGGTTCCGCAGCATGGGCCAGCTCTCCGAGAGCCCGGTGAGTCTCCCCAACCCGTGGGTATTCACGAACTACGCCGACGTGCTCACGCTGGGGACCTTCTGGCGGCAGCTCTTCAACAGCACCGCCATCGCCGTGTTGACGACGGCCATCGTGATCCCGGTGGCGTCGCTCGCAGCTTTTGTGATTGCCCGGTTCTCGTTCCGCGGTCGGGAGGCGGTCTACACCCTGTTCACCATGGGACTGCTGTTCCCGGTAGCGGTGGCGATCGTGCCGTTGTTCATCGTCGTCCGCCAGCTCAATCTCACCGACAGTTTCTTCGGAGTGGCGCTGCCGCAGGTGGCGTTCGCCTTGCCGCTGTCGATCGTGATCATGCGTCCCTTCCTCCGCAGCATTCCGGCCGAGTTGGAGGAGGCGGCCGCGATCGACGGATGTAGCCCATTCCGTTTCTATCGCTCGGTGATCATCCCGCTGTCGCGCCCGGTGCTGAGCACGGTGGCGGTGCTCACCATCGTCACCAGCTGGAACGCCTTCTTGCTGCCGCTGGTGGTGATGTCCGACTCCAACAACTGGACCCTGCCGATCGGGGTCACCAACTTCTCCACTCAGTACACCACCGACACGGCTCGGGTGCTGGCCTTCACGACCCTCTCCATGATCCCGGCGCTTCTCTTCTACCTGATCGCCGAACGCCAGATCGTGAGTGGCCTCTCGTCGGGAGCCGTCAAGGGATGATCGAACGACCACGGCCGCGATCGGTGCAGTGGATAGGATCCGGCCATACCCGACGGAGGACCGATGACGACCACCAACGGGGGTGACGCCACCCCGCGCTACCGCGACCAGGATCTTACTGTCGGCGAGCGGGTCGAGGATCTCATGGGGCGCATGTCCCTCACCGAGAAGGTCGCCCAGCTCGGCAGCGCCTGGGTGTTCCAGCTCGTCGACCACGACGGCCTCTCGCCCGAGCGCGCCCCCAAGCTCATGGAGCACGGCCTCGGGCAGGTGACGCGGATCTCGGGCGCCTCCCGCTTCGGCGCCGAGGAGGCCGCCTCGATCGCCAACGCCATCCAGCACCATCTGGTCGAGGAGACCCGGCTCGGGATCCCGGCCATCATCCACGAGGAGATCTGCTCGGGGCTCATGGCGAGCCAGTCGACCGTGTTCCCGCAGGCCATCGGGGTGGCGGGCACCTGGGAGCCGGACCTGGCTGAGGCCATGGCCGATGTGATCCGCGTCCAGATGCGAGCCATGGGGGTCCATCAGGGGCTGTCGCCGGTACTCGACGTGTGCCGTGACCCCCGCTGGGGACGGGTCGAAGAGACCTACGGGGAGGACCCGCACCTGGTGGCCCGGATGGGGGGCGCCTTCGTGCAGGGGCTCCAGTCCGGCGACCTGACGCAGGGCGTGGTCGCCACCGCCAAGCACTTCGTCGGCTACGGCGCGTCGGAGGGGGGCATGAACTGGGCCCCGGCGCACATCCCGGCCCGTGAGCTGCGCGAGGTGTACCTGCATCCCTTCGAGGCGGCGGTGCGCACCGCCGATCTGTGGTCCGTCATGAACGGCTACCACGAGCTGGACGGGGTCCCATGCGGCGCCAACGGCGATCTCCTCAACGGCATCCTGCGCGACGACTGGGGCTTCGCCGGGTGTGTCGTCTCCGACTACTTCGCGGTTCGGCAGCTCGCCGAGTACCACCGGCTGGTGGCCGACGGCGAATCCGCCGCGGTGATGGGGCTGACGGCCGGCATCGACGTCGAGTTGCCGGGGACCGACTGCTACGGGGAGCCGCTCCTGGTCGCGGTCGCCGCCGGGGCGATCGACGAGGACGTGATCGACACGTCGGTGCGCCGGGTGCTGGAGACCAAGTTCGCCCTCGGTCTCTTCGAGCAGCCGTACGTCGCGGTGGAGGACGTGGCGGCGGTGACCGACACCGCGCCGCATCGCGACCTGGCCCGGCACGTCGCCCGCAAGTCGATGACGCTGCTGCGCAACGACGGTGTCCTGCCGCTCTCCCCCGACCTCGGCACGGTGGCGGTGATCGGTCCCAACGCCGACGCCGCCCGCCATCTCTACGGCGACTACAGCTACGCCGCCCACCAGGAATCGCTGCGGGAGATGCGGGCCGACGAGAACGTCTTCTCGATCCCGATGCCGGAAGGTGTCGAGTTCGGGGACCCGTCGGTGGCGTTCCCCTCCGTGTACGACGTGCTGCGGGAGCGGCTCGACGGCGACGTGCGGTATGCGAAGGGTTGCGACGTCAACTCCGACGCGACGGACGGATTCGACGAGGCCGTGGCCCTCGCCGCCGCGGCGGACGTTGCGGTGATGGTGATGGGGGACAAGTCGGGTCTCACCAGCGACTGCACCTGCGGGGAGAGCCGGGACCGCGCCGTCCTCGACCTGCCCGGGGTGCAGGAGGACCTGGTGCGGGCCGTGGTCGCCACCGGGACGCCGGTGGTGCTGGTTCTGGTGGCGGGGCGCCCCTGTGGGAGTGTCTGGGTCCACGAGCACAGCGCCGCGGTTCTCATGGCATGGCTGCCCGGCCAGGAAGGCGCCGCCGCCGTCGCCGACGTGCTGGTGGGCGACGTCAGCCCGGGAGGCAAGCTCCCCATCTCGTTCCCCCGCACCGTCGGCCAGCTTCCCACCTACTACGGCCACAAGGTCTCGGGCGGCCGGTCCCACTGGAAGGGTGACTACGTCGACGGTTCGTCACACCCGCTCTACCCGTTCGGCTTCGGCATCGGCTACACGACGTTCGCCCTCGACGAGCCCGGCGTCGCCGAGGACGAGGTGCCGTGGAACGGAACCGCCACGGTGCAGGTCACGGTCACCAACTCGGGCGATCGGGCCGGTGACGAGGTGGTGCAGCTCTACATCCGGGACCCGGAGGCGTCGGTGACCCGTCCGGTGCTGGAGCTGAAGGGCTTCGCCCGGGTCGCGCTGGAACCGGGGGAGTCGAAGCTGGTGACCTTCACGTTGCCGGCGGGACAGGTCGGGTTCTACGACCACGACCTGCGATACGTGGTCGAACCGGGGACGATCGAGGTGTTCGTCGGCACCTCGTCGCAAGATCTGGTGGCGGCAGGGACCTTCACCATCGTGCCCGATCCCTCCGGCGCCCCGCCGGTCAAGGCGTTCGACGGTTCGGTCACGGTCTCCTGAGCGTCTGCCGGAAACGCCCCTTCGGCTCGCGAAGGGCGTATCGGTCGATCTCTCTCGAGTTGCTGCTCGTGGCGACCCTGGCATATGAGATCGGGACGATCGCCGGTCTGCTCTTCGTCGCCGGGGAGTCCCACGTGGCGCTGTGGTATGGCGTGGCGGCAGGGACCGCCACCGTCTGCACTGCGCTGGCGATCGTGCCGGTGGCGCTCCTCGTGGCGAGCCACTCCTCATTGCTCGCACAGTTGGAGGATCGGTGACCGATCTCGGGCCGGGGTCCCATCGGCTATGGTCCCCTCCCGATTGCCCCGGGCCCCGGCGCCCTTCACGATAAGGTCGTTCCCGGCCCACCACCCTCGAGGGAGAGATGAGTCGACAACGTCTGCTCGCGACCGACATGGACGGCACCT
>Ga0315536_1001364_pt1 | contig 12265 bp, 5 predicted proteins | sample SalMarSW160230MG_FD_203093 | JGI IMG/M metagenome (GOLD analysis project Ga0315536, IMG submission 203093) | Salt marsh sediment microbial communities from the Plum Island Ecosystem LTER, Massachusetts, United States - Salt Marsh Sediment SW1602-30 ... | reverse complement strand
GGAGAGATCGGCGGGAGGGTGGACCGTGCGATCTGGGTGCCCTGATTCGAGCTGCGAACCAGGTTTTGACTGAACAGCCAACTTGCTTTGTGGTTAATGATTGCCTGTATATGTTGAAGATCGATATTCGAGTTTCCACCATGACATCCATGAATCCCTCATGCCTTGAATTGGAGTCGGGATAATGCGTAATGTCTTGATCGGACTGCTGGGGATTGGCATCTTGGTCACCGCGTGCGGTTCTGCGCCAGCCTCGGTGGAACCCACGTTGTCTGGAGTAGAGCACGAGAGTCTTACTGCGACAGTGAAAGCCAACTCCAGTGGGACCGCTGCGCCGACAGCCCTAGTGCTAACGGCCACACCGGTCCCTGCGACTCCCACGGCGCGTCCGTCGCCGACGCCGACCGTGATGAGCCGGGTCATCGGCCAGGATAACCTGGACCAGGTCGTCCAGCTGCGTGATTTCTCAGGCGACTTTTCGCAATCGCTTGGGCGGTCGTCCTCCGATGTGCAGGCGAATCGCATCGACTTCAGCGCCAATGGTGAGCGTATCGCCTTTACCATCTGCTATTCGAACAGCTCCGGCTATATCTGCTCGGAGACGGCCGATAATGACATCCTCGTACTGGACGCAAAATCGGGGGATTTTATCCAGTTACTGCATTTCGGCAAGATGCGTGTTGCCGGTGTCGCCCTCTCACCGGATGGTGAAACGGTCTACAGCCTGGCGACAAATGTCTCGAATTCGACATTGTTAAAAGCATGGGATGTGGCATCCGGAGAACTGAAAGCCACCCTGGTCGATGTGCGTGCTCGCATGAACATCCGCCCTGACTTATGTGTGTCGCAGGATGGAGATCACCTCGCAGCCCTGCTTGGACCGCAAGGATTGCGGGTGATTACCACCATAGATGGTGGGATCATACGTGAAATCCCGGGCGCATTCAGCCGCTGCGTTTTCAGCCAGGATGGCCAACGTCTCATTGCCCTCGAGTTCGATGCCAACTTCGCGGAGACTGGCCTGATCGCCGTTGATCTAACGGCGGGGAATATTCTGCTGCGAGAGCGGCTGCAGACCGCAGTCAGGGGGATGGCGATCTCGCCCGACGGACGGCAGGCAGTGACCACAGACGACACGGGAATCGTTGTCTGGGATCTTGAACAGGCGACGGGGGTAAAGAGACTCGAGGGACCGGCGGGTGAGGGATGGGGTTTCGGTGAAGCAGTATTCAGTCCAGACGGCAGCCTGCTTATAAGTTCGATCCGGTCAGGTAAAAGTTTTTTGCTGCACATGGCAAGTGTCTGGGAGACGACCAACTGGCGAAGGGTTAGCGACCTGTACGGGTTGGCCCTGGATATTACTGAAATGAAATTCGATGCCAAAGGTGAGACCTTCAGCATCGGCACATATGACTCCGATGCCGCCCTTTATGGCCTTCCCGATGCGCAGCTTGCTGAAGCCCGGATGGTGATGAGTGAGTTCATGGCGGCGTTGGCCTCTGGCGATTTTGCTGCGGCAGCTGATCGTTTCATTATCGAGCCAGGATCACCTGACGACATCTCGGCATGGATCATCGCCAACGGTGGCGATCCGGACGACTTGTCGACGACCTTCGAATTAGCCTGTCAGCCCGATGCCTTCCCCTGCCTGCCTGTGCATGAGGTGCTTTTCTCCGGGCGCATCCAGGGTGGATCTATACTCTTTGTCGTCACATTCGAATCTCCCGGTGGAGGGATTTTTATCGATGCTCATGGCGAGTCGGAATTCTGGCTGTATGCTGATGTTGATGAGAGTGGGCACGTCAAGATGACCAGCATGCATCCAGGCTCTTTTTCTCAATGATTTCTTGATCAGGGCTGATCATTCGACCAAAGACTCTGACGAATGCGAAAAGAGTAGGCCCGGTGGGAGCTTCATCTGAGTGCTGGTGCCCCTTCACGCAATGATCCTCATTGCTGTCCGAGTTGTCGATCGGTTGGATAGTGGTACGGGTGAAGTGAAGCAAAATCGCATGACATCCAACGCGTGTCATTGCGAGGAGCGGAGCGACGAAGCAATCGTTAGGCCGCTGAAGGGTTTCCTGTAAGCGATCCTTTGAAGTGGAAATATTGCCACGCTGTCATCGACAGCTCGCAATGACATGGAAAACGTAGGGGCACGGTGCCGCCGTGCCCCTACATCGTGCCGGCTGCCTTACGTGGAAATGCGCGGCGCGCTGTGAAATACACTCGCAGTTGTATGTTGAGATGACCATATTGGTCGGGAAGCCTCTCGAGATGTACTATCGAACAGGATCGCGGCGATCGCTGGATTCCGCCACCGATGATTGAAAACCAATTAGGAGCAAAACCTTGGGCGAGATGTGAGGTGCTGCTTAATCCCGGGTATTATATGGAGATGTCGTAAACCATCCCGGCTTGAGGTGGATGATGGTCCAACATGAAGAACACGCTGAATTTGTGAAGCAGTTCTGGCATACTTATCTCACGCAGGGCACGGTGCCCTCAGAAACGAATCACGAATGGTATGAGTCCAAGATTTTCCGCCCATTCGTTCGCGTTCTCCCCTCTGAACCTCGCTGCCGGATTTGTTACTACCCCTTCCACGGGATCGGGGGCATGCTTGCGCGCACTTTCTTTGGGCTGGTACCGTCCAAGATGAATCCCCAGCTTTGCAATGTGTGCGAGCGTTTTGCGGACCGTTATCAAGGAGGAGCTGAAGTCGAGCTCTCCTTGCTTTTCGCCGACGTGCGCGGATCGACAAGCATCGCTGAGGACATGAATCCTTCCGAATTCAGTGAGCTGATCGATCGATTCTACCGGGTTACGACCAAAATACTCTTCCGGCGAAACGCATTCGTCGAGAAGCTCATTGGAGATGAAGTCACAGGCTTCTTCGTTCCCGGATTCGCAGGCCAAGACCATGCCAAGGTGGCGATCGAAGCCGGCCGGGAAATCCTGGCTGCCACTGGACATGGCAAGGAGCAGGGACCCTGGATCCCGGTAGGGGTGGGCGTGCATACAGGAATCGCCTACGTAGGTGCGATCAGCACCGGGGCCGGGACCTCGGATATTGCCGTGCTCGGGGACAACGTCAATGCGGCTGCACGTATCGCATCCCGGGCTGGTATCGGTGAGCTCCTGGCGAGCGAGGACGCAATCGCTGCCTCAGGCTTGGATTTTAGCTCCGAGGAATCCCGGCATCTGGAATTGAAAGGCCGGACCGCGCCAGTGGATATCCGTGTGATTCGTCCGGGGGGAAGCTCCCACTAGCCATCATGTGGCTTTGCATGGAAACGCAATAGGCATAGGGTTGCCGACTCCTCTGCCAAAACGCACTCGTACCAGCTGGCTCAACCCCCCGGGAGGGGGGCTGATATTTTTTAACAGCTTGGGGCAGTTTACTCCACGCTGACCCAGTCGCTGGCGCTGCGCCCGAAGACCTCCGGCGAGTACATCTCCTCTGCCTTGGCCGGCGGGACGACGAACGTGCCCGGTGTTGTCGCACGCGTGATGTAGGTGTAGTTGTAGACGCCATCCCACAGCAGCGACGTGAAAGCTTCCGCCCGTTCATCACGCAGGTTCTGGTGTTCGTACCACGTACCCCACCACCACCAGCCGTAGCGGTACTCGCTGCTGTTCGGATCCTGCGGAACGGAGCCAGTTACGGCCAGCGCCGGGTTGACGATCTCCAGCCCGGCTGGCAGCGGGTCGACCAACGCTACGTGGTAGCGGCGGCTGTCAGCGACCATCGTCAAGCGCACCCGCACCCGCGCCCCGGCCTTGACATGCCACACACCATCTTCATCGCGCGACACATCGTCAGGGTTGTCGACCGCCTCGTACTCACGCTGGACAACAAAGCCCATGTCGATCGGGTCAAGCCACAGGTCAGTTGGTGCGTAGCGCAGGCCGAGGCGGTAGTACAGCCGACCGGCCCCTTCCTTGCTCAGGATCAGGTCCTGCGTCCCTCCGCCGCCCAGCGATTCAAAGACCAGGTACGGCATCGGGATGTCGGTCTGGTGGCGTTCGGTCGTGCGTCCCTCAAACTCCTGGCTGCCGGCGTAGGTATCGCCGAGCCAGATGCGGGCGACGAAGTCCGGCGTCTGAGCCTCGAAGGTGTTGAAGTAACGGTCAAGCGCCAGCAGCACGAAGACGTTCTCCTGGGTGTTGCCCCAGTGACCCTTCGTGCGGTGGGCTAACAGGCCGGTCACCAGCTTCGGGATCAGGTCGCTGTTCGGGTTATCCAGGATCAGCGTGTCAAGCAGGATGCCATCCGTGCGGCGGTTAGACCGCAGCATCAAGTAATCCTGTTCGTTGAAATCACTGATGAAGTTCGCAGCACCAGCGGTTTCGACAACGCGGTTTGAAATGAAGCGGCGGATTGTCTCGACCTCGCTGGTTGAAGCAGGGTCGTCCAGCATTACCTGCCAGAGCCAGCCAATGCCATCCAGCGAGTGTTTATCGATCTCAACTTCGTTGAACAGGCTGCGTGCTTTCGCGGTGTCGCGATCGCCCATCAGGTTGCGAACGTAGAGAGCGTAGGAACTCAGGAAACGGCGTGTATATTCGCTGTACCAGTACGGATAGTGGCTCTCGATGTCGCGCAGGTAGGCGAGCACGTTCTGCTGCATCGTCTCTGGGACTTCAAAGCCCTTCAGTTCGGCCCGCTGCAGGGCGTGCGCGACGTGGATCGTGTTGAAGGGGATCGAGTCCTGGCCGCGCCGCCAGTACGGGAAACCGCCATCGTAATTCTGCAAGCCACTCAGGCGTTCGATATCACGCCGGACAGCTGCCTCAATCTCCTCTGGCGCCGGCAGCCCGTCTGCCTCGAAGGCTGTTAAAACATCACGCAGTGCGGCGACCCCCAGGATGCGTGAGGCGAGCTGTTCCGAGCATTCGAAGGGGTAGGCCACCAGGTAGAGCACGGCATCAGTCAGCGACTGCAGCGCTGTGGAGGAGGTGGTGATCTCCAGACCGCCGTACTGTGGGAAGACGTCCAATGGTGCCTGGACCGGCTGGGAGATCGCACCCGAGTCGATCACGCCATAGGTGGCGAAAGCCTCTGTGGTAGCCGGCGTGTAGACAGGGAGCTCGCCCTGGGCCGCATCGGTGAAGCTTCCTGCAACTGCTGCAACCTGGAAGCGAGCTGTCCCTGCACGATCGGTCGCGGTCGGGAAGCGTACCTCCACCCGGTCATGCGCCGGTACTTCGACGCGCATACCATGCGGGCCGGTCAGCTTGAGGTTCGTAACATCCAGCGCCACTTCAACGGACAGCGGCAGGTCAGTCTGATTCTGAAGCACGACCGGCAGTTCAAAGCTGTCGCCGAAGTTCAGGAAGCGCGGCGCCGACGGGCGCACCATCAGCGGCAGGCGGGCGGTGATGTTCGTCTCGGCCGAGCCAAACTGGCGTCCACTGCCATCGACGGCAACGACCATCACCCGGTAGCGGGTCAGGTTATCGGGTACGCGCACCTGGATGCTGGCGCGCCCGGTCGCATCCGTGCGCACCTCGGGAGCGAAAGTGGCCAGGGGATTGAAGTCGCTGCGGATGCTTATCGGCTGCTGGGCTGCCCCTCCACCCATGGCATCAGCGGCCCTTTCGGCCTCCGGAGCCATGGCCATGGTCGGCATCGCCAGGCCCTCCTCGACCGCGCCGCCCCCGAGGGCTTTGGATTGGTCGGAAAGCACACCGCCTGCGATGCCGTTTTCAATCAGCGAAAGCGGGTCGACCAGCAGGATGCTGGCCCTGGAGTAGCGGCTGTCGACGTCCGCCGATCGCTGTTGATAGAAGACTGCGACCGGATCGGCCATCTGGTAGTCGGTGAGTGCCAGGATGGCTTCATCCACGACCACCACCGCCAGCTCGGCGCCGGAGACCGGTTCTCCGCTCGCATCGATCAGGCGCAGGTCCAGCGTGGTCTGACCGCCTGGTTCGAGTTCTGCGGCGGCCGGGCTGAGCTCAAGCTCGAGCGTGCGCTGCAGCGGGGGGATGTTTAACGTAAGCTGGCCGCGGGCGTAAGCCGGCCGCGCCGGGACGTTTTCCAACGCCTGTCCCTGGTCGTCCGTGCGCGGTGCCTGGCCGACCAGGTCGACCTGGATCTGCAGATTAGGGATATGGGCGGCCTCAATCGGGACTTCAAGTGTGATCGAGCCGTCCTCGATCTGGAAACGTTCGGTGGAGAGAATCCCGCTCCGAGCTATGGTTAACATGCCCTCGGCGGGCGTGTAGGGCGACTGCACCAGGATGCGGGCCGTGTCGCCGGGCTGGTAACTTTCCTTATCCGGGATGAGCGTGATCGTTTCCTGCTCGATTGTGCGCGAAGGGGGCTGCTGGCCGCCGCTCACCCAGCGTGTGATCTGGCTCTGGTTGCTTCGCCCGTTCTCATCCGTGATTGTGGCGGTGATGCGGTACTGGCCACCGGTTGTGGTTTCGAACGAGCAGGTGACGGGCTTCGACTCTGAGCCGACGGAACACTCCTGGAGATCAGCTTCGACCTGGCGCCAGTCTCCATCCTGGTATTTCCATTCCAGGCGGGCTGACTGCACCTTGATCGGACGATCGATAACGGCCACTCCGTCCAGGTCGGTCACGATCAGTTCAATCTCGAGCGGTTCTCCGGCTGAAACGAAGTAGCGGTCGCTGCGCATACCGACATACAGGCTGGCTGGATGGACGAGCAGCGTCGTCGTCCCGGTCCATGCCTGGCGGTTGACATCGAAGACGGTTCCCTCGGCGATAACGCTGATCGGGCGCAGCTGCTGCGGCCCTTCGAAATCCATGCGCAGGAAGTGCTCACCTGCGGCGTCTGTCGTACCGGAGAAGGTCTCGACGGTTGTGTTTCCACCGCCGCCGCCGAACGAAATCCCTTCGTCGTACCACCACCAGGGTGTCCAGGTCCCAAACGTGAAGCCCGGCCAATTCGGTGGCTGGTAGTTGCTAGGGGTCGAGGTGACGTTCCAGGTTACCTCGGCGTTCGGCAGCGGATCGCCGGCGTAATACTTCGCCTGCACCGCAACGACGGCGTACCCGCCGGCGAAGTACGGCCCGGAGGTTTCATTGCGGGCGTTAACTTCGAACTCGGGCCGGCGGAACTCCTGGATCTGGAAGCTGTGGTAGTAGTTGGATCCGCTCAGCCCGCTCAGTGGGCCTGATGCGGAGAATTGGATCTGCGCATAGCCCAGATTGGCATTTTCAGGGAGCGTGAAGGCGAAATCAAAGCCTCCCAGCGCGTTGACATCAATCTGCCCGGTTTCCAGCTCGTTGCCCTGAGCGCCGATGATGCTGTAGTTGACCGCGGTCACCGCGTTCCCAACCAGACTGACATCACCGTGCTGTCCCGCGCCGATGCGGCGCAGCCAGCCCTTGATGTGCACTTCCTCGCCTGGGCGGTACATCCCCCGGTCGTCATACACAAACCAGCGTAGGTCATCCGAAAGCGGGCGGCGGCTCCAACTGCCATCGCCCCAGTAGTACTGCGAGGCGGGCAGGAGTGCCTGGTCGCCACCCTTGCTGGCCACCAGGTAGCTCACCCCGCCGGCCGGGATGGCGAACCGTGCCACCCCATCTGCATCCGTGGTATGGCGCCCACCTCCGGGTCCGGTCTGAATATCCACACCGGAGAGCGGCACGCCATCCTGAAGCGCGTTTGCCCAGACCACCATGTCACTCTGGTCCACGAAGGCGTCGATGCCAATCTGAGTGACCTGCACCCAGACCTGGACCGTTTCCCAGTAGCGATCCTCCTGGAACAGTCCGCGCGGCGGCTTGGCGATGACAATAAACTGCCCCGATCCCCCGTCGAGATACTCGGAGAGATCGACCGGGACCTCGCTCAAGGTGTCATTTGGAAGCTCGAGCCGCTGCGTGCGATCGAGCACCAGCTTCCCGGGAGGGTCGGGCGGTGTATCCGTCCGTTGGTACTCGTACAAATAGGACAGGAAATCAGGCCAATCCGCAGGTTGGACGGCGTAAATCCGCAGATCGAGACTGCTGTAGTTGATCGCGTAGAGTGAAAGAGCCGGTTTCTTACTCGATGGATCGAGCGTGACGAAGATCTGCTGCGGCCCGATCAGTACCGGGTCAGCCGGACCGATCTTAAAGCGCAGTGATTCGGAATTCCCAAGGCGCTGGCCAAAGATGTCCTGGATCTGGCCAGAGACGGTAACTCGATAGGTTGTTCGTCCTACTGTTGCGCCGCGAATGCTGATGGTATCGCCGTAGATCGAGACCGATGCGCCGGCTAATTCAGGTTCGATGCGCAGCATGTCATCCCGGTAATACTTTGGGTCAATCGGATTGTTGAACTCGATGTAAAGCGGCGTCAGCGGCTGGCAGGTGTCATCACCCCAGGAACAGCCGTGATCCTCGATTCGCAGCGGGGCATAGGTGTGGAAGCTGAAACTCTGGGAACTCTCCGTGAGCAGCGGTCCTTCCGCAGAGGGTGTGCCTGGACCGATCGTGATGGAAACGTTCGTGTCCGTTGGCAGCTTCTGGTCTGCAGTGAAAGCCAGCCAGCGGCCATCGAGGGCATGGGCAGCCATTCGGCTAACGAGCGGGTCGGCCTTGACCTCATCATCGGTCGCAAGCCGAATTTTGATCGTACGGCTTCCGGCCTGGACCACGATCGTATCGAGAACAGCCTGTGGGTCAATTCGCTGATTGAAGGCGGCGAAGAAGACCGGTTCAAGCGGCTGAGGGCCGCTTGAACCTGAGGGAGCGTAATTGGTAAGGGTCACAGGCGGCGTACTGAAGGTGAACTCAACCGCTTCGGCCAGCACCCCGCCGGTCGCAGAACGAGTCCCAGCAGGAACCGTCACGCGATATTCTGTTGCCATCGGCATGCGGTCGATCAGTTCCGAGTCATACTGGAAGTTGAGCGTTTTGGTTCCCAGCCAACGCCAGGTGCCCGGAAGATTGGGCTCGACCTGGATCGGGATGTCCGCCTCAGAAAGATCCTCCAAGGTGGCGATCGGGACCATCGGCTGGTTGAAGGTGATGTTCACGAAAGGCGCAATCGGAATCTCACCTTCGGGGGAGTAGCGCAGTACCTCCAATGGGCCAGATTCGACCGCCACCGGCCCCACTTCGGGCGGTGGAGGTGGAAAGGTCTCTGAGATCGTTTCGCCGGTGCGAGGAGGTGGGACGACATCTTCCGGGAGCCGGAAATCCTCACGGTCGCCTGACTCGGGGGTTAACCCCGGGAGGCGGGCCAGGATCGCGGCCAGCTCCGATTCCGATAAGGGCTCACCGGTCGCGATGGGCAAGGGAACAGGGGTCGTGACCTGCTCGCTTCCTTCGCTGAGCTGGATCCCTTGCGCTCCGGAGCCATCGCCGGTTCCGGTGATGGGACTTTCACCCTCGCCCGGGCCGTCGACCACGACCGGGATCACCGTCCCGGGCCTACCTGAGGGCCCGAAGTAGTCAACCAGCAGATACACGCCAAGAGCAAGTATGGCGGCGCCAATAAGCGTGATAGGCAGCCAGAATCGCCGTAAGAAGCTCTTCGAGTTTGTATCCATGATCGCAGCCTTTCTTGTATCGTGACGGTTCGAGGCGCCATGAGCACCACTATAGGTGTAGACGAGCCCGGATGCCAATTGGTTCCAACCGGTTGACCTTCGAATATCTCATTGTTGACGTTAGCTAGTTAGTGAACTATAGCGAGCAGGTACTAAACCAGTCCATGCCCAGCAGTGTTGGGGTCAAAAAGAGGCCATGGGATGTAGATTGCAGAGCTCTTGATGTGGATTCCATCGAGTGAGAGAGTCATGAATTTGATCTACCTGGAAAGCCCTGCTGCTGACAATCTCGGCAGTCCATACCGAAGACGTCGCACAGCAAAAACCAGGTTCACTCTCAAATCAGGCTGGAGTCTGCGAGCCTCTTATATTCGTACGTGGTCTCGATCGTACGCCTGTTTCGTTCCCTATTTCGGCTAGGGAACATTGCGCGAGCGCAATCTCCACCGAATCAGCCAGAACAAAACGCTCGAACCCGCCAGCAGCGGGACGAAGCAGACCAGGAAATAGCCGCCGAGGATGGCGCCGACGGTGCGTACGAGCAGACCGTTTCCAGAGGCGACTGTCTCCCCCGCTTTCATGCAAGAAACGGTCATCGAACGTCCACCGCTCTCGCTCCCAATCGGGTTGCTTGCAGAAGGGAACTCATAGTCCGACTCGTAAGCTCCCAGCTGGTATGCAAGCGTGCTTCCATCCGGGCAGACCAACCCTTCAACCAGGTCGAGATTAAAGTTGGTTGCGGTGGCGAAGCTCACGCCGCCGATCACAGCCGAGAAAATCAACGCTGTAAAGCCGATCGTAAGCAGCCTCCCACAGCTGATCACGTTTAGGATTGTTGAAGATTTCATTTTGTTTCCATTCACGGTAAGCCTCAGCTCCATCGCATTAAGATTTTCCACTCCTGCGACCCATCCGGGAAGGTCACATCTACAGCGCCAACCATCAACACGTACCCAGCCGCTCGCTTTGGAATCTGCTCAAGCAGCTCATCAACCGTTGCATCGCGCATACCCGGAATGATAGGTTCCCGTTCTTGATTCCGAAAGGAGTATAGGCATTGGGGGAATCAGTGCAATTGGCGAAGGATATCCCTCATTATGGGCGAAATGCAGCGTGCTTTGAAGGGGTCAATGAAAAGTCCATCCTTGCTGATCTGATCGGTACCCCAAACGTACGCATGGGAGCGAAATCAATTTGACAATTAGGACATAAATGGTGCAAAATAGGATCTGTTCACCCGTCGCGGTTGAGTTCAAAACACGTCAACATCGATACCTGGAGCATCGTGCGTGGGGGATCTGAGGGTGCTCTGGAACGCCAACGAGAAGGTTGCGGCGAAGCTATATCACCTGCAGATCACATTCTGGCATCCGATACGGCAGCCCCGTATGCATCGTGCGGGATCATCGAAGCCGATGATCTTCTACGGAGTCGTGAATTGAGTCAGCCTGATACAGTTGTTCCTGCGCAGCTTATTGGGAAGAATGAGCTCCCTACGCTGCCGAGAAACCCCAGCACATCACCGGCTGCGAGGCCGCAGCTTGCACCGATCCGGGTTGATGATCTTGAGCGAATGCGTCAAGAATTTCAAGACCTGCTGAAGACAGAGGTTGGGGACGTCAGGGAGCTCGGCCAGGAGCTGTTTCAACGGATTGCGATCGTGAACTGGAGCGTCGAGTGGAACCTGCCGCGCTGGCTGGCCGCCGAATCACTGACTGAGAGTCAAAAACGACGCCTGGTCGTGGCCAACGTCTTCGGGCTGGGTTATGTTCGACTGCATGACGATCGCCATGATGGCGAACAGACCTCCTGGGGTCGCGCCGCTGAACTCCGGCTTGAAGAGCTGCTGCTGGAAGCGGCCAGGATTGAATACCGTCAATTGCTGGGGGATTCAGCCTGGTTCTGGGAGCAGTTCGACCGCCATATGCTGCGCTGGCAGCAGACCATTCGCTCCAGTTCATCCTGGATTTCGGGGTTCAATCTCGATTCCATCTCCCCCACCCGTTTGAGCGACATCGGGGCACCGTTGTTGATCAGCTGTGGAGCGGCCTGTATGCTGGCCGGGAACACTTCCCGGCTCCCAGCCTTTGAGGCGCCCGTCCGTCAATACCTGGCAGCCGCCGTGCTCTTCGACCACCTCAGTGATTGGCAGGAGGACCTCGCAGCTAACCGTCCGAACCTCTTTCTCGAAGCGATGCTGGCCCCGTACAGCGGTGAGCGGGACGCCGCAAGCATGCTGCCGGCCATGTATCTCGCTCTGACCGGGACCGAGAAGGTGCGCCGCTACGTCCAGCTGCTCCTCGATCAGTTGGAGGCCGGAATTGGGAACGCTTTTAAGATGAGCATGCGTAGCTTTGCCCAGCACCTGATGGCGCTCAAGGACGAGGCAAGCTCGAGCGCCGATCTAAACCTGACCCGGATTGAAGGAATGCTGGCGCAGGCGCAGAATTTGTTGGTTTCCGAGTAATTAGGACCGAAGAAATCGTTGCCAAAGGAGAATTAAAATGATTGAAAGTGAAGACCGTAAGCTGAACTTGCTGCCTTACTTAGCTGGCCTGGCTGCTTTGGATGCGGATTTTCGGGAGCGTTTCCTTGAGGATCCGGAGTATGTCGCCAGGGAACACGGATTGTACCTGACCGAGAAACAGGTCAGAAATATTCAGGCGCTCGACCCGGCTCAGGTCGCGGAGTGGCTTGATCACTTCGAAGACCATATCGGGCAGCCAATCATGGCCATGTCG
>Ga0315536_1001363_pt1 | contig 12267 bp, 8 predicted proteins | sample SalMarSW160230MG_FD_203093 | JGI IMG/M metagenome (GOLD analysis project Ga0315536, IMG submission 203093) | Salt marsh sediment microbial communities from the Plum Island Ecosystem LTER, Massachusetts, United States - Salt Marsh Sediment SW1602-30 ... | reverse complement strand
TATTTCAAGAGTATTTACAGCTGTTTTCCCATCTGAAAAGGTAATTAAGAATATTCTAAAATCGGAAGCTCAAAATGCCTTGTTGTTTGTGCATCATCCAGCAGTCTGGGATATTAGGAAAGCCCCAAATGTTTTTCAACAAGTGAATAGAGATCTCTTGGCAGAATTAAAAAATCGAAACATTGCAGTCTATAATTTGCATGTTCCTTTAGATAATTTCGGAGATTATTCCACCAGTGTCTGTTTCGCAAGAGCACTGAAAATCGAACCTCAAAGTCCATTTGCACCATATTATGGCGCACTTGCCGGTGTATTTGGCAAAACGGAATTTAATACAACAACAGAATTGCGTGAATTCTTTATACAACAAGTTGGTCACTTCGTTTCATTGTATAACTATGGAGAAGAAAGAATAAGAAACAATATTGTTGCAGTAATAGCTGGTGGGGGGTTAGGCGAAGATATTGAAGAAATATCCAAGAATGGGGTAAATACATTCGTAACAGGGATTTCTGTTAAAAATAAATTTTCAGAAAAATCCCATGACTTCGCCAAGGAAAATAAGATAAATATCTTAGGCGGAACACATTACTCGACAGAAAAATTCGCTTGCATGGAAATGGTAAAATTCTTTTCAAATTTTGATTTACCAAGCGAATTCTTGTCAGACGAACCAGTTTTAGAAGATATGTGATTTGAATAACGTGAAACTAATAACCCTCGAATCAGCCCAATAAAACTCAGAGTGTAAAAAAAACTTCTGGCAGAATTGGCTGTACAGTCGGCATTAGTTCTAATTCATAAATTCCGCCCAACCCGGTTTGCAAGCGACACGGCCGCACCGTGAAGGTCTGCGGAGCATAGATCTTAGATTCACTCGGGCAAAAGCAATTTTCGGAGTTAAAACGCCGTACGCCTGAAACAACCGTTAGCGGGAACAAATAATTGAGTATGTAATTATGCCTTCAATATTCTGGTCAGGAAAACTAACTATACCAATGAAGCTTCTCATCGAAGCAAATAATCTTCTGTCTATCATATCTGGAAGCACGAGAGATCTAGCAGGGATGAAAGAAAGAGTAAAACAGGGTTATGAAGGTAAATACACAGACCATGTGCAAGCTTATGACAAACTTGGTTTTCATTTGCAGGACAAATCAGCGCGTATCCAATTAGTTGGCCTTGATTTCACCGGAATGAGCGTCCTTGATGTGGGCTGCGGTACTGGCGCACTTGGTTATGCAGCAAAAGAGCAGGGGGCGAAATCCGTAGTTTGTGGTGATATTTCTTATCTGATGCTGATGGCGGTGAAGGAAAAAGATGCCAATTCAAACACCAAGCTTGCCAATTGTCAGCTCGATGCAGAAGGATTGCCCTTCGCTGATGGTTCGTTTGACTCGGTGATTTCGGGGATGACTTTCGGTACGTTGCCTGACCAGGAACTCGCTGTAAATGAAATGATCAGAGTAACAAAACATGGCGGGTTGGTTTGTGTTGGCGCTCATGGTCCAGAGCATTATTGGGAAGCAATAGATGCAGCTCTCAGATGCGTCAATAAAAGATACGTCCTGGGTTATCGTTTCGAGTGGTGGCCGAGGACAGAGATGTATATTCGAAAGCTACTTGAACGAGCGAAGCTCCAAGATATCCAAAGCAAGCGGGCAACATGGCGGAATCAGTTTGATGATGGTGGTGCTGCATATGATTTCTTTGCGGCAATCTCCTCTTCTTGGTGGTATGCGAAATTTCCACAGGAGGAAAGGATCAAAGACTCCAAGCGAACCCGTAATTATTTCATGCGTCGCAAGATTGATGTAATCACGGATGATATTGTTGTTGCATTTGGTCGTAAACATCAAGAGGTAAATTGAGACCCTTCTAAAGAGAGATAAGTCCAGCTAACTCCCGCTACACCCGACAGCCGGTTAAGACGAACGACAGAGGACGGAGAACCGAAAAGGAAGACCCGGCTACGGGTGAGCTCATCCGTTATGCAGAGCAGTGTTTATAATACTGATGAAGACAATGGCCAAATGCACAAAAAAAGATCAACCAATTAGGAAAACTACATGACCACACAAGAATTCCCAAGAGATTTTCCGAAATTAGAGACCAAAAGGCTGGTTTTGCGAAAGTTAGAAGAAAGCGATGCGCCTGCCTTGTTTGAGAACTATTCAGACGAAGACATTGCGAAGAATTTTATGGATAAGCCCTTAGGAGATATCAAACAGGCAAGTCAATTTATAGAAGCATTCAATGCAGAGTTTAGCGAAGGAAAAGCCATCACATGGGCAATAACCATAAAAAGAAACCATCAAATGATTGGCACTTGCAGCTATATGATTGAAACAAGCACAAGTGCAGAGATCGGATACGATTTGGCAAAAACCCATTGGGGAAAGGGAATAATGACAGAAGCGCTAAAAGCAATGATAGGATATGGATTTGATGAATTGGGGTTCGAGAACATCAAGGCAGATACGTTATCGAACAATACCCGGTCAATAAATCTTCTAAAAAGGTTAGAATTCAAGTTGGATGATGTGCGAGAAAACAGTCATTACTTTATTATGCACAAAAAGGAATATGAAAGTCCAAAATAAGATAACTTAATAGCCCAGCATAACCCCCGCTCCACCTAACTGACCCTTCGATACGTCCCTTCGACTCCACCCTCAGCTGCGCTCGGGGACAGAGCTACTCAGGAATGGTGAGCTCATTTGTTAAGCCAGTCTGAAAGCGGTATTGTATAAAAACTCATTGTTTGGTATTTATGAATAATCAATCGTTCAGGAATCTGCTCCTCCAAGCTAAAGAAAAAGTGATATCGCTTGCGGGGGGAATCACCCTTCAGCTCATCGCAGGCTACTACAAGGCTAACCAACGGCCATTTTCGTTGGTATTACCGATCCAGAGTCAGTATTATGGGCTTACTTAAAAGCTTTGAAGCAAGATGACTGGTCTTTTCAAACATCCCTGCAGGATGAGAAATATACGGGGATGGTACTTGAACCTGTGGATTCCATTCATATTCTGGTGATGCAGGCTATTCCAAGTTCATCATCATTAGAACGAACTTACCATGTTGTCTTCGAGATTAAAGCACAACATCTAGGAGGAAGTAGGCAATGAAATACAAGTCTTCCCTGCGAATGATTGCACTTCTGATACTATTTGGTTTGATATTGTTCCCACTTTCAACACTGCTTGCGCAGGAAAGCGGCTTCACCGAAACTTTCAACGACCCAAAGCTTCCCAACTGGGAACGATCCCCCAGTGCGAATGTGGCGGACGGTGTCTTGCGTATCGATCCGAACGGATATGTTTTGCATAGTGGAGGATGGGGTGACTTGAACCTGGCCGTACGTGCTAGTCTGGTGGGGGAAGGATTCGTAGCGGTCAGCTACCGGGTAACCGAGATAGGAGACTATTCTATTTATATCAGCGAGGATAAGATAACCCTTCAGAAAGCAGGAGAACCTATCGCTCAGGAGATGATAGCATATATACCGCCAGGAGAGCGGTTCTGGATTAATGTGAGTGCAGTTGGTGATTCTCACGAAATTTCTCTGAACGGCCAGCTGGTCTTGACGGTTCTCGACCCAGATCCACTTCCGCCTGGCGGTATCGCCCTTTCTGTGCAAGGGCAAGCAAAAGGAGAGTTTGATGATTTGACTCTGGTTTCCATGGGGGAAGAACACCAACCAGAGAAATCCGGGGAAACGAAAGAACCTCCATCGGCACAAGAAACTGGCGAAGAGCCAACAGAAGCCCCTTCTGTTTCAAAAGAGGGGGTGCCCGCCTACCAATCTGAGCCATGGGTTGTACTTGGAGGTCCGCCTGGAGGAATTGGCTACGATATTCGAATGGTGCCGGAAAACCCGGAAATCATGTACGTTACCGACAGTGGGGGGGGAATATTTAAAAGCCAAAACGGCGGCAAATCCTGGGTCCCGATCAACCAAGGAATTGAAAGTAACCCAGATATCGGAACATTGGTTTTTTGTGCCACGATCGATCCCCATGATTCCAATACGATCTGGATAGGAACACAATTTTCGGCGCATATCTACCGCAGCGCGGATGGCGGCCAGACCTGGGAGGAACGCGACAACGGCATAATTCCTTTCCAGGGTGAGCATAGTGTGCGCGGTATCACAATTGACCCCAATGACCCCAATATCGTTTATGCAGCGTTTGAGAGTTCGGGGATTTTAGATGGGCTCAGTCGATCTCGCGGTGAAGTTTACAAATCTACTGATGCTGGCGTGAATTGGACTCGTATATGGGAAGGTCAAAATCTGGCTCGTTATATATGGATTAATCCACGCAATTCCCAGCGGTTGTTCGTCTCGACCGGAATCTTCGACCGGATCGCGGCCAACGCTGACCCTGACGGTAAAGGAGGAGGCGTAGGCGTCCTGCGCAGCGAAGATGGTGGTCAAACCTGGACTGAATTAAACGAGGAGAATGGGTTAAATGGCGGCCTTTATATCCCAAGTCTGTTCATGCATCCTCAAAACCCCGATATCTTGATTGCCGCGGTCAGCGCTCAGGGGGGAAAAGGCAAGATCCCGGGGGTTTATATGACCCAAGACGGGGGGGATAACTGGAAGCTCATCCGGGGAGCAGCCGAAGAAACAAGAGCAGAAAGAACGATGGAAGCTGTTGAGATCTCCACTTCCAATCCGAACGTATGGTATGCGGCTGGACCGGAAGTGATTCATCGAAGTGATGATGGCGGCCAGACATGGCAGAATTTCCCCATGCGCACGCCGGATAGGGGTTCTGGCTTTCCCATCGACATTCAAGTCGACCCTCGCGACCCCTACCGGCTGTTTGTCAACAACTACGGCGGGGGCAACATGTTGAGCACGGATGGTGGGGAAACCTGGGTGGATGCCAGCCAGGGTTATACCGGTGCGGGAATCTGGGGCTTGTATGTCGATCCTACAAACAGTTGGACGGTGACGGTTGCAGCTAACACGGCAGATTTCCGCAGCACCGATGGCGGACAGACCTGGAAAGGAATAAAGCTGGGAAGTACGGAAGAGACCCTAAACTGGAGCCTGCGAGGCAGGATCCTTTCCTATCCCGAAGGATCGGGGACTCACATTCTCGGAAGTGGAGACTTTAACCAGGGATTTGTCTTCCACAGCCTGGATGGAGGGAATACCTGGGAAGGAAGTGAGATCGTTGACATCCAGGAGCTGTCGAGAACCGGAGCACTCGAAGAGGGTCTCTATTTAGCACGGGCATTCGCCTTCGCCCCGTCAGATCCCCAGATCGTTTACATCGGGTACGGGGATCGCCCTGCATTGCTAGGTTCCTTCATGGATAGTCTGAAGACCCCACCGGGTTTCTTTCGCTCGCAGGATGGGGGATACACCTGGGAGCATGTGGAGAATACGCCCTTTGCGGATGTATCAATCCTCACCTTGGCGGTCTCGCCGGATGATCCCCGCACGCTTTTTGTGGCCACGATGGCGGGAGTATTCCGCTCACAGGACGGCGGCGATACCTGGCAGAACCTAGAAAACCTCGAGGCGATAACTCCCATAAACCCGGCAGAAGGATATCCACATATATTTGTCATAACGACAGACCCATTTGATCCTGGAACCGTGTATGCGGGCAGCCCTCGCGGAGGCGTATTTCGCAGCGAGGATGGCGGTGATACCTGGGAACAGGCAAGCTCTGGGATGGATCCCAACGAGACCATCTTTGATTTGCTGCCTGACCCCAACCGCCCTGGGGTTCTCTACGCCAGTACGAGAATCTCTGGTGTTTACTACACAACCGATCGAGGAGAGAGCTGGATAGGGCTCAAAGATGGGATGCCTGCAACATGGGTAGACCAATTGGCGCTCTCAAGCGATGGTTCTGTATTGTATGCGGCCACCCATGTCTCAGGCGTCCTGCGCCTTGGAACACCCTCTTCCACCCAGCCTCAAGCACAACCTGAACCTGAATCCCTTGCCGAGAATGGTTCAACTCCTGGAACACCTCAGCCTACCACTTTTTTAACCATAATGGTTATCGTAATACTCCTGGGATTGGTCCTAGTGATTACCCTCTTTGTATTCAGAAAGAGAAAATGATGAATAACTTGGGAAATTTGATTCGCATAATTCTGGCATCACTATTACTGATGGTTGGGCTGGCGGGCTGCAATCTGCCAGGTGATCCTGGGGAAATAATTACCTCCGCCCCCACCTATGAAGTACAAATCATCGGCCAGGAAATCGAAGCGGCAGACGAGACCACATCTACACCTAACTCGATAATACCCGTCCCAATCAGCTCAATCCAAATCGAGGGAGTAGCCTACCAGGCATATCAAATTCCCGGCGACCCGTTCCGGTTCGTTTGCCAGGAGCCCTGCCCGCTTGATCAGGAATACATTTTCGCAGAATATGCCGGCTTTCGACTCGCCCATGCCAAACTGATCGAATTGACCGGAGTTGATACCCTGGCCGAGCTGCAGCCAGTGGACATGCATTTGGTTTTAGAAGACAGCATCTGCAGTGAACTTCCAGTTGGCCATGCCAATCTATATGCTCACGCCCACCAGGCCTACACCTGCACCGAGGGACCCGGTTATTACCCGACAATCGAGGAGAAGATCCACATGGCTGCTCAGCCCGATGGACAATATTTTCCTTTTCATGAATACATGCATACCATTTTCTTTGGGAGAATCTCCGGGAAGGCAGGGGATTTCCAGAATTATAAGGCGTGGTTTTTCCACGATTATGTCGTACCGCTGCCCTCTTATGCCAGCGGGATTTTGGACCCGGCCGTATTCTGTTCTTACCGTGACCTTCCACCCGGAGATTACGGAGGATTTTTAATCAATGAACTCTGCCAGCAGAATGGCTTCAAATTGACTGACCTTGCACAGAGCCTGATCGAGCTGGATCAGCTCTATCAATCCGGCGGTGGCCAGGATATTCAGGAAGGCTACCTGCATCCTGTACCAAGTGTGGCTCAATACCGTGATATCCTCAACCGCTTGCTGGGCAGCGACACAACCATGGCATTTGCCACTGCTTGCTGGCCTCCCGAATTGTTTGGCAGCAGTTTTAGTATTTCTCCTGCCTGTCTCACCGATTCGGCAGATGGTACTCCAACACCGGTTAAATGAAGGTCACAATTAATTCCAGGCAGCGAACGTCAGGGCCAGAAAACCCAATCCAACAAACACTCAAAGCCACTTTCTAATAAAAATACGGCTAATCTTGGCAAATGGGAAGCGAACTTAATCCCGGAATTGTGATTTTTTTACAGTGTTGATAAACTATTTCTATCAGACTCTGTCAGACAGGAGCAGCCAGTTATGAAAAAATCGCCTTTAGTAGTTATTGCCTTTGGCATCTTCTTCCTCTTCTTGATTCAAATGGCGGGGTCCCTGATTGAATCCATCTATATCCTCGACCTGATGAATACCTCCCTGGATGAGAAAGCCCTGGGATTGCTGTTTTTCTTTTCACCGGTTTTATTGTTGTTCTTCCGCAGAAAGCTCCCGGTTCAGGCAGCCTGGGTCTTGTTTGGGTTACTTTTCCTAGCTCGCGGTCTGGAACCTTACCAGAATACCCTGGGACGTATGCTGGCATCCGGGATCGGCACAGGTGCAGGATTGATGCTGTTTCCTTTCCTGATCACATCCAGAACAAAAGATCATTCCAGCCCTAACCCCGGCCTGTGGATCTCTGCCGGACTCGCCCTGGCAATTGGTTTTTCTGTTTTCCTGCGGACTATGAATTACGGCCTGGATTATTCCCTTCTTCCAGAAGGCGGCTGGGTTGGCTGGGGATTGGGTGCTGCTCTAGGATATTTCCTGACCCTGCTGGATTGGACCAGTCCGGAAACGGACCAAACCAATACCAAATCTGTGACGCTAGCCGTAACGGGTATCTTCCTGGTCATCGCCCTGGCACTTTTTACCTTTTCTGCACCATCGGTGATTTCCCGCTGGACGGAAGCCGATTACAGATGGATCGTTATGACTGTCAGTCTGCTGGCTCTGGGTTGGGTCGGAGTATCCCTGGACAAGCCGCACTGGATTGAAAATATCTCCCCAATAGAGTTGCTAATCTGGAACCTTTTGTTCACTTTTTCTTTGATAATGACCATCCTGACTCATCGGGTTCCTTTCCCACCGACGCCAGGTTCACCCGCTGTTGTGGTTGGCGCTCCCACCTGGCTGCAGCAGCTGCCGTTGATCTTCCTGCTGCTGCTCTTCCCGGTCATTTTTCTTGACCTGCTGGTCTTTTCCAACCGCATCCGCCAGGCACATCCAAGACCCCGCGATCTGGTTCCCGGAACCCTGCTGGGGTGCCTCTCCCTGGTAGTTCTGGTCTTCATGCAAATTTTTACCAACGTGTGGGGTTACGTTGAGCCGGTCAGTCCCTGGTTCCGGAATAAGTTCTGGCTGCCTTACCTGCTGATGGCCGGGCTGATCACCACCCTCATCGGACGAAAAGGATTGAGCACTTTGGATGACCAGCCGGAGCCAAATAGGGTAATTTCTTTGGGATGGCTGGCACTCCTTGGAATCATTTTTTTGGGAACTGCGGGGAGCGCCCTGTATACCACCCGGGTCCAGACTTTTGAACCGCGCAGCAACACTCTGCTGGTCATGACCTACAACATCCAGCAGGCAAACAATGATTTTGGCGAGCGATCTTATCAAGAGCAGCTGGCGCTTATCCGGCGGGTTTCCCCGGATATCCTGGCTTTACAGGAGTCAGACTCCAGCCGGATTTCCTTAAACAACAACGATTTCGTGCGTTATTACGCGGGCAAGCTGGGCTATTATTCTTATTATGGACCGACAACGATCACCGGAACCTACGGAACGGCAATATTATCCAAATATCCTCTTCACAATACCCGCACGGTATTCACCTTCAGCGACCAGGATGAGATTGGCACTGCAGAGGCTGAGATTGATATCAGTGGACAGCTATTCACGGTATATAATGTCCATCCTGATGGTTCAGACACAGCCATGCTGGTATGGGCAGAATCACTCCTGGAACGCTCCAAAGACAAATCCAACTTGATCGTCCTGGGGGATTACAACTTGCGGGATTATCAAGAAGCCTATCAACCGATCGCCAGTGTATATACAAATGCCTGGGAAAGTGTATATCCATCCAAAATTGGCGGGGATGGTACCGATATGTCCGGCGAAAACCGGATCGACCACATATTCTTTTCTCAACAACTGATAGCCCGCAATCCGGTTTATATCCTGCCCCCGGAATCAGCCACGGATCATCCTGTCCATTGGGCTGAAATACTCTGGAAGAAATAATAAAATCATCATCGAACCGGGAGCTGGCCGGCCGGTCTTTTCAGGCAGCTATATTTCAACTTATTAATTTGTTTTAGTTCTATAATTCAGAGCAGGCACCAGCTGTTCCCAGTTGAGATCCCTTGGTCGCTCGCTAACGAAAAGGTATCTATGGATAAGCAGCCGCGCTACAGGATAATATGGACACAGTTATAGATACGAAAAACCTCACAAAAAGATTTGGCAAGATCACTGCGGTAGACAATTTGTCTTTGCGGGTTGCCAGAGGCGAAATCTACGCGTTCCTGGGTCTCAATGGCGCAGGAAAAACAACAACCATTCGCCTGTTACTTGGCATGATCAAGCCAACAGCAGGAGAAGTTCGCGTGCTGAGTACACGGGTTCTTCCACGCGAGAGGAAACCCTGGTGTTCAGTTGGATATCTGGTTGAGACAGCCGACGCCTATCCAGAACTCACCTTACGCGAAAATCTGGAACTTATAAGACGGCTCCGTCCTGGCACAGAACCACAAGCGGTTGATCGAATAATTGATCAATTGGGCTTAAACGCGTATGCGGATCGGCGCACAAACACTTTATCACACGGCAATAAACAGCGTCTCGGTATCGCTAAGGCACTGCTTCATAATCCAGAACTCATCATCCTTGACGAGCCTGCCAATGGCCTGGACCCTGCCGGGATTGTTGAAATTCGGAATCTGCTGATTGACCTGACAGAAAAAAAGGGTGTGACCGTTTTCATGTCAAGCCACATTCTGAGCGAAGTGTCACGCCTGGCAAAACGCATTGGCATCATTCACAATGGGCGATTATTGCAGGAACTCAACAGGGATGAGCTTGAACGCAATCGGCGGCGACAACTGGTCATTAGCACCCGCGATAATCTGGCCGCTCTTGAGGTGCTTTCGAGAGCTGGATTCTCCGCCAAGATGCTTCAGGATGGAACTATCGAGACGAAAGACGATCTGGCAATCAAACAGCCAGATGATATTGCGACCCGATTGGTAAATGCGGGCTGCCCGCCGACTAGGATTGATGTCGAAGAAGAGGACCTGGAGCATTATTTTCTTCGGCTAGTCGGGATGGAGGAGAAGCATGATGAATAATCTGGCTCAAGCTATCTGGACCGAATTTCTCAAAGCGCGCCGGTCCAAAATGCCGTTGATTACTGCTCTTGGGTTTGCGATGGTTCCGTTAGGCGGCGGTTTCTTTATGATCGTTCTGAAAGATCCCGAAATGGCGCGCCGGGTTGGGCTGATCAGTTTAAAAGCCGAGCTCACCATGGGTGCTGCCGATTGGCCTACCTATCTCCGTTTTCTAATTTTGGCAATTGGTGCGGGCGGCGTTATTTTGTTTGGATTGATTACCAGCTGGGTATTTGGCCGCGAGTATTCCGATCGCACAGCGAAAGATTTACTCGCCCTGCCCACCTCGCGTTCCACCATCGTGTTAAGTAAACTCATTGTGATTGGGATTTGGTCAGCTGCTCTGGCGGTATTAACAAGTATGATCACTCTCTGTATTGGCAAGGTGCTCGGTCTCCCACAAGTATCACCCCAAGTCTTCTGGCAAAGCGGAATTACAATATTAACGGCTGTGTGTTTAAACATTGCCCTGGTAACTCCGATTGCTTTCTTTGCAAGCGCGGGACAGGGTTACTTGCCACCGATCGGTGTAATGTTCCTTGTTATGTTCCTTGCTCAATTCATTAACGCCGCTGGTTGGGGAGCATACTTTCCCTGGTCTGTACCTGCCTTGTATGTCCAGGGTGAAAATCTTGGAATGGTCAGTTATTTAATTATTTTCCTGACCAGTGCTGCGGGACTCGTTGGTACTTTCTTCTGGTGGGAATGGGCAGACCAGACCCATTAATTGCTATTGTTCATAAGGGCCGGGCTACCAATTATTTGCAGATGACCCTTCGACATGCTCAGGACAGGCAGGGAAGGACCTTCGATTGACCAGTGCAAAGCGGTACAGAGTGGAGCGGTATCGAGGTACTCTGGAAAAATAAGTTTACCCGGTTGATGGACAAAAATACTATGATTGATAAGGGGGTTTTTTCAGGAGGAGGATTCTCATGGACAAGAAAAATGAAGAACAAATTAAATGCGCAAATGACGAGCTGATTGGAAAAGGCAATTTTGGCCTGGTCGAGGAAATCTTTTCAGCCGATTACGTAGCCCACGCTGGGGGCAAGGATTTTACCGGCCATGAATTCATAAAACGGTTCATCAGGCAGCTGCGTTCAGCGATTCCTGATATCCGGGTCGAGAAGATCGAGTTCCACATGAATGTAGGAGATATGATTACCTGGCAGCGAACCTTAAGCGGTACCCATCAGGCAGATCTGATGGGTATCCCAGCAATCGGACAAAAAGTGGAATGGAGAGATATGCTGGTCACTCGTTTCGATGGGGGGAAAATTGCTGAGGAGTGGTCGGTGTCAGAGCTAGCCGGGGAGCTGCTCTCGAAATCTCCTCGGGGATGAGGGGTAGCCGGATTTGTCTGAATTTGATTTCACAGCAAGTCGAAGAGATCCCCTAAATACTTCCTGTAAGGGGCTTATCGAAAATACAGGATGATTAAAACCCGGATTCCTGGTCATTTTAAGAGTTAACAACTGGTCTGAGAAATTGTCCGCCGCCCGGGGAACAATACCCCCGGAGGATAATTTGGAGGAAACAGATGATCAATATATCTCATTTACAGAAAACCTGCCCTCTCGGTAATAGCTTGTGGGCTCTGGTTATTTTTACCTTCGCAGCCGCCTGCGGCCAGACCAGCGGAGGAAACAATCCAGCGGCATTAACAACCACCCCTTCAGCTCCGACTGCAGAGCTTCCCGCATATCGGGCAACGCCGGTTTCCCTCTCCCCTGCTGTCGAGATCTGCACCAGTCTGGAAGGTGATCTGGTTACAGTTACAATTAATGCGGATGTACC
>Ga0315536_1001361_pt1 | contig 12283 bp, 8 predicted proteins | sample SalMarSW160230MG_FD_203093 | JGI IMG/M metagenome (GOLD analysis project Ga0315536, IMG submission 203093) | Salt marsh sediment microbial communities from the Plum Island Ecosystem LTER, Massachusetts, United States - Salt Marsh Sediment SW1602-30 ... | reverse complement strand
GCGATGGAAAAGTGGTGGTGTGGTCTGCCCAAGTAGGTTCTTTATGGCAGCTCTTTTACTATGATATTGCTTCAGGTCAAACCATACAGTTGACCAGAACAGGCAATAACGTTGATCCTCATCTTTCTGATGGTGTGGTAGCGTGGGAAGGACAGCGCGGCGGCACCTGGCAGATCCTTATGTTCGATGGCGTAAGAGTGATGCAGATCACCAACAGCATTTATCCTGCCCAGGACCTGGTCATAAAAGATGGCATGATAGCCTACACGCAAAAGAACGCTCAGGATGAGTGGCAGGTGTACGTGTTTGACATCCTAGAGGCAAAGATAAACAACCTTACTCCTCAAGGGTCAGGCAAAGATCCTATCATTGAGGAGGGTGAAGTTTCCTGGCAGCAAACGGACGAGGACAGCGGCGAGATCACTTTTTTTTCCTATGACACCACTAGTCGCGACACCTTTTTCGAAAAAGTAAAAGAAGGCAGACAAAAGGTTGGGGGTACGGTTCTCAGAAGGTTTAAAGCAATACCTGATGAGCCAAAAGAGCCTGTGGAGAGAACCGTTCTGCCCAAGCAAGTCACAATTGAGGATATCAAGGAAGAGTTGGGGTTGGATTTTGAGGGTTTGGCACCGGAAAGCCAGGCTGAAGAAACCCCTGTTGACGAACAGCCGCTGGAAGAAGTGCAGGAAAGCACCGAGTCTGTGACCGGAGAGGCTGACGTACCGGAAAGCACCACTTCCGGTCAGTAAGAACCCTGCCGTGTTATTGACCTGTTTGATACTTTGTGCGCATGCCATTGACCGCTGCCTCAAGGTTGTAGGCTGTGTTGGTCAGATCGGTAAGAGTCTCCAAAACCCCGTTTCCAGCCAAATAGGATAATTCTGTCTGATAAGCCAGATCTTTCAGCTCATCTATGGAGAGGGCATCTTCGCACACGCCTATATCCTCATAAGCAATGATCTCTTTGCCAGTTTGCGCCAGACATTCATCGAACAAGGCCTGTACCTGGTCTAGCCTAAGAATGAGATCCTTGGTATTGAACTTGCTCCTATCCACCTGCTCAACTTGGGATCTGACATCGGTGAAGATGTTCTTGTCTTTGAGCTCACCTTGATAATAAGACGAAAAATCAATGTTATATTTTTGGTAATCGGAAGGTAGGTAAATGTTGTAAATGGCTTGTGTCACCTGTCCTACATTTTGATATTCCATGATCAGTATTGTGGTGGCTGAGGAAATTTGTTCTGCGTTTTGCACTAGTTCAGGGGTTTGAAACTTTTTATCGATCTTATGCTGCAAGAACCCGGTGAGAGACATCTTTTTTACTTGGGCTTTTTGCCGGTTGTATTCTTCTAATTTAGCCGTCAACTCCTGATTGGTTGTTTCAATTTGGCTCAAAATGGCGTTTTTCTCTTCCAGAAAGTCCAGACGGTTGGGATCAAGTTTAGTAAGTTCGACGGTGTTTATTCTGAGGGCAACCAATTTGGTCTTTATGTACGAAAGATCTCGGATCTGTTGGTCTACATATTGAGATGTGATCGATCTGGTATTTTTATAAATATAAAAACCAAGGTTTAACATTACAACTGCCGCCACAACTATGGGTAACAAGAACTTTCTCATAAACATATCTTACTTAAAATATGTCTAAAGTTCTAATGTTTATTTGTAGGATCGTACTTAAAGAGTTGACTAGAAGGCTGCCAGATAGGTAAGTACGATGTCTCCCACGCGGGCGTAATTGCCGCTTTGGGAACCCATTCTTAGATAAATGACAGCTGTTTCCCCGGCAGTGTTCCAGAGATCTAGGTCAGCGCTGTTGAAACTGATAGTGGACCAGGAAGTGCTGGCATTGGACGTACTGGATGCATCCACGGTGCCGTTACCTTCAAGATATATTCTGGCATCCACGCTGCTGTTGGTAGAGGTGGCGTTCTCAGTCATATAACTGATGACCACTGAGTTTGAGGTGGACCAAGCAGAGAAATCCTGAGGCAGCTTGACTCTTACAGCCACGGTGTAGAAATGCTGGGTGGAAGCACCTCTTTCCCAGGAATAATAAGTTCTGATACTGGATGCTGGTGTTGTGTCCCCGTCTGCCACCATTGCACCTGTGATGTTAGTATCTGTGCCTGCACCATAAAATGCGGTTAGTGTGGCGCCGGGATATTCTGGTGAGAGAGTGATGATCTTGGTGGGCCTGGCTGTGCCGGTATAGCTGGGTCCGGAATCGGCATCAAAAGTGAATGAGTTGGAACCGTCTGACATACCAAAAGACGAGTTTGTTGCGTTGAAAGTGAAGGAGTCAGTGCCGTCCGAAACTGTGAATGTCTCACCGGTATTAATGGTCACCGTAGGAGTGGAGGCGGTCCAGGTCCAGTCGTCGGAGGAGGCAATGGTGCTAACACCGGCTACGGCACCTGCTGAGGAAATAGACCAAGCAGAACCGCTGGCTAGGGAGAGAGAGGTGGCGGGCTGTGTGTTACCCAGCGAAATGGCTGAAGTGCCTTCATCCAGGAATAACCAATTGTTTGTGCCATCCCAGATCCTGAAATCTCCTGTATCTGAGCCCTCGCCGATCTTGACATCAAAATTTGCCGAAGTGGCATCAAAAGTAAGAGCACCCTCTCCGCTGGTGATACTAATGCTGTTACCTTCCACATAAGCGTCTTGCAAGGCGCTGGCTCCGGCTAGGTCTATCCAGCCCGATGAGCTGTTATACCACATGGTAGAGCCATCGGCGTAAACATCACCTTCATTTGGTGTTGATGGCGTGGTGCCGGTCCTGATCCTTAGGGAAGCGCGTCCGGAGGTTGAAGCCGGAAGGTCCAGATAAGCGGTGGGGGCGGAAGTATCAACACCTATGGCCCCGGTACTGGCATCGGCAAAAAATATAGCTTCCAGAGAGGGTCCGCTACCATCGATCCTGAAATCAGAGTCATTGTTTTGACCGTTGGCCACAATAATGCCATCGGAACCAATGAACATATCAGCGCTGGCTTGGTCGGTGCCGCCAATGATGAGGTCATTTCCCACCACCAGATCATTATTTACGGTCAGATCTTCGTCTATTTGCACGGCTCCGGAGTCAACCCAGAGGGCAAAGTTATTGTCAGCTTCCGTAGCGGCGGCGGCTATGTACAAAGTGGCGGCGTTGGTAAGAGTGCCGGTCTCGGTGATTACGGGCTCGTTAAGATATAAAGAGGCCGCCAATGTAGTGGTGCCCGCAGCGATAGTCATGCTCTCCGGTTCGATGCGGACACCATACACATTGTTTCCAGATGCTCCGGTCACGCTGCCCGCGATTAGTACTTGCTGCCCTATGTTCGAATAGGAGGAATCGTAATCTACGATAAGACCAGAATTTGGGTCCAGCGCAGATCCGTTTCCCAGGGAAGCGTAACCTTCCACATCTAAATTTTGTACACTACGTATGCTGCCATTAATATCTAATTCAACTTGAGGATCGGTATTATTTATACCTACATAACCTGAGGATTTTTGCACGAAAAGATCATTGGTGTTGATGGAGAGGTCACCGGAAATGGTGAACTCGGTACTGGCACCGTCAAACACCAGGCCGGTGTCGGAGATTATGAGGTCGCCGTTGACGTCCAGGGTGCCGTCCATGGATAACTGGTACCCGGCATCGAAAGTGTCATCTGTATCAGATCTAAGTAGTGATGCAGAGTCAACCCCGTCAACCGTATCTGCGGAATCTGAGGTAGCCGAGTGGAAAGAGTAGGGGACTGAGGTCATTTCACGTCTGGGGTTAAAAGTTTCACCTTCGGCAAAATCTCCGTTGCCGCTGGGGTCAAATTCGACTTCCAAATAAAGATCTCCCGAAGAAAAGTCTGGACCACCGTTTTGGTTGCAAGAGGAGAAAGTACCCCCGCAATCCAGGACCAGGTTAAATATGCTGTCGTTGTCGTAAAGCTCCACATCTGATTTTGTTTCCTGCCAGACAAGTGTGCCGCCGGATACCGCGGTATATAAGCTTATTCTAAAATCACAGGTATCGGCTCCGCCCGTGCTTACACAAGAAGCATCGCTGGTGGAGACGTTGGTTCCGTCATCGTTGACTAATTTTCCTTGGTAGGTAAAAGATTCATTAATACTGGCAATTACACCGTGTGGTAACAGTGTACTCAGAAGTAGCAATATTGTTGTTGTTACAACGTATTTGTGTGTTATCCTCGACTGTTTTCTTGTCATTTGGGCAGCCTTGAGTCGTTTTACTACTATAATAGTATCAAATTGGGCAGTTTTTGCAAGACTTTTTGCACATGTGGTATAGAAAGAAATACCACCATAATGAGTACAATATATACACATGCATATCAAAAAAGATAAGAAAAAAGGAATTAGTGGATACGTCCGGGTTTAAAAATATTGGAAATGAGAATTTTTGTAATATGTGCCGACAATAGCATGAAATTGATGAAAAGCCAGACTGAAATGAAAGTAGATACAAAGATACCACCCCAAACGTAAATATCATAATCATAAGTTATGTTGACATCACGGGAAAAGATGGCATATTTCTCTGTACTATACAGAATTTCTTTAGTACCTATCTCAGGTTTACTTATTTTTATAAGGTAGTTTCCCGGATGAAGCGCTATTAGGTACTCTCCGTTAGCATCCGTATATTGAGGATTGGCAATATCGAAGATATCAGACTGGTAAAGCTGCATCTCACCAAAGGTTTCATTGTATACAAAAACTTCTATTTTGGCTCCTTCTTCAGGTTTGTTTTCAAAAAGGTCAAAATTAGCGTAGACATCACTGAACGTTCCTTCTATCTTACTGACGATTTTACCCTTTTGCTTTAACTCCACAAATCTGGTCATGCGTATGACCTGACCTGACTCCAAGTTAAGAATGAGCTCAATGGTATAGATACCGGGTTTTTCGGGAGAGAGAAGTTTCAACTTAATGTATTCTTTTTCCGTATCAAACACCTGGTCGTTGAACCTAACGCTAATTCTTTTGGCTTCTACGGGCTTTACAGCCTCTATGGTCAGACCCATGCCTTGATACATGTCAATCTTGCTGTTTTCCAGGGTTTTGTAAAGGTCATTGAACTCACTACCAAAATAGATGGTCCATGTGAACTGAAAGTCATCACCCTGTTTGTTGGGGTCTGAACCGTTGTTTATTTCATCGAAATCAGACATGCCGCTTTCGTCGCTATCCCAGTAGGTAGGGTTGGTGCCATACGTGAAGATCTCCTCTGCATCGGTCAAGCCGTCAAAATCAGAATCCCTGTTGTTGGGGTCAATAAAGTATCTAAATATCTCATCATAGTCGGAAATACCATCAAGGTCAGAGTCAGGTTCTAGGGGATTGGTTAGGAATTTATAGACCTCATCGTTATCGTTAACACCGTCTTCATCCGTGTCTATGCTGTGCTTGTCAGTACCCAGCTCATCTTCCAGATCGTTGCTTAAGCCGTCACCGTCGCTGTCGCCTCGGGGATCTTTAGGGGTTGGCAGGACATCGTGGTTATAACAGTTATCTCCATCGCGGTCATCGCTTGGATCTAAAGGATTGTTGCATTGTCCAAGCTCTTCTTTGTCCCAAACGCTGCCGCCATCGGTATCTCCCCTTAGAGGGTTTGTGAGGTGATGGAATTCGAGCAGATTACTTAAGCCATCTCCGTCAGGATCCAAGGCGGCGTCAGAAGGGTCCAGAGGGTCGAAGCCGTATAAAAGTTCCCACCAGTTGTACACACCGTCTCCATCCATGTCTACCGGTACAGCAGCATCAACTTGGGTCACTTGTTCGTAAACATTGGGTAGCTGAGCCTGTGTTGGTCTTAGCAATGATCCCAAGCACAAGAAAGAAAAAGCAAGAAGTAGTGACAATAATGTTCTTGGTAAAAACTTAGGCATTGCCTATATTTTACCTTAAAAGGGAACATTACATTAAAAGAAAAGTGGACGAATAAACAGCCCTAAATTAGGCGTTGGAGGAGATGGTGACCGTAACTACTTGGTCATAGCTACCGGCAATGGTAGTGCCGGTTATGCTGGCTTTGTAGTTGATATCAAAAACGCCATTTGAGATCTCAGTGGCTGTGTTGGCAATGTTGTCTCCGGCTTGAGGTATCTCATCATCGCCGGAATCAAAAGGGGACTCTATGGTCATGCCTGTAACATTATCCACTGAAATGCCGTATTCTTCTGAACCGGTTGTAACCGTACCATCCGCTACAGGGTCTATGTCATTGCCAAAGCCGTCGTTAAGGTCAGCATCGGCAGTGATAGCCACCACAACTCCTGTACGGTTATTGGAATTGATCGTGTATGTTTGATCCGCTTCATTGACACTAGCCGCGGATAGTGTTCCTAACTGTATGCTGGTAGTGTCCACACCAATGTTCACAAATAAAGGTACTTGTGTGGTGACCAGAGTAGTGTTGTCGTTGGTGATCAAAGCCACGCCAAAATCCAGAGGTTGGTCTGCGGAGTCATTGGTGTTGACGGCCAGAGATTCTTGAGCGTAGGTAGTTGTAGTATATGTAGTTAGGCCGTCGTCGAAAGTGACTGTGATGGACGCTCCTGCGGCCAAGGTGCCGTCAAGTAGGGTGAGAGTGATAGTATTATCCAGAGTGTTGTTGGTTCTGGTAACGACAGTAGAACCAGTAACGGTAGATGTCGTTCCATCCTGATCCACAACGGCGGTGCTGGGGAAGGTCAGGACTATATCAGAGCTAGCATCTGCGGCTGTAGTGTTAGTAAAAACAACACTGGTAGTTCCGGGGGACCCGGATTGTGTCCAAGTGCCATCAGCCAGCTTAGCAGCCTTGGCGGCTTTGTTCCCAATAGAGACAGCCAACATAACTATATATACAAATGTGAAAAGGGGCGCTGACTGCTTGAGAATCTTATTTAATTCAGACCTGCTTTTTTTGGGGCAGAGCATCTTAATTCATAAATTCTATTCCCTTTGCGATACGTTTGTCAACAACTATTAATTTCCTGTTCTTATAGGATATTGCAATAAAAAGGGTAATAATATTATACGTTATTCTTTTTTGAAGGACATGAAGACCCTCCAAAGAACAAAGATGCCTACCAGCGTTACCAAGGTGGCAACGGCTATGAATTTAGCCGGTAGCAGCCAAAAGATGGCGGTAGTTTCCAGAGGCAAATTACTGGTACCATATCTAGCCTGAAGTTCAATGGTGAATTTACCTATAGGGGGTATAAGAGAACCTTCTTTTTTATCCAAAGAGAATGTTTCCGAGATCTTTCTTTCAGGCGCTCCCGGAAGTACTGCCCCTTGGTTTTGGTTGTAGATTATAGCTTTTTCCTTTGCACCCTTTCCTCCCGAAACATTGAAAGCTCCAACAGGAATACCATGGACGCTGCCCTCGTTTTTCAGTAAAGTGGTAAATGTTATCTTTGGGTTCTCTTCAAAGTAAACACTTTTATCCGTAGCGGCGCTGGTGATGGTGATGTTCTCTTCAATGTCGCCGGGGACGTTGATAAGCATGAGGGAAGTGATCTGTACCACCGAGCCAATGGCTGTTCCCTGGGCTTCAGGAGCCTGGGTCTGTACAAAGAAAGCGCCGTAGTGACCTCCGGCTTCAGCATCTTCAGGAATATTGATAATAGCATCAACTTCCGCCACTACATTGTTAGGAATGTCCACTGAACTAACCGGCAAATCCACCCACTGGCTGAGAGCAAACTTTCTAGCTTCCTCGTCCAGTTGGCTGTTCTCAAAAAAATCAGGCGTTCCTTGTTCGTTGATGACCGTAAAATCACGCATGAAGATATAGAGCGTTTGCGCAGAACCAGAATAATTACCAATTCTAAATGTTTGCGTAAACGATTCTCCGGGGTCAACGGTGATATTTATCTTGGCTGGTGACAATTCTATGTTCGAACTGCCGGCCTGTTGTCCGTGAACTTTGTTATGAGTAAAAAAGAGTAGGGGAGCAGCCACTACTATAAACAATATCCCAGTAAGTATTTTATTGTGTCTTAAGAAACTTTTTCGCATATAAATTGTACTAATCTATTTTTCCAAATAATTTAGCATAAGTCAATAATCAGGGCAGAATGTTGGCAGTGAATTTATGTTTTAAGCGTTCGTGGCGATCGTAACCGTAACAACCTGATCATAGCTTCCGGCCACAGTGGTACCGGCGATGCTGGCTTTGTAAGTGACCACCATGGTAGCACCTGAGACCGAGCCTGCACTGGAAGCGATGTCATCAGCAGAAGATTGAGCTATGGGGTTATCACCTGAGATGTATGTGCCGTCTATGGTGAGCGATCCGGTAACGGCGATACCATACTCTTCTGAACCGGCGTCAACTGTGCCGTCACCCACATCATCAATTGTGTTTCCAAGGCCGTCATCCAGATCCCCATCCGCTATTATCTGCAGAGTAACCCCTGTCTGATTATTGGAGTTCACCGTGTACGTCTGCGCCGCTGAAGATATGCTAGCTGTAGACAACGTACCCAGCTCAATGGAAGTATCGTCCACTGCCATATTCACAAACAAAGGTACGGACGCCGTGACCGTAGTGGTATTGTCATTAGTGATCAAAGCCACACCAAAATCAAGAGGTGTATCAGTTGAATCCAAGGTGTTTATGGCTAAGGATTCTTGTGCATATGTCGAGGTGGTATAGGCAGTCAGGCCGTCAGCCAAAGTGATGGTGATGGAGGCACTAGCCGCCAGGGTACCATCCAGTATGGTGAGAGTGATGGTGTTATCTACAGTGTTGTTGGTTCTAGTAATGGCTGTAGAACCCGTGACTGTTGAGGTAGTTCCATCCTGATCAACTGTAGCTGTGCTGGGGAAAGTGAGAATGATGTCTGAGCTTTCATCAGCCGCTGTGGTATTAGTAAAAGTAACGGTAGTAGTACCGGGAGCGCCGCCCTGAGACCAGGTGCCGTCAGTCAGGTGGGCAGCCTTAGCTGCTTTGTTACCTATGAACACCGCCAATACCAAAATGTAAGTTATGGTAAAGACAGGCAGAATTTTTTTCATGGATCTTTTGAGGTTTGATTTGTTAAGGCAGGTCATACTCTATTAATTGTAGAGAAGTTGATTTCACTTTGTCAAGTAAATATTTCATACAAATTCACACGATAGCGTGTTTTATTGTACTAACAACTGATTCGAACAGTGACAATTTGGGTTAAAAAAAATTAAATTTTTTGGTAGAATAATTTTTGTGCAAAAAGTCATGAGCTCTATACGGCCAATGTACATTACTATTATTTTTATTTTGACGATATGTGTTTTAAGGCCCAAGATCGCCGTATCCGAGAAAATTGCTCTAGCCGACGAGATAAAAAGCACTAACTTTACTATAGAAGGGGATAATCTTTCTGCGGGCTCAGGTACGGGCACCAGTGCTAATTACGGGATGTCCGGGGACGTCAATCCCTTTTCAGATCTTTCCGGCTCTTCAAGTTTCAAACAAAAGTTGGGCTATAATCCCAGACTTCAAGCCAACACTCCGCAACCTCCCACGTTAGAAAACTCTCAGGAGTACTATGATAGGTTGCTTATCAAGTTAGACAGCTCGAACAATCCCACGGATACACTGTTCGCAGTGGCCATTTCCCATGATGACTTTGTCACTTACGAGTATGTGCAAAGCGACGGTACTGTGGGGGCCGCTCTGGGAGTAGAGGATTATAGAAATTATGTTTCCTGGGGTGGCGGCAGCGGTTCTTTCATCCTGGGACTTCAGCAAAGCACAGCCTATAAAGTGAGAGCCAAAGCTCTCCACGGAGATTTTACAGAGACAGGGTACAGTAATGACTCAAACGAGGTGTCCACTACCGTACCATACGTTAGTATGTTTATATCAAAGCCTGGTTTAACACTAGGCACCTTGAATGCCAATAGTATATCGACAACAACCGCTACAGCCGTTACTGTCAACACAAACGCCTATACAGGTTATCAGGTTTACGTCAACGACTCGGGTAACGGTGTTTCAGGCGGTCTATATAATGGGTCGAGTAATTTGATCGAATCCAACGACCAATCACTAGTGGCGGGTTTTGAAGGATACGGCGCGCAGGCTAGCTCAGGCTCAGCTACGGTAGATGCCAAATATGATGTCAGCGGTAATAATGTGGGAGGGCTGGCTGTCAATAACAACGGCCTATCCTACAATACAGTGGCTGCCATTGGTGAATCAACAAATGTCTTGTTCAAAGCCACCATGGCCCCAAGTACCATAGCTGGTACATACACGGATGTAGTTTACTTTACTGTTACACCCAATCTATAAAAAGAAAAAGCTTGGGATTCTCGTAGTGAGTAAGGACCCCAAGCCGTTTGTGGATGCTATTCTTTATGGTTGTAAAACAACCGATTAGCACCCTTGGAGATGATTAGAAACATCATTAGAGAAAGAAAACTAATTAACAACGATGCTTCCATCTTGTTTTGCCCTTTCTTCCTGGTTTTCCCGCTCCCTTCTTAGCTGAACTTCTTCTCTTTTCAGGGGGCTCATGGCCCGAATGGCAGCGCGTCGAGTAAAAGGCATCTTTCCTTCTTGGGTGGGGCGGTTGTGCCCGTCATTGTAATAATGTGCCACCACCTTTTTCCCGGTGACCCTTCCACCTTTTTTTTCTTCCACGAAAGCCTCAATCTTGTAGCTGGGTTTAAACTTTCCGTTCTTTCTAGGTTTTCCCGCGCCAAATGGTACAACCCTAAATTTAAGATCTTGTGCTGCCATGTTTTCTCCCTTTACTATTATGTTGATAATTTGTAGTTTAAGGATTTTATCAAAAAATAAACTCTGCTTCAAATAGTGGAAGACTCATAGAATATTTAATCATAGGCCTATAACTATTTGATTTAAATTATATAGTTGGGGATATGTTAGAATTTTTCTGTGAGTGAAATAATAAACAATATTGAACCGATGGAAGAGATCCATAAAGAAAATGAGAGTAAGCGGAGTATAAGTAGAAGAGATTTTTTAAAAATAGTAGGTGCTGCTTCAGCTAGTATAGCTACCGGTGCAGAAGTAGGTAGGATCATAGGCGAGACGGGGAGAGACTACTTGAAACTTGGCAGTCCGGATGAATTTGTAGGTTCCATAGAGCAATTACCGGAAAGAATAGAGGTAGCCAGGAATATGGAGAAGCAACTGGTTGAGATCGGAAAGTATAGGGAAAAGCTGGGCTTAACTCAACTACCCTGGGAGCTGAGCCTGATAGAAAAATATTATGCCAGCGCTTTTATTTCTGAGGAAACTTGGCGCGAACCTGCTGAGATAGCGCTCGAAATGCCGGTGGCCAAGAGATCTTATGGCGAGCTGATCAAGGATGTCATGAAGAAAGTGTATGGAGACAAGTCCGGTAGGTTGGTCAAAGCCGTTTATAGTGATGAGGGAAATCCGGAAGGAGTGCTGTTTTGGAACGATACAAGAAAAGTCTCATTACCGCGTGAAATAACAAATAAACTATATCCTGATGTGCTTCACAACGCCCTGCACGAAGCCGTTGGTCATGGCTCAGATCCTGCGGACGCACTTACAGTATTTCCTACCGGCGTGCTGTTAAAAGCCGAGGAAGGTAAATGGCGAGCATTATCAAAGGCATTATCGATCGAGGGCCAATTCCTCTTCAATCCCGGTGATTCTGCATATCCCATGTTCAAAAAGGATCTGGGAGAAGCTTATGCCAGGGAATTTGTGCTGGAAAAACAGGTTCCGGCTTTTGGTGAAGGTATGAACGATCTGACCGGCCCGCTGGCGGAGATAGCCCAAAAACAAGGAGTAGCCGCAGCTGATATTAAATTCAATAAACGGGCGTGTCTTGTGATTGGCACTAAATTGACTGAGAGCAAGCTCTCCAAAAGGATAAGTTTTAACGACAATTTGGAAAAAGCCTACAATGAAAAAATGGACAGCGCTTTAAGGGAGATATATGCCGAGATGGTAAAGTACGCCCTTATATATCCCGATCTTATAAATAATGATGAGGATATTGTTGGAGGTGTCAAGGAGGTGTTCCAAGCCATATCAGGCAGGGACGATATTGACATGAACAGGCTACGCGCAGAAGTGATAAAACCAAACCCGGAACTTTTAGTCTTAAGATCAGAGGAAGAAAAAGCAGTAGCGGCTGCCGTATCTATAATGGAGCAGGAAAGCCTATCTCAGCCCCCTCAACCAGTTGAGTATGTGTCTTCTGTTGTTGACGTGGCAGAGATCAAGGAGGAGATCACAGACATTAGTGAGAAGCGTGATAAATTTGAGAGTTTCATACAATTTGGCGAACTG
>Ga0315536_1001360_pt1 | contig 12284 bp, 15 predicted proteins | sample SalMarSW160230MG_FD_203093 | JGI IMG/M metagenome (GOLD analysis project Ga0315536, IMG submission 203093) | Salt marsh sediment microbial communities from the Plum Island Ecosystem LTER, Massachusetts, United States - Salt Marsh Sediment SW1602-30 ... | reverse complement strand
GGGGCTTCAACAGAGATTTCCGCATCTCAAACATATCTTCCTTTTTGACGATGAGGTGCCTGAATCAGCCCCTGCTGGGACATATTCACTCACCAAATTGGCCCAGGAACGGGCGGAACAGCCGGTGGATGAGTCAGTCCTTGCCGAAAGAAGATTGGACCCCATCCGGAACGTGGCGCTGCTGACCACAACCAGCGGCACAACCGGTCTGCCCAAATTAGTGGAGTGGCCCTGTGCCCCACGCGTTTGCACATCCAAAGGGAGGGTCGACATCTGGGGCCTGAACAAAGATGATATCACCATGGCGATTGCACCTCATGCCGGCGGGGCCGCCGGGACACTCACCTATTTTGCCGCTCCCATAGCCGGTGCCAAAACGGTCATGTTAGAGGAGTTCAGTCCGGATGGGGCCCTGGCCCTGATCGAAAAGGAAAAGGCCACCGCCATCGGCGTGGTGCCCACACACTTAGTCAGGATGTTAGAGGCAGACACCGCCAAGTATGACCTTAGCTCTCTCCGCTTTATCCGATCGGCCGGCGGGTATCTTCCCCCCCAGGTGGCTGAAGAGGCTGAAGCGGCATTTGGCGCAGCCATAACCAGTGACCTTGGAACGCAGGATATGGGATCTGTCTCCGGGTGCCGTGTGGAAGACCCAAAGGAACTGCGGCGCAGGACGGTGGGAAGAATGCTGCCCGGAAACAAGGTACGGCTCATGGATGAAGAGGGAAAGAATCAGGTCCCTGATGGAGAACCAGGAATTCTATTTTTCAGGGGGCCCCATGCGCCGGCAGGATATTACAGGGATGAAGAACTCACCTCCACTGTGTTCAGTCCTGAAGGTTGGACTTCTACCGGGGATATTGTCAAATTTGACGAGGAGTGCCTCTGGATATTGGGGCGTTCAAAGGACATGATTATCCGGGGCGGCCAGAATATCTACCCGGCAGAGGTAGAGGGCCTGCTCAATGAGCATCCCAAGGTGGCCTCTGTCGCCATCGTGGGCTATCCTGACAGGGAAATGGGGGAAAGGTGCTGCGCCTATGTTATCCCAAAGTCTGGCCAGGACTTCACCTTTGAGGAGATGGTGGAATTCCTGAAGGGAAAACAATTGGCCATGTTTAAACTCCCGGAACGTCTTGAAGTCGTCGATGAATTCCCTGCGGTGGGAGACTCGGGAAAGGTCAATAAAGAGACCCTGAAAAAGGATATCAAAGCGAAGATCGAGGCGGAACAGGGGTAGGGATTCTTGATTGAATATTGACTATTGAATATTGAATGAGTGATGGGAGAATAATCTGCGGTAATCTGCGGAACCTGCCCGCTTGTGCCTCGCGGTGGCAGGCGGGTCTGCGGATGGAGAATATAATGGAAAAAGCGGTGCTCATCATTTCCACCTTGGATACAAAGGGTGAAGAGACCTATTACCTCAGGGATAAAATAGAATCCCTCGGGCTGAAGCCTTTGCTGATGGATATCTCTATGCGGGGTGAAGGCCCGACGCGGGCGGATATTACACCGGAGAAGGTGGCAGTGGCCGGCGGCAGCAGCATCGAGGAAATCCGTGCATCAAAAGAACGTTCCCGGATCACCAATATCACTATCGCGGGAGCGTCGCGCATTGCCGGTGAATACTTTGTTGAAGGAAAACTGGATGGCGTGATCGGTATCGGCGGATCAACCGGATCGCTCATGGCCACAGAGGTCATGAGGGCGCTTCCGTTCGGCGTCCCCAAGCTGATGATTTCTTCCACTGCTGCCCTGCCTGGACTTGCTACCCGCTATATCGGTACCGGCGACATCGCCCTGTTCCATTCGGTCATTGAGATATCCGGCCTTTCAGACCTCCTCAAAAACGTGGTGGACAGGGCCGCCTATGCATTAGCCGGGATGGTCCAGGGAACAATCACTTCTTCCCGGGGTGAAAAGGGGAAGGCTATTGCAATGACAATGTTAGGCCCCTGTGAAAAATGTGCCAGTTCAGTGAGGACTGCCCTTGAAAAAAGAGGTTATCAGGTGATCGGTTTTTCCGCGTCAGGGATCGGGGACAGGGCCATGGAAGAGATGCTGTCACAAGGGCTTTTCCAGGGCGTCATAGATCTTGCGCCGGGCGGGGTTGGGGAACATCTCTTCGGGTTTATGAGAGATGCGGGGCCCAATCGGATGGAATCCGCAGGCAAGGCAGGGATCCCCCAGGTGATATCCACCTGTAGTGTCAACCACATGACCCCTGCCAAATCCAAATATAAACCGGAGTATCATGAACGTAGAAAGTACGACTTAGACAGATTCCGCACATGGGTGCGTCTTGCTCCCGATGAGTTAAGAGCGGTTGCAAAAGCCTTTAAGGAAAAACTGAATCGGGCAGAGGGGCCCGTCAAGGTCCTGATCCCGCTGCGGGGATGGTCTTCTGTTGATTATCCCGGCAATGCCACCTACGATCCTGAAGAGGACCGCGTCTTTGTTGAGGAACTGCAAGATGGTTTGAATCCGGGGAGTGAAGTGTTGGAAGTAGATGCAAACATGGAAGATGCCGAATTTGCAGAGGCCGTCATCGAGGCATCCATGAAAATTCTCTAATCTTTAACCTCGGATCTCATTATGAACAAACGAATCGTTGTGGGAATTGCAGGCGCAAGTGGCGTAATCTACGGGGTAAAACTGCTCGGTTTCCTTAAGGAAAAAGGGATCGAAACACACCTCATCATATCCGAGTCAGGGGCGAGAAATATTGAGATTGAAACTGACTATAAGTCAGCCGATGTTAAGGCCATGGCCGACTACTGCTACGACAATAGAAATGTGGGCGCTTCCTTGGCCAGCGGGTCATTTTTGACCTCCGGAATGGTGGTAGCGCCGTGCACCATAAAGACCCTTTCCGGAATCGCCAACTCTTATACCAACAACCTCCTTGTCAGGGCCGCGGACGTAACCCTAAAAGAGAAGAGAAAATTGGTCCTCGTGGTAAGGGAGACCCCTCTTCATAAAGGGCATCTCAGGCTGATGACCATGGCCGCTGACATGGGTGCCCACCTCCTTCCCCCTGTACCCTCTTTTTATCACCAACCTAAGACCATTGATGACATCATTCACCAGACCATTGGAAAGATCTTTGACTATCTGCAGATTGAGCATAACCTTTTCAAGCGCTGGGGCGAGTAATTACTAACCCGGACAAGCCGGTCAAAATGCAACGGAGATCCCGTCTTCAGTGAAACAGATGCGGGGAACTAAACAGAGATTGTACCCGTTCACGGGTTCAAAGGTTCAGGGGTTCAAGGTTCCATTCTCGTCCCCGGACTGCATTTGGGATGCGTATTTACGAGAAAAGCGTCATCCTCGTCAGGCCTAATCCAAAATTTGGAGCCAAATTGGCAATTACTTGGGAAAATGAGCATTTTTGACGAGGACATCGGGTCTTCAATGCCTTCTTTGTCCTTAACCCTGAAGGTTGAACCCTGAACCTGTGAACGGTTACCAGAGATTTTACCACGAAGCATACTAAGGGCACGAAAAGGAGTGGGGCTGGGGGACGCACATCAGAGCGGTTTGCGCTGTATTTAACCATCTGAAATGGCTAAGGATTCTGGACGTCCCAAAACACTTTTACCCCACTTTTTTCCGTGGATTTCCATGGTTTTAAAACAAATGTCCAATTTTGCGGTGAGCTATATTCTTGCAGAAAATGCTATTATCTGTTATATTTGCTTATATGGCCTGACTGAAAAAATGGTACAGCGCAAATCCCTCACATCATATTATAAGTTGATTTTAAGAACTACATGATGAAAGCGAAAGGTTATGATTTGGAGAAGGCAATTCAGAGGGTGGCCGAAATCATGGGCATGAGTTCCGAAGACATCATAGAGTCTGGAAAGGACAGAAAAAGAACTCGGGCCAGCAGCCTTCTCTGTTACTGGGCAACAGATCAGTTGGGAATCAGCCAGACTCGGCTATCTTGGATATTAAATCTACCCCAGCCGGCTTTCAGCCAAGCCGTCAGCAAGGGAAGGGGCATGGTAAGGTCTCAATCATATTCGTTCTCGAATGACTGAACTTATAATTTGATGTATGTTCCCTATACCATGCCGGGTTGAGGATTCCAAGGATCTTAGACGCAGGACTGTGGGCAGGATGCTGCCCGGGAACAAAGTCAGGCTCATGGATGAAGCGGAAAAGAATGACGTTCCTCAGGAAGAGCCAGAAATTCTATTTTTCAGATGAATAGGATCTTTGAATAATATGATGCCTGAATTAGGATTTTTAATTGATATGGACGGGATAGTGTACCGCGGGAATAGTGCGATTCCAGAGGCCATTTCTTTTCTGGAAATGATTCGGGATTATCCATACCTTTTTCTGACCAACAACTCTTCCACCACACCGCAGGCGGTTCTTGACAGGCTGGTAAAGCTTGGGGTCCGTCATTGTGGCATTGAGAATATCCTGACCTCAGCCATGGCCACGGCGAGTTACCTGCAGCGGGTGACGCCCGGGTTTACCTATTATGCGGTAGGAGGACCGGGATTACATGCTGCCCTTGCGGAATACGGGACCGCGGATAAAGATGCCCCGGATTATGTGGTTGTCGGCGAGGGCGAAGGACTATGCTATGACAGCCTGACAACCGGGATGAATATCTTGCTTCGCGGCAGGGCCAAACTGATAGGCACCAATCCCGAGGCCAGCCTGGATGGCACGCGCAATAACAAGCCTGTTGTACTGCCTGGAGGCGGCACCCTGATCGCCCCTTTTCAGGTGGGCAGCGGTATGGATCCCCTGTTTATCGGTAAGCCAAATCCGGTGATGTATCAACAGGGTTTGAGAGGCTTGGAAAAAAAAGCAGGGGAGGTATTTATGATCGGTGACAGGCCCGAAAGTGATATTAAAGGGGCTGCTCAGATCGGCATCCGCACGATTCTGGTAACCACGGGATGGTTTAAGCAAGATGATCTCTATCCCGCCCACACGCCAAGGCCGGATCTCATTATAAACTCACTGGCTGAATTGGACATGGCCCAACTAAGAGCTATGGTACACGCTTAGGACTTACCCTCGTTTTGCAGGCATTTTCTCTAACAAGTGACCTATCCCCTGAAAACGCATTTTCTCTGTCCCTAAGTTCTCCAGATTATCAAGAAAGGCCTGTGCCGGAGGGGAAAGGGGCTGGTTCTTTAAGTAGCCAATGCTCACATCCAAAAACATCTTCTTCCCTTTTAGAGGGACAGAAACCAATTTTCTCTCTTTAAGTTCACGGGCCACGACCTCTCTTACTAAGAAGGAGATCCCTTCTCCATGCTGAACCAGCAGTTTAATCATCTCCGCATCGCTCATTTCCATTAATACCTTCGGGGAGTAACCGTTTGTAGCAAATAATCCGTTTACCAGCCTCCGGGTCCCTGAACCGGTCTCTTTCATAATGATCGTTTCATTACTCAGTTCCTGGACGGAAACAGCCTTTTTTCGTGCCAAATGATGATCCGGTGCGAGTATGAGTATCAACGGCTCATGGCTGAAGGAAACAAAACGTATATCCTTGGATTCTTTTGCCTTGGATACAATCGCCAATTCGTTTTTTAAATCAAAGAGGCTTTGGATCATGTCCTCCGAGCTGCCTTCATCCAGCCGGATCGTGATATGGGGATAGTATTCACGAAAATGATATATCAAAAAAGGCATAAAATAACGGGCATACGTCCTGGCTGTACCCAATCGCAGGGTCCCTCTGCTTAATTTCTTTATCTCTTCAACGGCATTCTCGATCTCTTTTTCACATTCGAAGATCTGTTGTGCATACTCATATATGGTTTTCCCTTCGTCCGTAAGATAAAGTTTCCCCCCCCTTTTCTTGAAGAGCTTTAGCTCCAAGTAATCTTCAAAGTGCTTCACCTGGGCCGTGACAGCCGGCTGGGTAATAAAAAGCCTTTTAGCCGCTGTGCTAAAATTCATATGCTTAGCTGCCTGATAAAAAGACCTGAGCTGATTTAGGTTGATCATTTCTATACCTCTTTAAGCCTTCGCCCCCTTAGTATACTACAAGACCAGCAAACCGCAAATTACAATCTAAATTGAGGAATTTGTGCTGTTCTTTTTTTCAAGGCGCATGGTTATGCCCAATTTAGCCACCCATAACTAAGCTTAAGTCAATACGGTTGCCCAATACTGGAAACAGACGTTTCAAAGGTCTCAAATTCTGGCACAAAAATGGGGTAAAAGATTTTTCAGATTACCATATTTACCCGTTATTTCAAGGGCTTTAACGCAACGCAAATCGTTTAATTCAAAAGGGGGTAAATGCACTTGCCCCAAGAATGCCTGATATTTTATCTTTACCGCTGTCGAAGAACCGCTTGCCATGGAAATACCCTGCACCAAATTGAATACTTTACAAATATCCGCTGTTATGTAAAGCTCTTTTATATAGCTCAGGCTGCATAAGGGGCCATCAGGGCTCTTGGGTTTTGCGGTTATAAGGGGATTCTAAATCAATTTTAACCCTTAACACACTTGATCCGGAACCTACTGCAGGTTCCATTCCTGTGCGCTGTAAGCTGTAGCTTCAGGCCTAAGCGTGTTCCCGGAATAGCTTTTGGGAACGAGATGGGAATCTCTATAGAGATGAAAGAAAAAATGGAAAATTCATTTGAGATAATTGGATATTTTCCTGGAGTCATAGGTCAAATCACTACTCTCCACGCCGTGTACTACAAAGAGCATTGGGGTCTGGACCAATCTTTCGAGGCCCAGGTCAGCAGGGAACTTTCCGATTTCATCACCCGCTTTAACGAGAAGAAGGACAGGCTATGGAGTGCCGTCTCTGGAGATAAGTTAGCAGGATCCATCGCCATTACCGGGGACCGGGACCATCCGGATGATGCAAGGTTGAGGTGGTATATTGTTGACCCTCATTACCAGGGCCATGGCATCGGGAAGATACTCATTTCAAAGGCAATTGATTTCAGTAGAGAAACAGGATACAAACGGGTATACCTTTGGACCTTTGAGGGTTTGGATCAGGCCCAAACGATTTATGAACAAAACGGTTTTAAAATCGCCGAAGAGCGTAAAGTGGAACAGTGGGGTAATATAATCAGAGAGCAGCGGTTTGAATTATTCTTGAATCCTGATTGATCAGAGGAGGAATAAATGGAAATTATAGAAAAAGCTTTAGAGGAAGGACGAACAACGCTTTCAGAGTACGAATCCAAACAGGTCCTGGCTTCTTATGGGATACCGATCACGAGGGAGTTGATAGTTGATAGTGTTCAAGATCTCATCAACGCGACTAAGGAAATCGGTTACCCCCTTGTCTTGAAAGGTTGCTCGTCCGGTATTGCCCACAAGACGGAAAAGGGCCTGATTAAAGTAGATATCAGGAATGAAGAGGAAGCTAAGACGGCCTTTGAAGAGATCGCTGCTAACATAGGAGCAGAAGATGCAATCCTGGTTCAGGAGATGGTGAAAGGCCAGAGGGAACTCGTCATTGGGCTCACCCGCGATCCCCAGTTCGGCCCGTGCGTCATGTTTGGGCTCGGGGGTATATTTACCGAGATCCTGAAGGATATATCGTTCCGTGTCGCCCCTCTCGAAGAAAGGGATGCCTTGGAGATGATGAAGGATATAAAAGGGCACAAGATCTTAGAGGCGGTGCGTGGTATGGAGGCTGCTGACCTGAATACTTTTTCCCATATCCTGATTAAGGTGGGGCAGATCGGCCTTGAGAATGAGCGCATAAAGGAGATCGACATCAATCCGGTCATCATCTCAGGAAGTCAGCCCGTGGCCGTAGATGCCTTAGTGGTTTTGGATAAGGATTTAGGCTGAGACAATTTGTAAGAAACGCAGATCGTTTTTGTAACATCGGAATTGAGCGAATGCCATGACATACCGTGATTTAATTGTCGAGAGGAAAGGGCCTTTGGCAAAGGTCATTCTGAACCCTCCAGAATTATTAAATACCCTTAGTTTGCGCCTGCTCAGGGAGCTGAAAGATGCGGCCCGGGAAATCCAAAAGGATCCTGATATTCGCGTGGTTATCCTGACTGGGGCCCGGGGGGTCTTCAGCGCCGGTCTCAATCTCAAGGACCCCGAGATCGACAAGATCATGACAGGGGGACTGTCCGAACGGCGGGAGCGAGTCATCCTTGGACCGGAGGCCTGCCAGGCCTGGGAGGAACTCCGCCCGGTGACAATGGCCGCTATCGAAGGATTCTGTATCGGGGGTGGGGTCTCTCTTGTGATCTCCTGCGATTTCCGAATCATGGGAGAATCCGCCTATATGCGCATCCCCGAGATCGAGTTGGGACTAAACTATAGCTGGGGCTCCATTCCCCGGCTCCTTCATCTCATCGGTCCTGCAAAGACCAAAAAGATGATTCTGCTGGCTGAAAAGGTACCCGCAGAAGAGTGTTTGAGATGGGGACTTGCCGAAGAGGTGGCCCCGGATGGAGCAACCCTTGAGGCCGCTGAGGCCATGGCGGAGAAGATTTTGAAGAAGCCACCACTACCCGTGGAGATGACAAAGCGGGCCGTGACAAGCATCAGCACCGCGCTGGATCGTACAGGGATCTATATGGACGGAGATCAGTTTCTCCTGACCACTTACTCGGAAGACCATGCAGAGGGGAAGAGCGCCTTTCTGGAAAAGAGACCACCGCAGTTTAAAGGATCCTGAACATACACTTCAGATTCGCCTCTAATAAAGATGGCTTCCCTCCGCAGATCATATCCCCCTTATTTTCCGTATAATACGATGCCGAATAAGAAAAAAAGAATGGTTATAATCGCCAGCCATTTCGCAGGCGAGACCTATGGCTTGTTGGGGCCTCAGATGGCAGCCACAGTGATCCAAGAGAATACCCCCTATGAATGCATCGTTGTTGCTGTTGCACGGGAGGATGACAAAACAGCCCTCAAGAAGGGATTGGCAGACTACTTCGGGGGAGAAAGGCCTGTCATCGGTTTTTCCACATTGAGCGGTCGGCAAGATCTCTTGGCCCTTGCCAAAGGACTCAAAAACGAGGGTGTCTTCACTATTTTGGCAGGACCCCAGGCCGATGTGGACTATATTGGGGAAAAGGGCTGGGAGGATAATGATCACCGTTTTAAAGGCGTTTCAGATCGGTTTTCCATTGCTCTGCACGGACCGGCCGAACAGGCGATCGAACTCCTGCAGGATCTCGATGCAAGAAAGGGAGGAGAGATTCCGGGACTGCTTTGCCGTAGAGCAGACGGTGAGATGATTCAGAACCCCAAAATGGCTTGGGATCAGAGATTTTTGGCAAAGGTCGCCTGGGGCAATTTCTACAGAGTCGGAAAAGGGCGAATTGAGCCCATAAAAATCACTGCCGGCCAGGTGCTCCAGCAGATAGGATGTCCCCATGCGGCCAAATGGCGATGGGTGGAAATCGACTACCCGACATCCTTGGACGGAAAAAATGGCCGGAAGGTCGGAATTTGGTTGAAGGGTTGCAGCTTTTGCGATGTGGCAGTGGATAAAGGCTTCTATGGCGTGCTGGAGATGGGAACAGTCCTGGCGCAAATTGCCTGCCTGCCCGAGGCAGTGGATGGGAGAAAAATCCCATTCGAGCTTATCAACGAGAACGCCCTTCCGGGCCTCCCTAATTTACTGACCAAACTCAAAGAAAGGGAGGTTAGGCTCACCCAGATAAATCTCACCCTGAGGGCTGACTGGTTTCTGAAAGGGGAGAGGTGGTTGAGAGAGGCATTAGCGCTGGCTAAATCAATGGGAACGCGCATCCTCCTTGCATCAATCGGTTTTGAGTCTTTTGACGATAAGATATTGAACAACCTAAATAAAGGGCTCAACGTTGAGGTGAATCTTAGGGCGATTCAACTGATGCGGCGGCTCAAGGAGGAGTTCCCTGACGAATGGGGCTACTCCCGGGTAGATGGGGCCAATCATGGATTTATTCATCCCACTCCATGGGACACGGAGGAGACATGGGGGCATATCCAGAGCGTCATTTATAGGCATGGCCTGCCCGCAGACATCCTTCCCGATCACAGCATCCCCCTGATTATCCATCATGCCTCGGGGTTGGGGAATTGGATCCGGGAGGTTGAGAAGAGAGAAGGACTGCGGTTTGGGAGACTCGGGTCCATTATCGAGTGGTGGTAGTCGAGGACGTCCCGCCCCGCACACGGACTATTGTTGAAATAATTTCGACCAAGTCGAAAAAATTCCTTATGGGGAAAGCCCTCTACAAGGTCTATCCTTACAAACCCACTGCCTTCTCAGTAAAATCATAGACTGGAACGTCAATCATCTTCGCAGGTTTCACCGGCTGTTTGGCAAACTGCAACAAGGTGTTCGTGACTTCCGGCGTATAGAGCCTTTCCCCACATTTTGGGCAGACCTCGGCCGGGACATGCTCAACGAGGATATAGGTCTCATCCTCTTCATGGCTGAATGTTACCGTGGTCTTTTTTAATCCCCCCCCACAAAAGGCACACTTCATGGCTCGTTTACCTCCTTATCTTTCCTTCAATCCATTCTTCGGGATCTGGTTCCTATGGGCCTCATCCAGTAATTTAAACCGGCCCAGAATCTAACCTGTAAGCCATTACGCTTTTCCGATTCGAGCTCTATCTGCTGAACCCAAGAAGGGCCTTATTCTACCCAGATTCCTTTTCAAACGACTGCACCTTCAGGTCTCAGGAACAAGATTCGAATTAAAGGCAAAAAACATTCTCCTATTATGCACCGTATCTGCAATTTTGCGGCAATCGAAAATGAATAGCTGCTTCAGAAGACTCCGACAAAACTCCCTCTTCACATAGTGGGGTTTAAGGGCTATAGAGCCATTTCTGTAAACTTGGGCTGTTCCTCCCTGATCTGGCAAACGTAGTCTGAAGGCGTAACGACCGATCAAGAGTCTTGGAGGCATAGGATTCCAAAGGATACTTGTTCAGAATTTTTTTCCTAATTCCCTGCAGCAGATATGTCTTGAGGAGCATACCAAACATGCCGAAGTCCAAAGGCCTGCGCCATCCGATGATGAGGATATGCGGATCGTGCCCCGCCCATCGCGATTGTGCGCGCGGTCAAGCCTGTCTCCGAGCATAACGCTCAAAAGAGTGGTGTGCCCGCCTTATCTCGCAACAGGTTGAAATCAGGAGGGGCAACAGCTTCCAGCTATTTCACTGAGAGATTTCTTATTTTTTTCACAACCGCTTCATTTTTTTCTTGACAACAATTCAATACTGTTTTATATAGAGACCAAATAATTTCTATAGAGAATATTATGCACGTTTGGAGTGAGAAGAATGAAGCCGGAATATAAAAGGGTCCCTGCGTTGGATAAATGCTTCAGCATATTGGAGCTTTTTTCTAAGGAAAAAAAGCCGTTGGGTATCAGCGAAATAACAAAAACGCTAAGCTTCAATAAAAGCACGGTCTTCAACATGGTTCACACCCTCACGGATTTAGGTGTTCTCGAAAATGGTGATAATAAGTTTCGTTTCGGGCCAAGACTCTACGTGCTTGGTAAGGCGGCTGGAGAGGGTTCTGGGTGGATACATACGGTTCATCCCTATTTGGAGGAAATAAGCCAAAAGACGAATTTGACGGCATTTTTAGGTATACGTTCAGGCCTCGAGGCCATCATATTAGATAAAGCAGACTCGGCTTTTGACCTAAGAATCTCCTCTGAAATCGGAATGAGAATCCCCCTTGTTGCCGGAGCGCATGGGAAAGTTCTTCTATCGCAACTCCCGGATGCAAAGATCGACAAAGTCCTTCAACAGAACGTCCTCAAAAGATTTTCACCCCTTTCCTGTGTAACCAAAAAGAAATATATGGAAATGGTAAAGAAGGCCGGAGAAGATGGTATTGCTATCGACAAAGAGGAATATATTGAGGGTATCCGAGCATTAGCTGTTCCTTTAAATATCAACAGAGAGGTCTTGCAAGCCGCTATCTGGGCGGTCGGCCTGAAAGAGCAACTCAAAGATGAAGTTATTCCTTCATATTCAAATCTCCTAAAAGAAATAGCAAAAAAGATCGAGGACCGTTTTGGTTCATGATGTACAGATTTAAATCATTAAACATTCATAAACAATCTTGGGTATTTTTGATTTTCAGGTTTTCGTTATGAAATATAGAACGTTTAAGGAGGTTAACAATGGCCGAAGTAAAAAAAATTAGAACTGCATGCCGAAGTTGTCACGGGGGATGCGGCGTCATCGCCCATGTGAAGGACGGCAAGGTGATCAAGGTGGAGGGAGATCCGGACTCTCCACTCAGTTACGGAACCCTGTGCAGC
>Ga0315536_1001358_pt1 | contig 12291 bp, 15 predicted proteins | sample SalMarSW160230MG_FD_203093 | JGI IMG/M metagenome (GOLD analysis project Ga0315536, IMG submission 203093) | Salt marsh sediment microbial communities from the Plum Island Ecosystem LTER, Massachusetts, United States - Salt Marsh Sediment SW1602-30 ... | reverse complement strand
CCCAAAGGGTGTCCCTTTTGGGAATACTACTCTGCGGCTGGTCCTGCTGCAGTATTGCCCATGGACTGCAGTGCGAGATAGCTCTCGCCAAATTTATCTATCTTTAAGACTTCATCATCATACTGGGAATAATGGCGTTCTTCATCCGCCACCAGCCCTTCAAATACCTGGCGGGAACCGGCATCACTAGCCGCAGAACACTCATTGGCCCACAGGTTGTAATCCCTGATGCTGTCTGTTTCCATCTGGCGAGCCTGTTCCAGCATTTTCTTGACATCCTGGACTTTCTTAACTTCTTCTGCCGCTACCATTTCCACATCACCGTTCAGGAAGATGATCCGCTCAGCACACCGTTCGACATGTCCCATTTCTTCGATAGCTGTGCGTAGAAACAGACCAGCCAGTAAACCAAATCCCTGGTCTTCGCAGTGAAAATGAAAATACATATACTGATGAACAGCATATAATTCGTCGGAAGCTGCCTTGTTCAGCAGTTCAATACTTTTTTCATACATTTGAGTCTCCTTTCAACTTTCTATTGGATAGCTTGATTATAACGCAGCTTTATATAGATGGGTAACCTGGCATAATTTTCAGTCAGCATTCAATAATAATGCCGGCTGATCCAGCAAGCCCTGGAACTTTTCATAAAACCTGCCAGCATGAAGTCCATCCATGACCGCATGGTGGCCCTGGACTGAAAGCGGCATCTTGATAGTTTTCCCTTCATCCCGGTATTTTCCCCAGGCAAACCGGGGAACCGAGTCCGCTGGATTTAATTTCAGGGGATGCATAAAACTGCTGAAAGATACCCAGGGGATCGAGGTCATATATAACAGGTTGTCACCGGGGATCTTTTCTTCGAGGGCAGGTTCAGATTTAACCCGGGTTATTTCTTCTTCAGCATTGCGGGTAAAATCTAAAAAGTTCCCGGTGTATTCCACAGTACAAAATGCAAACAAATCATCTTTGGTTAATATCGTCGCAGAAGGATGGACTACCTCATGTTCGACAGGGTTGCCATCCCGGACCCGCCGCCGGAATTCTGGAATTTCATTGGCCGATCTTGCAACCAGGTACATGATAGCTGCTGTGAAGGAAACCTGGTGTTCTTTAATCACCGGGAGGAATGAGGTCAGGTCCATATCCGCACATAGGCTGAAATAGGGATATTCAAAACCCTTATAGAAAAGGTAGTGGTCCCGCCGGGGCCAGGTCTCTATATCAATCGTTTTCAACAGGTACCTCCTGGATTGGTAATCTTAATCTTACCCTCTCTGTGAGAATTTTGATAAAAAAAACCCCCCTTGAACACATCCAAAGTGAGCGGATTTCTAAATTACGTTCTAACGTTTATTTGTAGACTTCAATGGTTGCGGAAAGAACATAATCCTCAATGGGTATTCCCGGGGTCCATTTGCTGATAAATTCCTGTCTTTCACCTTTGGGATTGATCTGGATCTCTCTAAACCCGGCTTCGATCAGGATCTGTTTCAGGTCCTCTACCGGCAGAGCGCCGGCAACACAGGCAGAATGGAGTGAGAGGTCTTCCCGGATTTCAGGGGGCAGTTCCACCGAGGCAACCATGTCCGAGATCGCCAGCCTGCCTCCCGGCTTCAAGACCCGGTAGGCTTCTTTGAAGACAGCTGGTTTGTCCGGGGAGAGATTGATAACACAGTTGGATAGAATTATGTCGATGCTGTTATCTTCAACCGGCATCTTTTCGATCTCGCCTAATCGGAACTCAACGTTGTTAAAGGATCCCTTTTTTGCGTTTTCCTCTGCCCTGTTGATCATCCCCGGCGTCATATCCACCCCAATCACTTTTCCGCCCTCACCTACCTGTCGGGCTGCCAGGAAGCTGTCAAAACCAGCCCCGCTCCCCAGGTCCAGGACAACTTCGCCAGGTTTTAAGGCGGCGATAGCCTGCGGGTTGCCGCAGCCCAAGCCCATATTTGCCCCGGAGGGAACACTGGTTAACTCTTCGGCCGAATAGCCCATCAGGGAGGATTGTTTATCAGGCTGGATCAATTCAAAAGGATCAATTGTATTCCCGCCGCAGCATGAAGATCTTTCCCTGGCGATATCCCCGTACCGATCCTTGACTGCTTTCTTAATCTCTTTGTCACTGATATTACTCATCCTCATCTCCAATAATTCACTGCATTATACCAATGCGGAAAGGATGATCAGAATTTTTTCTCATAGATGTGGCAGTAGGGCTGTTGATTTTTTTTAATGTAATAATCCTGATGATAATCTTCCGCTTTCCAGAAAGTTCCTGCTGGAAGCTGCTTGGTGACCACTGCATATCCCTTGTTTTTAAGGATCTTGATTAGCTCTTCCGTTATTTTCCTTTCATCGTCGGATCCGTAAAACACTGCGGACAGGTACTGCTTACCGATATCCGGCCCCTGGCCGTTGGCCTGGGTGGGGTCGTGGATCTCAAAGAAAAATTTGGTCAGGTCCGTATAAGAGACTTGGTCTGGATCGTAGCTTATCTCAACCGCTTCCAGATGTCCGGTCCGTCCTGTTAACACATCCTGGTAGCTGGGATTGTCTAATGTGCCGCCCATATAACCCGAGACAGCATCCAATACACCTTTTTTGCTTTGAAATAGGTGCTCCACACCCCAGAAACAACCGCCCGCGTAATAAGCCTTTGCTGTTCCCATAATTTATTTCTCCGGTACAAACACTAAGGAAATGGAATTTACACAGTGTCTGGTATTTTTCTGGGTTAATTCTTCTCCCACAAAAACATGCCCCAGGTGTCCTCCGCAGTTGCTACAGAGTATCTCTGTCCTGCGGCCATCTTTATCTGTATGCCGGGTTACAGCTCCGTCAACTTCATCATCGAAACTGGGCCAGCCGCAGCCTGATTTAAACTTGTCAACCGATTTGTACAACAGGGCATCACACTGCCTGCAGTGATAGGATCCCTTTTCGTAAAAATTATCATATTCTCCGGTAAAGGGCCGCTCGGTGCCTTTTTGCAGGATCACCTGCTGCTCATCCGGAGTTAAACTGCGATATGTTTTATCCATATTCACCTCTACAAATTATGCTGTTAATATTTTCCCAGAAACCAGCTGAATGGATTTCTTGTTAACACTAGAAAGTCCTGAAGTGTACTTTATTAGGAGTTTCCTACCCTTAAGACCATGTTTGGCACCTTTTTCTTACCTGCCAGTTAAGCAACTTTTCTGCCCGGTTTTTTTACGACGGGCATTTACCTGCTTTTTATTCAGGATCATGTCCCCATCTGTCCGACCATAGTACCCGGGCAGCCCGACTCGTTCAGGGTCAAGCCAACAGGAAAATACAGGTTGTGGTCCCAATCCCAGATCCAGATCAGAGGCTAACATCAGGTTTAAGCCGGTCGGGGTCAGGGAGCGCAGAGCTGGAGATAAGGTTATCTGAATACCTGGCTGAGAAAAAAAGACAGGATTAGATTGAGGAATATTGCGAGGTAATAGTACAGACCGATGCGTTCGTAACGCAGCTGGCCGTCTTCTTCGCGGACCACAAAATCCAGCCAGCTTTGGGTGAACTTTTTGGTGTTGATCCTATAAATCATGTGCACGATCAGGCTCAGGCTGAAAAAGCAGCCCAGGAAAACCAGGGTTTTTGCCAGTCCAAAGATCAGATAATATCCAACTATCAAACCCAGCAGCAGGAACACCTTTAAGATCTTGTACCATCCCGGCTGTAGCTCATGGTCGCGGATGAATCTTGCGTCTGTTCTAATACCCTCAATTAACTTTTTCATCTTACCTCCCGATCTCAAAGACCTACGCTTAACCCCATAGATGAGAGAATATCAATCCTCAGCTACGTAGAATTAACGCCAGGAAGAGGAACGGGACCAGGATTGCCGGGATCGATCTTCTCGCTGAGCTGCCGTAAAAATGAGCTGGTTCTCCATTGTTAATAGATGATTTTATCAACGGATTAATCCACCGTGATAGTCCAACTCGTAGACCTTGACGGCATCCCGCAGGATCCATTCCTGGCCGGTAAATGAGCTAACATCACCCCTGTTAGTATCAATATAAGTGCAATCAGCCACAACAAATTCAAAACCACCCAGGAACCTGCTCTCCTGATACAGCTTGGACAGGCTTTGTTTAATGATCGTTCCGGTTTGCTCACCGGAGATCTTTTCAGGCTCTAGAATTCTGCCGTAATAATTCATGGCCCAGACAGGGATTTCTTGGTAGTATACAACCTCCTGGCCAATAAAATCACTTGCCCCAAAATAACTGTCCAGGTAGGCATATAGTCCATCCTTAAAAAATAAATCGTGCGATCCGGTTCTGGAAGAAATGGTTTCTCCGCCGCCCTCTGCGTAGCAAGCGGCTTTCGCTCGGACAATAAACCGGGTGAGTTCTTCAAAAACGATATCCATTGCGAGCATGTTGTGCCTCTCTTGTAATTTGATCAATCGAAGGATATTTCGAATTCAATCTCGTCCTGAATGGGAATGCCATCAGGGGAGGTAACTGGAATCGATGGTTTAATTTTCCGGGAGAGATTTACCGCGCCATAATGAATTTTTACCAATCGAAAGCCCCATTGTTGATAAAAATTAATTGCTTTCAGGTTATCGTTGGAGGTGATCAGAAACAACCTTGAACAGCCGGCATCCAGGGCTTTCGCTCTAACCGAGGATACCAGAGCTGCCCCTACTCCTCGGTTAGGGGTCAGGCTGTTCAGCGTGATGATCTCACACTCTTTTTGATGGATCGAATAGGTCACCAATCCAATTTGACCGCCCTCGGGGTTTACTGCAATAAATCCGGGCAGCTCGTCTGGTCGATATACTTTGCCCCGGGACACGGTAATTTCATCACCCCAGTGATCTTTTATTAACTTCTTGATCCAGTCAAGGTCAGCTTTCATTATCTCCCTGATCTGAAACCCGGTTTGAGTTTTCTCGGACATGGTCACAAAGCCCTTGATTCGTAAGGGAGCAGGATTGCCCCCATTTATAACTGATCTTCAATTGAATAAATTCCTTCTACCGGGGGAAGCTGATTTTGAATTAAGGCAACCCCGGCGACCATTATCAGGACCGCCAAATATTAAGTATAGATTCCGGCCACCCAGGCTGTCCAGGAGCGGGCCTCCCAGAAATCCACCCACCGCCGTTCCAATTCCCATTACGGCCGCATTGAATAATCCCTGGGTTGTTGTTTTCAAGCCTTTCGGAGCTTGTTCATCAGCATAAGATACCCCTGCCATCCACATGATTGAAAAGGTCAGCCCATTAAGCAGCTGGACTGCAAGGATAAAAACAGGCCTTCTCGAGGCTGCAAATAAAATCAGGCGAAGTCCCGTGACTGCCATGGCCAAAAAAAACAACCCGTTCAATTTCAGGCGAGTGATCAGATGACTTCCAAAAAAAAGAACGGGGATCTCTGATATTGTGCCCACCAGCATAGCCAGCCCCATTGTCAATTCGCTTGCACCCAGTTCCTTCATAAATGGATAAAGATAATTATTAACAGCAGCCAGGGCTGCCCCGCCAGTTACAGCCAGGATCAGGAACAGGATCCAGCGGGGATTCTTTAGCAATAAAACCACCTTACCGCTAGATAGGGTTTCAGCCTGTCTTTCGCCATAGATAAACTTTTGGCTCACCAAAAAAGCCACTACAGACAGGCCGGCGGAGATCCACCAGCCAAACCTCAACCCTCGGCTTTGGAGAAGCAGCCCGGCCAGCGGGGACGCAATCCCGAAACCGATTGTTCCCCCAACCCTAATTCTCCCATAATGAGCTTTATTATCTCCCAGCATAAACATGGTGGCAGTATCCACAAACGAGGTGACCGGCGCATAAAAAACGTTTAATAACATAATCAGCGCCAAAATCGGGCTAAACGCATTTTCAAAAGGAATAACTATGCAGACGGCAATTCCCCCCAGCATAGTAAGGCTCATGATCCATCGATGGCGGTGGGTCCTGTCGGCAAGCCCAGTCCAAAAAGGACCGCTGATTAAAGTGATCAGAGGAGCCAGTCCGGTTAGAAGTCCAATTTGCGCACCTGAAAATCCCAATCCTTGATAATAAAGAACGATAAAGGGAGAAATCGCCGCATATCCGGCAAATTGTAAAAAATTAAACGAGAAGGGCCAGATTTTCCTCATCGGGATTCACAATTGAGGAGCAGGTCAGATTCAATGATTTGTTCGGGGGTCAAGGGTCCAAAATCCATGGATAGGCAATATGGTCATATCTCTCATCTGGATAAGAATGACTCAAGAAAATCCAGCAGGGGGTTCTCAGTTGGCAGGTTTCCCTGCCCTTTTTTTGTTCCCTTTTCATTATCCTGGTCAAGGACAATTTTCCTTGGCACGCCGCGATCTCTCCCCGGGGCGTTAACCACCTTGGTGATCTCACCATAATCCAGCCAGATCAGGTCGCAAGTATTGCAGGTGTCAATGACAATATTTCCCGGACCCAGGTATTGAAAAGTCTCCATTTGTTTGCCGCATACCGGGCAGTTGGTTTTCCGCTCCAGCTCACTGGCATTAAAGGTATTAAACGGCTCAGGAGGTTCTTTTGTTCGTGACCGGTGAAATTCAATCGCCTCCCGAAAAGTGGTCCGGTTGAACAATAAACCATGGCATCTGGAACACTGGTAACCCTGGTAAAAATCATCAAAGGTAACTAAATTAAGGGTGATCCGGCACAAAGGGCACTGGATACCCTCGGGGTTTTCACCCAGGATCCTGAATCCTTCCAGGGTTTGTTCGGGAAAGTGATAGCTGTCGCAATATTCGCAGTGGTAATAATCTCTCTCCCGGTACAGCACCATCGGTGCGCCGCAGTGTAGACAATTCATAAAGTTACCCATCCAGTAAGATCGTTTTCAAAGGATAGTATACCCGAGCTCATCAGAATCTGAGGATCTGAATTGTTCTTAACCCAAGATTCTATACAATGCTTGCCAGGATCAATCTCCCCAGCCAAAATCCCCAAATCGGATAAGCTCCGGCCAGCAGCAGTGAGCCGAGGTAGAAAACTGGGTCCTGCTGTCCCCCTTTCAGAAACCCGCCCACAATCAGCAAATACCCCAAACCCGCTGCCATGCCAATCACGGGACTTCGCCTGCTTTTATTTGCAGCCTCGAGAAGGCCTGTTTTTATCCTTGCAGTCCAGCTGCTTAATGGGCTGACCTTTTCAATCATGTGGATGGCAGGGGTATCTTACGCTGATGACCAAGGGGCCGGGATTGATGTGGGCAGGCGACCTATTACTGTGGCTGAGCCCTATCTGCCGGAATTCCGAATCGATATCCAGGCATTGGAACGGAAGGGCACGGTCAGTCCGAGCCTCCAGCTGAATTCCTGGGACGGTGTCGAGTGGAACTCCCTGACCCTGTTTGCTGGAATAGCAATTCAAGACGGAACGCCCTCGGTCATCGAACTACAAGTCCCCAGATCTCTGCTGGGAAATCCGGAATATATTAATCTCGCCGCAGTCAGCGTCGGCCGCGGCCGGATTCATACTGCTGGAGATATTCTGGGAACCCAGCTCTCCCCCCCAGACTGGAAAGAACCGGTTAGCTTGGATATTTTTGGGAAATTAAATTTATCACCAAAAGAATAATGGGAGCTTAGCCGATCAGCTCAAGCGACAGCCTCCTCTCTAACAATTTCCAACCTCGAGCACCGGATTAGGTCCTTTATGGTATAGACCGCTCAGCATTAAAACTAAATCCAGGACTGGCTCTGTATCTATTGGTCAGTCCTGGAAAAAACCCCTCAACTACATCTTGACACAATCGGCTTATACCGGAGCCAAAGTCCCCGCAAAGATGATCCAGGCCAGGATCGATTTGGATACCAGGCTGAGGATGATGTAGGCCCGTTCCCCGAAGAGATAATCTTTCCAGGGACCCACCTTCTTGTACTGCAGCACCATGTTAATGGCAAAGATATTAAAGAACACAAACAGGGTGGGGTTGATGATGTAAACAAAATCTGGCGGTTTTGCGTCACCAGAGTTTACCGATCCGATGAAGTAAATAAAGATAACAATCCAGGGAATAATCCCCGCTATGCTGCCAAAAATGAACGAAGTCCAATTGGTCTGCTCGGTTTTCTGATTATGATATTCCATCATAATGCCAAACAGGTTCATCATGGCGTTGAGGCCAAAGATCAAAATAATCGCGCCCAAATCCCACAAACCAGAAAGCATGCCGATCAGTACGATCATCAAAGATGAACTCAAGGCATACTCGTAGAAGCGAGTCGGGTTCATTTTCATTTTCAGATTTTCAATATACTTTTTATTGCCAACCGTTGCCAGGTAAAAGTGGGCTACAGCTGAAATCAGCAGGAAAGCTGCCACGGCCGGTCCAAACCGAAGTTCATAAAGCAGCTTGGCTTCCGGGCGTAATGAAAAAGTATCCGCATTAAAACCAAGAAAATTGGTAAAAATCGGATAGGTGGTGTCATTGCTGAGGAGGATCATTAAGATACCCTGCAATAAGTGCAAAAACCCCATGATCAGGTTAAAGCGGGTCAGACGGGAGAATTTACCCTCATCGCCTGTAGGTTTAATTTTCTTTTCTTCGGTCATGTTTTCTCTCTCCGTAGATTAATAAAATAATACGACAGGGATAGAGATGGTGTAAAGCCGGGAAATCTTACCTGCCTTTTACTTTTTTGGTAGCCGGAAAGGTTTGAGAAAATTGGCTACTCTATTGAGTCGAGGCCCAGCTGGCTGGCAATTGTGCTGAACTCGGACTGGATGCGCTTTTTGCTTAACCCCATCTTTCGCAGCGAATAGTGGTGTTTGCTTTTATATCCCCGGGCTTTTTCAGCTTCCTGGGCTAAAACCCGGCCAAAACTGGGGCTGAGCTCGAAGTTAAATTGCTGATAGATCGATTCAATGGTTCCCTGGGGATCTGCTACCAGGTCCCGGTAGCGAACCCGAATGTATTGATCCGGGGGTAATTGCTTAAGATATTGATGGGGGTAGGTATACCAGTGTTTGCTGTATTCAATGACACTTTCCTGAAGGGAGAACTCGGTTTCTGGATCACCATAAGTGCTGCAGTGTTTTGAATATAAGCTGATCGAGGACGGGATCACCTGCAAAGGATTCCGGACAATATTGATAAATTTCGCGTCGGGGAATTTCTGGTGCAGCGTTCGAACTTTAGGGGAATAACTGGGATTTTTAGAGATATATCTTTTGCCATTGTGAGCATAGATATGCTTTTTAACCACGTCCTGATAATAGCTCATATCGCGTTCTTTCTCTTCGTCCGGAATCAGGTCATCATAATAAATATATGGGTGAATTAATTTCGGGAAAGGGAAAAAAGCCAGCAGATCAAAGGATGACCAGATATGAAAGAGGACCTGGCCGTCCTCTTCGGCTTCATTTAAACCGATCTCGTGCATATAGGTATTTTTTTCCACAATACGATTAAATAAACCGATGATCCTTTGGGCAGGATTACCAACGGCATAATTTATTTTCATCACCCAGTGGAGAAATTTACGCCCGACCACCGATGGTGCCAGGTAAATTTCCCAACTTGAGAAACTGGTAGAAGCTTGGTCTTTGGTTAACAAGCGATGCAAAAAAGTTGTTCCTGAACGGAAGTTGCCCACAATAAAAACCGGCTGTTTTATATCTTGTTTATGGTAGCCCGGATAAAAGATGTTGTCCAGCAGATAAGCTGTTCGGAGGCTGAGCTGCCACAAAGGGTAGAAAAGAAAAATAAGTGCCACCACGAATAATCTCTTCGGGGTTAATCGTCCCGGAGTGCCTTCAGATTTTAAAAAAGCATACTGGATGGTTTGTAAGTAAAGCCTTAGATTAAATCTCATCGCTGTAAAAGCGGGGCCGGCCCGATTCTCCCTTACACCGCCCGGCAAACCGACAGGTTATCTGAAAACGGTAAAATCGGAACCACTGTGGTCTCTGCATATGAACGGCTGGTTCAATGGAATGTCTGCACTCCCTAATAATTAACTCGCGATCAGTCTCCGGTACGCTGGTAGTATAGCATAGTCTGTGGTTAATTGGATCTCCTCCGGAGATGGCCTCATTCAACCCCATTAATCTTCATCCCAACATGGGTAAAGACTTCAAACCGCCTTCATATCTGGCTCAGGAAAAACGGACGGACCTTTTTGGATGCGTTCCTGAAAGCGCATTTAACTGATCTGGTCCCGGCGATCCCTAACCAAATAATGGGCGGGGGGGATGGCTGCCTGCTGTCCTTCATCGGGCGAGATAGCCAATTCAACATGTCAACGACCCAGATCATTCCAGGTGAAGGGTAAAGATCCACGGCTCTGAATTGGGGACATTGCTGTTACCAACTTCCTGGGTTGCCCCATCGATAAATTGGAAGAGCAGTGGAATAACATCATCTGAGGAGACTTCAAAGGGCTGGTCCTCAGTGAAAACCGGGATAGCGTCTGGAGGGATATCCGTCCAATACTGCTTCAGGGTCAATGTGCCTGCCAACCCTGCATCCAGCGCCCCTTCAGGAAAATTTTCACTGCTGGCCAGCACTGTACCGTTAAGCGCACCGTCATAGGAATAGACACTGTGGAGGGTCACACACCCGCCATCACCGCACTGCTGGACAGCGATAGCACAATCGATTGTTCCCCCTCCAGAGATCGAGGTTTCCTCCCCCCAAAAAATCTCGAAAGGAAATTCTGCAGTACATTCTTCCTGCGAAAGTGGATCAATAAAGCGAAGATCAATTACACCCCCCGAGGGAAGAGCAGGTGTGACTTTTACCTCCGGGGTGCTCACACCCTGAACGCCCGGAGCGGGCGTTGGCGTGGGCGTGGCATCGGCAACATTCTGCTCTCCAGCATTACCAGGATTGGGAATACCGGCCGGAAGTTGGCTGCAGGCGGAGATCACACTTCCAATTAAGATGATCCTGATAAGAAAACGTTGCTGTGATCCTGAATTCTGCATTTTTACCTCCTGCTATTTATTGGGCAGATAGCTTTGTGGTTAAGGAGGACTTTCTGAAAAGGATAGTTTTCTCCATCTTGCTACCTCGTCAGAGCGTACTCGCTTGAGCCGGAGATAACAAAAAAATTACCAGCCGATTTCCTGCCTATCATTGTACAACCGATCAGGGATTATTCAACCTTATGTTGGAAGGGGAAATCAGCAGGAAACGGATCTTCCTTAAATCAGAATTTCCCGGGAGACAAGTGTAAATTTATTAGTTTTTATTGAATCTTTCGATTTCCGGGGTAACATGAGCGGGCTGACCTTTGAAAGTCCAACCCAAGGATAAGCGTTTGCCAAAAAAACTGACCCTCTGACTATTCTTCAAAAATTCATATATAAGCCCGGGGGGAAGGTTTCTCGCCTTTCACTGGCCAATCAAAGCCATGATTATTCCTGAAGGTTGTAGATCTGTTCAAATAACAGGATATCCTCGTCCGGCCAGTTTTTCTGCTCCAGCAGGGATTTAAACGCCCGGCGATAAATCAGTTGAATGGACACCTCAACTGCTCCCGCGCCGCCAGCATCAAAGCTAAAGTGGGATTCATCCAGCTCAAAGGGTATCAGCCTGGTATCAGAGACCACTCTGACTGGATTCCAATATGCCCCGCTGGGAGATATCCCGGTCCACAGTTCTTCCAAAATTATGGCATATCCTTTGCCAGGCAAGCCGCCGTAATATCCCTGCCCGGGATCACCCAAACCACCCCACTCGGGAATGGTAGGTCCAGAAATCTGATCCAGGGGGGAACCAGAGGAATCGAATGACTGCACAACCAGGATCAGGTTGCGGAGGGGACTATCGGTGGGTATTTTATGACCGGTGTTATCATTCAGGATCCCGACGTCAATATAAACCTTACCTTCCACCAGCCGGGCAGCTGGTTCCACGGTGAGTGAGTTTTGCAGAAACTCAACATCCGCGGCTCCAAGCATGCGGTGGCTGTAAATCGTACTCGGATCCCGGGTTAAACCCCCCGCTTTGTCTGTAGCAAACTGGGTCGCTCCGGTGGGCGGCATATGGCAGTCCTGGCAGGTTTTTCCTGTAACAGGGTCACTGTATGGAGAGCTGAGCCACTCCCCATAGGAATTGTAAATGACTGTATCCCAGAAGACGCCAAAATGGCAGGATGCGCAGAAAACACTTTCCGTCTGAATTGCCAAGTAGGTGTCCTCCCCGGGAGCAACGTCATCATAGGGTCCGGCGAAAAACTGGTGTCCTTCGGGGGGTCTCTGAAACGCCATCGACAGCACCCCGGGCATATTGGGATAGGGCA
>Ga0315536_1001357_pt1 | contig 12303 bp, 12 predicted proteins | sample SalMarSW160230MG_FD_203093 | JGI IMG/M metagenome (GOLD analysis project Ga0315536, IMG submission 203093) | Salt marsh sediment microbial communities from the Plum Island Ecosystem LTER, Massachusetts, United States - Salt Marsh Sediment SW1602-30 ... | reverse complement strand
AGACCTACCCGTTTCGAGGCCAGGGTGTGGGGCTGATGCCCACTCTCATCGAGGTGCTGGACGCCTACCCGGAGGGCCGCTTCCTGATCGATCACAAAGACCGCACGCAGGAGACGGCGGAGCTGCTGGTCGAGATCGTCCAACGGCTGCCGTCCGAGCAGCGCGCGCGGCTGTATTATTGGGGGTCGCCGGAGATATACGACGAAGTGATACAGACGGGGGTGCCGGAGATGCCCCGACTGTTCCCCACCCGGCCAGAGGCAAAAAGCTGCGTGCTGCCTTATATGCTGACCCTTGGCCTGGGCAGGTTTGGCGACTCGTGCAGCGGAACGGCGATCGCGCTGCCGCCGCAGTACACACGCTATGCGTGGGGATGGCCGTACCGGTTTGTGGCGCAGGCGCACCGGGCAGACGTGCAGGTCTATCTGATGATCGACAGCGCAGAGGATGCCTCAGCTTACGCCGACCTGCCGGTCGATGGGGTCGTCACCGATTACATCGAAGAGGTCGGCCCGGTCTACGAAGAGTGAGAATCGCCGTTCGGTAATGCAAAAGGCCGGGCGCAAACCCGGCCTTTTGGCGAACGCACCGAAAATGCGCGTTCAGACGGTGAGCCGCTTGTGAGCGCGCTCGATCACGACCGCGATGCCGAGCAGGACCAGGATCGGGATGCCGATCCGTACCAGGAACATCACGGCGACGGATAGAACTTCAAACACGGTTTGCATGGCTATCATCTCCCATTTCTGGTCAATGTGAATCACTCTGGGGGTTAAAGGCGGGCAGATAGCGCACCCCCAGGGTAAAGACAAGTAAAACTCCACCGATGATTCCGATTGCCACCGCCCATTCCGTCCAGGCCGGGGTATAGCTGGGGATCAGCGGGTAAGTCAGCGCCGGGTTGGTCGTCAGCGGGGTGGTGAGGCCCACTATCGTGGTGTGCCAGCGGTTGGCGATCAGGCCGATCACCGCCATGCTGCTCCCGATAAACAACTCCGCTTCCCGCTTGGTGAACGCCGCCCAGAGCAGCAGGACTGCCGGGATCACGGTGCCAAGCACGATCTCCCAGCTCCAGAAGCTCAGGGCCATCGACCCCTTGGTGAGCACGGCGGTTGCCTCGCTGCGCAGCGGGACGTACCCGTAGTTCCCCGCCATCGCATCCCAGAACCGCATGTATAGGTAGACCAGCAGCACTAGCCCGGCGATCCGCGCGATTTCGAACAACACGTCCCGTGGGACGATCGCCCGTCCGCGCAGCCAGCCGACGACCAGCGCCAGCGTGATCGTCAGCGCAGGCCCGGCGGCGATTGCCGAGACGATGAACAGCAACGGCATCGTGGGCCGGAACCAGATCGGGCGGGCGATCACCACGCCGTACGTCGCGCCCAGCGACGACTGGTGCAGCATCGAGAAGCCCAGCCCCAGGAAGGCCAGCATGGGCGCGGCCTTGTGGATTCTTTCGGCCAGCGCCCGGACGCGCGGCAGCCGGTCGAAGAACGGGTGGGTGGTGACCAGCGGGAACACTTCCAGCGTCAGCACGCTGAAGTACAGCACGATGCACATCGACACTTCCCACAGCATCGAGTGCACGTTCCAGAACACCAGCGGGTGGTAGAAACGGTCGGGCCGCCCGATGTCGATCAGCAGCGTGCAGAGCGCTGCGCCATAGCCCAGCATTCCGGCGAAGACGGCCAGCCGGGCGGCGGGCTTGAAGCGCTCGATACCGGCGATGTACACCAGCGCCGAGAGGAAGAACGCGCCGCCGCTCAGGGCAATCGAGGAGAGGTCGACCGTGATCCACAGCCCCCAGGGAACCTGGTTGCTCAGGTTGGTGACCACCAGTCCCTCTTTGAATACCCAGATCGCCGTTCCCACGCCCAGCAGGGCCAGCAGCGATAGCAGCGCGATCCAGCCGATGAAAACTGTCTGGCGAGTATTTGGCAGAGCTAATCTCATGCGCATGTTTGATCCTCCCCCCGCTCAGGCAGCATGTAGTAAACGCGTGGGTGGGTGCCCAGGTCTTCGCGCAGTTGGATGCTCTCGCGCTCTGCAAGCAGCTTGCTGACTTTGCTGTCCGGGTCGTTCAGGTCGCCAAACTGCCGCGCCTTGACCGGGCAGATGTTCACGCAGGCCGGTGTGGCGTCCTCGTCGATTCCGGGGCGCAGGCCATTCTCCAGCCCGGCGTCGATCCGGTGGGTGCAGAAGGTGCACTTCTCCACCACCCCACGCGGGCGGCGCTCGATCTCCGGCTTCCCCCATTCAGGGGCCATCGGGTTTGGCTGGTTGTTGTCTTCCCAGTTGAAATAGCGCGCCCCATACGGGCAGGCGATCTGGCAGTAGCGGCAGCCGATGCACAGGTCGTAGTCCATCGCGACCAGCCCATCCGCGCGGTGGTATGTTGCCCCGACCGGGCACACCTCGACGCAGGGGGCATGCTCGCAGTGCATGCAGGGCCGCGCGAGGTAGACCTCCTTGGCGAACGACTGGCGGTCGTTGAACACCGCGTTCCAGGTGATGCCTGGGGCGGTATCGTTCGTCGCCTTGCAGGCATAGGTGCAGTAGTTACACCCGGTGCAGCGCCCCAGGTCGATCACCATCACCCAGTGATAGGCGTCGGATACCGGCCCGTGGCTCCCTGCTTTGGCCTTGGTCAGCGCGCCCCGTATCTGCACGAACGCGCCGACCACCGCCGCCGAGACCCCCACCTGGGTGGCGAGCTTGACGAACTCGCGCCGGGAGAGGAGGGTGGTCTTAGCTGTCATTTTTCTCCTCCCTGCGGCGCAGGACGTAGGGCAGCGCGATGCCGACCAACAGCCCGCCCAGGCCGCCGCCCATCAGCCCCAGGTTGCGGGTGTTGAGCGCGATCTCTTCCTGCTCTTCCTCGCATACTTCAAGCTGTTCGGCGGCGGATTCTTCCTGATTGTCCACCGAGATGTTTTCCTCTGTGAGGGCGTGCGTCATGCCGTGGCAGGAGGCGCATGCCTCAGCCGGGATGCTGAACTGGTGCCCCGCGCCGTTTGTCCGCCCGCTGAGATTGTCGACCACCTGGTCGCCCTGGTACATGTGGCAGTCGTGGCAGGCCATCCCTTCCTGGGCGTGCACGTCGCCTGGATTGTCCATCTGGTGGCACGAGGTACACAGTTCCGTCGGGTCTTCCAGGCGCAGCTCGGTAGAGTGCGTCTGGTGGCAGTCATCACACACGATGTTCATCGTCGCGTGGTCGGAGACGAGCCATTCGTCGTAGGCCGGGGCGTGGGTGCCGTTGTGGCACGTGCCGCAGCGCTCCGACGAGCGGTCGATTGTCATGTGGGGGACGCCGGATTCGGTTGCGAAGTCGTGGCAGGCCAGGCATCCGACCCCCTCATAGTCGTAGGTACTGTCGACGGGGTCATACCCGGTTGTGTGGCACGAGTAGCAGTAGATCGGCTTTCCCGCCCGCGTCCAGGCCTCGATGAATTCCGGGTCGCTCAGCGCCCCGGCGTGGTTGCTCCCCACCCAGGCTTGATACTGTTCCTCGTGGCAGGAGGCGCAGTCGTCCGGTGAGGTGTAATCTCCGCCGCTCTGGGCGAGCGCGCCCGGTGGCTTGAGCCCCGCACCCACCAGGATCGCCACCAGCGAGAGGGCGATCAGGCAGATGCGGGGGATGGGATGCCGAAGCAGGGTCGGCTGCATGGGTCTTACCTCCGTCAACACTCTATAAAACTTGATCGGCTTGCGTGGGTGAGCTGCTCTGGAATATCTCGCATCCGAGGCACTCGTCCGGGAGCTTGCCCTCGATGATCTGCCGGGAGAGCCAGCACGGAACGCCGGAGCGTCCGGGCACAGGGCACTGTGCCATTTGTTCTGGCGAGCACTTCCTGAAATCCCAGCAGGGGACTGCTTCCGCTGCGTAACCTGTTTGGGAGGCGATCTGGCCTAGGGATGGTGTTGGCACTCTGACGCCTGGGCGCTTACCTTGTGTGGGCGGGGAGAGACGCGGGCCGAGGAAGCGCTCGTAGAGATAACCAATGCCCAGAAGGGCGAACAGCGGCAGGGCCAGACGCAGCACGAACAGGAGAAACACGATTAAGGGGCTTTGCCACTGCATGTTGGCCTCCATTTTTTATGCGATGGTTTACGTTCATTCATAGTATATAACGGCGGCCAGACTCCCGTCATCGGGGGCGAGCAGTATTTGCCGGGTAGGGGAATCACCCATTCCATATGGGGTGTCTTGCCCATATGTTGGCTGGGTATGCGCTTGATGGGGTTTTTCGGTCGAGGGAGGCAGGGGTTTGACCCTGACGGCGCAGAAAATCGATGCCGCCCGGTGCATCTAAGTCGATGGCTGGGGGCGCACAGCCCCTATTTCAGGTCGATGAACCCTTTGCGGATCGCGTACTTGACCAGCTCGGTGCGCGAGTGGAGGTTCAGCTTGTTCATGATGTTCTCGCGGTGGCGTTCCACCGTTTTGACCGAGATCGTCAGCCGCTCGGCGATCTCCCGATTCATCATGCCTTCCGCGATCATCACCAGCACCTCGCGCTCGCGCTCGGTCAGGACGTCTTTGTTAAGCTCTCCCTCGCCGGACTCGATCCGGGAGAGCACGTCGGACGCCAGCAGCGAGGCCACCGAGGAGAAGAGGAACACGTGCCCCTCGCTCGCGGCCCGGATCGCCCGGACGAGGTCGTCGGGCGCGGCGCGCTTGGGCACGTAGCCCAGTGCACCTGCGTGCAACATCTGGAAGAAATACTGCTGGTCTTCGTGAATGGTCAGGGCGACGACCGCGCACTTCGGGCACAGCTCGCCGAGCTGGCGCGTGGCTTCGATGCCGTTCAGGTCGGGCATGGCGACGTCCATCACCACCACGTCCGGGGCTAATTCCCTGGCGAGCTGCACGGCCTCGTGCCCGTTCGACGCCTCCCCGATGATGACGATGTCCTCCTCGGCCATCAGCATCATCTTGAGGCCTGTGCGCACAATGTCCTGGTCGTCCGCGATTAATACTCTGATTGGTGGCATGTCTTTTCCCTGCTGCGCGTCGCTGCGCGTGCGCTCTTCTCTACTCGTTCGTAATCTCTTTCTCTTTCGCCCGCTTCTCCTCAGCGCAGCATTCCGGCCCCGAATTGCTCTGGTAGATCGGCACCGAGACAACGATGATCGACCCTTTGCCGGGGGTCGAATCGATGATCAGGCTCCCACCGGCCAGCGCGGCCCGCTCTTGAATGCCCAGCAGGCCCCAGGCGCGGCGTGCCCCTGGTTCCAGCGCCCTGGCGACGTCGAAGCCTTTTCCGTCGTCGGCGATGTTCAGGCACACGCAAGGTTCGTCAAACGAGAGGTGCAGCGTCCCGTGCTCGGCGTTGGCGTGCTTGACGATATTGCCGATCCCCTCCTGTGCGATCCGGAAGAGCGTGGTCTCGGTCTCCGGGGACAGCCGGACCGGGTCGCCGCTCACCGCAAAGCTAATTTCCGTCTCGCTGCGGTGGTTGACTTCCTCGGCGTACCAGCGCAGCGCGGCGACCAGCCCCAGGTCGTCCAGGTGGGAGGGACGCAGGTCGCTGATCAGGTGGCGCAGCCCTTCCAGCGCCCCGGTGCTGATCGATTGTAGCTCGGCGATCTGCGGGCTAACCTGCTCCGGCTGCTTCTCCACCAGCTTGGACACGCCGCGCAGCCCCATCGCCAGCGCGGTGAGCGCCTGACCGGTGTCGTCGTGAAGCTCGCGGGCGATTCGTTTGCGCTCTGCTTCCTGGGCGCTCGTTGCCCGTTGCAGCAGCTCAATGTGGAGCGCCTCACGCTGGCGCAGTTCCAGCACCAGGTCGGCGTTCTCGATAGCGATCCCTAGCTGGCGCGCCAGGGCGACGATCGCAGGCGCTTCCAGTGAGGAGAGGAACGGGCCGTCAAGCGCCGTCTCTAACAGCAGGCTGCCCACCACCGAATCTTGGGACTGCAAGGGCAGCACGACGCGTCGGATCGCCAGCGGCGTCTGGCTGTGGATTGTGGTGAGCTGGTCGTTGACTTTTCTGGAGACGTCGCGGCCATCCCGGTCAACCCAGTACGTGTAATGGGATTGAGTCTCCTGTAAATGGCGGCAGTAGGTGGCCAGCAGGTCTCGCATGCTGTCGACCGTCTGGGTGGCATAACCGTAGACTGAGATGTGCTCTGGCCGCCCCCGGTCGCTGGTCGGGACGAAGATCGCCGCCGAGAGGATCGGCTCGATGATCGGCACGATCCGCCGGACGGCTTTGTGTGTCAGCGTTTCCAGGTCGTAGGTGGAGCTGACCAGGATCGAGGCTTCGTAGAGCAGGGAAAGCTCGCGGGCGGCGAGCTGTAGCTCGCGCCGGGTCTCCCCCGCCATCGCCAGCCGCTGCCTCGTCTCCTCCTCGAAGGCTCGTAGGGCGGCGATGACCGACACGGCGGCGACCAGCGCCATCGCGCTGCGCAGCACCTGCACCGGGAACCCGAACGCGCTCATGAACACGACATCGTTCAGGTACATCGAGGGGAAGATGATGCTCGAAGGCGGGAACAACTGGCCGAACACCCCGTAGACGGTCAGCGCCGGCCCGGCCAGGGCGAGCGTGCGGGCGTAGCGCCACATCCCCAGCTCTTGCAGCACCCCGCGCTGCCGCCATAGCCCAAGCCCGACCAGCACCGCGCCCGGTATGCAGAGCACGTAGCGTGCCAGCGTGTTGGCCGCGCGCAGCCATTCGAGAAAGGTGGGGTCGTAAGTGGCGTACACCAGGGTGATGAGCAGGCCATAGGCAATCGCCGCCAGCAGGGTGAGCCGGATCGGCATGCCGGGCGACCGCGCTGCGTAAGGAAGCAGGGCAAAGCCAAAAGTGAGCAGGGGCAGGAAGGAGATCGCCAGCAGCAGCGTCAGACTCAGGTTGAGCCAGGGCGTCGGGGGGAACTCGCCGATCAATTCGAACATCTCGGCGAACTCGTGCGTGCCGTGGATCAGGCCAAAGATGCCCAGCCAGTGCACGCACTGTGCCAGGCTCAGCTTCGAGTCGCGCCGGGACACGACCAGCAGGGTCAGCCCCATCGAGAAGAAGGAAAGCCCGTAAAAAAAGTAAATAGCGATGAAGTGTTCGTCGAAGAAGGCCGATACGACGTCCACGTCTTCCCTCGCTAAATAGCACACCCTACGTTAATGGGATTATGCATCAACCCGGCGGTCTGTGATAGTAACAACCGTACTTTGCCGCCCAGCCTAACCTCACAAGGGGAAGAGCCGCGCTTCCCGCCGCCGGCGCAGCTCAGCTAAACCGGTCGTCGGATCGAACGTCGAATGTCGGGTTGTCCTTGCCTGCCAGCCAGCCGATGCGCACCGTATCGTCCGGGGGGTTGAGGGAGGGGATGTAGGGTTTGAGGTCGAGCAGGGGCGTGCCGTCCACCACGTCGACGCCCTCGATGTGCAGCGTGGGGCCTGCCACGCGCACCAGCCGGACGACCGACAGGCCGATCGGGTTGGGGCGGCGGGGGGCCCGTGTGGCGAATACGCCGCGCGGCGCGTCGTCCATGAAGGGGGTGACGGTCAGTGAGTGCCCGTCCGATAGGTGCAGGTGGTACAGCAGAAACACGTGCGAGAACCCTTCCAGGTCGTCCAGGCCCGCCTCAAAGGCCGGGTCGATCTCGACCCGCCCTCGGATTCCCTGCGCCCCGGTCGGCTGGATGGGCATCCCTTCTCGGCTCTTGAACGGTGTGTGGATCGTCCCGATCGGGTGGTAGGTGATCGTCATTTGTGCGTTCACTGGTGATTCTCTGATCCGGTTTGGCTTCTATCCATCAGGCTCCCGGCTGGGTGTCTATCCGTAAATCGTCGGAGCTTCGCCTTTTCGTACCTATCCAAAGTGAGCAAAGCGAATTTACGGATAGGTTTTAAACTGCCCCCAGACGATCATATCGGCCCCGGCCTGCCAGAACAAGGTGTCGTGCAGGTCCAGTCCACCGGCCAGAGGCTGTTCCAGGGCGTTCAGGCCGCCGACCAGCCGGGGGGCGATTGTCAGCACCAGTTGGTCGGCCAGCCGCCCCGCCAGGAAGCTCGTGATGATCGCCGCCCCACCCTCGACCATCAGGCTGGCGACCCCGCGCTGCCCCAGCCGGTCGAGCAGCACGCGCAGGTTGATTCGTCCGTCCGCCTCCTCAGGCAGGCGCAGCACGACCGCGCCCGCTTCTTCCAGCGCGCTGGCGCGTGCCGGGTCGGCGTGCTCGCCGCTGGCGATCCAGGGCTTGTGGGTGGGATGGTCGAGCAGCCTGGCGTCCGGCGGGAAGCGCAGGCGGCTGTCGACGACCACAGGCTGTGGATTCGGCCCTTCGGCCAGCCGGGCGGTGAGTCGGGGGTCGTCGGCCAGCACGGTGCCGATCCCCACCAGGATCGCATCGTGGGCCGCGCGCAGCCGGTGGGTCAGCGCCTTCGACTCAGGCCCGCTGAGCACCAGCCGCTCCCCCCGGCGGGCGGCGATGCTGCCGTCCAGGCTTTGCGCGTAGCTCAGCATCACCAGCGGGCGACCGGTGCGCCGCAGGTGCGCGTTGGCCTGTGCCCGATAATTGTCGAAGCGGGAGTCGAGGGCTTCAGTCATGGGTAGATGCCCTTTATGCTGGGAGTTATGGGATGGATTCCGCCTTACGAATGCCCCACCGGGCGGTGCCCGTTGCGGGGTGGCAGGTCGAGCATGTTGAGGTTGAGCAGGTGGTTCATCCGCCGCGCTTTGGTTTGCAGGTAGAGGACGTTGTCCGGGTTGGCCCTGGTCTGCAAGGGCACCCGCTCGGCAACCGGGATGCCCAGTTGAAGCAGCGCCTCGACCTTGAGCAGGTTGTTCGTCAGCAGCCGGACCGATTTAACGCCCAGGTCTTGCAGGATTCCCGCCGCGATCGTGTAGTCGCGTTCGTCCGCTTCGTGGCCGAGCGCCAGGTTGGCGTCGACCGTGTCCAGCCCGCTGTCCTGCAAATTATACGCCAGCAGCTTGTTAAATAATCCGATCCCCCGTCCTTCCTGGCGCAGGTAGACCAGCACCCCCGCCCCGGCCTCCGCGATCAGCGCTATCGCCCGAGCAAGTTGCTCCCCGCAGTCGCAGCGGCGCGAGCCTAATACGTCGCCGGTGAAACACTCCGAATGCACCCGCACCAGAACGTTCTGCTTGCCGCTCACCTCACCCATCACAAGTGCCAGGTGTTCCTTGCTGTCGCACTCGTTCGAATACAGGCACAGTCGAAACTCACCCTCCTCGGTGGGGATGCGGGCGGATGTCACACGGTTTAAGCTGCATGGTAGCTTGTTCATAGTATTGTCTTGCTCTCAGCCGGTCACTGGCGTTGGCTGGCAGCCCGCTCTCCTCCAATTAACACACCGCCCCACCACAGGCCCAAAAGCCCGAAGGCGACGTCGCGGCCCCGGATTAACAAGCTCAGGCCCAACCCGATCGTCGGGTCGAAGCCCATCGAGCCGAGCATCCACATCTGGCTGGCTTCCAGGGTGCCCAGGCTGGCGGGCATCGGCAGCAGGGTCGCCACCCGCGCAGCGGTGATCAGGCCGATCACCTGGGCGGGCGTCAGCGGCAGGCCCAGGAAGCGGATCATCAGCCAGTATTCAAATAACAAGATCGCCCAGCTCGCCAGCGAGAAGTACAGTGCCCACACCAGGCTCATCGGCTGGGTGCGGCACAGGTGGCTTGCTTCGGCTTCGCTCGCGCGGATCGCGTCGGCCAGCCGGGAGAAGCGCCCCGGCAGTTGATCGGCCAGCCCGCTCAGCGGCAGCCGGTTGAATCGCAGGGCGAGCAGGTAGCCGAGCGGCAGCGCCAGCAGCCCCACCGCCAGCGCAATCGCCCTCCCGCCGGACAGACCATTGGCTGTGAACAGACTCTCCACGGTGACGGCCAGCCCTGCTGCCAGGAAGGTGAAGTTGACGACCAGCTCGATCAGCTTCTCCAGCCCGACCGAGGCCGCTGCCGTCGAGTCGGCGACTTGGTGCCTGCGGCGCAGCAGGAGCACCTGCAAAGGTTCCCCGCCGAGCTGCGGCCCCGGCGTAAAATAGCTGACGGCGAACGCCGCCAGCCGGTAGCTTGACAGCATGAGGTAAGGGATGCGAACCCGCTGAGCGCGGAGGATGGCCCACCAGCGCCCGCTGAAGGCCAGGAGCGCCAGCGTGTTGATCGTGGTCAGGATCAGCAGCTCCCACCAGGCGAGGCGGCTCACCGTGGCCCATATGTCGGCCAGGGGCACGGCGCGCAGCGCCAGCCAGATCAGGAAAGGCACGATGAGCCACAGCAGGTGGCTGAGCCGCCAGCGGCGTGGCAGCGCGATCCCCCTCAGCACTTCTTTCTCCCCCCTCTTGATGATTCAGCGACCTGCCAGCTGAATCCGCTTATTCGCCCGCCCGCCAGCGCAGAAAGGCGTCCTCCGGCTGCCAGAGCGACAGCGCCCCGCTGCCGGTGAGCATCAGCGCGGCGGCCTCCACCAGCAGAGCCGTTCGGGCGGGTGTCAGCCCATCGGAAGTGATCGACAGCGCGGCCAGCGCCAGCAAGGCCATCGCCGCGATCCGGCCAGCCACGCCCGCCGCCAGCAGCAGCGCCAGCACGCCTGCTGCCCACAGCTTCGACTGCGCCATCTCGACCGCTGCCACGGCGACCACGGCAACCCGCAGGGGCACCGGCACCCAGGAGGTTGCCGCTTTCCGGATCGGCTCCATCAGCGCCCGGTAGGATGCCGAGGCCGGGTCGATCCGCCCGCTGACCACCAGCCAGTCGCGGACAAACCCCCCGATGAAGGGCAGCATCAGCAGTGTGGCGGCGATGGTGGTGGCTGGCGGCGCAAATAACGGCCACAAAGCCACGCTGATAACGCCCATCTGCAAGCCTGCCATCGCGCGGCGTGTGGGGCTGTCATCCAGATTATAGAGAGTATGGCCCCGCCGTTTCAACCACCACGAGCCGAGGACGAACAGGTAGCGGGCCGCGCTCACCAGCAGATACCAGGCCGGGAGCTGCCCATATACCACCCCCAGCAGCGGCGCGATCAGGATGCCCAGCGCGTCGAAGTGTGTGTCGAGCCGCTCGCCCAGCGCGCTGGTGTGATGGGTCAAGCGCGCCAGGGGACCATCGAGGTAGTCGACCAGGATCGCCAGCGTGTAGAGGCCCGCCGGTGCCCAGGCCGATACCCCCGTGTTGGGCCGGGGCACGAACAGGAACCCGGCCAGCAGGCCGATCAGCATCCCGCGCAGTGTGGTTGCCAGGTTCCCCGCGCCGAGCGTGGGCAGGGGGGCTTCCTCTCCCTGGCGGTGGTTGTCGGGCAGCCCCCGCCACAGGACGCTCAGCGCCCATGCCTGCCCGGCGGCGGCAGCCAGCGCCCAGCGCCCCGCCAACGTCGCCCCCCACAAACCGCGCAGCAGCAGGAAGCCGCCCAATACCAGCCCTCCGGCCAGCAGGCCGACCAGCATCCACTGCTGGCGCAGACGGGCCAGGGGCGGGATGGCGCTCTGGTCAGTCTGCCCGCGATTCTGTAACATATGCATAACCATACCGCGTCTGGTCTGTGTATAGTAACAGTTCGACAAATTCCATACTAGGCATGAATTTTTATTTGCGTTTTTCCGCCATATGTGCTACCATTGCAGCATAAAATTAAAAGCCCGCTGGCGGGCGGGCTTATCGCGTAGAGGGCCTAACACCTTCAAACGCTTTGATTCAGTATACCTCGGAATCAGGCACAAAGACAAGCCCTCGCCGCGCGCGTGGGGCTTTTTGTTTGTCCCACCGATGGGACATTCTGCCCGGCAGAACGGAACGGACTGTGACCAGAACCTTAACAACCTACCCGCTGCCTTGAGGGCAGCGCAGCATAAAAAAGAAGCGGGTAGTACCTGCCCTCTGTAGAGCTACACCAGGCGCTACCCACAACCATAAAGGAGTATACCCTATGAAGCTAGAAACAACACTACGCGCGATGATCGGGAGTGTCTAACGAGCTGGGCTTGCGCGATAATGGAAGAATGCAATGTCCAAAGTGTAGAAACCAGAGCCAACAGATCAAATCGGGACGAACCGAAGCAGGCAGCCAGCCGCTACAAATGTAAAGCCTGCGGACATCGGTACACGCCAGAACCTAAACCACAAGGATACAGTGACGGAGTGCGGATGCAGGCAGTGCGAATGTACGTCGACGGGCTGAACTTGCGGCGAATTGCCCGGCATCTGGGCGTCAACCATCAGAGTGTTGCCAACTGGGTGAAAGCCTATGCCGCCCAACTGCCGCCTGCACCCTTGCCTGAGGAGGTGGAGACCATCGAGATGGATGAGCTGTTCACCTTCGTCAGGGAGAAAAAAACCA
>Ga0315536_1001355_pt1 | contig 12308 bp, 10 predicted proteins | sample SalMarSW160230MG_FD_203093 | JGI IMG/M metagenome (GOLD analysis project Ga0315536, IMG submission 203093) | Salt marsh sediment microbial communities from the Plum Island Ecosystem LTER, Massachusetts, United States - Salt Marsh Sediment SW1602-30 ... | reverse complement strand
GTTTTCCGGGGGCCGGCATTTCACCACATTGGTAATAAAGCAGTTTGTTGTACGGTCAATTTGTATGGCCTGCAGCCATTTATCCAGGTACTGGCCGGCCCTGCCCACAAACGGCAGGCCTTTTTTATCCTCTTGGCCCCCCGGCGCCTCACCGATGACCAGAAGCAGCGGGTTTCCCACCCCCTCTCCGGGGACCGCGTGCAGGCGGTTGAAATGCAGATCACACTTTGTACAGGCACATATCTCATTATGCAGGCTTTCCAACTGTGTAGAGGTTTGTTCCGGTTTTCCCTCTTGCAGCCGTTCCCCCGCCTCTTCCGCCTGGAGAACAACCGGTTCGGTCTTAAATCCGCTTGTCAGATAATCCTCTATCAGGTGCAGAAAATCTATGAACCCGGGGTAATCAGTATGGTTGTTATTCATAGCATACTCCTTCCAAAAACAACCCGCGCGCCGGAGCGGTCGGTCCGGCCGCGCTGCGCTCCCTGGCCTGTAGAATGTCGCGTAACCCGGCGGGATCCTCGCCGTGTAATGCCAGATGAATGATCGTGCCGGTAAGCGAACGTACCATTTTCCAGAGAAACGCATTGGCCCTGATCTCATAAACCAAAAAGGGCCCCAGGGGGTAGAAGCATGAACTGTACACCTCTCTCTCCTTTGATTCGCTTGTGTCTCCCGCGCTGGCAAAACTGGTAAAATCATGTACCCCAACCACGGTACGCGCGGCCGCGTTTAGCTCGTTTACATGTAGCTGCCTGCGGATACGGAAACAAAACCGGCGGAAGTGGGGGAGCCCTACCGGAGAAAAATACAGATAGTAACGGTATAACCGGGAACGTGCCGAAAAACGGGCATGGAATGATTCTTCCACCTCTTCACTTTGCAGGGCACGGACATCATGGGGCAGGTAAGAGTTCAGCGCGTCTTTAAACCGTTCCCCCAAAATTGTTTCATGGTCGGTATGAAAATGTACCACCTGGGCCGTGGCGTGTACCCCTGAATCCGTTCTCCCCGCAGCGTTAGTTTTTATTGTATGTCCGTGGATCAGGAAGAGTGCCTGTTCCAGCACACCCTGGACCGTACGCTCGCCCTGTTTTTGTGTTTGCCAGCCGCAGAAATCCGTACCGTCATAAGCAAGTGTGAGTTTTATTGTCCGCCTTGCCATGCTGTATCATGCCTCACTTTTCTGGGTGCCCAGTTCCTGTCCTATTTTGAAGTAAAGGTCCTTTGCCTTGTCCAGAATGGTCGAAGGTTTGTCTTTTGAGGCCTTACCGATTCCGAATAATTTGGAAAACATGCGCCGAACATCCTCCAGCGACTTTTTGCGTTTCTCGGGGTCTTTTTTCGGTCCGTATTTATATTCCAGGATCCCCGAAATATAGAGAATACCGTCGTAGCCGTAATTTTTATCCGTATCCGGACCGTAATTCATTTTTGGTTTTAAGGCCTCCTCCCCTTTTTGGTCTTTCTCCAGGGTTAGTTTGTAATAGAAGGCGGCCTTACGATAAAAAAGTTGGGAAAGATATTCATAGTTCTCGCTGGGATATTTACGGTGCAGATCATTAAACAGCCAGGCGGACCGTAATGCGCACAACCCTCTCTTAAAGGTAGGCAGATAGTACTTGGGAAAATGGTCATAGCTTGCCATGGCAAAAAAATAACTGGCGGCTCCTTCTTTCAGGGTCCGCGGAGTGGTAAAGTCGAGGGAAGGGAAGATGTACTCGATACTTTTTTTCCGCTGCGCCGTAAGTCCCTCAAGCTCATGGGTTACCTTGCCTTCCAACCTGGAGAAATCATCCGGAAACGCAGCGTAATAACATTCGGGACAGACAAGAACAGGGTAAATAAGCGGAATTATCTCGCCGAAATTTACGGAAGGTTCATATATCCTGCGCAGTTCGTCACTCAGTTCACCGGCAATCAGTCTGCCGCCTCCCGTCAATAGGTCCTCACGGAAAAAACTCTTACCGCATACGGGACAGTTCATGGCGTTAGTTGAAAAAAAAGTGATCTTTTTTTTCTTTTCTTCTTTATTGGCCGGCATTATTCTCTCCCCTCTATTATGACCATTGCCAGCGCATAGTCAACCTCATGATTGAGTGAAACAAATATGTTGCCGCCGCCGATGGCCGCAAGGGCCTGTGCCGCTTTACCGTGCAACTGCATGTAGGGACGGCCGTACTCATCGTTTAACACGGCGATTTCTTTCAGTGAAAATCCCCGCAGCCCGGTTCCCAAAGCCTTACCGAAGGCTTCCTTTGCGGCAAAACGCGCGGCCAGGGAGATGATGTTGCGCTTTTTAATATTTTGAAAGAGAAATATCTCCTGCGGATGAAAAAAACGGGCACAAAGCGCAGGCTTTGCGGCCCAGCCTTTCAGCCGGTCGATTTTTACCATGTCAATACCAACACCTTTGATCATTCCGCGGTTTCCTCTTATTTCACAACAAATTTGATGATAATGGTCTGCGGACTGTAATTGGTAACCGTCATCTTGGCCGGCACATCCGGTTCGGGAATAAAGACATACTCACCCGGTTCCGTTACCTCTGTGCAGTTCACCACCAGTCGGAGTTGTTCCGGGTCCAGCGCATCGATATCAATCTGATTTCCCCGCAGTTCCAGTGATCCCTTGGGAATCGTACTCTGTACCCGGAGGGAAAAGGGCGTGTTGATGAGAACAATAGGGATGTTGGAAAAACGTTTGGTTACCTGCTCCTGGTTTATAGTGAGCTGCAGCAGCACCTCCTTGTTTTCCACCGGACTGACAAAGCTGCTGCCGGTAAGTATTTTTACAAAGGTGCGCATTTCGGAAATACGCCCGGTTAAGTCTATTTTTTCAGTGGTCACCTGGGTGGTACTCTGCACGCGGCTTTTGGGCCCGCGAACCGTAATGGTAGCCGGATCAACCTGGTATTCGAATTTATACCCTTTCGGCGGGGTGCCGACCAGGTTGGGAACAACCGGGACCACCTTATCGATCTCCTGTTCCAGTTTCAGGGTTATCTGGGTCGGTCTGTATTCAAACTCAAAACTGCCCAGTTTCAGGTCCTCGCCCAAAAGCTTGATTTCAACCGGTACCGTTACGGTGCCTTCTTTTTTTATATTACTGACATCAATATAGGCATAAAAATTATTTTCATCGATCGGGGTTCTGTACTTTACCCCGCGCAAGATCACATCCACCCGTTTCGGGTAGTCATTGGCAATGGCGAAGCCCGGCGGCAGTTTTTTATCCAGGGGAATGGAAAACTGCTGCTGGGTATCGATGCGGTAGATAAAAAAAATGATTACCGCCACCGCAAGTGAGATTATCTTGGCCGGCCAGTTGGTAAAGATTCTTTTTCCCAGGGATTTATTCTTCACTGCTTGCTTCCTCTTCATCTTCCCCGATTTCAAACAGTACCTTAAGGCGCTGGGTTATGTCCGGTATGGTCAGATTATAGATAAGCTGGGCATCGTAAGCCAGGGATATTGACCCGTTTTCCTCAGAGACCACGAGAATAACGGCATCGGTCTCCTCGGCCAGGCCAAGCGCCGCCCTGTGCCGTGTGCCGAAGCTTCTTTTGATGTCCATCTGTTCGGATAACGGGAGAAAACACCCGGCGGCAACGATTTTATCCTCGGTGACAATGACCGCGCCGTCATGAAGGGGGGAGCCTTCGGAGAAAATGGTCAGCAGCAAGCTGGAAGACAGGTCGGAGTTCAGCATGGTCCCTGTTTCGATGACATTTTTCAAGCCTACATGACGGGAGAGTACGATAAGGCTGCCGCGTTTGCGCAGGGAAAGAACCTCTATTGAATTAATTATGGATTCAAGATGATATTTCTGTACGCCGGAGGTGAAGCGAAACCAGTTCCCCTGGCCGATACGGGTGAAAATTTTTCGCAGTTCCGGCTGAAAGATGATGGCGATACCGATAATAATTCCCGGAAAAAACATGGCCATAAGGCCCAACAGCGTGTTCAGGCGGAAAATATACGCAATAAAATAAATAAGCACCACAATGGTAGTGCCTTTAATAAGCTGGACGGCACGGGTCTGTACCAGTATCAAATATGTTCTGTAGATGAGAAAGGCGATGATCAAAATGTCCAGAAGGGGCCGTGCGTAATGCCAAAAACTTTCAATTAACCAGTCAAACATCAATCTGTTCCTTTTTTAAGAGCTTGTCTGAATGGCCCGGATGATCCCGGCCATTTCACGGGCCTCTGCCACATCATGCACCCTGATAATGTCGGCCCCGTTTAACACCGCCACCGTGTTGGCGGTCACCGTCCCGATAAGCCGCTGCTCAACCGGTTTGTCCAAAACGGCACCGATAAAGGATTTCCTGGAAATCCCGATCAGAAGCGGATACCCCAGAGCTTTGAGTCGGGGCAGATGCTTGATAATACGCAGATTATCTTCAAGTCTTTTCCCGAACCCGATTCCCGGGTCGATGATAATCCTCTCCCGTTTTATTCCACACGCCACCGCATGCCGCACCAGTGCCTTAAGCTCCCCGGATATCTCCGTAATCGTATCCTCATAAAGCGGGTTCTGCTGCATGGTTTGGGGGGTCCCCCGCATATGCATGAGGACCACCGGTACGTCCCGGCCGGCGATAAACTCCGCAAAAGTATCGTCACCCTTCAAGGCAGATACTGTATTCAGGATATCGGCCCCGGCGTCAAGCGCGGCCTGTGCCACCTGCTGTTTCCGGGTGTCCACAGAGATTAAAATATCATGCCTGCGGCGGATTTCCCGGATTACCGGAACTACCCGCTCCAGTTCCTGTGCCGCGGGGACGGCGTCGGACCCCGGCCGTGTGGACTCACCGCCGATGTCTATAATATCGGCCCCGGCGGCGATCATTGCCTCGGCGCTTTCCGTCGCCTGTGCGCGTGTAGCCGCCCTGCTTCCCGGGAAAAAGGAGTCCGGGGTTACATTGAGAATTCCCATAATTACGGGACCCTTGCTGAAGTCTAAAGTTCTGTTTCCCCACATCATTTTATCTGCCGTGGGGACGGTTGTGAACGGCATCGCTACTCCCGGTAATAGTATCGGCCCAATGTTACCAATACAGCATGCCGGCTGTCAAGATTCTCAATGTAAACATTTAGAATCGCCGCTATAGCCCAACCCGGCCAGACTCTCCCGGGCCGCCTTTATTTCATCCCATACCGCGTTTTTATCGGCATATAGTATGCTTGTTTCATGTCCCTTGCCCAACAGCAGCACCGTGTCTCCTGCGCGGGCCAGGGCAACCGCCCGCGCTACGGCTTTGCCGCGGTCGGGAATGAAGAACAGGTCGCGGTCCAGCTGCAGCCTCTTGCAGCCGCGGGCAATATCGCGAATCACGTCGAGGCTGTCTTCGCCGCGCGGGTCCTCGTCCGTCAGGATAACCAGATCACAGTACTCGTCGGCTATTTCCCCCTGCAGCGGCCTTTTCTCCACGTCGCGCTCCCCGGCCGATCCGAATACACAGATCAGGCGTCCCTTTGTCCTGCTGCGCGCAAAAGGCAGGAGCTTGGCAAAAGCAGCCGGTGTATGGGCAAAATCAACGATAACATCGAACGGCTGCCCCATATCTACGGCCTGCATTCGCCCCCTGACCCCCGTAAGCCGGGGTACATGCGGAATCAGCCGGTCAATGGGAACGGCCGCCGCCAGGGAAACTGCCAGTAGGGCCGCCAGCAGGTTTTCAACATTAAAAAAACCGGGCACGGCAAACAGCAGCGGATATTCCTTGTCTCCGCTGCATACGGTAAACCGGGTGCCGGTATCCGTGGCTTTCAGTGAGTGTGCATAAACATCCGCCTTCCGGTCACGGAGGCTGTAGGTATGACAGGGCACTCCCGCTGCCCGGGCAAAATATTCCCATGCAGGATCCGACCTGTTCAGCACGGCAAAGTGCGGAGCGGAAAACCGTTCAAGTGCGGCACGGTCGCGTTTCGGGGGTGAGGACCGTAAGCAGCGAAACAGGTTGGCTTTGTCCGAGCGGTAGTTATCCCGGTTCCCGTGAAACTCAAGATGTTCATGGGTCAGGTTGGTGAACACACCGCTGTCGAACCAGACATGGCGCAGGCGGGAGGTCTTGTGTGAGAGGCCGTGTGAGGTCGCCTCTATTACCGCATAACGCTTTCCGTTTTGTGCCATCGCGAAAAGCAGCGCCTGAATCTCGGGCGCCTCAGGCGTGGATTGGCGAAAAGGATTACTCAATACCGTTTCGGCCGTCTGGTAACTTGTTGTGGAGATAAATCCCGAGGCCAGACCGGCATACTGCAGCAGCTGGTGGATAAACCAGACTGTGGAACTTTTTCCGTCTGTTCCGGTTACCCCGATGACGTTTAAATATTCCGAAGGGGAGTCATAAAAATGTGATGCCAGGGCAGAGAGGGCAAAACGCGTGTCCGCCGTACGTGCAAAACAAACCGGAGGCGCAGGTACCGCGTCTTTCTCCTGAACTACTACCGCGTGGGCACCCCTGCGAAGTGCGTCCCGGATATAACGGTGACCATTGGTATGCATCCCCGTGAGGGCCACAAATAAAGCCCCCTTTTTAACATCACGGGAGTCATATACAATCGTGTTGATCTTTGGATCGGGCGAGATAGTTCTTTCAAGTATCTCTATCCCCTCAAGCAGCTCACTGAAATATTTTTGTCTCACGCTTGGATAGTAGCAGGTGTTGTTTTTTTCTTCAATATCATTATAATGGAAATACTATGTATGTTGTCAGTGTTGAAGAAACCTTTTCAGCGGCGCATTACCTGGTGGGACATCCGGGAAAATGCGAACACCTGCATGGTCATAATTATACGGTCCGCGTTAGTGCCCGGGCAGAAGAATTAAACGCCCAGGGGATGGTGGTCGATTTTGGTATCTTAAAAAGTGAGCTTAATAAAATCATCGGTGAGCTTGACCACAGCCTGCTCAATGAGCATCAGGCGTTTACGGACGGAGCTCCCACGGCCGAGAGAATCGCTTCGTATATTTCTCTCTCTCTGCATAATGCACTCCCGGCGGTGTCGCTTACAGAAGTGACGGTATTTGAAACAGAGAAAAACCGGGCTTCGTATTATCCCGATTATTCATAGTTTCAAAAAGATTTTTTACTCATATTCAAATTTATGGAACAGCTGACGAATCTTTTAGAAGTATCGTATACCAATTCGGAGATCAATTCACTTATAGCCGCCACCTCGGAAAATAAAAGCGTCTATACCAGGCATTTTAATCAGGCGGAAGAGTTTTTCTTGAAATTACCCGCGCTCTTTACCGTTCCCCATTTTCCGGTCCATCATAATATATTAAAAAAGGAACCCGATTCCGCATATTTGAACAATCTTACCTTTATTATTTCACAGTTGATGGAGGTGGTCCCCGAGGTTTTTGCGGGACTCACCTATTGGTTTGACGCGGAGGATATTCACCGGCCCGTTTTTTTCAAGCTTTACCGGCATGAGTCGGATCTTTTTCTTTATCTTCTGAAAATGGATCTTACCTTTCGTCACGCGGCCCATGAAGTCATAGAGAAGGGGGATAACGATACCACGCCGTACTACCGCGCCAGGCAGCTTTTTTTGGAAGCACAGCTTATTCCCGTAACGCAGGTAATCCAAAAAGCCGGGGGGGCAAGCGGTTTTGTGATAAACCAGTTAATTTCCCAGACCTGGATCGGTGAACGGGGCAGGGGATATTTTGTGCAGGGCATATGGATGGATGATGACCTGAGTAAGTTTTTCAGCAAACTGTTCGTACCGCCGGGGGTTCGTATCTATCCGTATTACCCCTATACCTGCAAGTATAAGACGATCTGCAGGAATGTTATTACCTTGGCTCCGCAGTTCCGGGCAAAGGGTTTAGACAATTTTCTTAAAGTAATTGACTTCTTGAGTCCGCATCTGACCGATATACAGAATGACCTGCGGGAGTCGTCTTTTTCGGACGGCCTGACTCATTTTCGCAGTCTGAAGCCGGAGGTACCCGGTGCGTTATGCAGCGAGTGGAAAAATGTAGCGGTACGGGTTTATTTGAATGAACAAGGGATGAGGGAATTTATCGTTGAAGATTAATGGAAAATCGATTTCAAAATTGCGTGTTACCGTGATGGGGCTGGGCTTGCACGGCGGCGGACTTGCCTCAGCCTTATTTTTTGCGCGGCGGGGGGCCCGTGTGACGGTAACGGATATAAGAGAAAGAGAAGAGCTTTTATCCTCAATCGAGAAACTTGCGGGATACGATATACGCTATGTGCTCGGTCGGCACAATGAGGATGATTTTATCCACACGGACATGGTAATAAAAAATCCGGGGGTAACGGCTGACTCGCCCTTTGTACGGGCGGCACGCACCCATAACGTGCCCGTGGAAAGTGATATCTCCATATTCCTTTCTCTCTGTAACAACCCCCTGATCGCCGTGACCGGAAGTAAAGGAAAATCCACCACCGTTTCCGCCTTGTTCCATTGTTTGCGCGCGCACAATCCCCGTACACGGTTGGGAGGCAATATTACGGTTTCACCGTTGACGTTTGTTGAGGAACTGGGGGAGGATGATCCCGTGATCCTGGAGCTTTCCTCCTGGCAGCTTGCGGATTTAAAGGGTAACAAACGTTTTATGCCGAAAATAGCGATCATAACCAACATTTTACCCGATCATATGAATAGATATGCGAACATGGAAGAATATGTGGCGGATAAAAAAATAATTTATGCCAATCAAACCCGGGATGACTTCTCGATTTTTAATTTTGATGACCCGTACTGTCTTGAATTTTTGCGTGAAAGCAAAGCCGGCCGCCTGGTTTTTTCGGCCAATCCGTTGCCCGACGAAATGGCCGGCGCGTGGCTGGAGCAGGGTAATGGATACGCAAGAATCGAGAACGGGGCCAGGGTTCACCTGCTGGGTAAAAAACTCTCCGTAATGGGCAATCATAACCGGCTGAACCTGCTCTGTGCCGGTCTGGGCCTTTACCTGTTCGGATTGGCGCCGAATTTTATCCGTAAAAACCTGGCAGGATTTCCCGGAATTGAACATCGTTTGGAAAAGGTCCGTGAAAAGCAGGGGGTGAGCTTTTATAATGATTCCGCCTCCACCATCCCCCAGGCGGTTGTGGCGGCGATAAACAGCATTACGGCGCCGCTTGTGCTGATAACGGGAGGGACCGATAAAAACATCGATTTCAGCCCGTTACGAACTATCGTCCGCAAACCGCGGACTATCATTCTTCTGCAGGGCACCGCCACCCAAAAGATCATCGCGATTCTCGAAGAGGCGGAGGTTTCCTATCTGGGGCCCTTCCGGGACCTGAAAGCGGCCGTGGACTGTGCGGTCGAACATGCCCTGTCCGGAACCGCCGTGGTATTTTCACCGGGATGCGCGTCATTCGGTATGTTTTTAAATGAATTCGATCGAGGGAAAAAATATAAAACTATTGTGGAGTCTCTTTAAAAAAAGAAAATTGTGGATACAATTAATAGTATGAAGGGGATCAGAAAAAATAATCATCGCCGCGGTACAATCGGTATTCTTGTGGACCCCGCATTTACCTTCAGGGCGGAACAGGTTTTTGCCGGTGTGGAAAGTGTCGCCCTGGAGAAAGACCTTAATATCCTGTGTTTTGAGGCGGAAGGCATTATTTCCGCGGAAGACATCAGTAAGAGTACGATGCTCTCCTTCGATATAATCAATAAAAAGAATGTTGACGGTTTGATCGTCATGTCCGAGACCATCGGTCGTTACGCGGGGAGAAAATGCATCGGCAACCTGTTGAAGAAATATTACCCGCTTCCGCTGGTGAATATGGGAATAAAAATTAAAAACGTCCCATCGGTGTTGATCGATAAAGGCGCGGGACTGCAGCGCCTTATGCGTCACCTGATCAAGGAGCATAAAAAGCAGAATATTGCTTTGGTGACGGGACCTGCGGAGACCCGGGAAATGCGGAATCTGGAAAGGGTCTACCTCAGGACGTTAAAACAGTTCAAGTTGACTTCGCATTCGGATTTAATTGTGGGAGCTGATTTCGATTATTATGGCGGCAAAGAAGCGGTTCGGGTATTATTGGAAGAGCGACAGGCGCATATTGATACCATTATTACCCTGAATGCGGAAGTGGCTTCGGGTACTATTATGGGCCTGCAGGAGCGCGGCTGCCGCGTCCCGGGGCAGGTGGCCGTTGTGGGATTTGAGGATCAGAAGTATGACCAGGAAAATCTACTGCCCCTTACCGTTTTAAAGATGCCGTTCTTTGAATGCGGTAAAAAAGCAGCGGAAATCTTATGTAAACAGCTGAAAAAAGACCGGGTACCTCCGATCACCACCCTTGATCCCGAGCTTGTCATCCGCGAATCATGCGGATGTATTTCGGAACCGCTGGAGGTTCAGATGGGTTTTCAGGATACAGCGGCACAAAAAGCGCCGCCTGAGACCGTTGTTTTAAGAAAATCGGACAAGCAAACAATGATGAGGAACATGTTGCGCCTCTATCCCCATCTGAATAATCAAAGTAAAAAAACCATAAAGGCCCTGATCCTTGAACTTATCGACGCGCTTACGGAGGATATCAAACAGGGTTCGCAGAATAAGTTCCTGACAAAATGGAAGGAGTTCCTCTATCAGCATATTGCCAGTGGGATCAACATTACGGATAAATTTGCCCTACTTCAGATGTTACGCAAATATGCGCTTACCTGCAGTGAAAAACCGTCAGGCAGGCAGGCGGTGGAAGCAATGATGTTTAAAGCGATCGCCGTGGCGGGTTGTGCGTCCGAAAAACGTGATGTCTACAAAAATATCAGGGAGATGGAACAGGGGAAAACCATCGAAAAAATAGAACAAGAACTGCTTATGGCTTTAGACGTGGATAAACTGGCGGAGATTGTATGCGAGACCTTCCCATCAATAGATGTAACCGGTTGTTTTATTTCCCTCTATGAGGAGGTACAGGACCCGCTCCAGTATTCGCGTTTGTTGATTGCGTTTTACAACAAGCGCCTTCGGCATATCCATCAGAAAGATATTCGCTTCCTGACCAATCGCCTTGTTCCGCCGGGGATGCTTCCTTCCCGGCATCGTTATACCTTTTTTATCGAGACATTATCGCATGAAAATGAACCGTTAGGGTTACTGGTGCTGGAACTGGGAAAAACGAATCTAAAAATATGCGAGTTTTTAAAAAAACGCATAAGTACGGCAATCAAGGGCTTAAAACGGCTCGAGGAAGTGAAGATACAGGCCCAAAACCTGGAAAACCTTGTATCCTCACGGACTTTTGACCTGTCCCAAACAAACAGACAACTGCAGGAAGAAATAATTGTCCGCCTGCGGGCCGAAGAGGAGCTGCGCAAGAGTGAGGAGCGTTATCGCCGCTGGTTTGAGGATGATTTTACGGGTGATTTTATCGCTGATGCCAAGGGAGATATTATCGCCTGCAACCCCGCGTTTGCCAAGATCTTCGGATTTAATTCTTTGCGGGAGGCCATGAGGTCCAATTTCGGTGATTTTTACCCGAACAAGTCCGCCCTGGAAGACTTTTTTACCCTACTTAATGTGGTAAAACGGATTGAGTACTATGAGGCTGAGTTTTTACGGCCCAATGGAAGTTCGATCCACGTCATCGGTAACATCATCGGGAGTTTCGATAAAAAGGGCAATCTGTTGGAAATGCGGGGATACCTGTTTGATAATACCGACAGGAAAAATCTGGAAGAAGAGCTGCGGCAATCCCACAAAATGGAAGCCATCGGGAGGCTTGCCGGCGGTATTGCCCATGATTTCAATAACCTGCTTACCGGTATTATGGGATACAGCGAAATAATGCTGCAATCCCTGGACGGGCACAGCTCTTTACGCAAGGAGGTTGAGGAAATAAAAAAGGCGGCCAAAAGCGCTGCTTCCCTGACCCGTCAGCTGCTTGCCTTCAGCCGAAAACAGGTCCTGCAGCCTTCGTTGTTAAATCTTAACCATGTGATTATGGATATGAATGAAATGCTGAAACGCCTGATCGGAGAGCATATCAGACTTAATACAAGACTGGACAGAAACCTTGCCAATGTGAAAGCGGACCGCGGCCAGATAGAGCAGGTGATCATGAATCTTGTTTTAAACTCACGCGATGCGCTGCCTGACGGCGGTGAAATCCTGATCGAATCACAGGGCATTACCGTGACCGAAACAAGCATGATACACATCCCGGACATTCAGAACGGTAAGTACAGTGTTATATCCGTGCGTGACAATGGGATCGGCATGAATCCTGAAATTCAATCTCATATTTTTGAGCCGTTTTTTACCACAAAAAAAGAGGGCAAGGGTGTGGG
>Ga0315536_1001354_pt1 | contig 12318 bp, 12 predicted proteins | sample SalMarSW160230MG_FD_203093 | JGI IMG/M metagenome (GOLD analysis project Ga0315536, IMG submission 203093) | Salt marsh sediment microbial communities from the Plum Island Ecosystem LTER, Massachusetts, United States - Salt Marsh Sediment SW1602-30 ... | reverse complement strand
ACGTTAACATTCAGGTGATGTGGCTGGCGGCGGAGGAAGAAGAATGGCGCTTAGGGTTCCGCCCGCTTTCGGGAATAAAACGGTATGTCACGCGCCTGGAAGGAATCTCAGCAGGAAGACGAGCGATATTTCGGACAAAGCGCAGACGCTTTATCCCTGATTGAAGGACACCTTACCCGCACTTGGTGAAGCCGCAGAAGTGGCAGGTCATGCAGCCTTCTTCAAAACTGATGGTCTGGCCGCACTCAGGGCAGGTCTCGCCGGCCAGGCTGTTCCGGTATTTGTGGCTCCTTTCGTAGTTGCCATCCTTGAGGTATCTCTTTTCGAGGACATGCCCTATGGCATCCGGAATGGAGAGGACCAGTCCGTCCTTCTGGAAAACCGGGTGCTCGCCCCCGATGCCCTTGAGCTGCTCAACAATTTTTTCCACCCTGACCCCTGAGCGGAGTGCCAGGGAAACGAGCCGTCCGATGGCCTCGGTCTTGGCGGTGGTGGAGCGCCCGGACTTTCCGATGGTGGCGAAGACCTCAAAGGGCCGGCCGTCGTATTCCGTCACGGTGACATAGAGGTTCCCCATCCCGGTCACCATCTTGGTGGTAAATCCTTCCAGGGTCTCGGGACGCTCCCTCACCGCGGTCATGAAGCCTTCCTCTTTGTGCTCTTCCTGGCCGTAAGAGAGCACCTGTTCCTCTCTGCTGCTGTCGCGGTATATGGTGGCGCCCTTGCACCCGAGCCTGTAGGCCAGATCGTAGACGTTCCTGACATCCTCAACCGTTGCATCTTTCGGAAGATTCACCGTTTTTGAGACGGCATTATCGGTGTATTTCTGAAAGGCAGCCTGCATCCGCACATGCCATTCAGCGGTCACATCGTGGGCCGTGGCAAAGACATCCTTCACGTCTTCCGGGATGTTTTTCAGGTTTCGGATGGAGCCCTCCCGGGCGATGGTGTCCATCAATTCATGGCTGTAGAAACCCCTTTCCCGGGCGACGGATTCAAAATAGGGGTTCACCTCCATGAGTTCATCATTGTCCATGACCCGCCTGACAAAGCTGAGGGCGAAGAGGGGCTCGATGCCGCTGGAGCAACCGGCTATGATACTCAAGGTGCCGGTGGGTGCTATGGTCGTGGTGGTGGCATTTCTGTAGGAACATCCCTCCCGGTCTTTGAACACGCTCTGGTCAAAATTGGCGAACGTGCCCCTCTCCTCGGCGAGGTATTTCGATGCCTCGTGGGATTCTTTCTGGAAAAAGGCCATGACCTCTTCGGCAACATCGAGGGCCTTCTCGGAACTGTAGGGGACGCCCAGTTGAAAAAGCATATCGGCAAAGCCCATGACACCGAGACCGATCTTCCGGTTTCCCTTGACCATGTGATCGATCTCCGGAAGGGGGTACTTTGACATGTCGATGGTATCATCCAGAAAACGGACGGAGAGCCAGATGATGTCGCGCAGGGCATCATAGTCAATTGCGGGTTCTTCGTCATTTTCAATGACAAATTTGGACAGGTTGATGGAACCGAGGTTGCATGCCTCCATGGGCAGGAGTGGCTGTTCACCGCATGGATTGGTGCTCTCGATTGCCCCCAGACCGGGCGTGGGGTTGTCCCGGTTGAGCCTGTCAATAAAAACGATCCCCGGGTCCCCGTTTTCCCAGGCTTGATGAACCAGGGTTTCATACACCTCTGTGGCGTCCAGTTCGCCGGACTGTTTCTTCTCCCTTGGATCGATCAGTGAATAGGTCCCGCCTTTCTGCATGGCCTCCATGAATTCGTCGGTTATGGCAACGGAGATGTTGAAGTTGTTGAGTTCCTTGTTCAGTTTCTTGCTGAAAATAAACTCCATGATATCCGGGTGATCGACCCTCAGGATGGCCATGTTCGCCCCACGCCGGGTGCCGCCCTGTTTGACCTGTTCGGTGGCGGTATTGAAGATCTTCATGAAGGACACGGGGCCCGAAGCGACGCCGCCGGTGGTCCCCACGCGGCTGTTCTTGGGCCTTAGACGGGAAAACGCGAAGCCCGTGCCCCCTCCGGATTTGTGGATGAGGGCGGCATTTTTGAGGGCATCAAAGATGCCATCCATGCTGTCTTCCACGGGCAACACAAAGCAGGCGGCAAGTTGTCCCAGCCGGCGTCCCGCATTCATCAGGGTAGGGGAATTGGGCAGAAACTTGGCGTCGGTCATCATCCCGTAAAACAGCGCTTCCATTTTTTTGACCTGGGCGGCATCCCCGTATGCCTTTTCAGCCCGGGCAATATGATGGGCCACCCTCTTGAACATCTGTTCAGGGGTTTCCACCAGCCGCCCCTCTGAGTCCTTCTTGAGATATCTCCGCTCCAGAACTTTTTTCGCATTGGGGGAAAGGATAAGCTCATTCTTGATGAAGATTGACTTGTCCAGGTGGATGGGAGCGGTTTTCTTGAGGCCGTATTCCTGAAGTTTCGCCTCGATAATTCTTTCCAGTACCGGTATGGTGATGCTGTCGGGTTCCATCCCGGCAATTTCTTCCCGCAGGAAACGGCTGATGTCCATGGCCTGGTCCGTATCGATCTGGCTTTCCTTTACAAGGAGATCGGAAAAGCGGTGGTCATCCAAACGGTAGGTACTCAGGTTGAAGGTCCCTTCCTCTGTTATTAATATCTTGGTGTCCTGATCCATGAACGTTCTCCTGGGAAATCGATTACCGGTTAAAAGTTTTTCTGCCGCTGTTCAGGTAAGTTGAAAAATGAGCAACAATTTTTTTTATACGATACTATCTGTCAAATTGCACGGGTTTTAAGGCTTCCTGGTTTCAGCGGTTTCGGGTACAGGACGGAAAGCTGAACAAGTGAGAGTTCTCATTCTAGACACAATATGTGGTATGTCAAGGAAAAAAAACCCAAGATGTGACATTTTCTTGGAGAATGGAAACAAAATCCAGAAGGGAGAAGAAAACTATTTTGGCCGGTGCCTACGAAAAACTCATTGGGAAAAACCTCCGGACGTTTTGTGAAAAGAGAGGCCCTTGGATTGCGTCACGTATCGGAGCCCGGGCGGAAGGAGATTTCCTCCGTTTCATGGCGTTTGGAGAAGACTGCTGCATCCATCCGGGCCATATGACCTTGTCGGGCAATCTCGAGACAGGACCGAAAGGGGTTGTGATTTCGCTCTACCTGCTTCACGCAAATGATGAACCGATGAGGCTTCTGCCTCTTATGGCATTTAAAGATCTGCCCGGCAGCATGCCCTACCACGGTGCTTTTCGCGCCAACAGCGAAACCCCTCTTGTGCCGCATGTAACCGATATCAGGAAGAATGTGGCGAAGATAAGGCGCTTGTTCCAGGGAGAAGACCCTCCGGATGGATTGGGAGGTGATTTTTCTTTTGTCCTGTATCCGCTGCCCAAGATCGCCCTCTGCTACATATTCTATCTTCCTGACGAAGATTTTCCGGCCTCGGTCACTTGTCTTTTTTCCGCCAACGCCTTATCATTTATGCCCATTGACGGGCTTGCGGATGCCGCCGAGTATACCTCCAGGCGGCTGATGGTGCCGGCCCGATGAGAAGGTCATGATTGTATCCACTTACAGGCCATATTTTGCACCCTTCCCGGGGTTTTTCATGAAGGCCATGCTCTCGGATATCCTGGTGCTCCTGGACTGTGTACAGTTCCCGAGGGGGTCCACCTGGCTGAACAGGAACCGTTTCAAGAACGATCAGGGGATCTACTGGATGACCGTCCCGGTGTGGAAAAAAGGGCTGGGATTGCAGAGGATAGACGAGATCAGGATCTGCAACGAGGGCGGGTGGGCCGAAAAGTTTCTCTTGAGCCTGAAAAGCGCCTATAGTAAAGCCCCGTTTTTCAGAGATCACCTGTCCTTTCTGGAAGGGGTTTTTTCTGATCCGCCCGACAGGCTGCTGGATTTGAATCTGCGGATTATCCGGCATATCATGACCCACCTGGATATTCGAACCAGGATCGTCCTGCTCTCGGAACTCCATATTGAGGAAAAAGAGCCCGGTTTGTCGGTGGCGATCTGCAGGGAACTGGGAGGGTCGCGGTTCCTGGCACAGCGTTCCGCACTAAAGTTTCTCCCCGGGGAAGGGTTTCTCAGGGCCAATATCCGGATGCGTTTAATCAACCTGAGGCCGTTGGTATACCCCCAGCTCTGGGGTGGGTTTATCCCCAATCTATCGGCCCTCGATCTGCTTTTCACCTGTGGTCCCGGTGCACGGGGAATAATGGAAAAGGGGCTCCCCGGAACGAACGCCTGATTTGAGGTTGTGCATTGAAGATTTCGAGATATGAGGGGAGAAATTTGATCAGGGAACAGGGAGATGCCCTTTACCGCCAGTGTGTGCCGGACTGTCAGGAAACAGCGAGTCAGAACGGTTACGAGGATCCGCTGGATGAGGAATGGGCTCTGACATATGTTTAAAGCTCCTGTTTCGGAAAGACGAGAATTCTCTCTTTCGGTTTTTCCACGACCTCCCCGATGATGGCCGCGTCCTTCACCCCGATCGCGTGCAGTTTCTCCATAAGCGGCACTGCATCCGCCGGATCCACCATGATCAGGAGACCACCGGATGTCTGGGCGTCAAAGAGGATATCCTGCATAATTCCGTCTATGGCCTGGTCAAAGGACACAAATGCCTCCCGGAACTTCCTGTTATTGTAAGTCCCGGCGGGGACAAGGCCCATTGCGGCATATTCCCTGGCCTCCGGATAAACGGGGATATTCCCGTTGTATAGGACCACACCATAATCACTCTCTACGACCATCTCGCAAAGATGTCCCAGGAGCCCGAACCCCGTCACGTCGGTGCAGGCGTGAACCCGCCACGAACGCATCACCTCTGCGGGAGTCCGGTTCAAGTGCGCCATCATCTTGGTCACCTTCTCGATGATATGGTCTGAAGCAAGGCCCCCCTTGATGGCCGTGTTGATAATCCCCGTGCCCAGGGGTTTGGTCAAAATAAGTTTGTCTCCGGGAAAGAAACCCTTCTTGGAAAGGATTCTGTCGGGATGGATGATGCCGGTGACGGAAAGACCGTATTTCAGCTCTCTATCCTCTACGCTGTGCCCCCCCACCAGGGACACGCCCGCCTCCGCCAATTTGTCCATCCCTCCCTGGAGAATCTGCCGAAGCACGGAGAGTTCCATGTCTTTGAGGGGGAATGCTACCAAATTCATCGCGGTGATGGGAGTTCCCCCCATGGCGTAGACATCACTCAGGGCATTGGCTACGGCGATCTGCCCGAACCAGTATGGGTCATCCACGATGGGCGTAAAGAAATCCACCGTCTGGATGAGGGCCATGTCATCGGTGATCTGATACACCCCCGCGTCATCCGGTGAATCAAGCCCGATAAGGACATGCTCGTCCGTGGGAAAAGAAAGTCCGCAGAGCGCCTTCTCCAGGTCCCCTGGAGGGAGTTTCGAGGCTCACCCCGAACCGGTAACGGTTTGTGTCAGCCTGAGATGATTTTTATCATTTGTCATTTTTTTTCTCGTATCGTCCGCATGTCCTAAGATAGATCCCCTTGATGTCGATCCCGCTTTCTCCCAGCACCTTTCGAACCCGGTTCTTTTCAGAAGAGGCCACGAGGATCGCCATCCCGCAATCAGAGCTTATCTCTTTAGGGACGGGGATGGTATCGAAGGTAATTTTTTGTGATTTCAAGAGCTTTTCCGTCTTCATGACATTGTGGATAGAGAAGAGCACAAAGACAAAAGTCCTCTCTTCCTTTTCTAGCGGGATATAATCCATTGCAGTGCCTCAACGATTCTTTCCACGTCATCCATGGTATTGGCGATTCCCATGGAGATCCGCACAGTCCCCTGGGGAAAAGAGCGAAGGGTCCTGTGCGCGGCCGGGGCACAGTGGAGCCCTGTGCGCACGCAGATGCCAAAATCGCGATCCAACCGGAGACCGACGTCCGAAGGGCTCATGCCGTCCACCTGGATGGAAACAACCGCGGTCTGTTTTTCCGGGTCCATGGGACCAAACACCCGAACCCTTTCAAGCCCGTTCAGCCTTTTGAGGAGCCCTTCCGTCATGCGCTTTTCATGATCCCTGATGGCCCGCACCCCGCGCTCCATGACCGCACGAACCCCTGCGGCCAAGCCGGCCACGCCGCAGCCGTTTGGTGTGCCGCTTTCGTACTTGTCCGGGAAGAAATCCGGCTGTTGTTCAAATTCCGAATGGCTTCCAGTTCCGCCCCGTATCAAGGGAAAGACCGGCTCGCTGCCCGTCTTGAAGATCAATCCTCCGGTTCCCTGCGGCCCTTGGAGCGCTTTGTGACCGGTAAAGGCGAACAAATCCACGTCCAGGGAATCCAACTCAATGGGCACACATCCCGCACTCTGGGCCGCATCAACCAGGAGATAAGCGGATCCCTTTATCTCCGAAATCCGTTTGAGGTCCAAAAGGGTTCCCGTAACATTGGATGCGTGATTGACTACCAGGAGCCTCGGCTTTCCTGAGCGCATGGCCTGGGCGATCCCCGGGATGTCGGCAAAGCCTTCAGGGGAAGAGGGCACCACCGTCAATTGAATAATTCCCTTTGCCTCCAGATTCCGCAAGGGGCGCATGACGGCATTATGCTCCATGGAGGTGGTGACCACGCGGTCCCCCTGACGTGTTATCCCGTAGATGGCCAGGTTCAGGGCCTCGGTGACGTTGCAGGTGAAGATGACCTTCCGGGAATCATCCACATGAAAAAACGTTGCAATGGTTTCCCTTGCGGCAAAAAGGACGCGGCTCGCCTCCAGGGACAGGGAATGGCCGGATCGCCCGGGATTGGCAGCATACCTTTCCAGGTATTCCAAAACCGCCTGCTTCACGCCTTCCGGCTTGGGAAACGAGGTGGCGGCGTGATCCAGATAGATGATCCGGCTATCACTGGGGAGGGACGTCACGGCATAACTACCTTGTTCGCCTGCATGAGGGCGGAGGTGATATCGAACATATTTGAGGCAAGCCCCACTTCCAATGACGTTTTTCTGTGAAAGAAATCAAGGCAGGTTCCGCACGACAGGACTTCCACTCCCATCTCCTCCAGTGCCCTGATGTCTTCGATCAGTTCAGAGCCCCCGGTGGTCAGAAATATGCCTTTGTTGACAAATATGATCTTCACGGGCTTAGGATCCACATCCTTGAGGGTCTTGATGAATCCCTTCATCAGGATGCTACCAAGCTCTTCATCTCCGGTTCCCATGGTATTAGAGTGGATATAGATCACGATGTTGGATGCCTTTCCGGTTTCAGGGACTTCTTCTTCGCCTTCCTTTTTTGCCGGTGTCATCCCTTTGGTTACCTTCACCTGAAAGATTTCGCCTTTTGTTTCGACTTCTGTTTTACACCTTTGGCTCGTAGCAAACCTTACGACATTGTCTTTCGCGATCTCGCTATCAATGACCACCGTGATGATGCCTTCCTTCATGGACTCTAAGGCGTCCTTCGTCATCAAGACCGGCTGGGGACATGCCTTACCCCTTGCGTCGATAGTATTTTCCATTGGTTTCTCCTCTCCCATTGTTCACCGGAACTGAGGTGGAGAACCTGAAAAAGAGTGTCAGGTTCGGCTCCTCTTCGTACCTCATAGGCTGCCGCTCGCGGCATAAGCCAGCTTTTTACGAAGTCATCATGATTACATAATGAAAATTTTCCAAAGCAATTAATAATGTGGCTGAAATGATCTCATGTCAAACTGGAAATAGCGATGGTATTTATAGATCAAATAGGGAATTCCGATATCTTCCTTGTTCTTTCTCTCCTTTTGCTTTTTTCCCATTTCCCGGGCGATTCCTGTTGACGTGAGAGCCTTATTGACGGTACAGGACGTAGGATCAGCTTGGCCTCTCTCTGGAGGGAACAGTCGCTTTTTTTTCAAGAGGGCGCTGGGCCGGGAGTATGAATGAGCAAGGAGAAATGAAATGCCGCCGAAACCCTGGGAAGTCATCTCAACGATTCGCGACAAGTCTTACCGGGTCTTTGCCCTCCGCAAGGACACGGCCCTCTCCCCGAGGACGGGAAAGACTCATGATTTCTTTATCCTGGAATCCAGTTCCTGGGTCAACGTCATTCCACTGACAAAGGACAATCAGGTGGTCCTGGTCAGGCAGTACCGGCATGGTACCGGGGAGGTAACCCTGGAGATTCCGGGCGGCCTTGTGGAGAGTAAAGACACGCCCGAGCAGGCCGCCTGGCGGGAGCTTGCGGAAGAGACAGGGTATGGCGCGGAAGAAATGATTTCCCTGGGGTTTGTGTTTCCGAATCCGGCCATACAGAACAACAAGTGCTTCACTTTTCTTGCGAAAAACGCAATGCAGGTTGGGGAGCAGGATCAGGATGGGGGAGAGGATATCGAGATTCTCCTGAAACCCCTTTCAGAGATTCCCGGACTGATTCGTACCGGGGTGATTTCGCATTCTCTGGTTGTAGCGGCCTTCTACCGCTTTTTCATGGAGCATGCACGCGGTCCCGGCAGGTAACCGCCCGGAATCCGGCAGCGGGGGCGTTGGCAATAGTGAGGGTTGATCAGATACATACCTTTCTGACTTGATCAATATCTGTAAGTCCCAGAAATATCTTTCGTATGCCGTCCTGCATCAGGGTCGTCATCCCGTCTTTTGCAGCCTGCTGCCTGAGCTTTTCGACATTTGGACTGTTCAGGATAAGGGCCTTGATCTCTTTCGTAGCCTCGAGAAATTCCATGATGCCTGTCCTGCCCAAATAGCCCGTTTCGCGGCATCGTTCACAACCAACGGCCCGATAGATCCGGAGGTCTTTTCGATAGGGTATGCCCAAGGCCTCAAAACCGTCGCCGTAACTCCTCGTGAGAGCATTGAATTCTTCCCGTGAGGGATGATAGGCATCTTTGCAATGCACACACAGGGTCCTCACCAGACGCTGGGCAAGGATGCCCAGGATGGCATCTGAAAAATTAAAGGCATCCATACCCATATCCAGGAGTCTCACGATGGTTTCGGGGGCGCTGTTGGTGTGGAGTGTGCTCATTACCAGGTGACCTGTGAGGGAGGCTTCGCAGGCTATAGCGGCGGTGTCGTGATCGCGCATTTCACCTACCATGATGACGTCCGGATCGGCCCTCAGCAGGGACCGCATCGCCGCGGCAAAAGTGAAACCGATCTTTGGTTGGACCTGGACTTGCCTGAGTCCTCTCTGTGTAATTTCAACGGGATCCTCGGCAGTCCATATCTTGGTTTCCGGTCTGTTTATGTGCCTGAGGATGGAGTGGAGCGTCGTGGTTTTGCCGCTCCCCGTAGGACCCACCACAAGGAGCATACCGTAGGGTTTTCCACTCATCTTAAGCAAGAGGTCGAGGTCCCTCTCTTTCATCCCCATGGCGTTCAAAGCCATGGGTTCTCCGGCCGTCAAAATGCGCATGACTACATCTTCTTCTTCTCCGGCCGTGGGCATGGTGGCCACCCGAAGTTCAATATCCAACGGATAGAATTTTCTGAACAATATCTTGCCGTCCTGGGGCTTCCTCCGCTCGGAGATATCCAGATCAGCCATGATCTTGATGCGGGAAATGAGGGCGCGTTTGTAATTGTAAGGTATCATTTTGTACCGCCGACAAAACCCATCAACCCTGAACCTGATTTCCGCCCCGGATTTTCCCGGATAAGGTTCAATATGAATGTCCGAACAGTTTATCTTGTGCGCATCCACAATGATCCTGTTGACGAGGGAAACGACCTTATTATTCTCCAGTTTCAAAACGTCGGCGCGCGGTTCGGCTTCTTCCGTATCGGGCGCATCCAATTTCGCAAGGATGTCATCAATGGAGCCTCCTTCACCATCCTCGAACCCGCCATAGAAGGCGTCCAGGAAACCGATGATGTCTTCTTGAAGGCCCACCGCAAGAACATAGTGTCCTGGGTGAATCAACGAATTGATGCTCTGGATCTTGTCCAAACATCGCGGGTTGTCCACGAGGATCTTTATCTTTCCATTCACTTTGCCGAGGGGCACCCAGAGGTTCCTTCTCAGGTATGCCGGGTTCAATTTGGACAATAGGTCCCCCGGAATGGGATAATATCGGTTATAGGGGACATATTCACATCCGAAAAATTCGGCAACGTTTTCACCCAATGTCAATTTGTCAATTCTTAGATCTTTTGTGAAGATCGACTCCACAGTGGTACCGCGTGCGTGTGCAAGGGTCGTGGCTTTATCCAGCTGCAAATTTGTTATGATTCCTTTTTCAACCAGATATTCGAGATGGGTTCTTTGGGTCCCCATTCGGTAAGAGGGAGTCTTGCTGTAGCTTTCTATTTGAGCGAGCAGAGCCATCATTGCCTCCAGTGTGTGGAATAAGAAGAATTTGTCAGATTGTTGAGCAAGAGATGTGCCGAAAGGAGTTCCGTTGGGGAAAATAAAAAAGATGCCGTATTATCGATAGATTACACCCTCTCATTTAAGTGAACGTGGCTCATTTTCATACAAGAGGAAAAACCTTGGGAAAGTGGCTTCTATATTATGGCAACGAATTGCACACCCTGCCCTATTGCCCAGCACCAGAATGCCCAGCGGCTTCAGCATGGACCGTCTGCATCAAAGCCTTTCGCAGATCTTGGATGCGATCAAGGCATTTCCATTATGTGTTTTGCGCCTCTTTCCAGGATGTCAGAACCATGCCGATGGATACCAATGCAAGGGATACAAGGGCCAGCCAGTCCAGGTTTTCCTCTGGCAATATGGCAGCGGAAAGAAACGTGCCGCACACGGGAATAAGAAAACGGTACATGGCCATGCTGGTCAGCCGGTTGTATTTGACCAGGACATACCATAGGGTAAAGGCAAAGGCTGAAAGGAAGCTCAGGTAGCAGAGGAGCAGGAAGGTGGAACCGGAAAAACGAATCACGGCGGGATCCTCGACGACCAGCGCGATCAACAGGAGGATCAGAGAGCCCAGGGTGAGCTGGTAGGCGGACATGAGAGGCGGGTGAATACGCGGGGAACTCTTCTTCACGAGAAGCGTGCCGGCCGTTGAGGCCAGGGCGGAGAGGAGGACAAACCCTTCCCCTGTCAGGCGGAAGACAAAATCAAAACCACTCTTGTTCAAGTTCACAATGATAATACCGAGGAATCCAAGGACAAGACCGATGTTTTTCTTGGGTGTGAGGACATCGTCCTTCATCCACAGATGCGAGGAGAGTGCAATGAAAAAGGAGCCCGAACCGTTGATGATGGCGGTCTTCATTCCCGTTGTATTGGAGAGCCCTATGTAGAAAAACGTGTACATTAAAGTGGTCTGGAGCAGGCCCAGGAGGAAAAGGGTCGCGTAGTCCCTGGGTTCAGGGAGCAGAATGGACCTCCCCGTGAGCCTGACTGCCGCAAAGATCATAAGGCCCGCCAGTAGAAATCTGTATGCGGCAAAGTAGAGTTTCCCGCCCGTGTTTCGCTCTATTTCGAGCAGCCGGAAACCGATTTTCACCAGGGGAAATGCACTGCCCCAGAGGAGTGCGCAGACAAGGGCGAAAAAAATAACGGCCGGGGCCCAGGTGAAGAGTTTCTGTCTGTCCATGATCGTTCTACCGCCTGCTGGATGAGATGGGAAGCCAATGTAAGCCAGTGGGTGCTTTTGGTCAAGAAATTAACCCTTGATAGATGAAGAGCCCGTAGGCTCCTGTGAGGAGGAGGCCGGCCGCCTTGGGTAAACGTCCCAGAAAAACCAGAAAGAGAAAGAGGAGAAACCCGGCGGCCAATACTATGCCGATGCTGAGATTGAAAAAACCAGGAATCTCGATGGGTTTGAAGAGGGCAAAAATCCCGACGCACATGGGAATGCAGATATGTCCGTCCCCGATCTGTGAACTGAAGACGATATCGGCGCGCCGGGCCCATGCATAGTAAAGGGCGACAAGGGCATTGGGGAAAACCATCAACAGTCCTGTGAGCCATCCCAGATTGTCGAAAACCAGAAAACCGGAACCCTCTCGGGGGACCCATGCCACAAGGCGATCGATGCTGTAATAGACAGCTACACCGGTGGCGAGGATTGTGAAGAAATCGAACACAATCGATTTGGGAAGAGTGCGCTTGCGAATGACGTTGTCCTTGAGGACATCGAAAACCTGGAACAGCTGCCAGAAAAAGAACATGCCCACGAGTACGAGACCGTCAGAAAAATCAATGGCCCCGTCTCCGGCCAGGGCCCATAGCGTCCCGGTAAAAAAAAACAGAGCCACGAGCGAGAGCAACAGGGAAAGATGGTTGACACGGGCTGTCCGGAGGGCCCCCTTCCGACTTTTTTTGGGTGAGGAAGGAATCACGACAAGGGTCCAGCAAAGGGTGGACAGA
>Ga0315536_1001353_pt1 | contig 12318 bp, 11 predicted proteins | sample SalMarSW160230MG_FD_203093 | JGI IMG/M metagenome (GOLD analysis project Ga0315536, IMG submission 203093) | Salt marsh sediment microbial communities from the Plum Island Ecosystem LTER, Massachusetts, United States - Salt Marsh Sediment SW1602-30 ... | reverse complement strand
TTAGTCCGTAATTCGCTTCGCTGTAATTCATAGTAATTTGGCACTTCGTGCCGTAATTCGGCTTCGCCGTAATTTGCTTCGCTGTAATTCATTGTAATTCGGCTTCGCCGTAATTGATAGTAACTAATAGTATAACAAAGAATTACGACTGAATTACCATTGAATTACCATTGAATTACCACTGAATTACAATCGAATTACAATTGAATGACCGCAAGACCGCATGACTGCAAGACCGCAAGACCTGCATGACCTGCGAGCGCAGCGAGCAAAAGCATGTCTGAATTGAATGCAAAATACACAGTTCAAAGTTCAGAGTTTAGATTATATAGGTTTTGCCTTTACGCCCTCTGACCACCGAAGCCTTGGCGTAGGTGGTTTACGCCGTTACGCCTTTTCTTATGAGCGACCTGGCGGGAGCATGGCAGGAGGGGAGAAATTTGGGGTTTACTAATGAACCATTGGTTTGGTTATAAATAGTGTGTTACCTGAATTAGTGTAATAAAATATACAGTTAAATACGAGTTGGCGGGCATTAAAAACAATATTTCCAGATAGTTACTGCTGCTTGACAACTCCATCTGCCGTGACATATCTTCACTAAACGATCGGTCCTTTTCAAGATGAAAAAACGCCCGCTAACTGCTAAAGCATTATATTACTGCACGAGAAAAATCTTCTCCCAAACCAGGACTAATGAGAGACAAAAGATTTATAGCTGAACATAGAGGAGGACTTCTTAACAAAGACCATCACCGACTATTAATGATATGGGCTTGCCTCTGCGCTGAACATGTTTTGCCTCTCTTTGGTGAGACATTAGATGAGCGACTGATAAATGCCTTATTGATTGCTAAAGAGTGGGCAACCGGAACCACAACTGAAGGTGAGGCAATGAAAGCGTCCTTAAATGCACATGCTGTTGCTAGAGAGGCAGCTAATCCGACTTCAATTGCTGTGGCTCGCTCTGTTGGACAGGCTGTTGCCACAGCTCATATGGCTGACCATTCGTTAAGTGCAGCGATATATGCTTTGAAAGCAATAAAAAATGCTGGTAAATCAATAGATGTAGAAAGAAACTGGCAGAACGAACAATTACCTTCAGAAATAGTCAATATTGTCGTGACTACAAGGACTAGTAAAGAAAAAGCATTAAATCTTAATTCCGTTATTGGACAAAAATAATAACAACGCTCCGCTAACAAGGACGGGCTTCGACGGCAACTAACCAAACGCCGGGCCGTTATCGGTAACCTATCACCCACTACACATAAAGACAATGAATGAAACCTCAGGTAAACAGATAACTTTGTACTCGGTTTACAACTAAAACCTCATGATCAAATTCAAGATCTTAAAAGGCCTTCTGATAATCTCAATTATCTCAGTAATCATTAATTGCGATAGAAAAGGTAATATTATTAGTTACGATCCTCCTGAAAGGGCAAAATATATTGGAATGGAAATCAAGATTCAATTAGAATGTGGAGACATTTTAGCTGGGACAATGACAATTCCAAAGGATCCCTTAAAAAAGTTTCCAGCTGTAATTTTGATTACTGGGAGCTCTGCTCATGACAGGGACAATTCAAAACCAGAAAAACCCGTAACTGCTTATAGACCATTTCGACAATTAGCTGACATACTCTCATCTAATGGGATTTGTGTACTGAGGATGGATGACAGGGGTATTGGTGCCTCTACCGGTGGGGATATTAACAAAATGACTACTTTAGAAAGAGCTAATGATATTAGAGAATGTCTAAAATATCTAAAAGCAAGACCAGAGATTGATCCCTTTAGAATTGGATTAATTGGCTTGAGTGAAGGAGCTTCGATAGCGCAGATGATTGCTTCAAATGATACCTCTATAAAAGTCATTGTATTATTATCTGGGATTGGTTCAAAAGGAAAAGAAATAATAGATTTTCAGGTCAATAACGGTATTATCAACCGAGAAAAATTACCAAATCTTTTAAGGAAAGACCAAAATCTCAAATATCTGTATGATCTTGATCCGCTTCAGACTGCCAGACTGGTAAAACAACCGACCCTTATACTTAATGGAGAGCTTGATAACTACGTTCCTGCAAATGATGCTAATAAACTTGGTGATGCTATGACACAAAATGGCAATAACAATGTAGTTGTCAGGATTTTGCCTAAGTACAACCATTTACTTATAAAATTAGACTCTTCTGGAGTAAGGACTGATTATGGGATGATTTCTTCAAATAAGATACCAGATGAAGTATTAAAAATAATTCTGGACTGGATTCTAAAAGAAATATAGAACTGAAAGAAAATAAAAGGCACCCTATAACATAGACAATAAAGGTAAGTTGTCAACAAACTGTGCTTTATACTTCACAGTATTGTAACTTGCAGTTTTTGAAACCTTAGCTAAGCCTTAACCTTAGCCTCAATACGGCCTTCTTTATTGCCGGGCCGATATGGACAAGCCATTGATAACATGACAATTATGTGCGAAATAAAAAATAATCATACACGCCAGGCAATTTACTGTGACAATAAAACTTGATGCTTTCTATCTGGACTGTCCGGATGCTTCGTTGAGTAACGGTTACTGATTATACCGAAGGGCCGTTAGCATTCATACATTTTACGATACGAGAATCGCTCTATATAACTGTTAATAAAAGTATTATGGCAACATTCTTCAAATCGGGTTAACCCTTTTTCCATCATGAGTAGCCTACCGACACATGCGTAGAAAGTGATTTCCAGGTGTGAAGCTTTCGGGAAAAAGTTACCTGTTTATTTTCCACGAAGATAATGATTTCCTTCACCGGGTGACATTTGCCTGAAGCTTTTTGAGTGCTTGAGCAGTACGCGATGAAAGTCGCAAGTACGGTTCTCAGGAAGGTAATGCGGGGCAACCCGCCTGACCTATCCAACAATAAAATTGAGTACTATGATTTAAGTTTAAAAATGTAAAGCAATTATGAAAAGTAAAAAATGGATTTTCACATTGACAATTACAGGGATATTAGTAATACTGGCTACTTCTTGTAAGAAGAAAGAAAGTAATGAAAATAATGATGATTCGTCAGTTCAGGAAACAGGCACCGTCACTGATGTAGATGCTAATATATATAAAACTGTAAAAATTGGAAAACAATGGTGGATGGCAGAGAACCTGAAAGTTATCCATTATAGTAATGGACAAATTATTCCAAATATTACAGATTCAATAACCTGGACTAATATATTACATGGAGCATTGTGTTTCTATGAAAATGATTCTCTAGCTTATGCATCAGATTATGGTGCATTATACAATTGGTATGCCGTCGGTTCAAATAATTTATGTCCTTTAGGTTGGCATGTACCTTCTGATGCAGAATGGACCACCTTAGAAACGTATTTGGGAGGATCTGATGTTGCGGGTGGAAAAATGAAAGAATCAGGAACTACTCATTGGGCGCTTAATTCCGGTGCCACAAATTCAAGTGGTTTTACAGCACTCCCGGGTGGTTCCAGGGTTCTTCTTTTTAATGAACCATATTATTTCTTTTATTATTTATCATATGATGCTATCTTTTGGTCTTCGACCGCGTTTAACGCTGAAAATTCAAAAGGTTATGTTCTATATTACGGTGACAATGTTTTAACAATGGGGTTATATTATTCAAAAGAGGGATGTTCGGTAAGATGTATAAAGGATTGATAAAAGCAACGAAATGATAACAGCGGCTTTTATACGATTTTACAATGATTAAAATTTTGCTTTAAAATTGTTCCGGGATTGGTAATAGATTTTTTGTAAACTATAAATTCTAAAAAAGAAAGATCATGAAAAATAATCCTGAAGCTTCGTCGACTGAATATGAAATCTTAACCTTCAGACGAATAAGGAAAGCAATCGGCTGGCTTGGTATCAGTCTCCCCTTTGCATTGGTGATACTCTCATTAATTCCATTTTTTAAAACAAATGTTCAGAATTCCATAAGCTATTATTATTACACTAATTTAAGAGAAGTACTTACCGGCGTTCTGTGTGCAGTCAGCCTCTTTTTAATCCGATATAAAAGCTTTGAAAACCCCGTATTCTGGAAAAATGATGATAAAATGACCAGTCTTGCTGGTGTTATTGCACTTTGTGTGGCACTGATTCCTACAAACCCGGATAATTGTTCTGAAAAAATATATACCCTTATACCTGTATGTGCCAACTTGTTAGGATGGCTCCACTATATCTTTGCAGCTATCTTTTTCGCAATCATTGCTATTATATCAATCAAGATTTTTACAATAGGGCAAAATGTCGACAAAGACATTAAGATTAGTCGTTTTAATGAAAATAATATTTACAGGATCTGTGGATGGGCAATCATGGTTTTTATAATTATGATCCCGATTTGTGATTTATTAAATCTATTTCGCAGGTCCACTCTCATTCTGGAAGCGCTTTCTCTTATTGCTTTTGGGATTGCCTGGCTTATAAAAGGCAGAGCCCTTGGCGATAAAGGTAAAATTGGACTGATGCTTTACAGAGAAAAAAATTAACGACCTTTAAATGGAATCACCTGTATTATACCTGGTTTTAACATTACATTCCGCTCCAATATATTAATCATTGATTAATAAAATTCTGTCCAAAAAATTCATTGCAAGGATCTTCAAAGATTGAATGTCGTGCGTCGAGCGTCGTGTGTCGTGTGTCATTAAAGATCGAACGATCATACCTTCGAACCGTCGTACCTTTGAACCATCGTACCCATTACCCAGTACCCAGCACCCAGCTTTGTCAGCCGTAGCTTTAGCGAAGGCTGGCACCCAGCACCCAGCACCGAGTATGGTAACATTTCCCCCCCCATTTCCTGTATAACCCAATATGTCCTCACTTCACCCAAGTGAGTGACGAGGCGAAAACATGACAGAAGGGGAGGGATTTGAGTTTTATTTAAGAAATAATGGTTTGTTTGTAAAAAATGTTTTGCCCAAATTAATGTTGTATAATCTACTGTTAAATACGAGTTAACTGTCACGTATGCTTACACTGCCCCTATTAAGTTTAGATATAACAAGTTAACTTACGGCCAATAAAAAATTACCGAAGTACTTTTAAATAAATGACTTTGAACAATGAGCTTATTCCCTGTGTTTATTAGGGTACATCTTGACCAATAAAATTCATGACAATGGCAGCGGAACAAGGCACAAAAGAAAATCTCTGGACACTTAAAACTCCATCACTTTCATCTGACTTCACGATGCACAAAGAGGTAAAGGACAACAAAGAAGTGTTAGTATGTACGGTTGGTAAAACAGTTTTGTACTATGACTATCGATGTCTGGCTGACCTCAATGCTATGCTTAAAAAACATGGTGACTGGATGGAGCTTGGTAGCGCTGATGAACAGAAACCTGCTAAAGAGGGGACAGTTGAAGCATGGGGTCGCTCTAAGAAAAACCCTGTTGGAGGATGGTATGGTCTTAAAAAAGGGCTTCGTGGACGATTCGGCATGTATGTTCCCCCTTTAATGGAAAAACTTGGACTGGCAGATCTGACCCATGATCCAAAAGGGAATAGAATGAGAGCTAAGTAAACTAACAAAACAAAACACGAACAGCTAACACGTACAATAAAGGTAATTATTCCGGTGACCGGTAGCTTGGTTATCCAATGCCAGCGCGGCAGCCGGGCTCCTTCCTTTGATCTTCACAGTTTTGCCGAAGGAGATGCTAAAAATGTCCGCCGGGCTATCGCTCAACCTGGCCCCTCCATAAAATTAGCCAAAGGGCTAATTTCTTAAAGATCGGTACTTTAACGCTAGGCCCTGTTGTCGGGCTGTTATGTGTCATTCACCCTATTGATTTGACTCTCAGTTAAAACCGCAAGATAACGAGACAAATAATTAAACCGTTTGTTAATATTACATACTGCACTGAAAATTAACTTATGATAATTACCAAATGATAAACTACCTGTTCAAATCATCAACAAAAGTGAATCGAAAATTGTTATCCTGATAATTACAATCTGAAAAAAAACACTATGGCAGAAATAAAAACAAAACCTGTTGATTCAAACATCGATAAATTTCTGATGACTATTGAACCAGAAAAGAGAAGGTCGGACAGTATTAAAATAAAACAGCTTTTTGATTCGGTTATTAAAGAAAAAGCAAGCCTATGGAACAATAATATGATAGGTTATGGCTCTTTTCACTACAAATCAGAGCGCAGTAGACAAGAAGGAGATTGGCCATTAACAGCATTCTCACCACGCAAACAAAATATCACAATTTATATAATGTCTGGAGCTAAAAATTATGAAAACCTGCTCAAGGAGCTTGGTAAGTATAAAATTAGCTCAGGATCATGCATCTATATAAATAAAATTGAAGACATCAATCTCGAGGTATTAAAGAAGATTATATCAAGTTCTGTTTCTGATATGAAAACTAAGTACAAGATCAAATAAAAAAACGTCTTATAACACGGACAATAAAGTTAAGAATGGAGGCAGAAGGTTGACGAGCATCGTGAGTAAATCCCGCTCTGCGGGGCCCGTCATTCATGGTCATAAGGCCTTCCACCTCCGCTAAAGCTTCGGTGGACAGGTCGGCCGTAATTCATGGTAATTCGCTTCGCTGTAATTTGCGCTACGCGCGTAATTTGGCCCTGCGGGCCGTAATTCATAGTAATTTGTTGCTTCGCAACGTAATTCATAGTAATTAATTCAAATTCAACTGGATTACTATTGAATTACAACTGAATTACTATTGAATTACCACTGAATTACCACTGAATTACCACTGAATTACAACTGATTAACAACTGAATGACCATTGAATGACCACCGAATGACCATTGAATTACTATTGAATTACCATTGAATGACCATTGAATGACAACTGAATGACAATTGAATGACCGCCAGCCTTCGCTACCGACTTCGCTAAAGCTTCGTCGGTCAAAGAAAGCTTCGGCCGGCAAAGCAAGACCGCAAGATCTGGAAGACTGCGAGCGCAGCCTTAGCCTTAACCTTAGCTTTTCCCTAAACATGACCCTCTTTATTGCCGGGCCGATAAGCAATCCGGCTTGCTTGGCTAGTCGTCTAAAATTGACTAATTTTGAATAGAACATTATCAGATTTATGCAATAATTTGAAAAGATCTCAGACAGATGTCAAGCTTAATTGAAGGTTATACATATGACGTATTTATAAGTTACCGACAAAAAGACAACAAATATGATGCCTGGGTAACAGAGTTTGTTGATAATCTAAAGAAGGAACTGGAATCTACATTCAAAGAAGAGGTTAGTGTTTATTTTGACATCAATCCTCACGATGGACTTTTAGAGACACACGATGTAAATGCCTCCCTCAAAGAAAAACTCAAATGCCTTATTTTTATTCCAGTAATCTCGCGAACTTACTGTGATCCCAAGGCTTTTGCATGGGAACATGAGTTTAAAGCATTTATTAAACTGGCTTTAAATGATCAATTTGGGCTGAAAGTAAGACTTCCAGGTGGTAATGTAGCTAATCGTGTTCTCCCGGTTCGAATCCATGACTTAGATAATACCGACATAAAAGAATGTGAATCAATTTTAGGAGGATTTTTACGAGGAGTTGAATTCATATATAAATCAACTGGTGTAAACAGACCACTTCGATCAAAGGAAGATAAACCGCTGGATAATTTAAAAAAGACTATTTACCGTGATCAGATAAATAAAGTAACTCTTGCAATAAAAGAGGTTATTTCGGGATTGAAAGGAGAGCCGAAAGAATATGGGATTGAACCAGAAAAAGTAGTTTCAATAATTGAGAAACCAGTCATACGGGAAAAATCAATTATTGTCTTACCATTTGAGAATATTAGTCCGGATCCTGATCAAGAGTACTTTAGCGATGGTTTAACAGAGGAGATCATTACCGATCTTTCATACATAAAGAGTCTGTTGGTGATTTCAAGAAGTTCTGCAATGACTTTCAAAGGAACAAAAAGCACTGTAAAAGAAATAGCTGAAAAGGTAAATGTTCAGTATGTACTTGAGGGAAGTGTCAGGAAAGCAGGTAACAATATTCGCATAACTGCACAGTTGATAGATGGTATGACCGATTCGCACCTTTGGGCTAAGAAATACAGTGGGACACTTGATGATGTTTTTAACATCCAAGAAAAAGTCTCCCGTTCAATTGTGGATGCTCTTACACTGGAACTTAGTCCTACAGAATATGAAAATTTAGGTAAACGGCCAATCAAAAATATGCAGGCATACGAATGTTATATAAAAGCCAGGCAGGACATATATACTTTTACCAAAGATGGACTGGACCGAGCAGTTAACTATCTGCAGCATGGTCTTGAAATTATTGGCAAAAACGCATCCCTTTATGCTGGATTGGGATTTACCTTTTCCCAATATGTCAATATTGGCATTGGTCATGAAGAATATGTTGAAAAAGCAGAAAATTATGCCAGGATGGCTTTGGAGTTGGAGCCTGATTCCTCTGATGCCCATTTTGTTCTCGGTTTTCTTAATTTGATATTTCATGGGAATCCCAAAAAATCGATTCACCACTTCAAAAAAGCTCTCGAAATTTTCCCTGATGATATTAATGTGCTTTTTTGGTTGACAGCTGGTTATGGAACTAATTGGGGAAAGCCTAAGGAAGCTAGAGAGTCATATAATAGACTATTAAAGTTGGATCCATTTAATCATTGGGCCTATTCTGGCTATATATTAGATGTAATGGCGGAGTATCATCTCGATCTTTCTGTCGATTATCTAACAAAATGGGTGCGCATAGTGCCCAAATATCCTGTTGCTCTTTTTTTTAGTGCACAATTTCTAGCCTATTGTAATCATTTCAAAGAAGCATCAGCTCTGGTAAACAAGAATGTTCAACCAGATATGAAGGATATATTTACTAAACTTTGCCTTTTTGTAAAGTACGCTATCGATAGCGACGAAAAAAGGATACATGAGCTCTTAACAGTTGATTTTGTAATAACTACAAGAAGAGATTGTCAGAATTCTTACTTTGTTTCTGGCCTTTTTGCTTTATCAGGAATGAAAGATGAAGCAATTGATTGGTTGGAAAATGCTGTAGACAGAGGCTTTATAAATTACCCCTTCATCAGTGAATATGATCCTCTCCTGGTTAGCATCCGCAGTGAACCTCGATTCAAGAAGCTAATAGAGCACGTTAAATACGAATGGGAGAATTTTGAGTTATAAAACAAGTATTCATTTACAGAAACTTATTTTATAAAAAGGGCCTGCTTATAACACGGACAATATAGGTAATTATTCCGGTGACCGGCTGCCGGCAACCGGTAACCGGATTAGAGCCATCTTTATTGCCGGTTAGCATTCATTGATTATCCGATTTGACAATCAGTTAAATACGTAAGGAAACGATTTGTAAAAGTAACAATTAGTTGATGTTACAACAAAATCTAATTTATTAATGTTATATAGATGAATAGATAGAAAAATCTGGTAATCAGACAACCTTAATATTTAAAAACATGTCACTGAATAAAATAATACCAAACCTTTGGTTTTGTGAAGATGGAGGTAATATTTCAAAAATAATTGAATATTACAAAAGCATTTTTGGCAAAGACTTTCAGAATGGACAGATAATACCTTTAGGGGAGACACCCAGTGGAAGAACAGAAATGTGTGGAGTAAATATTTTTGGGCAAAAATATTCTCTTATGAGTACTGCTGAAGAACATCATCCATTAAATGACGCAATATCATTTATGATTAATTGTGAGGATCAAAATGAAATTGATAAATACTGGAACTATTTTACCCGGGATGGTGAAGAATCTCAATGCGGTTGGTGCATAGATAAATATGGACTTCGGTGGCAAGTGTTACCTCAAAATCTCAATGAGCTAATGAATCTGCCAAACTCCTTTAAAGTGATGATAGGACAGAAAAAGATCGTGATTGAAGAATATTTAAAATAACAACGAAACGCTAAAAACAAGTTAGCGGGCATTGCAAAAAGACTGTTACAAACCATAGGCAATAATAAAAAATAGAATTATATGCGAAAAATAATTTCATTTATGCACATTTCACTTGACGGTTTTGTAGCAGGACCGAACGGAGAAATGGACTGGATTAAAGTTGATGAAGAAATTTTTGATTATGTCGGTAGGCGGATAAGCGAAACCAACACTGCATTATATGGACGAGTAACTTATCAGATGATGGAAAATTACTGGCCAACCGCAGGAGACAAGCCGACAGCAACCAGACACGATATTGAGCATTCAAAATGGTATATCAAAGCTCACAAAATAGTCTTATCAAAAACGTTGAAAGAAGATGATTTGACTAACACGAAAATTATTAGCGACAACCTTAGGGACAGAATAAATGAAATAAAACAACAGGAAGGTGAAGACATCTTGCTTTTTGGTAGCCCGGCGGCAACACATTCACTTATTCAATTGAACTTAATTGACGGCTACTGGCTATTTGTCAATCCAATTATTCTTGGACAAGGCATTCCATTGTTTGTAAACATCAAAGACAAAATAAAGCTAAACCTATTGACAACCCGACAATTTACTTGCGGGGTAACCGAACTGAATTACACGGTAGACAGACAATAATAAATAAACGCTAACATGGACAATAAAGATATTTTGTCCAACCTTCGCTGCATTCGGCAAGTTCGGGGTTGGCTTCGGTGGCCAACGCAGGCCTCATACGACAGGAATTTGCTCTCCGCGAACCTCGTACCGCGTACCGCATACCGTAAAAATTACAACTGAATTACTATTGAATTACCACTGAATTACCACTGAATTACAACCGAATTACTATTGAATTACCGCCAACCTTCGCTAAAGCTACGGTTGACAGAGCAAGACTTGCGAGCACAGCGAGCAAAAAAAGGTAACAATTCCCGCCCATTTCCTATAAAATTGATAATAGAGCTAATAAACCCTGCAGCCTCCTAATTCCTAAAATAAATAAATTATTAAATTGCAAGAGTAAAATACAAGCTAAATTCGAATTAATGATTGATATACTAAGGACAGCAGAAGTAATTGAGGCGTGTGAAAATCTTCTACAGAAAAGGAGACCACCTGAAGAGATGCGTCATCAGGTTGATTTGGCATATAGAATTGATAATCAAAGCGTATTGATTTATGAGATAAGATGTCGATGGGATAGAAAGGATGAATTTTTTGAAAGTCCTATAGCAAAAACCACCTGGGTTAAAACAAAGAACCAATGGAAGGTATTCTGGTTGAGGGCGGATTTAAAATGGCATATATATAAACCTAAAGCATTAGTAGATACAATTTACGATTTTATTAAGCTTGTAGATCAGGATCCTCATGGTTGTTTTTGGGGCTGACTTGAAGTAGACCTTTTTGCTTTGTTGTCATTAGCGCTTCGCACATCATATGGCCCTTACACCTTCGCTCCCTTCGGCAAGCTCAGGGTTGGCTATGGTGTACAGAGTCGTGCCGTCATTCATAGTCATTCGGCCTTCGGCCGTCATTCATGGTAAGTTGCTTCGCTGTAATTCGGCTTCGCCGTAATTCATTGTAATTCGGCTACGCCGTAATTGATAGTAACTAATAGTATAACAAAGAATTACGACTGAATTACCATTGAATTACTACTGAATTACTATTGAATTACTATTGAATTACCACTGAATTACCACTGAATTACCACTGAATTACCACTGAATTACCACTGAATTACAACTGATTGACAATTGAATGACAACCGAATGACTATTGAATGACCACTGAATGACCACCGAATGACTATTGAATGACCATTGAATTACCACTGAATTACTACTGAATTACTATTGAATTACCCAGCACCTAGTACCCAGCACCCAGCACCCAGCATGGTAACAATTCCCCCCCATTCCCTATATAACCCCATATCTGTCCTCACTTCTCCCACGTGAGTGACCAGGCGGAAGCATGTCCGGAGGGGAGGGATTTTATGTTAGAATGAGACTTTGTTGTAGTTATAGAGAGGAGTTATTAAACAAAGATTATGAATTATACTGCTAAACGAGAGTTAGTGCAAGGCGGTATTTGTTAATTGGCCGACGCCCTAATGAGCCAAATAAGAAAGGTAATCCTATATTTCAAAGCAGGTGTTTTAATTGTTACCGTTCGTTTTTAACTATTTATTATATTAGTATATAAATATTTTATTAATTAATCTAACCTATCTATGAAACAAAAACTTACAGTGATTTGCGTATTAAGTATCTTATTCGTAAATGTAAATGCACAAAAGATTGGCATTAAAGCTGGATTATCATTA
>Ga0315536_1001352_pt1 | contig 12320 bp, 8 predicted proteins | sample SalMarSW160230MG_FD_203093 | JGI IMG/M metagenome (GOLD analysis project Ga0315536, IMG submission 203093) | Salt marsh sediment microbial communities from the Plum Island Ecosystem LTER, Massachusetts, United States - Salt Marsh Sediment SW1602-30 ... | reverse complement strand
AGGCGTTTCTGCTGGTAGTCTATCTTTTGCAGCGCAGAGGCAAGTCCTTCAGGATCACCGGTCAGTTCAACCGCGTTTAAGTCCGCGGCGAACTCTCTTGTGCGCAGCAGCGCGAGCTGGATAAGCAGGCTCAAGAACGGCAGGGCCATTAAAAGTACCAGCGAAGCCAACGTAAACCTGATCCCTGAAATGTAGAGAAAGGGAAAAAAGAACAGGATCATTATCCAGCCGAAGCGGGCGATAAAAGAGGTAATACGACGCACGATTTCTATGAAAAGAAAGAGGGTATGGTCATCCTGCTTTATATGACCGATTTCATGGGCAAGCACCCCCCGCAGTTCCCTTTCGGACAGCCTCTGTAACAGCCCGCTGGTGAGTACGATAGCCGGTTGTTTCTGATTCATAATCGTCGCGGCGTTCATCTGAAGCTCGGGAAGCAACAGCAGGGTGGGTTTCACCGCCAGGTGTGCCTGTTTTGAGAGTGAACCCAGAACGGAGTACAGTATTGGGTTGTCATTGTTATTTAAGACATGGAGATTAGGGGGAAGTCTCGCCGGTTTTGCCTGGTAAAAGAACAGAATGATAACCACCGCAAAAATCGTCAGCAGCAGTAATCCCTGCTTGCCGAATAACTCGATCCCGCTGACTACAAGCAGCCCAATCATGATAAGACTGAGGAGAATGGTTTGTATATAGCGAAGCCATTTCTGCCGTGTTAAACTTGGTTTCATTCTCTGCACCCCTCTGTTACACCAACAATGGAAGCAGTCCCCGGTCTTTTTTCAGTATATGAGATTCCCAGGTAAAAAGCGTAAGCCGGGCCGTCGTATGGATGATGTAATCATATAACAGATTTTTTGCCTGTTGAATCAGGACGGAACTGCCCAGGGACAAGATAAGCCCGTACGGACCGGAGATCCCCCTGATTACCTTGATTGCCCTGGAGCCGATTCTGTAAAGCCGGTAGTATTTGAACAGCTCCCCTATGCTTTTTGCACCGTCAATCACCGTATCCTGCCGCGCAATCGCGGTTATTTTCAAAGCGAAATCCACCGACAGTTTTTCCAGCAGGAGATTCGCCCCGGGAGTTGTCATAATCTTCCGTATTATGATGATACTTGCCATATACCCGGCGGTAATCAGTTCTTTCAGCCGCAGGTATCTGTAGGGTTTTTGTGAACGCGGCATGTACACCGCACTGATTCCCAGTATTATCTCCAGGACCGCGTTTCCCTGAACCTGTTTTTTGATAAACGGATTGGCATTGGTATAGGTCTTGGAAAACGCTTTTTTTATCCGGTCCAGAACCTGCATGGCTTTTCCCAGGAAACTGCCGTCCTCTTCGCTGACCGCCTGGTCTTTGGCGATACCAAGCTCTTCCAAAGCGGCCTGGTAAACGGTTACCGCCTTTTCGTAGAGGCTGCTTTTTTCTTCCCACGAACCCGGTCTGATCATGGATTCAATCTGTTTGCTGATTTCCGTGAGTTTTTGTTTCGGCACGGCACTGATTCTTTGATTAATGTTCTTGTTTTCCCTGCCGTAAAGGTAAAGCGCGTAATAGCTGATTTTTAAAAGCATGAGCGCATAAAAAAAACGATAGAAGCCCTCAAAAAATACACTGATGATGATGGACCGTAATACATACCACACCAGTGAGGGTAACCCGATCAGCGGAATAAGCGCCAGGCGTAAGACCTTCCCCAAAAGGCGCATTCTGCGCAGTTTATCCATAAGAGGATTGGAAAAAAGTATTTCATAGTATTTTTTTATATTCCACATTCTGTACAGCCAGATTATGCGGATATTCCGGATAAGCTTGAACCACTTCTTATGGGCATAGTCTTTGAAAAAATCGCTGAAAAAAAGCAGGGCGCAGTCTAAAAACTTTTTAATACTGAAAGAAAATGAAAGTTCCGCGGACTCGGCGCCCGGATAATAGATATTTTGTATACACAATAAAATGGTTTTAATATCCGTTTGTATATCGGGTTTGAAAATGAACGCCCCTTTCAGCCGCTGCAGGGCGATCGAATTCAGACTTTCAATCGCCTGCTTATCGCTTTTCTCATGCCAACCGCGTGACTGGTTTTGTAAATATGATGGGAGATAATGTTTCTTCGCCCTGAGGATTATTATTTTCCCGATGACATACCGCATCAGCAAAGGAAGAAGAACGACGGGAATAATTATTATCAATAATGTATGAAGAATGGGACTTCCCAATATTTGCTGCATTGCACCTACTAATATAACAAACTTATTCGTTAACAGCTACGTTATATTGGGTGGTACAAGGTATTTGTCTATGGGGAAAAGAGAGAAAATAAACTCAACCAAACTCTGCATAAATGATTTTTTGAACGCTGTTTTTATTTTGAAGGTCCCCGTCAGTGAACTGCCGCTGAAGTTGTTGTATGCAAGCAGGTAATTCAATTGCTGAAAAAAATCAATGACCTTTTTAGCGGGTTTATTATTCTCATCAAATAGAGGGCTTAAGGTGGGGATGTGTTTGAGGAGCTCCAGGGCACCGGGAAAATCCAGGTAAAAACAAGATAAATCTGATGTAAGATGAGAAACAACCTCCTTGTCGTTCAAAGAGGAGAGAAAGCCGGTGGCGCGGCTGCCCCCGGCCAGTTGTTCATAGATATTCCGGTCCGTCGCAAGGATAAAATTATTCCGTGCTGTTCCGATAAAAAGGGTAAACTTCCCCGCGGTAATTTTGGTTACCTCGCCGCCCGCTATGGTCTCTTTGCTGATTTTACCCTTTGCCCCCGCAATGGCGGAGAGGAGAACGGGCTCAAGTTTGGTAAGAACCGCGCTGAACTTTTCCTGGTCCTTCAGGTTCAAGACTACGGCTACCGGTGGAACAATCTCCTGTGTATGCGATGGAGTTACCACCAGATTGGCCGAACCGGCGAAATTGGCGATGATATCGTTTTCGATATCGATCCCAAGCATCTTATTGAGCTGCCGGATTTTATCGCTTATATCCCCTGCTTTAAGCAGACCGCTGTTCTCAAACTGGGTTATTATCTGGCGGTAGAAGGCCTCGATATTAAAGGCAGCCTTGGCGAAAAACACCGGTTTTTCCTTTAAGGAAAAAATCACCTCATTGTCTATGGTGACATCGCTGTATATCCGGGAGTAAATGGAATCCGGCTCGATATTCATGACGGAATCGATAACAAGATCGGGTCCGGAATAGTCTGCGGTGTACCCCAGGCCCAGCAGTCCTTTAAACAGGTCAAAGAAGACCCGTTCCGATTTATTGCCTTTCTCGGAAAGCGCGAGCTTTTCCATCAAGGTCTGCATATTTATATAGAGGAATGCGTCTTTTTCGATATTGAGTTTGGCGGCCACGTTCTTATAATTCGGGCTGTCGGCCAGGGTTGTTTGCGGCAAAACACTATCGATATAAATCTGTTTCAACTGCGCAAGTGACTCCTTGTCGTTGGGCCAACCTGCCGGTATATTCATTTTTTGGGCTACGATGACATAGTTCTCGGTTGCCCTGGCGACATAATAGGTCTTATTTTTTCCTTGAAAGAAAAATATGTTTTTATCTTTAATCTGTTCGACCTCTTCCATGTCGATGTTCTGGACCTTGAACAGCCATTTAAGAACCTTCCCCGGATCCGTTGCGGGAATAAAGAGGGCGAATGTGTTGGCATAATCTATTGTCGGGCTGTGTAATCCCAGACCGAAATCGATAAAACCGAGTCCGATCGGAATAGTCGTATCAAAACCGTTTTCCTTCAGTTCTTTAAGGCTGAGAATATTGAATCCGACCATTTTTTTCATTGATTTCAGTTGTTCATCACTCAGCTCAATCCCAAACAGGCTGAAATCATTAAAAAGGAGATTGCGATACAAGGATTGTATGGATTTGAACTGAATAAGAAAATCCGTTTTGGCCGGAAGCAATAGGTCGATTTTTTCATACTCATGGGTGATTTTGGGCAGGGGTTCGTCTCCCCCCGGGGTAGATTTACAATTAAAAAGTATGAGGCTGATACTCAGGGTGAATAAAAAAAGGAATCTTTTCATTATACAGTCCTTACAACACTTGTTTGAATTAATAGTATAATCCATTTTCGACACAAAGACAAATTAAAATAGAAGCAGCGTATGGAAAAATCAAAATATTTGTGCTACCCTGTTTCAACATATGCTTAAGCGTTTTGGTGTTTCACTGGAAAAAGACCTTTTGTCGCAGTTTGATGCTCTTCTGGATTCCCAGGGATATTCCAACCGTTCGGAAGCCATCAGGGACCTGATTCGTGATGCGTTGATAAAAAAAGAATGGCTGGAAGAAGATATTGAAACGGCCGGAGCGGTGATCATTGTGTATAACCATCATAAACACGAGCTGGCAAAAAAAGTAACGGACATTCAGCATAGGGATTTCGGCAAGGTTGTTTCCAGCCTGCACTTGCACCTGGATGAGCACAACTGTCTTGAGGTGATTTTGTTGAAGGGAAGGGGAAAGGAAATAAAACAACTGGCGAACAGTCTGATAAGTACCACCGGTGTCAAATTCGGACAGTTTGTCCCCGCAACCTCCGGTAGAAATATCTAAAAAACTAATGATTTTTCAAATAAGTCAGGGGGTTGATCGGATGATGGTTGAGTCTGACCTCAAAATGCACGTGCGGCCCCGTACTGATTCCCGTATTTCCCGAAAGTGAGATAACCTGTCCCTTGGCAACGGTATCGCCTACCTCAACCTTGATTACGCTGTTGTGCCCGTAGTATGTTTCAATTCCCCCGCCGTGGTCTATGACCACCAGGTTGCCGTATCCCCAGGGGTTCCAGCCTGCGTATTTTACCGTACCGGCCCGGTAAGCGTGAACAGGGGTGCCGATGCCTACGGCAATATCAATCCCCGTATGCCGTTTCCCATGCCCCCGCGGTGCTCCGAACGGCGAGGTTATTATTCCTATACCGGGAGACAAAAAGGCGGAGGCCACCAGAATATCATTCGGTGTGCGTTGGGTCCCCTGCCGCAAAATACGCAGTCTGGGGGTTTTCAGGATTTCTTCCATAGCCACGGTCCGTGATTTTATAAATCCGTTATCCAGTACAATATCGGCAAACACGCGTTTGTTCCCCGATTCCCCCGGCTCTTCAACCACGGTTTGGGTCCGCAGCATAGTGTTGTCTCTTTTTACAATAATGGGCGCGGGAATTATTTCCTCGTACACATGCTGATAAGAGATCTCAACATTCAACAGGGGTTCGGGCATACTGAGGTTAATGGTGTCCCCGGCCCTAATTCGCAGGGGATTAACGTCCGGGTTGGCTTCGATAAGCGTGGAAGGATCAAGCCTGAAATCGCGTGCAATGGAATAAAAGTTATCACCATTTTTTACCGTGTAGGTCAGTTTTTGTTCAGTGCCCTTTAGGAGAAAGCTGAAGGCGTCGTCTTCCGACAAAATATTGGGAAAGTAGGTCTGGGCCGGTTGGATTTTAAAAGGCTCAAGGATTTTTATATTGCGGATATCGATTCTTTCATTGTTTCCGGCTACGGGAATATAATAGTTTCTGATGTCCTTGAGTAGTTTTTCAACATCTTCCTTTTTTCGGAGGTAGACCGCCTCCTTGCCGTTTACTACAAGCGCCCAGCACTTACATTTATAGGTGACGTTTTCTTTAAGGTTCTTTTCCAATAGGGCAAGGCTGGTAAAATTGTCCAGTGTACTTTCTGTTTTATGGTATTTCAGCAGATACTCGTCAAAAACAATATCAATATGATTCTTGTTTTCTATATCCTGTTCCAGAGAAGCAAGAATTGAATGAATCACCTTGTAATCTTTTACCATGGCGATTTCTTTTTTATTTACGTACACTTTAAAGCCGTCGATATAGTCGACAACAACAAGATTAAAGACAAAAACGCCGAACACCAAAAGGCTCAAATAAAACAGGGGAAGGATTATTATTTTGTTATCTTGGATGAACGAAATATATTTTCTCAATGCAATCGATAGATTACAATAAACCGGAAAGAAAATCAATAGAGTATATGAACCATACAAGTAAATCAGACCGGTTAATTTTACTTGAAATCGCTTATCGCACATGCTACTATCTCATACAGTGAAGGATACGATCCTTTTTCCCGTAATATATGTTATTGTGTTCGTCTCGGTCCTCTTGGTGCTCTGCGTGTTCAACATTATCCATACGGTAGGGGTAAGGGCCTCGCTTTTACCGGTGTTTTCCCGGGACTTTGTTAGTATACTTGTTCCCCATGCTGTTTCGGTAATGTTTCTTCTTGCCCTGTTTTTCACCAATTTTTTTATCCTGATCAGATTACAGCGAAAGCCGGGGATAAGATTCCTGTCTTTTATTGTAATCACCGCCTGCTGTTTTATCCTTTTTTTATGCGGGTACTCCTATATTCAAAGCAATGTTACCCAGGCTTCTCCCGCGGCCGCGGCAACCCCGGCGGAATTGGCTGAAAGCCAGCCTGCCCGGAAACTGTACAACTTCCGGAATGGTGCGCTCTATTTTGAAGTCCGGCAGGGGAACAGGGTACAAAATATTGTTGTGGTGAATAACAGTCCCGCCACGCCGGACATTACCCGGTATACCGCGGGCTCGCTGTCGGTTTCCCGGGGCTCGGTCGTTCTAAATACTGAGGGGCCCTCTGCCGACCATTTTGATTTTCAGCCATCGGAGGGAACCTCCTCACTGTTTTTGGCGGACAGTGTGATAGCCGGTTTGATTTCGAATTATCAAAAACTGGAGAGCATATTGGGCCAGTTATACCTTACCCGCCGGGCCGAGTTTTATCTGTTTTCCCTGTCCCTGTTTTTTGTAATCCTTGCCGCCGGATTTTTCATGCGGCTTTCGCGCTGGGCGTTATTCAACGCCTTCTTTTACCTGTTTGCCGTTATGCTGATCTTTCTGTTCAATAATTTCATTATGTATACCGTGATCCCCGAATTGAAAAAGATTATTGGGCAGAGTATTATTCTTTCTATAATCCCTAGTATTGTATTGTTGATTTTGGGAGTGACGTTCTTTCTGCTGGACTTTTTACTCCTGCCGCAACCCGGTTACGGGAGGAAGAGGTTCAGTGTATAGAATAAATTCAACATCGCCGTTTCCCGTACTTATCGGTGTCTACCTCCTGTGTTTTGTCTTTATTTTTATCTGGTTGTTTTTTTCCATAGACAGAAACATGGTTTTAGAATCTTCCTTCTGGAATTATATCTGGGCGGATGCGTTCCGCCAGTTTATGATCTATTTTGTGTCGATTCATTGTTCCGGCATACTTATCTCGTTTTCCTTATTTGCCGGAAGAGCCATGAGTTTCCAGCGCAAAGCCTTGTTGAAATTTATGTCCACGCTTATTTTCACCCTGATTATCATTACCGGGTTGTATATTTTTACGTATGAAACCGTCTACCCATTGGTTACCGGATACGTCAGGGAGCTGCGTGCCTTAAGCACTATGTCAACAGAGCTGTATAAGGGGGCGGGCCAAAAGGAGGCCGCCGGTGATCATCATTCGGCCTTAATCTACATTGATTTGTCCCTGGCCATTGATGAGAACAATCCGGAAAAAATAAGCCGTAAACTTGAGATTATGAAGAGTCTTTCCGCGGCGGAATTAAAGACCTATGAGCAGCAACATACCGGTGGTGAGCAAAGCGCCTTGTATGAGGGGGAGGATGTGCAGAAACTCCTGAAACACGCGGAGGACGCCCTGGAAGACAAGGATTACGCCAATGCCTATACCTACGCCGAGTCTGTTTTGGCACTGGACAGCAGAAACAACCGCGCCATGTGGATTTCCAATATCGCCTGGGAGGAGATCTCTGAAAAAAAACTCAACCCGGATATCGAAAAAACCCGTTATTTAATCAGTGAAAAACGTAGGGGGTTTACGGCGTTATTAAAACATGATTACGTAGACGCCTATTATATTTTTAAAGATCTGGAAAAGCAGTATCCGTATGACTCTTACATAAAATATTACCTGGGAGAGATTACCGAAGAGTTGCCGTCCGTTTCTTTTTTCAGTGATGAGGCTGAGTTGGTGTTGTCGCTGCCCATTCCGGGAATCCAATACCTGGTATTTTTCAATAAAAAAGATGAGAGTTCGCGTGAGCTTATCTCTATTGATAAAGTGGTCCATGTCGCGGACGGTATGTTCTTTAAAAATGTAGAGGTACTTGGGTTTTTAAAGCAGGGCAGTATTCTCTATCACTATGTGGTGCCGTACGGAAAACTCATCGGGGGTTATATCAATATCAACTGTATCGGACGGGACAAACGGTCGCAGGGCCATACGCCGGACTATCTCAGCGGTGTTCCGCCGGTAGATAAGACAAAAGGAATAAAATTACATGTAAATCCACTGGATTTCTCATATTATAAATTGACCCCGAATGACCTGCGGGAAATGAGTATCTGGCAGCTTGTAAAAACCATGGGTATTACCAAGAACTTCGCGAATAACGACAAGGTTCTGTTTCTGGAAATCGTCTACAAATTGTCCATCCCCTTTTTACTGCTTGTGCTTTCTTTGATATGTGCACGGATTGCCGTCCGCCAGGGTATGAATTATGTTTCCTCACCGCCCCGGTCCCTCTACCTTTTTCTTCCCGTCATTCCCTTTATTGTGCTGTTCGCCACAGACTTGGTGGTGTACCTGTATAAAATAATTACCGGTTTTGTTTATTTTTCTTTCGGGGGAATCCTGACTGTCGTACTGCTTTTAACGACGCACCTGCTGCTTATTGCACTGCTTTTCTATGCCATAGGCAGACGTTTGGACAAGATGCGCAAAGCTTAGCCTTTAATGGTTTTTATTCTGGCTCCCAGCAGTTTCAACCGTTCGGAGAGTTTTTCATATCCTCTTTCAATCTGATACACATTGTGGATGGTACTTTTCCCCTCGGCACAGAGAGCGGCGATTACCATGGCCATTCCGGCCCTTACATCCGGGGAAACGAGCTCTGACCCCGAAAGCCTGGTGGGCCCGCATACTACGGCCCGGTGTGGATCGCAAAGGATAATCTGCGCACCCATGCCGATAAGCTTGTCCACAAAAAACATGCGTGATTCGAACATCTTTTCATGGATGAGGATAGTGCCCCTTACCTGGGTGGCAACAACGACGGCGATGCTTATCAGATCCGGGGGGAATCCCGGCCAGGGGGCGTCATCAATTTTCGGGATCATCCCTCCCATATCCAGACTCACCTTGAGCTCCTGTCCCGCCGGAATACGGATGCTTCCGCCTTCGGTTTCCCAGAAAATACCCAGTTTGGCAAAGGCGATTTTCGTCATACGCAGGTTTTCGGGAAACGCGTCCTGAATTTCAATCTCGCTGCGGGTTACCGCGGCCAGGCCGATAAAGGAACCGACCTCCATATAATCCGTACTGATTTTAAACTCCGTGCCGTAGAGCTTTTTTACTCCCTGGATACGAAGGATATTGGAGCCGATACCGCTGATCTTGGCACCCATGCCGTTGAGCATGTTGCAGAGGTCCTGAACGTGCGGTTCCGAAGCCGCGTTCCTGATAACGGTGTCCCCCTCTGCCAGCACCGCGGCCATGATGGTATTCTCGGTGGCGGTCACAGAGGCCTCGTCAAGGAAAATATCCCGGCCCACAAGCTTGTTGGCCTGCAGGATAAAGAATCCGTCGATGTTTACCTGGGCACCCAGTTCTTTCAAGGCCAAAAAATGAGAGTCCAGACGGCGTCGCCCGATGATATCCCCTCCGGGAGGAGGAAGAATGACCTTGCCTTTGCGCGCCAGCATCGGGCCGGCAAACAGGATGGATGCACGGATTTTTTTGGCTTCTTCGGCGGGAATTTCATCACTCTTGATATCGCTGACTTTGATTTTATATTCGTTTTTCCCTGTTTTGTGTACGGCGGCTCCCATCTGCTTTAAAATGTCCAGAACCACAAACACGTCCTCGATTTCCGGCAGATTCTTCAACACAACCGGCTCGGACGTCAGCAGGGTCGCGGCCAGACAGGGCAGAGCGGCATTCTTATTCCCGCTGGCCTTTATTTTTCCTTTTAGGGGGTAGTTCCCCTCTATTATATACTTCTGCATAACCAAGGCAACATTAATAGCTATAGGATAATTTGTCAATCCATTTCAGAGGATCCAAAGAAGCTTGACAGGTAAAGACGAAAGGATCTATTAATGAATTGGTATACAAAGCATAAGGAGTGAAAACATAAAAAACGTATACGCCGTAATTGTATTGTTGGGAAGCATCCTTTGCCTTATTCTTGTTTTATTGTTTGCGTATACATTCTATACAATCGGGTATAATACCTGTGCCAAGGATTATGCCGAGGGCAAACGGATTATTAAGCTATCCGGAAGAAAGGGTGGCCGGGGAAAAGCTTCCCATACCTACTACTTTCCCGTGCAGCCGCCGGAATACTGCAATTATACGGCTCACGGGCCGGGAGACCACAATGGCTATCCTGCGGCCGATATTTTTGCTCCTTTCGGTATCCCCGTTATTGCCGTCACAGACGGCACCATCGAATGGATATCCACCGAGGACAGGTGGAACCCCCGGCAGGATGATCCCGCCACGCGCGGAGGGCTGGCTTTTGCCCTGCGTGGGGATGACGGTGTCCGTTACTATATGGCGCATCTCTCCCGTTTTGTCCCGGGTATAAGACGCGGAACCAGGCTGAAAGGCGGGCAGCTGATAGGGTATGTGGGGAAGTCGGGTGACGCACGTTTTACCCCTCCCCATGTTCTCCTGGGTATATCGGCATTGACGACTCCGGATGACTGGAAGACCATGCGCGGCCAGGTGTGGCCCGGGCCCTATCTTGATGCCTGGAAAAACGGAGAGATGCTCACACCGGAACTGCCGCCGTAAAGAGGTCCGCAAAAGACCGCGGGAGCCGATATGGGCGGGCAAGAGCCGGGACCGGTTGCTTCAGCCGTTTGCCTGTTTTCCCCCAGGCAGGAAAAAGGATATATTATATATACGGAAAGATTATATATGGCCGACAAAGCATATATTACAAATAAAATCAGTCACCTGCCCAATAAACCGGGCGTATATCTCATGAAAGACGACGGCGGCACCATCATCTATGTGGGCAAAGCCAAAGAGCTTCGAAAACGGGTACAGTCCTATTTTTCCAAAGACAAAGATGTAAAAACCGGTGTTTTGGTATCAAAAATAAATGATATTGAGGTAATTATCACCCGTAATGAGATGGAAGCCCTGATAACCGAGAACAACCTTATAAAGAAACACCAGCCGAAATACAATATCAATCTGAAGGACGGGAAGACCTACCCGGTAATCAGGATCACCGCTGAAAAATACCCGCGCATCTTCCGCACGCGGCGCCTGGTGTTCGACGGTTCGAATTATTTCGGGCCTTTTCCCAATGTCGAGGAGATCGATACCTACCTGGCCCTGATAGAAAGGCTGTTTCCGTTAAGAAAATGCAGGGGGCCGCTGAAAAAAAGAACCCATCCCTGTATTTATTATCACATCGGCAGATGCAGCGCTCCCTGCGCGGGCAGGATCAGCATGGAAGATTACGGCCGTATTGTGGAAAAAATAAAAAAACTACTGCGCGGAGACTCGGTTCGGCTGCAGAAAGAACTTTCCGCTGCCATGAAACAGGCCGCGCAGGAGTTGAAATTCGAAAAAGCGGCCCATTATCGCGACCAGCTCCAGGCCGTGCTGCATATTTCGGAGCTGCAAAAGCATTCGTTAAGCAGGGCGGCGGGCAGCGACTACCTGGGGATGGCGGTGCGCGACCGGTTTGCCAGTTTTGTTGTTCTGAAGGTGCGGGGCGGAAGGGTGATGGGCAAGGAGGTGTTTAAGACCAGGGTGTTCACCTCTCCGGAAGAGGCCTTTTCGCAGTTTGCCCTGCAGTACTACGCGCAGGGTACCGCTGCCCCGGCAGCGGTGTATCTGCCTGATTTGGCGGAAGCGGGGTTGGTCCTGGCCCTGGCCGGGCGCCTGGGGAATAAGACCGGAGTGTCTGTTCCCAAACGCGGCCGGCACAGCCGGATGGTGAAACTGGCGATTGAGAACGCCGAGCAGGATTTGCGCATTTCCTCCGTGGATTCCCTGATGGAACTCAAGCTTGCGTTAAAACTTACTGAAATACCCGTACGAATAGAAGGTTTTGATATCGCGCATATGGATGGGACCGATACCACGGCCGCGATGGTATGTTTTGTAAACGGGAGACCGGAGAAGTCCTCTTACCGGAAGTTTAAAATCAAATCGCTGCAGGGTAAAGCGGATGATTATGAGTCAATGCGTGAGGTGGTGGCCAGGAGGTATACAC
>Ga0315536_1001351_pt1 | contig 12350 bp, 12 predicted proteins | sample SalMarSW160230MG_FD_203093 | JGI IMG/M metagenome (GOLD analysis project Ga0315536, IMG submission 203093) | Salt marsh sediment microbial communities from the Plum Island Ecosystem LTER, Massachusetts, United States - Salt Marsh Sediment SW1602-30 ... | reverse complement strand
GGGGAGTGACCGCAGCAGCGGGTTCCTCCGGTACCGCTACCATCCCGGCGTCCACACCCGGCAGCGGAGGATCTATGGCAACCGAGCACACGTTCGTGATGGTCAAGCCCGACGGCGTGGCCCGGAAACTCGTTGGCGAGGTCATCTCCCGATTCGAAGCCAAAGGCCTGACCCTGGAGAAGATGCGGCTGCTGTCGATCGATGAGGATCTGGCGAAGCGTCACTACGCCGAACACGAGGGGAAAGGGTTCTTCGGTGAGCTGGTGGCCTTCATCACCAGCGGGCCGGTGGTGGCGATGGAATGGTCGGGAGAGTCGGCGATCACGGTGGCGCGGACCCTGATGGGCCCCACCAACCCGGTGGAGGCGCCCCCGGGGACGATCCGGGGCGACTTCGGCCTCGTCATCACCAACAACATCGTGCACGGCTCCGACTCGGCGGCGAGCGCCGAGCGCGAGCTCGGGCTCTTCTTCCCCTGAGGCCGGGCGCTGGCCGAGAATCGGTCCCCGCGGCGCCCGATGGCGCATTGAAGGGCGTTGTCCGGTACCCTCCTAGACTGCAATGACTCCTACGAGCGTAGGTCACGCATGTTGAACAATCTCTTCTCGCTCGCCGGGCGGGACATGGCGATCGACCTCGGGACTTCGAACTTCCTCGTGTTCGTGCGCGGAATGGGGATCGTGCTCAACGAGCCCTCGGTGGTGGCGGTCAACACCAGGGACAACCGGCCCCTCGAAGTCGGTATGGAAGCGAAGCGGATGATCGGCCGGACGCCGTCGTACATCCAGGCGATTCGCCCCCTCCGCAGCGGCGTCATCGCCGACTTCGAGATCACCGAGAAGATGTTGCGCTACTTCATCAACAAGGTGCACAACCGCCGCTTCGCCGCCCGTCCCCGCATCGTGATCTGTGTCCCCTCGGGCATCACCGCCGTGGAGCGCCGTGCCGTCGAGGAAGCCGCCTACCACGCCGGTGCCCGCCGCGCCTACACCATCGAGGAGCCGATGGCGGCCGCCATCGGGGTCGGGCTCCCGGTACACGAGCCGTCCGGGTCGATGGTCGTCGACATGGGCGGCGGCACCACCGAGGTCGCCGTCATCTCGCTCGGCGGCATCGTCGTCTCCAAGAGCACCCGTATCGGTGGCGACGAGCTGGACGAGGCGATCATCAACTGGGTCAAGAAGGAGTACAACCTCATGCTCGGCGAACGCACCGCCGAGCAGGTGAAGATGGCGATCGGCTCGGCGTGGCCCTACGCCAACGAGCCCGCCGCCGAGGTTCGGGGCCGCGACCTCGTCACCGGGCTTCCCAAGACCGTGGTGTTGTCCAGCGCCGAGGTGCGGGAGGCGATCGAAGAGCCGGTCGCCCAGATCGTCGACGCGGTCAAGTTCACCTTGGACAAGACCCCGCCGGAGCTGGCCGCCGACATCATGGAGCGTGGCATCGTCCTCACCGGGGGCGGCGCCCTGCTGCGAGGATTGGACCTTCGGGTGGCGAACGAGACCGGCATGCCGATCATCACCGCAGAACACCCACTGCAGTCCGTGGTGTTGGGATCGGGGGCGTGTCTCGAGGAGTTCGATGTTCTGCATGTCGTGCTCTCGTCGAGCGGCCGGCATTGATCGGGTGACGAGCAGCCGGGAAGGCTGATGTATTCGTTCCGGAGATTCGACCGATCCACCTTCCTCCTCATTGTCTTGCTCGTCGTCTCGTTCCTCCTCGCCACCTTCGATGTCCGAGCCGAGGGCTCCGGGATCGGCACCACGATGCGGGAGGGGGCGCAAACGCTCTTCTCCCCGTTGCAGCGTGCCATGTCGGCGGCGACCCGGCCGGTGGTGGGTTTCATCGACGGGATCTCCAACATCGCCGGATTGCGGGACGAGAACGAGCGCCTCCGCGATCAGGTCGCCGAGCTCAACGCCAAGATCCGGGACCAGGCGCTGCTCGAGACGAGGGTGGCGGAGCTGGAGACGCTGAACGGGCTGGAGACGCCCGGCGCGCTCGCCGCGGTGTCGGCCCGGATCGCCTCTCCCGGGTCGAGCGACTTCGACCAGATCCGCTGGATCGAGAAGGGGACCGGCGCCGGGATCTCGGTCGGGGACGCCGTGTTCGACGACCGGGGCCTCGTGGGTCGTATCGATGTCGCCTTCGAGGATTCGGCGCGGGTGCGTCTCCTCACCGACCCCAACTTCGGGGTCGGGGTGCGGGACACCACGACCAACGAGACCGGCATCGTGGAGGGCAAGATCACCGAGCTGAGCCTGAAGATGTTCCAGGCGCAGGAACCGGTCGCACAGGGCGACCTCGTCGTCACCTCGGGGAGTCGTTTCCCTCCCGGGATCCCGGTCGGCATCGTCAGCGAGACCGCCACCAACGAGGCCGGGTTCGCCCTCATCACGACGGTCGATCCCCTCGTCGAGATGTCGAAGCTCGACTACGTCAAGGTGATCGTGGGGTGGTCGCCGCTCGACGCCGGGACCGGCGGTGAGGTGCCCCTCGACACCGATCCGAATGCCCCGGGCTTCAATCCGTGAGCCGGCGCGCGATCGGACTTGCGATTGCCCTGGTGGTGACCTCGGTGGTGATCCAGACGTCCGCGTTCGGGGCGGGACGCATCCAGCCCTTCGGTGCCTCGCCGGCCCTGGTGCTGCTCGTCGTCATCGGCTGTGCCCGCTACCTGTCGGCCGAGCCGGCGCTCCTCATCGGGTTCACCGCAGGGTTGTTGCTCGACCTGCTCGGCGGCTCCGCCCTCGGTTTGTGGGCGATGAGCTACACCGTGGTGGCGTACGCGGCATGGAGAGTGCGGGAGCGGGCCGACGACGGTCCGTTCGTGATCGGGTTCGGGGTGCTCCTGCTGACGGTGCTGGGCCAATCGTTGTTCGCGGTTGCAGGTACCCTGTTTGGTCAGCGCATCCTCAGCAACCCCGTGGTGGTCAAGCACATGTTGCTCCCGGCGGCCTACAACGTGGCCTTGGCGGTCCTGGTGCTCCCCCTCATCACCCGGCTCCTCCGTGATCGGCGTCGGGGGTGGGCACTGTGAGCACGAGCTGGAGGCTCAGCGTGCTCGGTCTGGTGTTCCTCGCCATGTTCGCCGCCCTCACGTTGCGCCTGTGGCAGATCCAGGTGGCGTCCGCCACCGACTACGAGGCCCGGGCGGACAACAACCAGGTGAAGCTCGTGAGCACCCCGGCGCCGCGAGGCGAGATCCGTGACCGCAACGGCGAGCTGCTGGCGGGGACCCGCTCCGCACTGGCGGCCGTGGTGGACGGCGCCCTCGTCACCGATGACACCGAGGAAGAGCTGATCCAGCAGCTGGCGGCGTTCAGTCCGCTCACCACCGCCGAGGTCCGCGCCATCGTGAAAGACGCCAGGGATCGGGGTGATCGCCGCACCGTCGTCAGCGACATCTCCGAGGAGGCGATGCAGTTCATCGCCGAACGCAAGGAGCTGTTCCCCGGCGTGTCGGTGGTACCCCAGCCGATCCGCATCTACCCGGAGGGGGAGCTGGCGTCCGACATCCTCGGCTACATCGGCCTTCCCGACCAGGGTGACATCGACGCCGGCAAGTCGCCCACCGAGCTGCTCGGCAAGGCCGGCATCGAGAAGTCCTACGACGATCTGCTGCGCGGGGTGCAGGGCACGATCAAGTACCAGGTCAACGCACGCCAGACGGTGCTGCGGGTCCTCAACGAGGACTTCCCCAAGGCGGGTGCCTCGCTCACCTTGAACATCGACCTCGATCTGCAGCGGGTGGTGGAGCAGGCACTGGCGGACGGGCTCGATCTGGCACGCAGCGAGTACGACCCGGATTGTGTCCCCTCCGACGAGGACACGGGCTGCCCGGTCCGCGCCGTCGGGGTGGTGCTCAACGCCACCAACGGGGCGGTCGAGGCGATGGCGTCGGTCCCCACCTACGACCCCAACATCTTCGTGGACGGGATCACCACCGACGAGCTGGAGCGCCTCAACTCGCTCGCCCTCTTCAACAACTTCGCCATCCAGGGTGAGTACGCCCCGGCATCCACCTTCAAGGTCGTCACCTACGTCACCGCGATGGAGGAGAACATCCCGCCGGAGGAAGCGAACTCGGTGGAGGACCCCATCCTGTGCTCGGGTCAGCTCCGCAAGCCGTTCACCGATCCCAGCCAGCGGGTGTGGAACAACTGGACCCGGGTCGACGACGGCATGCAGTCGATCCACGAGGCGCTGATGCGCTCCTGCAACGTCTACTTCTGGGACGTCGCCTACAACCTGTGGCAGCAGTACAAGAACACCGCCAACGAGTCGTTGTTGCAGGACTGGGCGCGCCGGTTCGGATTCGACGCCAAGACCGGCATCGACCTCCCGTTCGAGAAGAGCGGCATCATCCCGGATCGGGAACTGTTCGAGCGGTGGAAGGTCGAGGAGCCGAACCGCCTCGCCCAGTTCCGTCTCGATCTCGCCAGCCCGTGGCTGGGCGGCGACCTGCTCCAGGCCGCGGTGGGGCAAGGGTCGGTGGTGGTCACCCCGATCCAGCTGGCGACCGCCTATGCCGCCATGGTCAACGGAGGCACCGTCTGGCAGCCGCGGGTGCTCGACGAGGCGGTCAACCAGGACGGTGAGGTGGTGTTCAAGAACGAGCCGACCGTGCTGCGCCAGGTCGACGAGCTGTCGGCGTCGACGGTGAAGTCGCTGCGCCGCGACCTCCAGGCGGTGGTCAACAACCCGCGGGGTACGGCCCATTCCGCCTTCGTCGATTTCGGCCCCGGGGTCGAGCAGGTCGGCGGCAAGACCGGGACGGCGGAGGTGATCAAGCGGCAGACCGACGACGACGGGAACGTGATCCAGGACACGGTGACGACGGCGCTGTTCGCCGGCGTGACGCCGATCAACGATCCTGAGCACGTCGTCGTCGTCATCATCGAGCGCGGCGGCAGCGGTGGCGGCATCGCCGCCCCGACCGCCAAGCCGATCCTGCAGCATCTGATGGGGGTGCCGGTCACCGACATCAACCCCGGGGTGGAGGCGGACTGATGGCGCTGGCTGCCTCCAGCGGCGAGCCGGTCCTGCTGCTGCAGAGGGAACGGGCCCTCCGCCCCGATCTCCTCCTCATCCTTCCCTACCTGGCCCTCTCCGGCCTCGGCATCGTCATGATCTACAGCGCGTCGGCGCCCCGCCTCGAGGCGTTGGGGCAGGACCCTGCCTCGGTGATGCGGGACCAGGCGATCTTCGTTGCGATCGGCATCGTCGTCTTCATCGCCGCCTCGCTCCTCGATCATCGCACCCTGCGCCTGCTGGCACCGGCGGCGTACCTCATCAGTCTCCTCAGCCTCGTCGTGGTGCTCTTCGCTCCGGAGCGGGCCGGCACCCACCGTTGGATCCAGATCGGCCCGCTCACGATCCAGCCTTCCGAGTTCGCCAAGGTGGCGGTGATCCTGGCGCTGGCGGCGCTGCTGGCATCGGCCATCGACCGGACGCTGCGCTGGGATCACATCGCCCGCGCCGTTGCCATCGTCGGTGTTCCGGCGGCCCTCATCTTCAAGCAACCCGATCTCGGCACCATGCTCGTGTTTGGTTTCATCGCGGTCGTGATGCTGTTCGTGGGCGGGACGACATGGCGCCAGCTCACCGCCCTGGTGCTGGCCGCCACCGTCGGCGCCGTCGGCCTGTTCCAGGTCGGGTGGATCGAGCAATTCCAGCTGACGCGCCTCACCGCCTTCCTCGACCCCGCCGCCCATTCCGCCCAGACGGCCCTCTACAACCAGCTGCAGAGTGAGATCGCCATCGGTTCCGGTGGATTCCTCGGCAAGGGCCTGTTCGGGGGGACCCAGACCAACCTGTCGTTCGTGCCCCAGCAGGCGACCGACTTCATCTTCACCGCGGTCGGGGAACAGCTCGGTTTCGTCGGCGCCACCATCGTGCTCGGCCTGTTCGCGGTGATCGTGTGGCGGCTGCTCGTGGCCGCCGCCAACGGCCGCGACCGCTTCTCCCAACTGGTGGCGGTCGGCGTCGCCGCCATGATGGTGTTCCACATCTTCATCAACGTGGCGATGACGATGCGGTGGATGCCGGTGACGGGGCTGCCGCTCCCGTTCCTCAGCGCGGGGGGTACCGTCTACATAGCGATGAGCCTCGCCTTGGGGCTGGCTCATTCGGTCTGGATGCGGCGATCGCCGGTACCGAGCGAGCATCAGCTCGGGCGGTGAGAGCGCGGCCGGGCGCAGAGACCTGCGGTCAGCCCTGGGCGATGTCGAGCGACGGCTGGACCACTTCGTGGGGGTTGTAGCAGCGCCGGCAGCGGGCCTCGTACGAGTCGTTGGCGCCGAGTACCACGAGCTCGTCGGAGTCGACGACCCGTTGGGTGAACAGCCCCGGCCCGCCGCAGCGGTGGCACACCGCCAGGCTCTTGGTGACATACTCGGCGCGGAGCATCAGGGACGGGATCGGCTCGAAGGGGCGTCCCAGGTAGTCCAGATCGAGCCCGGCGACGATGACCTGCTTGCCGGCCCCCGCCAGCAGAGCGGCGACGTCGACCAGTCCCATGTCGAAGAACTGGCCCTCGTCGATGCCGACGACGACGGTGCGGTCGGCGACCGCGGCGAGGAGCTGGGCGGAGTCCTGCACCGGTTCGGCGGCGGTGGACAGGCGGCTGTGGGAGACGAGCTCACCGACCGAGTAGCGGGTGTCGAGCGCCGGTTTGAAGGTCTGGGTCGGGATCCGGGCCAGGTGGTAGCGGGTGACCCGGCGGATCAGTTCTTCGCTCTTGCCGGAGAACATCGGGCCGCTGATGACCTCGATCCAGCCTTGATCGGCGCGGCGCTGCATGGTCGGTGAGCGTAGCAGCGGGGTGGCGGCTCTCGACCCGTGGGTCGTGCGTCGCCCCGGGTCGCTGCGGAGCGTGGTCTGACGTCGCGAAACCGCGTGCTACGCTGCACCCGGCCGCATCGCGCCGGCCGCATGTCTTCGACCAAGGACTCGGATGTTGGGCCTGATCCCGCTTGCTGCCCCATCGGTGCTTCCGCGGTCACCACGGCGCACTGCTTTCACGATCGATTCGATCACGGCGGTGAGACCACACGTCGGTAGTACGCCGTGCCCACCCCGCGGCCTGGCCGCACCATCGATTGGCCCGGTAGGGCATTCCAAGGAGTTCTTCAATGGCTTTGTTTCGCAAGAAGACCGCCCGCGTCGTCAAACGCGGCGCCGTGGTCCAAGACCAGGAGCCGGATCGCACGGCTCGCCGTGGCAGGGGGGACCAACGCTCCGGCGGGGGCTCGTCCCGCAGCGCTGAGACCGCTTCCACCACCCGGACCCGCACCGATCACTCCCAGTCGAGGCGCCGCGGCGGCGGCAACGGCCAGCGTGGTGCGGCTCCCCGCGACCGCCGCTCGTCCCGACCCCGCATCGAGGTGGCGCCGCCACCCGACACTGCCCGCAAGCAGATGCTGGTGCGGTCCAGCCCCCACCAGACCCAGATCGTGGTGCTGGAGGGCCCGGTTCTCGTGGAGCACTACGTGGCCCGCTCCGACAAGCGGTCCATGGTGGGGAACGTCTATCTCGGGAAGGTGCGCAACGTGCTCCCCGGCATGGAAGCCGCCTTCGTCGACTTCGGCGAGGGGAAGAACGGCGTGCTGTACGCCGGTGACGTCAACTACGACGACTTCGAGGTGGAAGGCAAACCGCGCCGGATCGAGATGGTGCTGAAGCCGGGGGACACCGTGCTCGTCCAGGTGGTGAAGGACCCCATGGGCCACAAAGGCGCCCGTCTCACCAACCAGATCAGCCTCGCCGGCCGGTACCTGGTGCTCGCACCCGATGCCGAGGTCAGGGGCATCTCCCGCCGCCTCTCCGACGAGGAGCGACGCCGGTTGCGGGCGATCGTCGCCGAGGTGCGGCCCAAGGGCATGGGGGTGATCGTCCGTACCGCGGCAGAGGGCGCCTCCCGCGAGGACATCCAGATCGACATCGAGCGCCTGGTCGGGATCTGGGAGGAGATCCAGGCCAAGCGTGACGGCTCGGCGCCGCGCCTCCTCTACGAGGAGCCCCCTCTGGTGCTGCGAGTGATCCGCGAGCATTTCACGCGTGAGTTCCGTCGTCTCCTCATCGACGACGTGGCCACCTACGACCGGGTGCTCGCCTACCTGGAAGGCACCGAGGCGGACCTCCTCGAGAAGGTGAAGCTCTACGAGGACGAGATGACGATCTTCGAGCGGTTCCACGTCGAGGATCAGCTCCGCAAGGCGCTCGACCGCAAGGTGTGGCTCCCGTCGGGGGGGCACATCGTGATCGACCGCACCGAGGCGCTCACGGTCATCGACGTCAACACCGGCCGTTTCGTCGGCCGTTCCAACCTCGAGGAGACGGTCCTGCAGAACAACCTCGAGGCGGCCGAGGAGATCGCCCGCCAGCTGCGGCTGCGCGACATCGGCGGCATCATCGTGATCGACTTCATCGACATGGAGATCGCCCGCAACCAGGAGGCCGTTCTGCAGCGGCTCCGGGAACACCTCGCCAAGGACAAGATGCGCACCCAGGTGTTCGACGTCTCCAACCTGGGGCTGGTCGAGATGACCCGTAAGAACGTCTCCGCCGGGTTGCTCGAGTCGTTTTCGGAAGTCTGCCCGCAGTGTGGAGGTCGTGGCGTCCTCCTCTTCGAAGACGCCGCCACCTCGGGTGCGCCGCTTCCGAGCAGATCCGATTCGTGACCATCCGGAACGCCACCGGCTGGCGCCGGGGCGCCGGACGGCTATCATGCGTCGGCCCGCCGGCGATCGGCACTGTCCGACCGCGCCGCGGGCACCACGAACATTCCCGGTGATCCCGGAGGACAGATGTACGCCATCATCCGCGCCGGCGGAAAGCAGACCAAGGTCGAGGAGGGCGACGTATTCGACGTCGAGCGCCTCAAGACGTCCGGCGCCGTCACCTTCACGCCGTTGTTGCTCGTCGGCGACGACGGCACCGTGATCTCCGACCGGTCCACCCTCGCCAAGGCGGTGGTGACCGCCGAAGTCCTGGGAGAGCACCGGGGCGACAAGGTCGAGGTCTTCAAGTACAAGTCGAAGTCCGGCTACCGGCGTCGCCAGGGCCACCGCCAGACCTACACGACGCTGCAGGTGACGAAGATCGCCGTCCAGGGCGGCGCCTCCAAGACATCGGCGGCGAAGAAGCCGGCGGCGCAGGAATCCACGGCGGTGGAGGAGTCCACGGCCGCAGAGAAACCGGCGGCGAAGAAGCCCGCCGCCAAGAAGACCACCGCTGCCGAGAAGACCGCTGCCGCCAAGAAGCCGGCGGCGAAGAAGACCACGACTGCGAAGAAGCCGGCAGCGAGGAAGCCGGCGGCGAAGAAGCCGGCAGCCAAGAAGACCACCGCGGCGAAGAAGCCGGCGGCGAAGAAGAAGGCCGCCGAGCCCACGCCCGACGACCAGGAGGCGTAGCCATGTCCAAGACCAAGTCCGGAGGCTCGACCAAGAACGGTCGTGATTCGGCCGCGCAGCGGCTCGGCCCCAAGGTCTTCGACGGTCAGACGGTCACACCCGGGGCGATCCTGGTGCGCCAGCGCGGCACCCGCATCCATCCCGGCACCAACGTGGGCCGGGGCGGGGACGACACCCTCTTCGCCAAGGCGGCCGGCAAGGTGCGCTACGGCACCCGCAAGGGCCGCCGCCTCGTCAGCGTCGACACCGACGACTGACCCGCAACCCGGGCAGCGGGCCCGGGTCGACCGCGATCCAGGTCTCCATCCGAGCAGGGGAACCATGTTCGTCGACCGCGTTCGCATCCATGCCAAGGCCGGGGCCGGCGGCGCCGGCGTCGCCGGCTTCCGGCGGCAACGAGGGCGACCCCGCGGCAAGCCCACCGGGGGCAACGGCGGGGCCGGAGGGGCGGTGATCGTCGCCGCCACCCCTGACGTCCCCACCCTGCTGCGCTACGCCAACCATCCCCACTGGTCCGCCGGGGACGGCACCCACGGGGAGGGCGACCTCCGTCACGGCCGGGCCGGCGACGACCTCGTGCTCCCCGTCCCCCTCGGCACCCTGGTGCGCGCCGAGGACGGGACCGTCCTCGCCGACCTCGTCGAACCGGACCAGCAACTCGTGATCGCCCGCGGTGGGCGCGGGGGTCGAGGCAACGCCGCCCTCGTCTCGCGCCGGCGGCGGGTCCCGAGCTTCGCCGAGCAGGGGGAGTTCGGGGAGGACACGTGGATCACGCTCGAGCTGAAGCTCATGGCCGACGCGGCCCTCGTCGGCTACCCCAACGCCGGCAAGAGCACCCTCGTCTCCCGCGTCTCGTCCGCCAAGCCCAAGATCGCCGACTACCCGTTCACCACCCTCGTTCCCACCCTCGGCGTCGTCGGCGTCGGCGACCGGGAACTGGTGCTCGCCGACGTCCCGGGACTGATCGAAGGGGCGGCGGACGGCAAGGGCCTCGGCCACGAGTTCCTCCGGCACGTGGAGCGGGCCCGAGCCCTGGTGCTGATGCTCGATCCGACCTCCCTGCAGGAGGACCCACCGGACCGCCAGCTCGACGTGTTGCTCGGCGAACTGCACCGGCATCTCGCCGAGCTCTCCACGCGTCCCCATCTCGTGGTCCTCAACAAGGTGGATGCCATCGAGGACCGGGCCCGGCACCTATCGTGGGCCGCCGCACGCGGCATCGAGTTGCATCTGGTGTCCGCCGTCACGGGAGAGGGAGTCGAGCCGCTCATGCACGCCATCGCCAACCTGGTGGACATGGCCGAGGCCGCCGCCCCCGAACGGGAAGGGTTCGTGCTCCACCGACCCCTTCCTGGCGGTTTCTCCGTGACCCGGGAAGGCGACGGCTGGGCGGTGACGGGCCTCGCGGCGGAGCGGGCGGTCAACCTCGACGACCTCACCGTGCCCGAGGCGGCCGACTTCGTGGCGACCCGGCTCGCCCGGCTCGGGGTCGACGAGGCCCTGCGGGCCGCCGGGGCCGAGCCGGGGGACGACGTGCGGATCGGGGACCTCGTGTTCACGTTCGATCCGGAGGAGCCGGCATGAGGCACGCGGTGTCCGCCGGCAGCCCGGTGGTGGTGAAGGTCGGCTCGTCGTCCCTGGCGCGACCCGAAGGCGGCATCGACCCCGAGTCGCTCGCCCGGGTGGTCGATCAGGTGGAAGCACTATGGACCCGTGGCCATCCCACCGTGCTGGTCAGCTCCGGCGCGGTGGCGGCCGGGATCCCGGCCCTCGGCATCGAGGAGCGGCCCCGCGACCTCCCCGGGCTCCAGGTGGCGGCCGCAGTCGGTCAGGGGCGGCTCATGGAGCGCTACGCCAACGAGTTCGGAGGGCGGGGGCGGATCGTCGGGCAGGTCCTGCTCACCCGTGACGTGCTGGCGCACCGCAGCCAGTACCTCCACGCCCGGGTCGCTCTGGAACGCATGCTGGACATCGGGGTGGTGCCGATCGTCAACGAGAACGACACGGTTGTGGTCGATGAGCTGAAGCTCGGGGACAACGACCGGCTGGCGGCCATCGTCTCTCACCTGGTGGACGCGGGGATGCTGATCATCCTCACCGACACCGGGGGCCTCTACTCGGACGACCCCCGTCTCTCCAACGACGCCGAGTTGCTTCCGGCGGTGCGTCACACCGACGAGATCCTCGACGAGCTGTGGCAACGCTCGGGATCGGGTTCCCTCGGCTCCGGCGGGGTCGCCACCAAGGTGGCGGCAGCCCGCATGGCGGCATGGTCGGGGATCCCCACCGTGATCGCCGATGCGGCCGATCCGGAGACCACGGTCCGCGCCGTGGCCGGCGACGAGGTCGGAACCTGGGTTGCGCCGCGCAAGGTCCGTCTCACCGCCCGCAAGTTGTGGATCGCCTTTGGGCTCCCCGCCGAGGGGAGGCTCACCGTCGACGCCGGCGCCGCCACCGCGCTGCGCGAACGGGGCGGCTCACTGCTCGCCGTCGGCATCCTCGACGTCGCAGGTGAGTTCGCCTCCTCCGCCGCGGTGGAAGTAGTCGGGGAGGACGGGGGGTTGCTCGGCAAGGGGCTGACGGGGATGGGCGCCGACGACATCCGCGCCTCGGCCGGACAGCACACCTCGGTGGCGGGCGGAGAGGTCATCCACCGCGACGACCTGGTGCTGCTGGCGTGAGTCGCCGGCGATGACGACGCACCCCAGCCTGAGCGACGGGGTGATCCGGATCCGCCCGCTCCAGATGGACGACCTCGACACCGTCCACGAGGCGATCGTGGAGTCGGTGGCCGAGATCACGACCTGGGAGGACTGGTGCCATCAGGGGTACCGGCGCGCCGACACGGTGTCGTGGCTGCAGCGGCAGATCGAGGCGGAGCGGCGCGGCTCGCGCCGTTTCCTCATCGAGGACGTCGCCGGCGACGCCACGCTC
>Ga0315536_1001350_pt1 | contig 12354 bp, 28 predicted proteins | sample SalMarSW160230MG_FD_203093 | JGI IMG/M metagenome (GOLD analysis project Ga0315536, IMG submission 203093) | Salt marsh sediment microbial communities from the Plum Island Ecosystem LTER, Massachusetts, United States - Salt Marsh Sediment SW1602-30 ... | reverse complement strand
CCCTTGGCGCCAGCACGCAGATGCGGTCGTAGTTGACCACCAGGTCGTCCCACTCCTGGTGGTGCTCCGAGATGAAGAACTTGCCATCGTAGGGTGGGTCAGCCGGTCCGGTCAGGACCTCCTGGGCGAAGAAGGCGCAGGAGGCCCGGATCATCTGCTTGGTCAGGTCCTCCCAGGCCGGGTCCACGGTCGCCCCGCCGCTGTAGCTGGCGTCGGCCGCGTCGTCGATGTCCTCCTCGGTAACCTTGAAGGTCTCGGTGCCCAGGAGCTGACCCAGGTTGGCCTTGGGGGCCGGCAGCTCCCCGGCCGGGATCGGCTGCATATGCTCGGGCAGCGGGACCGGACTGCGGGCTACCTCCCGGCCCCGCATCTTGCCCTGAATCCGGTCGATCAGGGCTCGATCCTCCCGGGCTTCGGCCGCCCGGGCTTCGAGCACCTGATCGGGGTTCAGGATTGGGGTTCTACGGGGTGATTTGGGGGGGCTGGCCATCGCCCCCAACATGCCCCGAATGTCTGGAGTTGTCCAGGGATACGGGGGCTAGTAGGGGTCGTCGTAGCCGTCGGGCACCAGCCGGCCGGTCACCGCCTTGCAGTGGCGGCAGGCCCAGGACATCCAGCTATCCCCGCCCCCGTAGTCCGTGCTGACAGTGACGGGCTCGTCCTGGCCACAGGTACACTCGGCGTCGGTAGCAGCGAAGTCGGCGCCCTTATACGCCCCCCACAGCTCGTCCCAGGCCACGTCGAGGGAATCAACCAGCCGGGTCCATAGCTGGTCCACGGTCCCGTTATACAGAGTGAAGAGCTGGTGACCGTCCGCAAAGGTGACAGTGGCGCTAGCCCTACTCATGGCCTAGTCATCTCTATCCAACCGGATCACCGGGTGGCCCAACATCTCCCCGAGGACCTTGGCCAGGCCGTCCTCCCCCTCGGGGGCCTCCCCACCGAACAGCGCCCGCATCTTGCCCTCGGTCAGCTTGGCATCGATCTCATGAACCGCCCGGGCGGCCAGGCTGATCTCCCGGCCGATGTCCTCCTCCTTGCCACTCCAGGCCATGTTGCACTGGGAACAGTCGTGGCGCTCCTCGGCGGTCTTGAGGATGTCCTCGTGCGGATCCCCGTCCCACCAGACCTTGTAGACCACCGCGTAGTCCTGGGGCGCGATCCGGTCCAGCGCCTGGATCAGGTCGTCCGCCCGGATGGTGCTGATCTTGCACCTCGCGTCCATCTCCAGGTGGATCTTCAGGTCCGCCGTCAGCTTCCCGCCGCTGACCTTGGCCCGGTTGGGATCGTGGACCTCCAGGGTCACCGTCACGTTCTCACGCTTCTCGTCTGCCATGTCTTCGTCCCCTTTCTGGATGGTCTCAGGTCTTGGGCTTCTTCAACTCGGCCAGGTTGTCGAGGTCGTCCTTCCAGTAGCTGTCGGCCAGCCGGTTGAGCAGGGCCCGGAGCCGGCCGATGGTCACCGCATCTACCCGCCGGGACCCTTCGAGGGCGTCCACCTGCTTCTCGGCACCTATGGCCCGCCCGTGGAGCTGCTTGATCGTCTCGCGGCGCTCCTGATTCACCGTCATGGCCTCGGTGGATGCCGTCACCACCTTGGACACCAACTCCGGGAAGGACATATCGGGATCCAGCTTGGAGGTCCACTGCTCCACCATCCCGCCCAGCAGCGCGTACAGATCCGACTTGGCGGCGTTGATCACCCCGGCCAACTCGGCCACGCCCTTATCGGCCTGGCGCAAGCGGCCCTGGGTCGCTTTCCAGGCCTCCTCGGCTGCGGCCAGCTTCTCGCGTTCGTTGCGGCTGCGGGCCCTGATCCGCTCCAGGCTGTCGGCCTGGGCGAGGGCCCGGTTACGGAGCATCCAAGCCACCCGAACCAGCGGGTGCTCCCCGACCGACAAATTGAACCCCAACGCTTTCATCGCATCCACCAGGACCTCCTGGGCATCCTCGATCTCCTGCTGATACTTACTTCGACTCATGGCGCTTCTCCTTTCTCACAGCAAGTCGCTGTAGTAGTCCGACCACTGGCTGTCCATCTGCTCCTTGTACTCCTCGGCGCAGGGCTCGCAAAGCGGGATACATGCGTTGGGGTTCTCCCCGGACCCATCCCACTCGTAGGAAGTCCGGCTGCACCGGTACTTGACCTCCACTTGGTCGGGGGTCCGGTGGCAGCACGCGCACGGCTTGTCCGCTACCTCCCCGATGTAGGGCCCATCGCCCAGATCGATCACGCCCTTGCCCACGAAAGCCGGGGTGAACTTCTCCCGGACCTTCTCCCGCAACCGGGCGATGAACTCGCGCTCTACCAGCTCGTCATCGGCCACCGCAAACACCTCCAGAAAACTCACCAGCCCTTGTCCAGCTCGACCACCTTCAGGGCCAGGGCGATGTCGTGCCTCTTGTAGCTCATGTCCCCGATGTAGAGCACCGCCAGGGTCTCCAGCTCGCTCTTGGTCTGGGCCTCGCTCAAGAGTTTCACCATGCGCTCGAAGCGCTCGGGATCCTGGGCCTGGGCCGCCAGATCCTCCCGGCTCATAGCCACCTTCCTTCCTGATCCTCCAGCATGATCTTCACGGTCGATTTGGGGGTAGTCCAGTAGGTGTTGACCCCTTCTCCCCTCCGGATAGCGCCGCAATTGGGGCACCAGTGAACCCCCGGGGCAATCTTCACCAGCCCTAGGTGACCCTTGCACCACCGGCGCAAATCCGACGCACTGTACGGATCGTAGTTACGGATCATCGCACACCTCCGGCTCAGGCCTAATCCCAATCGCCCGGCGTATCGCTGTCGCCGTGACGTTCCTGGCGAATGGCGTACTTAGCGATGCTGCCTACCGCATCACCAAGAGCAGCGGCCACCACCTTCAATTGCTCAGCAGTCGTCAGCTCATGCTTCTGAGCGATGTCCATGACCGCCTTGCTCAACTCGACCTCGGCCTTCTTCACAATCCAATACCGTGGATGAAGTTTCGGCATCGCACACCCCCGGCTCACAGCCGGACCCCATGTTTACATGGCGTCCGCTCCTCCTTCGGTCGCAGATGATCGCACCATTCCGCCTGGGGCAGGGCCTTGACCTGCGCTAGCTCGGACAGCATGGCCGCGCAACCAGTCGCTGGCTGGCCACCTTCCCACCAGTACCACACGCAGGTCCCCACATCCGGGATGGTCTCGGAATCCCCGCATGCGACGTAGACCTCCCGCATCTCGGTCACGTACTCAACGCAGGTGGAGTAGTAGACCCCGAAGAAGTCCAAGTCCTCCATCCGGGTCTTGGGGCAGTCGCACTTGCACTGGTCGCAGACGGCCTCGGGGTCCACCCTCTCGGTAGTCGTGCAGCCGGCCACCAGGGCCAGGCAGCACAGCAGGCTGGTCAGGTATCGCATCACGTCCTCCTCCCGTGGGTCTGGTCGAGGCCTTCCTCGGCCAGGTCGATGATCGCGTCGGCGGTCGTCTTGTCGAGCACCCGCACCAAGAAGCCGGGGCCGTAACCGAAGACGGCCGCCCCGAACTCACAGCCACGGTCCACCAGCAGGCCCTCGGCCTCCAGGTGGGCTCGGACCTCCTCCAGGGTGGCCTCGGTATTGGGATCCGGCTCGAACCGCCCCACGGCCTCCATCTGGGCCTCTGTGCCGGGCTTCAGGTCGTTGAGGTGCCAGCGCTCCCAGAACTGGAGCATGGCGTCCCGCCACTCCCGGCTGACCAGGAGATTGGGCCAGGTGTCCACCGTCTCACGGATCCAGGCCACCCAGGCCGCCGCGTCCTGGTTCGTGGGCTTGCCCAGCACCTCGACTTCGCCCTTGGTCAGGGCCACGAAGCACGCTCTGGTCCAAGGGCCCCGGTGGGGCTCCATCTCGGTCGTGAACAGCTTGGTCTTCTCGTCGCCGTAGGTCTTGAGCACCACCTCCAGGGCCACCTCATTGCCGCCCGGGTCCAGGCCCAGGGGGATGACCTGGTGGTAGTCGTAAGGCGGGCCCCGGTGGGTGCCTTGGGCAGTCCCGCAGCTCGGGCAGTCCGTGTCGCCGCACAGGCAGGTCATGACCAGTCACCCTTCTTTCTGGGCGGGTCCACCGCCCGCACGAGCTGGGACAAGTAGGTGGTCCGCCTCAGTGGGGCCCGGCACTTGGAGCACTCGGCCTCGCTCAACTTCCTGGGCAAGCCGGGCCCAGGACTCCACTCGTAGACCAGCCGACACTTTGGGCACTTGCCAGTCATGTCGCGTACCCCCATTCCCGCAGCCAGCGCTTGTAGGGGTGGACGCGGCCCGCACCCTCCTCGCTGGGCACGTAGTCCTCCGGGTCGAAGTCCCTCTCCAGGGCCTCGGCCAGGTGCTCGGCCTGCTCGACGATGCTCAGCCGCTCCTCGGCCGAATAGCAGCGCAAGGTCGCCGCGTGGGAGCAGGCCATCGCCCGCACCAGGTCAGCCGCCTCGAAGCGGTTTTTCGCGTTCTTGATCCGGTCCAGAAAGTCTCGATTGGTCATTCGACCACCTCCAGGGATTCAGGATGGAGCCACCAAGCACCGGTCTCGTCTCGGCACACCGCGTAGCCGTGGGGCTTGGTCACCCGTTCGAGCAGGTACTCGCGGCCCAGCAGGTTCCGCTCGGTCTCGGTGATGGGTCGGACCACCCGGACACGCTTGCCGACGTTCTTGGGGGCTTCCCAGGCTTCCATGTCGTCCTCCTGCTAGGCCAAGGTCTCGCCGCAGTAGCGGCAGTAGGCGCCGTGACCGTCCGGGGTAGTCACGGACTCGCACCGGCAGGCGTTGGCGTCCAGGTCGTCCCACTCGGCCTCCTGGACGTCCCGGGCCACGTCCCTGGGGTCGGAGCCATCCCGAAACCCGGGGGCGTAGAGGTTGTCGTGCCGGCCCATGGTGGCGAAGATGTCGTCCCGCACGCCCACCGGGACCCGGGCGGGGTTCCACCCCCGCAACCGGGCCATCTCCGTGTAGACCATCCGGGCGAACTCATCAGCGGTTAGTTTGTGCATGGTCATCGGGTCCTCCGTCAGCACACACCGTATTTGGGAGCCACGAACACCGGACCGGCCAGCGAATAGGTCCTGGTCCCAGGCGCCGGCATGGCCTCGGAGAACAGGGCCCGCTGGGCGCCGGCCGCCCGGGCCTTCTCGCGGGTCTTGGCCGCCAGGGCCTCCTTGACCGCCAGGGCCTCCTCGGCCTCCCGGTCCCTGGCCTCCCGGGCCTTGCGGGCCGCCTCGGCCTTCTCCCTCAGCTCAGCCGCCTCGCGCTCGCGCTTGGCCGCGTACTCGGCCCAGGACTTCTTGTTGGCATCGCGGGTGGCCTTGGCCTGGGCCTTGGCCTCGGCGGCCTTCTTGTCAGCCCGGGCGCTCATGCCCGCCACCGTCATGGCGCCCAGCTTCTCGCCGTCCCGGGGCAGGCGATAGACCTTGCAGCGCCTGGTGGGGTGCCAGTCGGCCACCAGGGAGCACCCATTGACCAGGTAGTCGAGCTGCTTGCGGGCGCGGTCCGAGCTGACGTGCATCTCGCTGGCCACTTGGCTGGCGGACCAGTGGGTCCAGTGGGTCCGGGCCTCCATCATGGCCAGAACCGCCTTGGGCCCGAACTCGGGCTCGGGCTCGGGCTCAGGGGTCCCGAACATCTCGGCCAGCAAGCGGGCCTTGTCGGCCTTCTCCAGCTTGGACTCGAACCGCAGGTAACCACCGTAGAAGTTCACGTCGAAGTAATCGGTCTGGATGTCGCTGCCGTCGTAGTTGTAGGCGGCGGCCATGGCCTGGACGGTCCCAGTCAGGGCCTTGGCCTCGGGGCTGAGCCGGCCCAGCCCGAAGCCGAACCGTCGGTCCGTGCCCTCGTGCTCGTCCCGCACCCACTCGCGGTTGTGGATGGTGAAACCCTCGGGCAGGGCGGTGACCGTCAGGTCGATACTGTTATGGTCCTTCCGGACCGACACCTTCAGGCCCTTGGGCAGCTTGCCCGTCTTCACGGCCGCTTTGATGTCGCCCCGCAGCTTCTTGGCGACCTCAGTGAGAGGCTTGCCGCGCACTTCTTCGTACTTGGCGCCATAGAATCTTTCCGTCATGACCCGCTTCTTTCCAGGGCAGCCAGACGGTCCTGGCAGCCCTTCAACTCGTCCAGCCGGTCCCGGTAACCGCAGGCCCAGGCCGGGTGGTCGGTGTCCTGAGGGACCCGCTCCATGGCCTCGAAGGACATCCCTCGGGAATAGTCCACCTGGGCCGTTGACCGTCCGGCCCCGTACTTCCGCTCTTCCTCGCTCAGTTCCCAAGGCATCTTCTTCATGGCCTCTTCTCCTTTCCCTTTCACCATCAATATACGGGTTTTCACCGTACCTGTCAAGGGGAAAATGCCATTTTCTGGAGTATTTTTTCGGTAGATTCTACGGTGGGTTACGTCCAGAAATTATAGGACTCTAGGATGCCGCTTGCCCGGCTTCCTGGACCAGGCCCTTGTCCTGACCCTTGCTCGCGGGCTGGGGCTCTCCACGAGCTTCCTGTCGCTTCCTGCGGGTCCCCTGGAAACTCCTGGCCACCGGACCCCAGTGCTCGGCCTTCTCGGGCACGTCCAAACCCAGTTCCTCTGCCAGCCGGCGGGCCCGCTTCTCCAGGCGCCGCTGCTTGCGCTGGACCTGACGCTCATGCCTCTTCCGGCGAGCCTCGGCCCGAGCCTTGGTCCGGGGCAGGGACTTCCTGGGCACCCTGGACCTCGGGGCCTGCTGCTGCTGTTGCTGCTTGTCCTGGTTCGTCTTTCCCTTCCTCGCCATCGTTACCTCCCCATCTGGCTTTGACCTTCGCCTTCACGCGCTTGGCCAGTTTCTGATCTCGAACCTCGTTGTCGGCCTGGTCTATGACTGCATCGTAGCCGGAATCCAGCCGCTCAGAGCAAGCCTCGCAAATTCCATGGGACACCATGCCCCCTTCTTCACCCTCCTCCAGAACAGCCGAGCACCAGGCACAAACCTTCCACGTCTTCAGATAGCTCTGAGCCACCCCCCTACCCCTCCTGGGCCCGGAGCACGAACGGTCCCTTGGGACCTATGGCCATCTCGCCCTCGTGATAGGTCAGGAGCAAAGCGTAGACGTGGCGCTTGGCCGCCTTGGGCACCCAATTGGCCTTGGCGTCCTTGTCCCAGCGCCGGCCGGGCACCCGGCGCCAAGCAGTAGCGGCTGCCTCGCAGTAAGGGGTCTTGACCAGGTAGCCCAGATTGCCCTCCTCGATCTTCACCTTGGCGATGACCCGCATGATGGCCTTGACCACCTTCGGGAATCCGAGAGCGAACAGCTCCTTGACCAGAGCCAAGTTGTCCTCGTTCTGGCGGCAAGCGATGGCGTGGATGATCTTGTTGGCCGCCTGGCGAGCCTCGTCGTCCTCGTCGAGGGCCTCCAGCTCGGTCAGCCAGCGCTTGCGGCAGACCGGCCCGACCCCGACCTCGACGCTCAGGGCATCCACCAGGGCCCGATGACAGATAGCGCAGTGGGTAGCCACCATGCGAGTCGCGGGCGCATCTTCGTAAGACATGATCACCTCCTGCCCCTACAATATGGCTTTTCACCGTACTTGTCAAGGAGCAGGATCAGCGGGAAGTTCTTTTTCCTCGGGCTCCTTCTTGGCCGGCCAGGTTCCACCCTTGCCGTAGTACCCGACCCGCTGCTTGCGGACTGGCTGGCGAACGATCTTCTTCCCACAGCGACAGATGTACTTTCCGGGCGCGAACCGATGAACGGTCACGCCCAGCTCTTCATCCCAGTAGCAGATGCACGGCTTCGCCTTGCGACGCCCATGCAGGGTGATCCAGTCTCTTGTCATCTACGGAAAGCATCGCAGGCCGCGTGCCGACTGGCCAAGCTAGTCCCGGCGGGACATCGACTGCAAGAAGCTCACCCGGTCGAATCGCTCCCGCAACTCGTGTCCCATGTAGGGGTTGTGAAAGTCCACGAACTCCACCAGCTCGTTCATGGCCACCAGATATTCATCCACCTCCTTGAAATCCAGCTTCTCCTCCAGGTCCTCGACCTTGCCCTCTAGGTCCTCGACCTGACCTTCCAGCTTGTCGTTCTCCTCCTCCAGACCGGCATTCTCCGTCTTCAAGGAGCCGATCTCCTCGTCCTTCCCCCGGACCTCGACCTCCAGCTCGTCGATACGATCCTGTAGTTTGGCCACGTCAGTTTCCATCGACCTCCTCCTTGCCACCCATTTCCATCCACATCTTTTGGAACATGGCCGGGATCTTCTTGGCGAAGACCTCCAGGGCCTGGAGCATGAGTCCCCGGATGTGCGGGTGCGCGGTCTTGGCGCAGCGGAGTTGGAAGATGTGCTGCCACTCGCGCAGATTAGCCGTGATCACGATCTCGGACTTCACCCCGATGGGTAGGACGTGGCGGGCCCGCTGGGCCGGGGAACCGGTCACTCGCATCTTCTGGTAGGACTGATTGGCCCACCGCATGGCCTGGGCCCAAACTCCCGTTTCGTCCATAGCGATGTCCTTGAGCCCCTTGAGCATGCACTCGGCCCGCCTCACCTGGCCCTTGTGGAGCGCTTCCAAGACCTCTTCGACGTCCCGTACCAGGATCGGCAGGTAGTCCTCGGGGTCGGTGAACTTCGCCAGGGATCCATTTGACCCATCGTCCATGCCCTCCGGGGTGATCACCGCGATAGTTGCCCCGAACTTCTCCTCGGAGTAGTCGCAGTAACGAGTGCTCTCCTGAGCGAAACTGGCCAAACGGTGCCTCACCAGCTCGTGGGTCACGCCCCGGTCGCAGACCAAGCGGGCCGAGGCCACCGCGTGCTCAAGCATGGCCCAGTGACCCCTGTTGGCCAGCATCCCGATGAACTTGTCCGCGCTCTCCTCGGTGATGTGGTCTTCGCTCTTGTAGCAGGTCCTCCCGGCGGACTCCAGAAACTGCTCGGGGGTGTAGCCCTCGGGCAGGTGGAAGATCACCTCGATACTCGGACTCACGATTCTCAGTCGGCCGCCCATTAGCTAGCCCCTTCGCAAAACGAGGAGACTGCACTCCTCGCTGATTTTGATGGTGTCGTTTACAATGAACCTGTTGGCCAAAAGCTCCTCGATGGCTCCCAGTTCTTTATCGGTCAGAGTAGGCGTCAACACCACTACCCTGAAGGCAGGCTCTTCTTGCTTAGTGGTCATACCTTCAGCTCCTTGACCCGGCAGATCCCCTTGTCGATGTCCTGCTGGATGGTCTTGGTCAAACCCACCCCAACGTAGTAGGTGGCGTACCTCCTGGACCAGTTCACCTTGAACAGCTTGCGGGACTTCTGCTTGGCCGTCCAATGAGCCTCGCGATAATCGTAGAACCATTCTCCCCTAGGCATGTCGCTCTCCTTTCAAATCAGGCCTTCGCCGGCAACCCATCACTTCTCCATCTCTTCCCTCAGTGCCCGCCACGCCTTTCCCATCCAGGCCGACAGATGTCTGAATCCCGCCTCCTCTCTCTTCTCAGGGAACCCCCTGTACGGGACCCTTGCAGGGTAAATGTCGGAAACCTCCTCCTCCTCCTCGTTATCGACCACCACGATAATGGCCCACCCAAACACATGTAGTGCCCGGTTGACCCACCACAGGAGCCCGTTCTCCCGGAACTCCTCCCAGGTGCGCCGCTCAATTTCCTCCACGGGTAGCTCTTCCTGGTCGCTCATCTCTTCTCCCATTTCCTGAAATTCGATTTTCACCCGGTGCCCGGCCCCCGTTCCACATGAGCCGCGCCAGCCCTCAGTAGTAGCTCTCCTCACTCACCCTTCGCAACGCATCCGGTGCGTCGATGGCGAAGTGGCCCCGACGCGGTTCTGGAAAGTCGCCGCAGTGTTGGCAGTCTTCGTCTCCACACTCACGATAAGTTTGCCACTCGCTCAGGCACACTGGGCACGGGCTGTCGGCCAGCTTCTGTGCCAGAGCGCGGATGGTGTTGTCCGCACGCTCGATGTACTCGCTTTTGTCGTCGAAGGCGTCGTCCCCATCCACCACATCCCACGTCAGCAGGTTGGCCATCACTCCTCCAGATTCGCCAGGCACTCCGGACAATCCGGTTGTCTTACGTCGATCCCACATGGCAGAGTTACCACCATACCGCACATCGTCAGAACGTTGTCCTGGTAGTTGGTCGTCTTCTTTCTGGTGGCGCACCAACGACGACCGATCACGCGTCCGTCTTCGTCCCGGTCGAGTGACATCACACAGATCATCACTCCTCCAACTTCGCAAGGGTAGCACGGGCCTGGCAGGTATCGCACTCTCCACAATCCTCTGGGTCAGACAGCGTAACGACGCGTCCGTCCTCCTTGATGTTGATTCGTGGGGCATTCCCAGAGTTCAAAGTGGATTCCAATTCTTCCAGCGTAACATTGCTAGGCTTTTCGTGCGTTGTCGGATTCTCGCATGGGTGCTTGGCCAGCGCCTTCCGCAGCCGGTCGCGCTCTGCCTCGGCCTTGGTGGCGCGATTCTGCCATGCGATATTCAGATCTTGTTCAACGCTGACCTGTTCATCCATCTCCGCGATGCGGGCCTTGGCCTTATCGAGATCTGCCTCGGCAGCGTTGAATCGGGATCGCAACCGTCGAATCTCGATCCAGTCGGGCTGGGCTGGCTCTCCCGTGTGGCGCTTCTCTCGGATGTCGTCCAGGATCGGCTCGATCTGGTCGAGGTACGTTTTGTGAATTGCCCTCGCGGCGTCCCGCTCCCGGCGGCACTCCAGCAGGGCGGCCACGGGAGGGCAGACATCATCGTTGGCTGTTCGCCACGGCATCCCGATTCCAAGTTGGCACCCGCCATACCCCCACAACCCGCACGGCTTGCCGTCGATGTCTCCACACGTCAGCAGCTTAGCCATGAGGCACCACCGTCGGCGCCAGGGCGTTGATCGCCTTCTGGTGCAATTCGACCCAAGCCCGCTCCGGGATCATCCCGGTAAGCCGGAAGGCATTGAGGGCGCCGATCACCTCGCCATGCTTCTTCATGAAGATCCAGAAAGACCGTTTGAGCGCCAGCTCAGGGGTCTTGGGATTCTTCGTGAGCTGATCGCAGACAGCCCGCAGATCCAGCATGTCGGTGGTCAGCCGCTCCACGTAATTGACCGCCTGGGCCTCGGTGTGGATCTCCACCTTCGGGGGATTCAGTCCGTCGGGGCACATAGCTCCTCCTCGTCGTCCTCTTCCTCCTGGGGCTGGGGCTCCAGGCAGGAGTCGTCCATCTCCACCAAATCGGGCCACCGCTCCTTGATCTTGTTGGCCAAGCCATCCATGCACGACACCCCACACACGAAGGGACTTCCCGCATCACAGTTGATCCCCTTCAAGGTCAGGTAGACCCGCCGCATGGGCACGTCCGTGGCCTGGAAGATGATGGTCACCAGGCGCCCCACCGCTTCTAAAAGGGCCTGTGGGCACAACCCAGTGTGGCCCTTCTTCATGAAGCACCGCAGGGGCTCGTCGCGCAAATCATCCAGGATGGTGTAGACACTGCCGCAATCGAAATTCAGCTTGAACGTGCAGCTCGAAGCGTACTCGATATCAGGATCGCAGGGATCGATCATCCGGCGTGTTTCCACCAGGGCTGCTCCCCCAACCGGGCCAGCACCTGGTCCCAATTCCCCCGGAACCTCACAGCTCGGTCGTCGATGTAGGCCACGGCCGCCACTTTCTCGCTGGTCACCTGGTCCACCAAGTCGTCCATCCGATAGCGCCTTAGCCAGGGCTCTACGAACCGCGCCGGCCTGGTGGTCAAGATCACCACCCGGAACCCCCGGGCCACCAGCTCGGCCAGAAACTCCCTGGCCCCTGGGTTCGGCTCGTCGAGCACGTCGGGCCCCTTCCACCCCTCGTACCGATGGATCACTCCGTCGAAATCTACTGCCACGGTGTACTGAGCCACGTAGCCCTCCTACTGTCTATAACGATGTGGAAGACAATCTAGGACTTGAAAAATCAGTCGCCAGCCAAAACCTCGGGAGAATCCAACCCCAACCAGATCGCCACGTTGGTCAGGGTGTGGTCATAAGCCAAATTGATGACCTCCAGGCGGTTGCATAAACGACGCTCCTGATCAACCAAGGCCTGGAGCAAAGCGTTCTGCTCGCGCAACCGGGAGATGGTCTCCACCTGGGTCCGGCTCGTCCACGCCACCGACAAGGCCAGGACTCCGATGACCAGGGCGAAGAAGACCGCCACGACGCGCATCACCTGTCCTCTTTCTGGACCTGCTGGACAGCCAAGCGGGGGATGGCCTTGGCCTTAGTCGGCTTGTCGAGAATCCTGTCCAGACTAGAATCCACGCCCACCACGATAGCATCGGCCGCCGGGGGCTCCTCTTCCCCAGATCCCAGACCCATCCGGTCCCACACCGATGTTCG
>Ga0315536_1001349_pt1 | contig 12355 bp, 12 predicted proteins | sample SalMarSW160230MG_FD_203093 | JGI IMG/M metagenome (GOLD analysis project Ga0315536, IMG submission 203093) | Salt marsh sediment microbial communities from the Plum Island Ecosystem LTER, Massachusetts, United States - Salt Marsh Sediment SW1602-30 ... | reverse complement strand
TCAGTGTCTGAGCAACCAGACTCATCTCGACGTCCTGAATGCGGACTCCCAGCGGGGAAACGCTCTGCGCTTGAACGGCACCCCGACCTTTTTCGTCAACGGCGTTGTGGTCAACGGAACGTCATCGGATTTCGAATGGCTGTTTTCCGCAATCGACCGGGAACTGTTGAAGGTCGGCGGTTAACCCGATAGAGATCTTGCACCCATGATCGGCTATCGCGGGTGCAGGATCCATAGGGAAGCTCGGCAGAAAAAATAGTTCGCGTTCTCGTCATTCTTCGGAGGGGGATATGAAGACCTGGCAGACATTCCTATTGGGTTTATGCACCGGTTTGATCTCGGCTGCTCTGATCCTGATCGGCAACGGCCGACTGGAGGGTAAGCCGATTCTCCTCGCCACCCCGCGCGATCCGCCCGGTGTGCGCGTATCTGTCCGCGGCGCGGTTATCGCCCCTGGAATCTACTTACTGCCACCCGGCAGCATCGTCCAGGATGCATTGCAGGCCGCGGGCGGCATCCTCCCCCAGGCGGACACCTCCCGTCTGAACCTTGCCGCTCAACTCAGCGACGGCCAGGAATTTCGTGTCCCCTTGTTTTCCCCAACCCCCGCCCCGGGAACACCGCTCTCAACGCCACCCGGCGGTGGAAAAATCAACCTTAACACCGCCACGCTTGCGGAACTGGAATCCCTGCCTGGGATTGGGCCCGTCCTCGCGCAGCGAATCGTCGATTACCGGGAGACGCATGGCCCGTTCCAATCCGTCGAGGATTTGCGTAATGTGGATGGCGTGGGACCGTCTCTGTTGAATAAAATCCGCGACTTGGTGGAGGTGTGAATCCACGAAAGACACGAAGGAAAACCCGAGGGGCACGAAGTTTTTTTAATTTATCTTCGTGTTCTTCAAGTTCCCTTCGTGTTTTTTCGTGGATTCAATCAGACTTTGGGTAAAACGATCGTTTGCTGGGCCTGGTATTTTCCTTTTTTATCGGCGTACGATGTCTGGCACACTTCGTCCGCCTCGAAGAAGATCACCTGGGCGATGCCTTCATTGGCGTAGATTCGCGCCGGCAGCGGCGTGGTATTGGAGACTTCAAGCGTTACAAAACCCTCCCATTCGGGTTCGAACGGGGTGACATTGACAATGATCCCGCATCGCGCGTAGGAGCTCTTGCCGACGCAAAGCGTCAGCACGCCGCGCGGAATACGGAAGTATTCGACTGTCCGGGCCAGGGCGAATGAATTCGGGGGGATAGTGCACACGTCGCCGCGGAAATCGATCATCGTTTTCAGGTCGAACGCCTTCGGATCGACGATGGCGGAATTGACGTTGGTGAAGATCTTGAACTCATCCGTCACACGGATATCGTATCCATAAGACGAAACACCGTACGAGATGACTCCCTGCCGCACCTGGGAATCCACAAACGGTTCGATCATCCGGTGTTCCTTCGCCATCCGGGCGATCCAGCGATCCGATTTCAATCCCATGCCGTTCCTCCGTCAATCAGGGTGTGGGGTCTCCGATTCCGCGGTCTCCGGACCGAGGACCGGGTTTTCCAGAATACCGATACCTTCGATTTCCACCTGCACCGTATCCCCCGCTTCCAACTTTCCCACACCGGCCGGAGTCCCGGTAAGCAGGACGTCGCCGGGGTCGAGGGTCATGATCCCCGAAATAAAAGTGAGCAGTTGCGCGATGGAAAAAACCATGTCCCGGGTGGATTCCAGCTGGCGGATCCGGCCGTTCACCCGGCAGGTGATCCGCAGATCGTGCGGGTTCACCTCCGTGTCGATCCACGGCCCGAGCGGGCAGAATGTGTCGAACCCTTTGGCGCGGGTCCATTGGCCGTCCCGTTTCTGCAAATCCCTGGCGGTGACGTCGTTGGCGATGGTGTATCCGAAAACTCCCGCCATCGCCTCCTCGGTGGTGGCATTACGGATTCTCCGGCCGATGACCACGGCCAGTTCGCCTTCGTGTTCCACCTGTTCAGATTGCGGCGGAAGAACGATCTCCTCGCCCGGGCCGATCACGGCCGAAGGAGGTTTCATGAAAAGCATTGGCACATCCGGAATATCGACATGGTGTTCCCGGGCATGGTCAGCGTAGTTCCGCCCGACGCAGAGGATCTTCCCCGGAAGCCATGGCGCCGTCAGTTTGACCGAACCCAGCGGCTGGCTGACGGGCATCCGCCGGTGGGCGCCGAATAACGGCCCCGTGATCAGTCCGACCTGGTCACCCTCCAGCCAGCCCAAGACCGCCGACGCTTCCCCTTTTCGCTGAAACCGTACGTAGCGCATGCCTAAACCCCCCAAACCCGGAACTGTTCGAGAATTGAGCCGCCGATGAATTCGCGCAGGATCGAATCGTCGGGTATGAATTCGGGAGAGAGCGGACGAAACCAGGCCAGGAACGCCAGCAGCCGCTTGGCTTCGATGTACTCCGGCTGTTCCGGCGTGACTTGGCGCAGGAGCGGTTCGGCGATTGGACGCAGCGCCGCAAGTTCGTAGATCAGTGCCGAATTAAATATGCTGTCGGAGTTTTCCTGGTAGAGAAAGATATTCTTCCGTTCGCCGCGCCGAACTTTGTCCCACATGGCAATGGTCGAGGCGGGGGAATGACCGCGCTGCGTCGCATCGCGTACAATCCGCCGGATAAGGCGCGTATCAGTCGTGGAGATCCGGTTGTGCCGGTCCAAGTTAAGCTGAGTCAGCGCGGAGACGTAAATCCGGTAGATTTCACCCGTACGGAAACGTGGAAACAGTGCCGGATTTAAGCCATGGATGCCTTCCATGATGACCACGGCCTTGGGAGGGAGTCGGACCGTATCTCCGGGTGTGCGCTTCCCGGTCTGGAAATCGAAATGGGGCAGTGCAACTTCTCCGCCGCGCAGCAGACGCTCCAGGTTGTCGTTTAGCAAATCGCGGTCGACCGCCTCAAAGGCTTCGAAATCCGGGGCGCCGGATTCGTCGCAAGGTGTTTTATCCCTGTCGACAAAATAATTGTCCATTTCCACAGGATACGGACGGAGTCCCTGCGAAAGCAGTTGGATCGACAAGCGGCGAGAGAAGGTCGTTTTCCCGGAAGAAGACGGCCCGGCAATCAACACCAGGCGGATCCGGTCCCGGTCGTCGGCAATGCGGTGCGCAATCTCCGCCAGTTTCTGGTCGTGCAGCGCCTCCGCAACCAGGATCACTTCACGGCCGCGCCCCCCCTCGATCGCTTCATTTAGCATCCCCACGTCTGGCAGCCCCAGCCGTTCCTGCCAATGACCGTATTCCTGGAAGGTCGCCCAAAGTTTCGGGTAATCGCCATTGGGGAGAATTTCGCTTGGAAGATGCCGCCGTGGAAATCGCAGGACAAATCCGATCCCCGTCCGGTGCAAGCGGAACTTCTTAAGGTATCCGGTCGAGGGGACCATGTATCCGTGAAAGTAATCTTCAAACCCGCGCAGGGTATACAGCGTCAGATAATTTTTCTGCCGGACCTTCACCAGGCGGAGTTTATCCAGATTTCCGTCGCGTTCGAAGAGTTTGACCGCTTCCGGAAGGGGAACCTCCCGCCGGAGTATGGGTTCATCGGCATGCGCGATCTCCCGCATCCGCGTCTCGATCCGCTGCATTTCTTCCGCCGAGAAGGGTGCGCGCTGATAAGCGGAGCAGAAGTATCCGCCGTCGCTCACCGAGTGGTCCACCGTCACATCCGAACCCGGAAACAACTCCCGCACCGCGGCCACCAGCAGAAAAACAAGCGAACGCCTGTAGATCCGCGCCCCATCGCCCGTGCCGGTATCGAGTGGAATGAGTTCCGCATCCGCGGCAACCGGATATGACAACTCCCGCAGTTCCCTCCCCAGCAGCCCCGCCACGACCGGAGGATCCGGCCGAATCTCTGCGGCACGCAGGAACGCTTCGATGGTCGTGCCGGAAGGCCCTTCCAGCGTGCGTCCGTCAGGAAACGAAACCTGGACTGTCGTCCGTCTGGATGTGATGATGATATTGGAATCCGATGTCATTTATCCGCGCCTTCTTGACATGCGTTTTTCGGCTGGTATAATCTCCGGGCTTTCCTCGGTAGCTCAATCGGCAGAGCAATCGGCTGTTAACCGATTGGTTCCAGGTTCGAGTCCTGGCCGAGGAGCCTTCTTCAAATTGTAACCCACTCCCCGCTTTTATCCGCACTTGTTTTTTTCTGCACACGCAACCGTTTTTGGGGCCGAAGAATTGTCCACAAAAAGCATAAAAGGTGTAAAAGGATTTTTTCTTTTTTGTCCTTTGCGCTTTTTACGGCAGAATTATTATTATTGCCCGCATCCAGCCTGTTGACACGACTGCCGGCATCCGGTATATTCGGATTGCCGCTTCGGCGGCGCGTTACCAATGGTCTTCGGTGCGGGTGCTCTGCACCCCGGATGGTCGAGCTTGCCCCGCGTTTTCCTGGCGGGGCATCAGGCGAAGCCGGTGAAAGTCCGGCGCTGTCGCGCAACTGTAAGCCGTACGCAGGCAAGCCAGGTCGCCCGCCCGCACCGCGATCCATCAGCCTTCGCGAGAAAGGTGAGGTCGATCCCCATCGCTACACATCCCCGGATCTCCCTGCCCGCGCGGGGTATTTTTTTTTCCCGCGCCCTGCCCTTTGGTCTGTGCCTGCTGTTGCTTGGCGCCGCGCTCGTCGCGAGCGTGGCGATCGGCGCCGTTTCCATACCGCCCGGGCAATTATGGTCCATCCTCCGGCGAACCCCGGACACCGCCGGCATACCGCCTTCGCTTACCTCGATTGTTTGGGATTTGCGGTTGCCGCGCTCGATATTTGTCATGCTGCTGGGCATGGCGCTGGCTTCCAGCGGAGCCGCATTCCAGGGAATCTTCCGCAATCCACTGGCGGATCCTTACCTGCTTGGGATCGGGTCGGGCGCCAGTTTGGGCGTGGCGATAGCCATCACCATACCGGGGTTTGCGCCGGCGTCGCCCGTCATCCCCGTCTTTGCGTTCCTGGGCGCGCTGTGGATTGTGCTGATGGTTTATGGCTGGGCGCGACCCGGCAGCGATTCGGCGTCTTCCACGCGCTTAATCCTGGCCGGCGTGGCGGCCGGGGCGTTCGCCCAGTCGCTGGCCGCCTTCCTCTTCTACCGCACGGTCGAACAAACCCAGCGCGCGATCGGATGGCTGATGGGCGGGTTGTTGCTTGGCGGTTGGGAACCCGTGCGCCTCTCCCTGCCCTACATCCTGATCGGCATTCTCATCATGTTCGCCATGGGCCGGGTGTTGAATCTCCTGCAATTCGGGGAGGAGCAGGCCGAGCAGACCGGCCTCAACGTTCCGCGTGCGAGATGGATTCTCATCATCACCGCATCGATGACAACGGCGGCCGGCGTCGCCTTCGGCGGCGTGATCGGATTCGTCGGCCTGGCTGTACCGCACCTGGCACGGCTGCTGTGGGGCAGCGATTACCGCCGCCTGCTCCCGCTCGCCACACTGCTCGGCGCGTCCGTCCTCCTGCTGGCGGATCTGCTGGCCCGTACGCTGATCGCGCCGCAGCAGCTCCCGGTCGGGATTGTCACCGCGCTGTTGGGAGCGCCGTTTTTCTTTTATCTGCTGCGCAGAAACGGAGCGGCGAGATGAAGACGCATGTCAACGTTGCGCTGGTTCTCAAGAACCTGACGGCGCGTTACCCGGCGGCGGTGGAAAATGCGCTCGAGCGGATTACGCTTGACGTAAACAGCGGAGAACTGCTGGCGATCGCAGGTCCCAACGGCTGCGGTAAGACAACCCTCCTGCGCGCCGCATCCGGAGTCCTGGCGCCGCTTTCCGGAAGCGCCGGCTCCCCCGGTCAACCGAAGCCGATGCATACGCTTTCTCCGGAAAACCGGGCCCGCCTGCTGGCGGTCGTCCCGCAAATGGTCGGATTGCCCTCCGGTTTTACGGTCGCCGAAGCGGTGATGCTGGGCAGAATATCCTTTCACGGCTGGTTCTCTCCGGAAACCGCCGCGGACCGGGAGGCTGTGCGCGCGGCCCTTGCAGCGGTCGGTTTGGAATCTCTTTCCGGTCAATCGATCGAAACACTCTCCGGCGGGACTGCGCAGCGCGTTCTGATCGCCCGGGCGCTGGCGCAGGGAGCTTCCATCCTCCTGATGGATGAACCGACCGCCCACCTCGACATCCGCTATCAGATCGAAACCCTCACGCTGTTGCGCCGCTTCGCCCGGGAACACGGGCACGCGGTCGTCGCCGCATTGCACGATCTGAACCTTGTCGCGCGCTTTGCCGACCGGGTGGCACTACTCTCCGGCGGCCGTCTGGTCCGCTGCGGATCCCCGAAAACTGTTTTAACCGCGGAAATTTTGACGCCTCTTTTTCAGCATCCCATGCGGGTTATCCCGCACCCGCTGCATAAATATCCCCTGGTGCTTCCGGACGGGGAGGAACCCGCTAAATCGGCGGGGAAGTTGCCACAACCCCGTAAAAAGCGATAAGATGGAATAAAGGCAAGGGAAAACATGCCCCGTATCACGACAATCATCACCCGGCGCGGCGACGACGGTAAAACCGATATGGCGGACGGCCGGCGCGTCCGCAAAGATTCCAAACGCGTTCAAGCCATTGGAACTCTGGATGAGCTTAATTCGGCGATTGGATTCGCACGCGCGTACAATATAGACCCTGGTAACGCCGCCCGCCTGCTGGACATTCAAAACGACCTGCTGTGCGTGGGGGCGATGCTGGCCGGCGCATCGCGGAAATCCCGCGGGCCGGTGATTGCTCCCGCCCGGATTGAATTCCTCGAACGGGAAACCGCCGCCTTGCAGGAAAAACTCGGACCGCTTGAGAATTTCCTTCTACCCGGGGGTACGCCGTGTGCCGCGTCCCTGCACCTCGCACGCGCCGTATGCCGCCGGGCGGAGAGAGAGGTGATTGCGCTCGCCCGCACCACGTCCATCGCAAAAGATATCCGTATCTACCTCAATCGTCTTTCGGACCTGCTTTTCCAGTGCGCGCGGCTTGAAAACAGGGCGTCGGGTGTATCGGAATCCTTCTGGAACAGCCATTGAAAATGTGACCCTTGCTGCCTTTTACGACAATCGGCGATCGACTATCGTTCAAACCCAACGGCCACGGGCCTGCAGTTTATAAGCAATTAGCATAGAACCTACACAAGCAACTGCCGGCCGTGATCGCTGGTCTCTTAAAATTCTTCCCTCATGCGGAGCCGCGCCTAAATATCAAAATTACTCTCATCGCAATCGGAAGCCGCGGCGACGTCCAACCGTATGTAGCGCTTGGTACAGGGTTGCTCGCAGCAGGGCATTCGTTCAGCATTTTGGCTTCCCCTGATTTTCGGGAGCTTGTCACGGCCACCGGCCTGCAATTTAAGGACATGGGCGGCAGCACCAAATCCGTCGCCCGCGGCATGGAAAGCATGCTCGAACGCGGAAATTTCCTCGAAATCCTTTCCAGCATGAGCTCCTCAGCCCGGGACATGGTTGCGCGAGCGGCGGTCAGCGGATTGGAAGCATGCCCGGGTTCGGACGTGATCGTCGCCGGATTGGGCGGATTCTTTATCGGACTGGCACTTTCTTAAAAAATCGGTATCCGATTCGTGCCGGCCTTTGTGTATCCGTTCACGCCCACGCGTGAATTCCCCAGCGTCCTCGCGCCGTTAACCCCGTTCCGTCTCCCCGGTTGGGCCAACCGCCTTTCCCACCTGCTGGCGCAGCAGATGATGTGGCAAACTTTCCGCGCCGCGGAGAACCAGGCACGCCGCCAGGTTCTGCGAATCCCGTCGGCTCATTTCGGGGGGCCGTTTGGTGTCTATAATCGCGGCGGAGAAACGGTTCTTTATGGGTACAGCCGGCACGTGATTCCCATTTCCGCGGATTGGAAGGATTCAATGCATGTCACCGGATTCTGGCAGCTTGACCCGCCGCCAGGATGGGAACCGCCCGCCGGGCTTGCGGATTTTCTCAAGGCCGGCCCTCCACCCGTGTATATCGGTTTCGGCAGCATGACCCACCGCAAACCGGAGGAGGTCACAGAGATGATCCTGCGGGCCCTGGCACTTACCGGGCGACGCGGAGTACTCTCCGCCGGCTGGGGCAGGATAGGAGAAGGCGCTCTGCCGAGATCGGTTTTCACGATCGGCTCCACGCCCCACGGATGGTTGTTTCCAAGGATGGCCGCTCTCGTCCACCACGGCGGCGCGGGGACAACGGCCGCCGGTTTGCGAGCGGGTATTCCAGCGGTGGTCACTCCCTTCTTCGGCGACCAGCCTTTCTGGGGGGAGCGAATTCATGCTTTGGGCGTCGGCCCAAAACTGATTCCCCGCCCGCGGCTGACCGCTGAAAATCTGGCGCGGGCGATTGATGCCGCCGTTTCCGATGCGGAGATGGTTGCTCGCGCAGCCCGGCTCGGCGAACAAATCCGTACCGAGGATGGAATCGCACGAGCTGTGGAAATCCTGGAGAAATCCGGATAGAGAGTCCTGGGATAAAAGTGGGAGTGGGTATCCAATTATAAAGGTAGTGTGGTTAACCAATCGCTTGGCGCTTCCACTTTGGAAGCGTATCGGTGCTCTTATAATTCATCCTTAATCCGCTCGGAAACCAACCGTCCGGAGACCATGGCTGTGGGTATTCCCGTGCCGGGATGCGTGCTGGCTCCCACGAAATATAAATTCCTGTAACGCGCATGCCGGTTGGAGGGCCTGAAGTATGCCATCTGAGTCAACCGATGGGACAACCCATGGGTGGAGCCTTTCACCAGGTTATAGCGTTTCTCCCACGCGGGCGGAGTAAAAGCCGCTTCGAACTTGATGTGCGCTTCGAGGTCCGTGATGCCAAGGCTCTGCAAGCGGCGGAATACCTGCCGGCGCGCCTCGTCTCGAAGCGCGTCCCAATTCTGTCTCCCATTCTTGCATATATGGCTGACCGGGACGGTCGCCGTCAGGGTATCTTCCCCGGAGGGAGCCATGGATGCATCAAGACGCGCAGGAGCGTGCACGTAAAGGGAGGGGTTGGCCGCCAGGCCCCGGCCCCGCGCGATGCTGTCAAAGTTTTCCCGGTAATCGTCCGCCAGGAAAAGTGTATGCGGGCCGAGGGCATCATACCGCTTATCCACACCCCAGAAGAAACTGATCACCGAACACGAGAATTGCTTGCGTGACAGTGCCGTGACCATCCCATCTTCCGGAAGCAAGTTCTTATACACATACGGCAGATCCGCATTCGCCAAGACTACATCCGCATCCAAGCGCGAGCCATCGGCAAGCTGCACGCCACGGGTGTGCGTCGCATTTACCTCAATCTGTTTCACGGCCGAGTTGAAGGTAAATTCCACGCCGGCTTCGCGGGCAAGCTCGGTAAGGGCCTCGGCTATGCGATACATGCCGCCGCGGGGATACCAAACGCCATGCGCCAGTTCCGAGTATGGCATCATCGAAAAAGTGGCCGGCGCTTCAAACGGGCTCAATCCCATGTACATATCCTGAAAGGTAAACGCGTTTTTGAGGCGCGGCGCGTTAAAAAAAGCGGACATGTGGCGGTAGTGGTTGAGGAACGGTTTGAGCGTGAAAGCCAGGGGGGCGTTCCGGATGTCGAAAAAATCGGTCGCCTTTCGGAAATCACGGGTGACCAGTTTATCCAGCGCCAATTGATAGTGTTGCTCACCCTCTTGTAAATAGCGCAGCAAACCCTGGAAACTTCCCGGTTGGATCGATTCCAGTTGTTCCTGCATGGATTTCATATCGGATGTGAGCGCCAACCGGCTGCCGTCATCGAAGACCAGATGGTAGGTCGGATCGACGCGTTGCAGATCGAGCCGTTCCTGCATAGGAGACCCCAAGGCGCGGAATTCCGCTTCGTACAGCAGGGGCATTACAAAAAGAGTCGGGCCGGTATCGAAACGATGACCCTCCCGGGCAAATTGGTCACAGCGTCCTCCGGGCCGCGCATTCTTTTCCAGAACCGTGACATGCAGCCCGTTTCGGGCAAGATGAGTCGCGGCGGTGAGCCCGCCGACACCCGCACCGATGACAATCGCGGATTTAGGGTTCATATTTCCCCTTGCCGTTGTGAAGCGATCGGCCGGGATACCATTCCCTCCCCGCGCATACCCATCATGGCTGAAAGCACAAGTCCGCTCATTCTCATTCCAGCCCCCATGCTTTTTCTTTCATTGTATTGAGGGCGCAGAATAAAATCTTCCTTTTCAATCGTATCTAGCAACCACTCAAAGCGTGCGGTATAGGCGAAGCCTGCCAGTCGAAGACGCAGGTTCTGTATTTGCCGGGAGTATCCCCGGCCAGCCTGAAAATACGCGCGCGCCAGCCGTACCCGGCTCTTCACCCAGGCGCGATACGCGGCGCTGTCCACATCCTGCGGCCCAATGCGACCGGCTTCGAGAACTTCCCGGGGAATGTTGAAGTACCCGGCCCGTACATCCTCGTACGTATCCCGGATCATGTGGGTAATATGCGCGGCGGAAACGGCCAGATAGCGCGTCTCACCACGCGGCGCGAAAGCGCCATGCCCGATGAAATAATGCAGGGCTTCGGTAACCGCAACCGCCAGCCAACGCGTGTACGCGTTCAGCTCGGCTTGCGAGATCAAGGCGCCGCGGCGCCTTGCGTCAAAATCCAACACCAACATCATGTTGCGGAGGTAGGATTGCAGACCGCTGTGCTTCTCCTGATCGTGTTTGATCAGCGTGACCAGCATCTTTTCATGGCTATTTACGTCCCGCGGTAACTCGCCCCGATAACAGCTTTCCAGCAGTGACTTTTGCCGTTCGAGGAAAACACTTCGTTCGGATACCGGGCTTTCACTCGGCGCACGCCCTGAACCCGGATCCGAGTCGAGGACATCGTCCACCCATCGGAAGTATCCGTACGCCCGGAAGGCATCCTCGACCCGTCCGCGGTCCGCTAGGAATCGGATCGTGTAATAGGTCTGTTGGCTGGCTGCTTTGGTGATCGCCGAAGCGGGATCGATGGTCATGGAATCTCTTCTTAATTCCTTCCGTGATTCGATTTTTCATCCTCAACGGGATGACAATGGTATAGGTTTTCCCGACCAGGAAAAGAGGTCCCCCGGAAAGAGTGAAGCGCCGGCCGGTTTATGGAAATTAAGGTGAAAGGGTTTTCGGGTAACTAATTATCCATACAAGGTATTACGTTATTTGGCATAGGAAGGTTGCTCTGCTCGCCCCGTCGCTGCGTATGCCAACGGGCCGTCAACTCGTGACACGATACGGGATTCCCGCGGACTACTTTCTTCGTCTGGGTGGAGGAGGAAAAATCGTGGCATCGGTTACATCGAACTTGCCCGGCTTGGGCGGATTTACCATGGTATAGACGATCGAAATCAGGGTGGATCCGAGCAGAAAGACAAGCAGAGCCGTCACTAATTTCACAAGCAGGTACGGGCTTTCCGCAGGCCAAGCCCACTCCCTGGGAAGCGGAATCCACCCCGCCTGACTATTGGCTCCGACGAACCAATCCCCGAGGAAATACCCAAGGGTGGTCAGGCCGGCCAATGTAAAGCATCCCACGGCGGACCAAGCAGGATGCAGAGCCTTCTTCTTATTCCGCATGCCTTCAATTTCGAATTGATGACCGGCGCCCATGGGTTCCTCCTTCGTATATTGATCACGGTTTTTTTTGGAGATACGTTCCGGAAGAATGGCCGCGCAATATCGAATTATACGACATCGCCGAATGTCGTTAACTCCCGGTCACCCTGGACGCAGCGAAGGGTCTGCAAAGAGCGGGAATAAATGCTTCGCTTGCCCGGACACGTACGGATGAAAACGCGCCCCGACTGCGACCTGAGGGTCCGGGGCGCTTCGGATCATACCTTTTTTAGAGGTTGCCATTTTTCCGGTGCCGGGGAGAGAGCTTATGGACCCTCTTCGCCCGCGCGGGGTGAAGCGGGTTGGGTTCCGCCCGGGAACCGGCCGGCGGCATCCGGGATGGCCGTCCGCGCTGTCTGCGGCTTGGTGCCGTCCTCTGTGGTGTCTAAATCTTCCTGCGAATTGTCGATGCGGTGGAAGATATACCGCGTTTCTTTTTCCGAATTACCCGCGCCGCCGAGGGCAATGACCGCGCCTTCCCGAAGGACGAATTTTCCCTCGATCCGCCGGCCATCAAGAAATGTTCCGTTATGGCTGTGCAGGTCTTCCAGAACGATTCCTCCCGCTTCCCGCCGGATGACCGCATGCACCCGGCTGACTTTGGTGTAAGCCTGCGGAACGACGATCGTGCATTTCAGGTGGTCGCGGCCGAGAAAGGTCTCCTCCTCCCAGAGGGAAAACGCGGCGACGGTCCGGGCATCGCGCATCTGCTGCAACCGGCCGAAGCGGTGGATG
>Ga0315536_1001347_pt1 | contig 12374 bp, 5 predicted proteins | sample SalMarSW160230MG_FD_203093 | JGI IMG/M metagenome (GOLD analysis project Ga0315536, IMG submission 203093) | Salt marsh sediment microbial communities from the Plum Island Ecosystem LTER, Massachusetts, United States - Salt Marsh Sediment SW1602-30 ... | reverse complement strand
TCTCAAGCTGCAGGAATTTTTTAGCTTCTCTTTCTTTTCTTCGATCAAGTTCAAACTTTCTCATACCAACCAATCCGAGTCCGACGATCATTACATATAAAATATATGCCCACCATGTTTTCCAAAAAGGAGGATTTACTACGAATGAATAAGATGCCTCATTTGTTTTAACTCCATTAGAAGTTATAGCTCGAACTCTGAAAGTATAATCACCGGAAGGAAGATTTTGATATTCTGCAAAGGAAAGATTGCTTGGTCTGGACCAGTCCTTATCATAGCCTTCAAGAAAATGTTCGTATGTTGTTTGCTGCGGATCCTTGAAGTTCAAAGCAGCATAATTGAATAAAAACGAATTATCGTCATGGGATAATGCTGTTGGGAAATTATAATATTTAGAATTTCCGTTTATCGATACAGACGAAATCTTTAATGGATAACTTTTTTCTACACTTTTATTAATGTAAAGCCCAACACCGTTATAAAATTCAACCATATTTCCGAAACCATCCATTGCTGATACATATGGTCCACCGCTGACAATGCTTTCGTCATCGTAGAATGTTTGAAAATTATTCCCATTTACTTTTAATGCTCCTGAAGGTGAAGAAAAGTAAACGTTTCCTCTAAATTCATCTGTTATAGGATTTGAAATATTGGTTGATGGAAGGCCATCTTTTTTTGTATAAAAATTTAGATTCGTTCCATCAAATATTACCAGTCCCCTGTTTCTAAGCCTGATATATAATTTGCCGCCCGCCTGAATGTCAGTTTTTGTTCCTGCGACACTGGCTCCTTTTAAGATTCTGAAATCAGCATTTGCATTTACACTATCACTCAGGTTTACAAAATTATTTCCATTGAAAACATAAAATCCGCCAACAGTTAAGAAGTACATTCCATTTTTTAAATTGCCGACATAATGCAATTGATCTGTTGGTATATTCCAGCTCACTGGAGGTTTAGACCAGGATTTTCCATCGTATAACATAATTTTTGATTGAGCAGAAGTAATATCTTTTATATCATCTGCAAATAAACCAAAAAACCAGAGCCTTCCATCATTATCTTCCCGAAGATCGAATAGCTGATACTTTTTAGAATTATCTTCATCGGTGAAAGGTGAATTTAGTCTAACAAACTTTTCCCCATCAAATTTTCCCAGATAGTAATCCGCAGCTACAAGCTTATCTGAAGCGGGTCTAACATAATTTTCAAAGGCATAAATATCACCTTTTTTTGTTTCCAGAATACTTGAAGTATTATAAGGCTTCCCATTTTCATCAGGAATATTATTTAATTTAAATATCTGTTCGCCATTGCTGTTTGTAATTTCACGAATCATGGTCAAACCCCTGGAGGTAGGAATCCAAACCCTTTTTTTACTATCCTGGAGTGGTCTAAATGTTATATTACCTGCAAGTCCGTCTTTTTCTGTAATGGCTCGTAAAGTTTTACCATCCCAAACATTAATTCCTAAATTTAGGGTTTGTGCATACGCCGGTAATTCAGTATATGAATATGAAAGCCAAACAATTCCATTGTAATCAGAATATAGATCTGGAATTCCGTTGTATTGGCTCAGTAATAAACCGTCTTTAAGAGTGAGCATCCTTGAAAAATTTGGATAATATATTCCAATTCCATTAGCTGTATTCATCAATGCACCCTCATTTATCTCAGTGCCGCTAAATCCATTAAATGCATCAAACTTTTTCCATCTATCCTCTGAATAATAAAACATCTGATTAGGATATTTTGTACTTCGGGTCTGACTTTCACCAATTCCAGATAATATTATTAGCTCAGGGAAATATTTATTAGGCTTGACAAAGAAAGTAGAAGTATATCGAAAGTCATTTATAACCTTTCCTGTTTTTAGATCTTCAATTTCATTTATTTGCTGCAATATGTCTGATGCTTTCCATTTTCCGTTGTCAAATTCATATAAGTTTTTATTGTTTCCATTAAATAGTTCTGGCTCTAAATTATATGTTGTTAAAAAAAGTTTATCCATTTTTGTGCTGTAGTAAACTTCCAGAGGGAGTCGATTTTTACCTATAAGATCTTTGACATCTGTAAATTGATGAAATTTATTTCCGTCGTACATCAACACACCGGCACTATTTTTTGATCCGCTAAAAATGTCTCCTCCCATACAAGCCAACCATGTATTTCCATCTTTATCAATACAAGTTGTGATTTTAGGAAATATATTTGCGCGTTGAAGAGTGATACCCATCGACTCATCAACTTTTTTGAAAACACCATTTTTAAATAAGGCAACATACGCATCCTGAAAAGTCTGTGTATTTTTTCCTGCCGAATTAAATATCAGATCACCGTAGGGTGTTTCAATAAATCCAGTAGCATTATCCAAAGGGAATTTTTTTGAATCGTATACGGTGAATTTTCCATCTTCAAATTTTGTAAGACCACCGTTAAATTTTTTATCTACGTATGGTGTTAAGGAACCAATCCATATTCGTCCTTTGCTATCAGCGTTAAGAAAGGATATTTGCTGACCTGATAACCCATTTATTTTATATCCTTCTTCTTCTGTATAAACTTTAAAGTCTTTTCCATCAAACGTTATAAACTTAGCAGGAGAGGCAAAGTACATTACATTATTTGTTGAATCATAATACATATTCTGCATTTTAGGCAGACCAATATCTTCTCTAACTTCTTCAAACTCATAACCATTAAATCTGTAAGTACCTTCAATTCCGCTTATCCATATATAACCATCCTTAGTTTGTACGACATTGGAAATATTTGTAGTTGGCAGACCTTCTTTATTTGTGTATTCAATTAAGTCTGCATTAGCTTCCGTTTTTTGCTTTTGCTGGGCAAATGAAAGAAACGAGAACATAACTAAAATTATTAATGAAACATTATTAAAATGTTTAATGAACATTAAACTCTCCTATTCTTTAAAAAAATTAAGCTCTTTTAAGAACCAAGGCGGTTATATCGTCACTCTGCAGAGCTGAGCCAACATAATGTTTAACATCGTTTACTAAATCGTCAATAAAATCTTTGGCGGGGCTTTCGGCATGATTTTGAAAAAAATTTATCATTTTCTCATCTGAATATTCTTCTTCATTTTCATTCATTGCTTCAGGGATTCCGTCCGTGTAAAGAAATAACTTGTCGCCTGACTGCAGAATTGATTTTTGCCCAGTGAGCGGCACACTAAAATCAAACATACCAAGACCAACGCCACCGGCGTCAATTTTTTCAAGGGTTCCATCTTTTCTTAATAATAAGATTGGATTGTGCCCGGCATTTACGATATCCAGCTCACCTGTTTTGGAATCCAGAACGGCAATGAAAAAGGTAATATATTTATCTGATGGAGATGATTTATAAATAAGCTTGTTAAGTCTTTCAGCCATTTCCGTGAGAGGAATATCAAATTGAAGATATGAATAAAGTGCAGCATCTAGCGTGCTTACAAGAAGAGCAGCGCCAATTCCTTTTCCGGCAACATCGGCAATAATTAATGCGTATTTCCCATTACCCAAATCAACGCAATCATAATAATCTCCACCAACTTCTCTGGAGGGGATATTAGTTCCGGCTAAATCATATCCCTCGATCTTCGGTAATGTTTCAGGAAGAATTCTTTGCTGAATGGACGCCGCCACGCTTAATTCTTTTTCCATTTTTTCTTTTTCGATTGCCTGGCTGTTTAGATACTGATTTTCGATTGACGCTTGTACCTGACGTGTAACAGCATCTAAAAGCATTTTATCTAATTCATTAAACTTTGTAACACCTTTCCGCGTTTCTTTTTCCGCCAGTGTAAATCTGTACAATAAGTTATTAAAATTGAAAGAGGATTCTAACTTGAATTCAGAATTAATGATTTCGTTTATGTTAACGCCATTAGGAAAGGTGTAAGAATTTTCAATTTTATCTTTACTGCTTATCTGAAGCAAAGCAAATGAGGCATTAGTGAGAGGAGCAATCTTTTCGAGGGCTAATTCAAATAAAACATCTCTTTTGTCAAAGCGGGATATTTCAATTACAGTATCAATAAGATTATTCAGCTGAAGAACTTTTTCATTTAATCCAAATATCAGCGACTTTTCTTTTTTCTGATTCAGAAATGATTTGTGGGCACTATCAAAAACCTGAAGTAAAATTTGTAAAGTGATTTTATCCATATCGGAGAATTCACTTTTATCCAATTTAGGACCAATAAGAATTCCCAAAACAGATTTATCCGATAAAGGAAGAATAATTGATGCATCAAATTTTTGATTTTTTAAATATTGAAGAGAAATTTTATTTGATTCTTTAAAATATTCTAAGTCAGAAGAAGCGATTGTTTTCTTTGAGGCGACAATCTCCCACTCAGAATCAATTCGCTTTTTATGATAAGCATATATTTCTGAAACAATAAAGTTCCCACGCATAAGATGCAGGAAATTTTTTACCATCTCTTCAAAGCTGAATGATTTACAAAGGATTTCAAATCCTTCCTGAAATGATCCAACCTGCAGAGAAAGCTTTTCTACAAGGTTATTATTTTCCACTTAAATTAATAGTTTGTAAAGAATTGAAAATTACTTTTGAGGCTCAAGTCAAAAGCAAGCCAACTAAGTCGATCACTGAATTAATATTAAATGCTAGAACGGCTAATACTAAAATGCTTTAGTTTGAAATAAAATTAACTCTTTAAAGCCAGTTCAACATTATCTGCTTTTTCGGCAAACTGAAACAATCCCATAATAGTAAAAGTTTTTTCTATCGTAGGATCAAGATTGGTAAAAACCAACTTACCGTTTGACTGGTTTAATTTCTCAATAACTTCAATCAGATGAGAAATACCAATTGAGTTAACAACCTTAGATTTTTCAAGATTTAATATCAGTTTATTAATTTCATTATGTTTTTCAAATTCCTGGACAATTTTTTCACCGCCAGGACCGTTGATATATCCATCAGTTTTAATTACAAGTGTTTTATCGTGTAATTCTGTAACCAAACTAAATTCTGTGCTCATTAATTGTCTCCAATTAGGTTAAATTTTTAGTAATTGTTATTCTTGTTCCATTCGGTCCGGATTCAATAATCAGATCATCTGACATTGATTTCATTAGTTTAAGACCCCATCCGCGTTTACGATCACTATGAATCTTATCGGCAATTTTCGGATCTTCAACATCACCAGGCTCAAAACCGCTACCAAAATCAGTTACCAGTATGATTAATTTTTCCTTATCCATACTGAACTCAACCTGTACATAAGGATTTATATCGCCCGAATGTTCCAGTCCATTTATAATTGCTTCTGTAACGATGATCTTTGCTTCACCAATCTTATCATCGGAAATTCCTAAATGTTTACCCATTATCTGCAGGCTTTCAATGGCAACCAGCTCAATATCAGGGATGTTGGGTAGTTTAATTTCCAGTTCTACATTTTTTTTCATCAAAATACTTTCTCACTAATTTATAGCTACAAATTATTAATAAGACCGTAGGGACATTTGGAATATAATGTATTTTTCCGTTATGTGTTTAAATATTCTTTCATTTCCGGGATTTAATTTGCCCTGATTACAACAAAGGTGATATCGTCATCCTGAATCCTTCCATTCATCCAGTCATCACCCGCAGTAACAAGCTTATTAATTATTTCATCAGGCTGATTATTGATAGCATCATTAAAACTTGTTTTAACACGAGAGTAATCAAACATTTCTTCATTGGGATTCATTTGTTCGGGCAAACCATCGGTGAGCAATAAAATAGTATCGCCACTCTTTAATTCCTTTTCAATAACATTATACAATGCGTTTCTCATAGCACCTAAAGGCATTCCTTGAATTATTATTTCTTCTACTTGATTGGTCTCTTTATTATGGTAATAAATCGGAGGCATCCCGGCACTGGTTATCTGAAGTTTATTGTTTTCAATCTTTAAATAACTGAATGACATCAGAATTCTGCCAAGCTTAATATCTTTAATAACACGGCTGCAATGGGTCATAAATTCTTTAAGGCCTAGTTTTGATGAATCAGAAGTAAAAAAACCCTTCATTAATGTGACCATAGTTCCCGCCTGAAGTCCGTGTCCGGTTGCATCACCAAAGGCGATGTTTAAAGCACCATTTTCCTGAACAATAAAATCATAATAGTCTCCACCAACCTCAGTTGCTGTTCTCATAAATGCGGCTATCTGAAGGTTAGGAAGTTTCGGTAACTCTTTCGGTAGCATTGAAAGCTGAAGTGCTCTGGCTTCTTCAAGTTCTTTTGTCTTGCGATCATTTTCTATTTGGATAGCATGCTTCTCTGCTTCGGTAGCTTTCAAGCGTAATTCATTTTCTTTGAGTTTTGTTTTTTGTTCGCGTCTGTTAATTTCGAACTTTCTTACACCATATAATAAACTCAGAAACGAAATAATATAAATGGCATATGCAATATTAGTCCTCCACCATGGCGGAGCTACTTCAATAAATAAAGATTTTCCACTATCGTTCCATATGCCGTCGTTGTTAGAGCCGGTTACGATAAGATTGTAATCTCCCGGAGATAAGTTTGTGAAAGTTACCGAGTGATTATTTGCAAGCTGGATCCAGTTTTCGTTGAAGCCTTCTAATTTGTACTTGTATTGATTTTCAGAATTATTGTAGTAGCTAAGTGCTGCAAACTGAAGTGTTATAATATTATCTTTATAAGTCAGTAGAAGGCTGTCCCTGTCAGAAATACCTTTTTCAATAATGGGTTTGCCTTCTTCATTATCGGTATTGTAGCGGAAATAATTAGTAAAAGCTATAGGCGGTACATACATATTTTCTTTGACATCGTTAGGATTAAAAATATTAAATCCATTAGAACCGCCGAACAGTAAGCGGCCCGTTTTGTAATCTTTTGCAAAGGCATTCTGATTGAACTCATTTCCCTGCAATCCATCCTGGGAATAAAAATTTCTGAATGTTTCAGTGCCGGGATTACATCTAGAAAGTCCGTTATTTGTACTTAACCAGAGGTATCCATTATTGTCTTCCAGTATTCCATAAACGAAATCATTTGCCAAACCATCTTTCTCACGGTAGTTTTTAAATTGATTGGTTTCCTTAATATACCTGCTCAATCCTTTTGTAGATCCAATCCAAATATTTTCTTTACTGTCCTTAAAGACTCTTATAATATTATCATCAACCAGGCTTGTAGAATCATCAGGATTATTTTGAAGTCGAATAGCAGTTCCGCTTTTTGGGTCAAATATGTTAATACCTCCGCCAAATGTTCCAAGCCAAAGTTTTCCCTGGTGATCAAAAACCATAGACCAGACCCTATCAGAGCTTATAGTTGACTTATCATTTTCTTCGTGTCGATATCTTGTTATCTTATCTGTTTTTGGGTCAAGCCGGTTTAGACCGCCGGCATATGTGCCAATCCAAATAATTCCATCTTTATCTTCATCGATTGAATAGATGCGATTATCAGAAAGAGAATTGGGATTCGATGGGTTATTCTGATAATGTTTAAAGATACCGGTCTTTGGGTTAAATGCGTCTAAGCCACTACTCAAAGTACCAATCCAAATAACACCCGACCTGTCTGCGTATAAAGTTTCAATAGAATTACTAATCAGGCCATTTGAATTCGAAGAAACGTTAGAAAAATTTTTAAATTTCCCACTTTTATAATCAAACCTGTCCAGTCCTCCCTTATTTGTTCCAATCCAGTAATCCCCTGTATTATCTACACACATCGAAAGCACAGAATTATCACTCAATGTATTTTTTGCACCGGGCGTACTAACATAATGTTCAATTACATTAGATGCCGGATGAAAATAATTTATACCACCAGTTTGTGTCCCAATCCAAATTACACCCCCTTTGTCTTCATAAAGCGAGAAGATACAGTTGTCATTTATACTTGTTGGGTCGCCTTCAATGTTTATATAGTTTGAAAAAGTCTTTTTTGCAGAATCAAATTTATTAAGTCCACCCCGGTAAGTTCCTATCCATAAAAATCCTTTGGGATCTTCATAAATAGGCCAGACATAGTTATCACTTAAGGAATTTGGATCATCCGGGTCATGTCTGTAATGAGTAAACTTCCCCGTTTTTTCATCAAGTTTATCCAGACCGTTAAATGTGCCCACCCACAAGTTTCCTAAACGATCTCTAAAGATGGAATAGACTTTATCACTACTTAAACTTGAAGGATCGTTTGGATCATGTTTATACTGGATGGTCTCACCGGATTTAGTATTGATTTTGCTCAATCCCGTTGTATCTCCCTGCCCACCAACCCATCGGATCCCAGGTTCTTCCAGCAAGGCTCCAAAATGACTTGACTTTAATTTGGCAACATCAATGCTGTCTTTGGATAAAGGGCTGAATGATTCCGTGCGCGGATCATATTTCTGGAAAATACGATTGTGGGTTTCAATATAGATTGTTCCTTTTTCGTCTCCATAAATTGCCCAAATGAAATTATCACTAAGACTTTTAGTATCAGAAGGATTATTCTTGAACACTTTAAAATTATACCCGTCATATCTGTTCAAGCCATCCTGCGTTCCGAACCACATAAATCCTTTACTATCCTGAAAAATACAGGTGACAGCACTTTGGGATAATCCGTCTTTTACGGTTAAATGGTTAAATGAGATATGACTCTGTGAGAATATTTCTGAAAAGAAGAATGGGAATAAAATTATACAGAACAGAGCTACCCTGATCATAAATTGAAATCCAGTAACACGATAAATTATTTGTTTAATACATATGCACTTGAAATTGTGCAATAGTAAATTTGAAAATATTAGATTTAAATTTAAAAAGAAACAACCCCCGATCCCGTTTGAAATCGGGGGCTAAAGATTTACTTCATCAATATCATTTTCTTAGTTGAGACGAACGAACCACTGATAACTCTATATATATATATACCACTTGCAAGTCGGCTTGCATCCCAGTTAACACTATAGTAACCCGCTTCCATTTCCTGATCAACCAGAGTAGAAACCAAATTACCCAATATATCATAAACCTTTAAGGACACATGATTTTTCTCAGGCAACTGATAGTTTATCGTTGTGCTTGGGTTAAACGGATTAGGATAATTCTGGTCTAAACCATACTCTGTTGGTATAAGTTGAACATCTTCCTCACCGCTTTCTTTCTTCAAGTTAGCACCCATTACGTTCATAGCAAATTTCCAGGCGTTGGTCAGGTGGTTTAATATATAAACATAATGATCTTGCTTTGATTCATCTATTGCTTTTCCTAATTCTCTGTTCGTATTCTGTAGTAACTCTTCACAATTTGAAACATGACAAGCACCGGGTTCTTCTGCCTCATCTCTTACAATAACAGCTAATTTGTATGAACCTTCAATCAGATAATACAATGAGAGATCAATACCGCTGCCAAAATCAGGCTCGCTCAGATATGAGTAAATTAAATTAACTGAGGAGGTTATTTTGTCATAAAAGTTTAACCCCTTATTTGTCTTCAAATGGTTATCATCTTGAAAATACGTTAGTGCCGTAGTAATATAAGAGATAGCATTATTTATATCTCGTTTCGTGTTATTGTCCCAACTACAATTGTTGTTAGTTGGACAAAATTCTGCTTTAATAGCGAGTAACTCATTAAGCGCATACTGAATGTAAAGCTTACCAGTTAATTCTGTTGGGTTCACATAAGGGGAGACATAAAACGAATGTTCTGTTGTCATGATATACTGACTATTCCTGTAATTACCATTTGAAACTTTATCAGATGCAATTACCTTAACATCGTAATTTCCAATCAACGTTGTTGAAAGGCTGCATGTATAAACTCCATTCCCCAGTGGTGTTAAAGCCTGCCGGGAACTATCACCATTAGGAGCAGTTACCAGTATAGCGACCCATGCATCATTAACTGGTTCACCAACTGTTTTTGTATGTTCACTAAGTCCACTGGTTTCACCGCCCTGAAATAGTTTAGCTTCAAAGTTCACCGTTACAGGTATTGGATTACCATTTTGATCGTCTTGTAAAGTATAGCGCTCTTCGTCAGTTTTAAATTCTAATACCAAATCCGCTTGATTGGACATATACACCCTAATTGGTTCGGTTTGACCGGTTGGTGGGGGAGTATTTTCTATAACCGCATATGTCCATGCACCAATTCCGGGATTGTTGACCCTAAAAAATTTATAAGGTTTGCCATAAGAAGCATTACCATTAATAAATTCAACATCATAATTTGATGATTGATAATTATCCTGAGTTATTGCACTGGCTGGAAGATTTGGTGGATCAGTTACAAATATTCCCGGTGGTAGTAGAGCAATAGAATATTCACTTCCCTGCCAGGAAAGACCCATGTCAAGTGTTCCGCCCTGCCATTGCAGTCCGCCCTGCCATTGCAGTCCACCTTGCCATTGCAGTCCACCCTGCCATTGGAGTCCGCCCTGCCATTGGAGTCCGCCCTGCCATTGTAATCCTCCCTGCCAGGAAAGTCCGCCTTGCCACTGCAGCCCACCCTGCCACTGTAAACCACCACCAAAATATTCACTGCTAATTTCATCAGAGAGATAAGATATTTCGAGACCAAGCAGGCGCAGCCAAATAATATTTACTGCAGTCGGTATATCAGTAGAACTAGCTACCTTATAGTACTCACCACTTGTTTTATTTGCCAGCCAACTCATTAAATCCTGACCATCGCTTAAGCCTTCAAATCCCATTGTGTAAATTTTTATGCTAGGATCAACATTTAGTTCTGTAATTAATGAGAACGGGGATATTTCACCCGCACTGAATAAAATAATTATTTTCTTGTTTGTAGTTGGTGCTGAATTTAACAAGGCTTCAGCTGCTGTTATTCGCTCAGCAAGATTACCAGTTTCATTTGCTTGCAATTGGTTGAGATCGGATAATATCTGGTTAAAGTTATCTCCAACAGGATATATTTGATTAGTGCCGTTCACCCAACCAATTCTATCGCCAATTCTTAGTTTAGTTACTAATTCTAAAGCAGCATTTTGAGAAGGAACTAATCCGTTAAGAACATCTGGCGAAGTAAAGTTAGTCGTACCGTCGAATACTAATGCGATATCGTAATATACATCACCTAAATTATTATAGATATAATTAATACCGCCAATATCAGATTTTGTTATATCTAACTGATTCGGAAACCATCCCGGATCGGCAGGACCAGGTTGAAGACTGCTTTTGCTGGTTTCTCCGTTATTGATACGACCATACATTGTAGCAAACTGATTATTATTCTTCATTAATAATGTATAATTAAAATCACCCGGGTTATAAAGATCAGCCAGTCCGGAATAATGCCCGATTTCATGTGTAGCAACGTTTTGAACATCCAGCTTATCAGAAGAACCATCAGTTGCCCAATAAAATTGCCCCAAACCTGTAAGTGATACAGGTTCACCATTGAATGCGAGGTCAACATCTGTTATTTCACCATTTAAAGCATTATATCTAACTCTTGTTACAGCAATCACATTGGTAGGTGCTCCGGTAGAATCTTCCCACATGCTAGTAGTTGGGAACCAGACAATATTATTGATTCCATCCGCATTACCACCCCATTTCCCGATATTGGTACTGCTTAAAGCTCTTTTGGTATATGTTAATTGCTGCAGATTACTCCAGGTGTTAAACCCACTGTCAACGGCATTAGCAAAACCAGCAGGAGGCTGTACTTCGCCGGCTACTACCGGTCCATAAATTTGATAGTCGCCTTTTCCGTCCAACCAGTGAAGAGGTATTCCGGCTAGAGTAGTATTAGCTATATAATGGTTACCCTCATCAGTTGCTCTTTCGATAGATTCTGAAAACTCGGATGTACTTAGTGGGAGACTATCCACATCAATTTTTGTTGCAGTAGCGCTTACTACTTCTCCAGCGTTAAGAACAGCATCTTTTATATTAGCAAGAAATTCGGCCTCACCAGCAATATCAGTAGTTACTACTTTTTCTCCCAGGTAACGTTTACCCTCTCTATAGCTCATGCTAGAGTTGGCAAAAAACTGAATTTTAAATATTTGTTCGGGAGCACTATTTAGAATACCTTGAATAGCACTTCCACCTTTTATTTCAGGTAAAGCTGACATATCCTGCCAGGTGTAAAGTGTGTTGAGTGTTGGATATTGTTGTGAATCATTTGATCCGGCAGCTAATTCAATTCCCAGGGTTGCGTTATCATAAATTGAATTATTTAGTATTGAATTATTGTTTCCTGTTGCAACAAAAACACCAGAAGCCCCGTTATTAAAAATTGAATTATTATCGATCTGATTATTGCTTCCATTAATTACTAAACCATGACTTGAATTACCAGAGATTTCATTTTCGGAAAGTGTGATGCCATCGACAGCAT
>Ga0315536_1001346_pt1 | contig 12374 bp, 13 predicted proteins | sample SalMarSW160230MG_FD_203093 | JGI IMG/M metagenome (GOLD analysis project Ga0315536, IMG submission 203093) | Salt marsh sediment microbial communities from the Plum Island Ecosystem LTER, Massachusetts, United States - Salt Marsh Sediment SW1602-30 ... | reverse complement strand
TAAAGAATACTGGATTCCGGCGCCCACATCCCCCTGGATACTGTGGGGGACACTGTTCATTCCCTTTCAACACGAGTTCGGCTCTACGGCAAACCAGATTCTTCTCAATATGGCCTGCCTGGTTTCCGCGGCCCTGGCGGTAATGGGTTTTATCAATGCGTTTAAACAGCGTAAAAAAGGAGGGAAACTTGTTTTTTTAAGCGGTATCGTTGCTGTCTGTACGTTTGCGGGGGCTTTTATGCTATCTTTATTGATAAGACCGATTCTAATGCCGCGTTATCTTACCAGTATTATCGGGCTGTATGTCATCATCTGGGTGTACGGCATTCTCCTGCTGAAGAAGAATGTGTTGAAAATCGGCGCGGTGGCCCTGGTGCTGTGCCTTTTTATTCCCCAAATAATCGATATCAAAACAGTACAGCGTAACGGTCCCTTTGCCGAGATCCGGGCCTATCTTCAGGACAAGGTCGGACCGGATGATGTGTTTCTGCACAGCGACGAACATCAGTTCGGTATTTTCTCGTATTATTATCCGCAGCATGAGCATTATCTTTTTCTTAAACAGGGCTTTGCCGGGTTCGGCAATTATATGGCCTTCGCGCCGAACGGTTCGGCCGGCCATTATTTCGGGAATTTTACCAAAGGTAAGGCACATGTATGGCTGGTGAACAGGATCGTAAACAACTTTCCCCAGTTACCCCCCATTCCGGATAAGGATGTGGAAAAATACGGCGCGCTCTATAAAGCCTCGCTTGCACGGCGTTTTTCCCAGGATAATTCGTTCCTGCATCTGGAGATTATCGAGTTTTCCGCGGATCCGTACGACAAGCTTGATGAATCGGCCCTGTTCCAAGGGGATATCAAAGAACTGAAAATAACGGTAAACGGATTCAGAAACAGTAAGGGCAAGGCCGATATCTCCTTTTATACCCGGGACCTGTATGAACTGTCGGTAAAATATTTTTGGCGGGGCAAGCTGCCCGAACAGATTGAGCGGCAGGCTTTTAACAGGTTGTTTGCGGATAATAAGGCGCTCACCGGTGAGGAGCAAAGTTTTGTGCTGCGTTTTTATACGCTTGACGACAACAATAAAATCTATACATTAAACGGACAACCCAAGGCAAAAGACATGGAGGCCTTTTATACGATTTACGGAAAGCTGCTGCACAGCAGAAGAACGGACATTACGGATCAAAAGGCTCTGTTCACCTTTACCGACCTGCATAAAGGCATGTATTATATTTTTGTATTCCATGACGAGAACAATAACGGCAGATTGGACCTCAGGGAAAACGCCCCGCCCGCCGAGGGTATGGCCGTTTCCAACGCCGACAGCGGATTGTCAGGAGAGCCTTCATTTGATGCCAACTATATCGTGCTGAATCAGGATCAGATGAAAAAGTCGCTTACAATGTATTATTATTAATTTTTCTTGACAACCCGGCGGAAATATTCTACTCTTCAGTAACACGATTTTATTATTCGTAATATCACGCAGGAGTTTTTATGCGAAAAACGGCTTTTTTCACTCCCGTTTTTATCGGGGTATTATTTTTCTTGCTTGCTGCCTGCGGGCAAAGGGCACAGGACCCGGCCCCGGGGGGGGCAGGCAGAATGCTCTCCGACGCGGTGGGCAGAACAGTTTCGGTGCCGGCGGCGCCCGGGCACATCATCTGTTCCGGACCCGGGTGCCTGCGATACGCACTATACCTGCAGTGCGCGGACATGCTGGCCGGGGTGGACAGCCTGGAAACACGTGTTAACAGTTTAGACGCCAGGCCCTATGCGCTTGCCACCCCACGGCTTAAGAACCTTCCGGTGTTCGGCGAATTTATGGGTCGTGATAATCCGGAGCTCATTTTGGGGCTTTCGCCGTCTCCGGAGCTTATTTTTAAAACCTACCCTGAAATGGGGCAGGACGCCGCCAAACTGCAGGGGAAAACCGGAATTCCGGTGGTCACCCTGAACTACGGCGATCTGCTGGATGGGCGCCCGGATTTCTATGCCTCGCTCAGGCTTATGGCGGAGGTATTGCACAAACAAGACCGGGCCGAGGAGATTATTGCCTTTATTGATTCCTGCCTGGCCGACCTTTCCCGCAGGACCAAAGACATAGCCGACCAGGACAGGAAAACCTGTTATATCGGCGGGATCGCCTTCAAAGGTCCCCACGGCCTGCAGTCCACCGAACCCGCGTATCCCCCGTTTGTATTCACGGGCACTCCGAACGCCGGCCTGGGGGAAAAGGGTCCGGCATATGTCAATGTTTCCAAGGAAAAAATAATCGACTGGGACCCGGAGATTATATTTATCGATCTTGCCACCATGCAGTCGGACCCCAAGGCGAACGCCATCTATGAGCTGAAGCACGATCCGGCCTACAGGAACCTGCGGGCCGTAAAAACGGGAAGTGTATACGCCGTCATTCCCTACAACTGGTACGCCCAGAACTACGGCTCCACCCTGGCCGATGCTTATTACGTCGGCAAGGTCCTGTATCCGGAGGCCTTTGCGGATATTAATCCTGCCGAAAAAGCTGATGAGATTTACAGGTTTTTAACGGGCAAACCCCTGTTCGCGGAACTGAATCGTATCTTCGGCGGCCTCTTATTTAACAGGGTAAGGCTGTAATTCATGCGTCTTACCCTGTCGAGATTACCCATAGACTACCGAAGCTATATCGGCGGAAAGATCATTTTCCTGGCCGGCGGTTTTGTTTTGCTGGTTATGGTCTTCTTCTTAAGCCTGTGCCTGGGACCGGTCAGCATATCTTTGCGGGAGGTGGTGAGAGTTCTGTTGGGCATGAGTACGGATCAAGGCCGGATCAGCATTGTTTTTGACGTGCGCCTGCCCAGAATTCTCACCGCCGTCTGCGCGGGCATGGGGCTGGCGGCGAGCGGTGCGGTCATGCAGTCCGTGCTGCGAAACCCGCTGGGCTCGCCCTTCACACTGGGCATATCCCAGGCCGCGGCCTTCGGTGCGGCCCTGTCAATCCTGACCCTGGGCGGCGGCGTGGTCCGTTCCGCCGACGGGAACGGGATCGCTTTTACAAACCCGTATCTTACCACCATGTTCGCTTTCGGCGCATGCCTGGCCGCTACCGGTATTTTGATCGGCATCACCGGGCTTAAGCACTCGTCACCGGAGGTGATGGTGCTTACAGGCGTGGCCATGGCCTCCTTGTTTTCCGCGGGAATCATGTTCCTGCAGTTTTTCGCGGATGATGTACAGCTTGGCGCCATAGTGTACTGGACCTTCGGTGACGTGGGCAGGACAGACTGGAACGAGCTTGCGGGGATTTTCATTATTGTCATACTCGCATTGTTGTTTTTTTTCAGCCAGCGCTGGAATTACAATGCGCTGGATGCCGGAGACGAAACCGCCCAAAGCCTGGGCGTACCCGTGGGCCTGGTAAGGCTTTCGGGCATGGCGGCCGCCTCGCTGGTAACGGCCGTAATTATCGCGTTTGTGGGCATAATCGGCTTTATCGGGCTGGTCTGCCCACATATGGTGAGGAGGGTGATAGGGGATGACCATCGATTCTTACTGCCTGGCTCCTGCCTGGCCGGCGGGATAATCCTGCTTGCCGCCGATACATTGGCGCAGATAGTAGTCACGGAGCATATGTTCCCGGTCGCCATTTTCACCGCCTTCCTGGGGGTACCGGTGTTTGTGTATCTTATCATCAGGGGGCGAACAAGATGATTTTACGGTTGGACGACGTCGACTTCAACTACGCCTCAAGAAAAGTTCTTGACGGTATTTCTTTTGTATTGAAAAGCAATGAAATCGTGGCCCTTTTGGGTCCCAATGGCGTGGGAAAAACCACACTGCTGAAATGCATAAATGGGCTTTTAAAGATCCGGGGAGGAGCGATATTTGTGGACGGTGAGAACCTGGCCGGGCTGGGGTCCAGGGAGATCGCCCGGAGGATAGGGTACGTGGCCCAGCGCAATGAAAGCGCGCGGCTGACCGTTTTTGACGCGGTGCTTTTGGGACGCAGGCCCCATATGGGCTACCGGGTAACGGAGAAGGACAGCAAAATCGTCGACTCGGTTCTGGGGCGGCTTGAACTTGCTTCATTAAGCCTGCGATACACCGATGAGCTTTCCGGCGGTGAGCTGCAGAAGGTATGTCTGGCCCGGGCCCTGGTGCAGGAGCCCAGGCTGCTGCTGCTCGATGAGCCCACCAGCAGCCTTGATCTGAAAAACCAGGTGGAGATTCTGGGTCTCATCAGGGAGGTTTCGGCCTCGCATGATGTATCGGTCATTATGAGCGTTCATGATCTGAATATGGCCGTTCATTTCGCGGACAGGTTTATCTTTCTTAAGGACAATGTAATTTACGCCGTATGTGATAAAAGCGGAATCACGGAAAACATCATCCGGGAGGTCTACGGGGTTCCCATAGCCATACATGATGCCGCGGGGTACCCGGTTATCATTCCGGTTTTATAATAACGGAGGTTTATAAGAAATGGTCAGGTTGACGCAGATAGGAACGGTGAAAAGCGGGTTTACGGAACCGCAGGATCCTTTTGAAATGAGAAAACACGAAAGCAGGATAGAGGTCCTTCCCGAGTATGCGGCAGGGTTGTATCGCCTGGATGAATCCGCATACATTCAGGTTATCTTCGGTTTTCACCTTGCCGGGGAATATTCTCTCCGGGGTCCGGTATACAGCGGGGAAACCAAGGGCGTCTTCGCCTCCAGAAGCCCGCGCAGGCCCTCGGCCCTGGGCCTGTCCACGGTACGGTTGTTAAAACTGGAAGATACGATACTGCACGTGCGCGGACTGGACGCGGTGGACGGTACGCCGGTGTTTGACCTCAAGCCCTTTTCGCCGGTGTTCGATTACGCCGAGGTTGAAAAAATTAATAAAGAGCGGGAGCTTGCCGAACCCCATAACCTCATGAACAGGCTGGTAAAACAGGGCGATCTTGTCCAATGCCTTATGAAGGCCGGCGAGCTTCATGGCCATTTCTGCCCCGGCCTGGCGCTGGGCGTATACGCGGCCGTACGGGGCATGAAAGAAATTGAGGATTGGAGCCTCGACGGGATCAGGGAAAATACATTGGTCATCGTGGAGACCAACAACTGTTTCGCGGACGGGCTCCAGGTTGTTACGGGCTGTACGTTCGGCAATAACGCCCTGGTATTTGATGACCTGGGCAAAACCGCGGCCACCTTCGCCGTACGCGGCGGAAAAAGCGTCAGAATTGCGGTAAAAGCGGAGTTCTGGGAGATGCTGCACAAAGAGCTGCCGGACTTCGGGCCCCTGTTTGAAAAGGTGATAAAAAACAGGCAGGGCGGTGAACAGGACACACGTGATTTTGCCGTTATGTCCCGTATGGCGAGCTTTCGCGTCGTGGAATTCCCCTTTGACCAGGTATTTACCTTGAGCCACCCGAAACCGAATCTGCCCGCGCGCGCGCCCATATTCGACACCGCAAAATGCGATCAATGCGGGGAGGGGGTGATGCAGACCCGGACCATGCGCGCAAACGGGAAAACCCTGTGCCTGGCCTGCGGCGCAAAACCGTTTTACCGCGTTCACGGCGCGGGCGTTTCAGCCGTGGAGTAGCGCTTGTGCTGTTGCTCCAGCGCTTCCCGGCAGCGCCCTGCGCCGGATGCGCACCGCAACCTCATGCCCGGCAGTTACGCACACGTATAAAATAGGGTATGATCATGTTCAAAGGAACGCAGCGCCCCGTCTTTTGACAATATATCGATATATTTACATACTTCATTTCTGTGCAGATTCAGCGCCGCGCACATATCCTCCAATGTGCAGGGACGCCGCCGCAGGAGATCCATGAGATCGGCTTTCGCGGCCCGGAAATATGGTCTATCCGCCGTGCCGCTGAAATCGGCAATGACCTCAACCACGCCGTTAAACATCGCGGCCAGCCTGCGCATTCGTCTTTCGGATACGGGAAGGGCCGCGGATTCGGCGGGCGGGCGCTTTACGGTATTCAATTGGATCCTGCCGGGATTGATTTTTTGAATGATTGCGTTGATCCGGGCCGCGTGGGCGTTACCGTCCGTGATCCCCTTCAGGAGAAATACTTCCAGCCAGGTTTTATGTTTATATGTCGTGCAAAATCTGATAAGGCCGTCGACAACCCGGGCAAACTCCAGACCGGCACAGGGGCGGTTGACGCGCCGGAATACGCGTTCATTGCCCGCGTCCAAAGAGGGGATGACCAGGTCCGCGTCTTTTAAACCTTCGCTTACCTCCTTTTCCCCCAGCAGGGAGCCGTTGGTAAGTACGGCCACAGGCTTGCCGGACAGCTGTTTGACCGCGGGAATAAGCTCGCCCAATGCGGAATAAAGGGTCGGTTCACCGGAGCCGGAGAGGGTTATGTAATCGACCTTAATGTCCCCGGTCAACCTGCGTTTAAGCTCACTGATGATTTCTTTTACGGGCGCGTACTCTTTTTTGGCAGTGGTTAAATGGGTTGTTTTCCCCAATTGGCAGTAGATGCAGTCATACGAGCATGTTTTAAAGGGCACAAGATCAATTCCCAATGAGAATCCCAGTCTTCTGGAAGGAACAGGGCCGAATATATATTTATATTTGTGTTTTTCGTTTTCCATGCGCCATTACCCAGCCGAAAAAACGCTTTGTTTCACTTTTTGCCAGATCCGGGCGATGTTTTCGGTCAGGGCCGAATCTTCGTATTCCATAACCGGAACACCCGCCAGCTGTGCCCCGGTAAAGGCTTCGGTATAGGGTATGCTGCCCAGGAGGGCCGAGCCGTAACGAGCGGCAATGCCTTTAATCTCCTCCGACTTACCGGGATTTAGATCTGATTTATTGATAATGACCCCGGACCGGATGTTGAAATAATTAATCAGGTCAAGCACTCTTGTCAGATCATGGATGCCCGAGACCGTGGGTTCGGTCACCACCACCGCGAAATCGCATCCCGTTACCGAGGCGATGACCGGGCAGCCGGTACCCGGTGAGCCGTCGAGAATTGACAGGCGTAGATCTTGCGCGGCCGCTTCCCGCTTGTTTTTCTCCCGGATAAGGGCCACCAGTTTGCCGGAGTTCTCCGCGGCTATGCCCAGCTTGGCATGGCTCAGGGGGCCGAACCGTGTTTTCGACAGATACCACTCCCCGTTTAGCTTGGGTTTGAAACTCACCGCCTTAAAGCCGCACACCAGGGCACAGACCCCACAGCCCTCGCAGGCACGCTCATCCGCCAGATAGATCGTTCTCCCGTCATCCCGTATTTTTTTCAATGCGTCGAACCTGCAGTACGCGGCGCATGCGCCGCAGCCCGCACACCTGTCTTTATCGATTACCGCGACCTTCGCCCCGGTAAAAGGACCGCCGGCTACGTATTTCGGGGAAAGTACCAGGTGCAGGTCGGCGGCGTCCACATCACAGTCCGCGATGGCCAGTTTTTTTTCCAGGGCGCAGAAGGCCGCGGTAAATGATGTTTTTCCCGTGCCCCCCTTGCCGCTGATCACCACCAGCTCTTTGCTTCTCGGGGCCACGGTTGTATTCATCGCGGCGGCCGTGCCGCCGGTTTGCGGGGCGCCTGCCGAGTCCGTTTTGCCCGCTTGGGGGACAGGGCATTGGATATGTACAACGTCCGGCTCTTTGTGCTGCGGTACGCCGCGGCCGTGATTTTCCGCGTTTGACATTTTAAACACCGAACGCGCGGCAGTTTTGCGGGCCGCTTTTTTTTGCATCGCGTGTTCCTGTATCCGGTTCGCCAACTCTTTAAAAAGAGTAAAGTATTCAGGGAACCTGTCAGCGGCCAGGTCCCCGGCAGAGTAACATTCTGCGATCCTGCGCTCATCGGGTATCTCTCCGATGATCTCCAGCTTTTCCTGTCTGCAATAATCCTTTAGATCGGTGTTCTGATATTTTGCTCGGTTTACGATAAGCACGGGCTCTTTTCCCAGTTCCCTGCACATATCAACGGCCAGCTTCACGTCATTAATCCCGAAGGGCGTGGGATCGGTTACCAGTACACACAGGTCGGTGTTTTTTACCGTCTCAATCACGGGGCAGGAGGTCCCGGGGGGGGAGTCAAGGATGCTGAGTCCCGTGCCCGTATGCTCTTTTACCTTCTTAATCAAACGCGGTACCATGCCGCCCTCTCCGGTTTCAAGCGCGGCATAATATACATCAACCGCGCCGCTTGTCCCCTGTACCAACTCACCGATTTTCCTTTGTCGTTCCCGTATGGCCTGCGTGGGACAGACAAGCGTGCAGGCGCCGCAGATATGGCAGAGGTTTGGGAAGAACAACACCGTGTCCTTGATCAGGGCCAGCGCGTTGTAGCTGCAGGCCTTTACGCATTTCCCGCACGCGGTACACCGGTCCGCGTCCACGTCCGCGGGGGATAATAGTGTGACCTCTTCCCGCTTTTGTATTTTCGGTTTCAGAAACAGGTGGCCATTGGGCTCTTCCACATCACAGTCAAGGTAGCGGACCTGCTCACCGCTTCTTCCCAGTACGCGGGTGATATTGGTGGAGACAAAGGTCTTGCCCGTACCGCCTTTACCGCTTAATATCGCAATACTCAGTCGCATAGATTCCCTTCCCCGGTTATGTTCCGTTTCCCCAGATATGGTCGTTTCCGAACTGACGCATCCACTGCTCCTGCGGGGAAAGGTATTTTTCAATCTCGGTTTTTTCAAATGAGATTTTATAGTTATCCAGGTAGTTCATGAGTATTTCCCTGGCCTTGATCACGGCAATCGCTTTGTCGTTGTTATTCCGATCCTGTTTCCGCGTGGTATCGGGATGCCATTGTTTGATCAGGATATTTATTTTTCGCTTAATTTCAGCCATGGTTTCATGTTCTTTTAAACCGAACATCTTCATGGCCCCAATGATCTGTTCGTATTTTCCCATCATACCTCCTTCGCGTGCTTCCTGTTACCCTTGCCCTTTTAGTGTTTTTTCGGTTTCCATGTGGAAGCCCGGTGATCAAACTCAAGAGAATCTCCACAGGATACCTCCAGCATCCGGTGCGGTATGGTTTTTTTGAAATAGTTTACGGCCCCACTGCCCGTACAATGCAGCGGGGCTATGTGCGTTATTCCGTACACCCGGTCAAACATGACTGTTATGCGCCGGATCACTTCGGGTGGTTTATCCATAAGATGAAAACCGCCCAGGAGCAGATCAATCTCCCCCTTGTGCTCCGATCTTGTGCGGCTCAATATCTTCGGGACGCCGGGGTGGGAGCAGCCGGTAACAACCGCCAGTTTACTGTCCTGTTTCAGTATCAATGCCTGCTCGAAAATGGCAGAACCGTTATAGCTGCCCTCAATCTGCCCGGTGGTAAAAAGCCCGGGCTTTATCTCCAATGGATTTGTCACCGCAACCGGCATAGCCCCGCTGTCACTGATTCGTTGTTTAATGTCAGCGCCGGTGTCCGCACACACATATACGGTAATACGTTTGTTCTTATCAAGAATCCACCATAAGCCTCCCGTGTGATCCCAATGCTCATGTGAAATTACAATATGTTTCAGGGCGCCGACATCAACCCCATAGCTGAAAAAACCGCTTTCCAAAGCCTGTGCGGTGCAGAAGGTATCAAACAGGACGTCGCCGTCGATTAAAAGCGACAGTCCCCATTTGTTCCGGCGGCGGTCTTGTTTTGAAAAGCCATTGGCAATGATTTTAATATTCATAATTACCGTATACTGATAATTTATGCCTCGGCATGATACTTTGCGACGGCGGAGTTTTTCAGCCTTTGGCCCCGAAGTGTGATTCCACCGTCGCCGCACTGCTGGGTGTAACCTCACCCTTGATGTAGCGGGCTGTTGCGTCCGCAACCGTGCCGCCAATACCGGTGATGATATCGATACCGGCTGTCTGTAGGGTTTTGAAGGCGTTGGGCCCGACGTTTCCGGTCAGTACCGCCTTCACACCTTTTTCACTTATCATCTGGCCGGCCTGGATACCCGAACCGCCACCTGATTTTGCTGCGGCGTTGGCAATACATTCAAATTCCATAGTTTCCGGATCAACGATGATAAAATATGCGCATCTGCCGAACCGCGGATCTACCGCCGATTCAAGCGCTTCTCCCCTTGCCGTTATACAAATTTTCATATCGTACCTCCTCTCTCACTTAATGATCGTGATCGCCATGGTCGCATTCCGATTTATCAAGGCCGTATCCCTTACCGGCACCGGGTTTGCAGAGAGACTCACCGCCCCGGATGGTCCCGCTGCAGATTTGCTCCAGCACATCCTCGATCTTTCCGGATATTCCCATCATGGTTTCAATATTATTCTCGTTAAACAGTATCTGTGCCCTGGCACCCATACCCCCCGCGATGATGCATTCCGCTCCCTTTTCATGCAAAAATACCGGCAGATAACCGGGCTCGTGGCCGGGGTTGTCTATTTTTTCTTTTGCCACAATCCGGCCTTCACGTATGTCCGCCAGGGTGAAGTGTGGGCACCGTCCGAAATGCGCGGACACGTACTCTCCCTCTGTAGAAATAGCTACCTTCATGCTTTCAACTCTCCTTTGTTTGATTTTCTTCTTCGGCCGCGCGAGTTTCCAACTCCCGAATTCGTTTGTTCACGGCGGTTAGATCTTCCTCTAACAGTTTGGCTTGATTTTTCAACAGCTCGGCTTCACGGGACGGCGTTATGGCTGCCGGAATGTTATCCTCCGGCGCGTATTCTCCGTACCGTGCCCAACCGGGCAGTCCGGTTGCATAATATCCGTATCCAAACCCCCGGCCCCTACCATGGCCCCGTCCGAAAAATCCCCGGCCCCTACCACGGCCTCCGCCGAACCGGCCGTAGCCTTGGTCCGGGAGCGGATTTTGATACCCGGGAACCGAGTAGCCCGCGCAATAGCCCGCGGCCCTTCCCGTTCTTGGTCCCAATCCTGCAGGACCTGTTCTGTCACCTCTCGGCATACTATAACCTCCTTAAATTGGTATTGATAACCATTTTCAATAAAAATGTAAAAAAAATCATCGCGCCCTGCACTCGGGGCAAACTCCGTAAAAATGGATCAGGTGTCCGTCGATCTTAAATCTGTATTTGGCTTCAAGGCCCTTTTCGGCCTTTTGAATGTATTCACGCTCCTCCCTGGCAAACTCGGTATAATCGAGAATTTTTTTACATTTCCTGCAGATCAGGTGGTGGTGATGTTTTTTTTCGCTGTTTTCCTCGGACAACTCAAACTTGGCCCGACCATGCCCGAAATCGAATTTTTGAATGATCCCGGTCTGCTCCAACAGGTCAAGCGTCCGGTATATGGTGGTCAAACCAATGACGGGATTGCGGGCATGAACGATTAAGAAAATATCCTCGGCGCTCAGATGCTCGGCCGAATTGGTCAGTACGTCCAGAATGGCCTCTCTGGCAGCCGTCAGCCTGTATCCGTGTCCCGCTAATTTTTGTCCCCAGTTGTGATGATATCCCATAGCACCATCCTATATTGAAAATGGTTATCATTATCAATATAAACCATTCTCTGCAAATTGTCAAGATGCCTGCCGCAAGTATATCAGTTATTGTGCCTTGATTACAACCTGGATGTTGTCAAGGGTGGGAGACAGTAATTCTCAATGCAATCTCTTATCTATCGTACCTTCCGGAAGCATTGTGTCTGGGTACGGCATTTATTGACAATATATTTTTTTAATACTATATTGTCAATAGTGAAAATGGTTTTCATTTTTATTAATCCCGGGAGATAAGTATGGAGACAAACAAACCGCCGTGCATGCGCAGAATGAACGACCCCACGGCTGCCGCGTGGATAAGGGGACAGTGCGGCGATACCATGGAAGTGTATCTGACAATAAGAGACGGGATGATTGAAGACGCAACCTTTTTTACCGACGGGTGTGAGGCAACCATGATCTGCGGATCGGCCGTCGCGGAGCTTGTTCGGGGTAAAAGCATCGACGAAGCGCTTGCTGTTTCTCCCCGGCAGATGATCGATTGCGCGGGTGATCTGCCGGCGGACCATACTCACTGCGCGATTTTAGCGGTAAACACGTTGCACAAGGCGATTGCGGATTACCTGCTGCAGTACTAAAAAAAGCATGAAAGGGACCTTTGATGGAACAGAACGAGTTGGAACAAGTCGAACAGGAAAAGCGATTAAAGGAAAATCTGAACCGTATTAAAAACAAAATAGTCGTGTTAAGCGGCAAGGGCGGCGTGGGAAAGACGACCATGGCCGTCAACCTGGCATATGCCCTGGCCATGAGGAACCTGAGTGTCGGCATTATGGACGTGGACCTGCACGGCCCCAATATCGCCAAAATGTTGGGGATTGAAGGTGAACGGCTTACCAGCGGTGAGTCCGGGATCGAGCCTTTTCCCGTCCTGCCCAATTTGAAGGCCATGAGTATAGC
>Ga0315536_1001345_pt1 | contig 12377 bp, 17 predicted proteins | sample SalMarSW160230MG_FD_203093 | JGI IMG/M metagenome (GOLD analysis project Ga0315536, IMG submission 203093) | Salt marsh sediment microbial communities from the Plum Island Ecosystem LTER, Massachusetts, United States - Salt Marsh Sediment SW1602-30 ... | reverse complement strand
AGAAAAGTCTGATAAATAATTTTTAAGGAATAAGAAAGGAGGATGAGCATTATATGAAAATAGTTAATAGTGTATTAATTTTAATAGGAATTTTAACAGGAATTTTGTTTATAAATTATATTATGATTTTTGGTATAAATATTGATAGATTATTTATTTCTGTTTTTTTTAATGAATATCTTTTGAAAAATTTACCTGGAGAAATTGTTGGCATATTTGTTACAGCAGTAATTATTGATAATATAATGTCCAGAAAGGAAAGAGCTAAAAGAGAAAAATTAAAAAAAATTGCTTTAAATTCATTAAGAGAGCCACTAAAAAGGCAAGCACAAATTTTATATGGACTTGGGAAATCAGCTATGGAATCTTTTGATTTAGACGACAATATATATATGTTTAATAGTCAAACATTTTTTGATATAATAAAATTTGTCGATTTTACATCCAATGCAACTATTGTGCCTAAAATATCTTGGAATGAGTATTTTTTTTCAGAGTTTCTGCTCTTTAAAGAACATCTTTTGAGAACACTAGACATATATTTATCTTGCTTTGAACCTGAAGTCATACAAGGAATAGAATCCATTATTGGACTACATTTAGATTATCTAAAAAATGTAAAAGTGCAGAAAATTTTCGAAATGAGAAGTAATTTATTTTTGTTTAAAGACTTTGTGAACAGTTATTGTTTGTTATTAAAATTCTATAACGAAAACAGTAAAGAAGAAATAGTTCTGGAAGATATTAAAATACAATATGATATGTTGAAAATATTTTTAGATAATAACTTAAAATATAGTGCATAGAGTTACATACTTAATTGGGGTGTCAATCTTAAATAAACTAAAGAAAGAGGGTGTTAGTATTTTGGGTATAATCAAAAAAATACTAATACCCTCTTTCTTTAGTTGCCTTTTCTCAACAATCAATACATTTTAAATTATCAAAACTTTTTGTTACTTGCATAATTATGTTGGTTCTTATGCAAACTTGGTGAAAATTAAGATAATCTTTAAGTTGGGGTCTCTTACCTATTCCGGTGAGAGACCCCATGATAAAGGGTTTAAATTTATTTTTTCTCATTCTTAAAGTATAGTTTTAGATCAGGAATATTTATAAAATGGTTATCATAAGTCATCACTATAAGATCATTTTTTATTGCTGTCGCGGCTATCCACAAATCATTTTCTGGAAGAGTAAAACCAGTTTTTAAGACTTTATTTTTCACTTCTCCATAACAAAATGAAATCTCTTCATCTAAGTCTAAAATTTTATAAAAAGAAATAAACTCATTAATTACCTTAATATTTGCTTCTGTTTTACTTGATTTAAACGCTCCATAATAAAGTTCGCCAACTGATATTGCTGAAATAAATATTTTTTCAGGGTCAATACTGTCAAGTATTTGTTCTATATCACTATCTCCTCTAAATATCTTTACTATTACATTTGTATCTATTAAATTACCACTCATCAATATCCACCTTTTCTGTATCTTTTAATGCGTTCTCAATTTCCTTAAGATTATCTCCTTTCCACAAACCTAAAAACCTTTTATGTGGTTTTTCAGTTATATGGTTTATATCTTTATCCTCAATGTATTCGTCCAAAACAGTTATAATAACCCTCTGGTTTTTATTTAATTTAACAGTCTCTAAAGATTTGAACTCTTTTCCATCATAATAACCTTTTACAGCTAACATATTAAACACCACCATTACTTTATAATCGTCAATTATATTATATCATTTCTCTTTTCAATAATAATCTATTGTATTGTTATATTGCACCAAATTTTAAAAATAGTTTTAATAGAAAACAGAAGCAATTCTAAGAAAATGCGAGTTTGAGTTTTTCAAAAAAAGCCTAAAAAACAGCCCTAAAAAAATTTTCAAATCAGTTCTCAGGGTTAAAAACAGGTGAAAATGGAGTTTGGAAGTAGTTCTAATTATACAATTTGTTCATTTTGTATAATTAAATTTGATTACTAAGCTGTTTTTACAGCTTATGTTTTCTTATAATTTATAAAAGTGTGTATTATTTAATTACTAAAAACTTTATTTCAGGGTTTAAAGGAGGAAATAGTTTTGTCAAAGATTTTTATTAGTTGGAGTGGCGAATTAAGTAAAAAATTAGCAAAGGAATTGAGAGATTGGATACCAGCCGTTTTGCAGTTTGTTAAACCTTACTTTACCCCAGCTGACATAGAAAAAGGTTCACAATGGCATTCAAGTATCTTAAGCGAACTTGAATTAAGCAATTTAGGAATTATTTGTCTTACCAAAGAAAATATACTGAATCCTTGGATTCTTTTTGAATCTGGTGCTCTATCAAAAAATTTTGATAAAGCACATGTATGTACAATACTTTTTAATTTAGATATGACAGATTTAACTGGGCCGCTTGCTAATATACAAGCAACTAAATTTTGTCAAGATGATTTTAAGATGTTAATAGAAACCATTAATAATACAAATGAGAATAAACTTGATACTACTGTTTTAAATAATGTTTTTAATAAATGGTGGCCCGACTTAGATGAAAAAATACGAAAAATTTTAGAATCTGTTAGTGAAAATAAATCAGATAATTTAATTAAAAGAACAGATACTGATATTTTAAAGGAAATTTTAAATTTATCAAGGTTAAACTCTAATAAGATTACAGAACTAGAGGAAAATATTGTATATAGAGGTAATGTATTAACACCAAATAGATATATAAAATTAGAAAATATTACAAAAAAAATAGCTTATGGATTAAGAAATGCGAATTTTTGTAGCGATTGCTATCAAAAAAATGAAGATTTAATGGACTTGATTGAAGACTTTTTAAAACTTTATGAGACATTATATAATCGTAATGTTAGTATTAATGATGTTATTCGTATGAGTAATACTAGTCGTAGTAATGCTCGTATTATTGGTAGTATTGTTAATAATCGTGGTATTGCTGATCAAGAATAATACAATCAAACATGAGATATTATTACTATAACCAATTGCATAATACACAATACAAATCTTACATAATAGAATTGAGTGAAATTCAAGATAAGTACATTCAATTTAATCAAATGTGCTATTTTAGTGTCCTTTCATTTCTACATTATGTTATATTTTAAAAATCATCATCGAATTTCCAGTAAAAATATTTAAATTTTGGCATTATTTGAATAGATTTTTTCCAAAAATATATCCATAAATTAACATATATGCCTTTATAAGTGCTTAAACTGATAACATTGGCATAGAACCCCAAAGTATAGCCAAGACTTTTATATAGAATCATAAGAGAGATTAAATCTACTTTTTAAAAAATGAGTCAGATTTTTGAATTAAAGGAGGAAGATGAGCAAATTAGGCAAGAACCATCTAATGAAAGATAGCTGCCACATTTTGGACATGTTCTATCTATAAATAAACTCTGTCCACTTATGATTGTATCTTCTGTTGTTAAACTTGCTGTACTCCAAGAAGGTACTTTCATCGTATAAGGGATTTTTTCGCTTGTTTCCTTAATTTTTAACCTTAAGGTTGATAGTTCTTGTAATAATTCTTGCATTTTATTTCTAGTTGTTTCTCTTTCCTTATCATTTTTCTCTTTACTATCATTTAAGCTAGTTTTGAGTAAATTTAATTCTTGTAGCAGTTTTGCATGTTCGATTGTATAATTTTCAAATTCTGTAATTTTTTTATATTCATCTTTTAAAATGTCTCCCCAGTCTGAGATGCTCGTTTTAAGATATCCAGCAATACCAATTACAGAATCACGTATTTTACACAATTCGGCTCGATTTGTATTATCTTGGGTTGTATTTATCAAAACATTAATTTCATTTATTACATACTTTGAATATTTTTCTGTTTCCAATGTGTGCCTATAAGACCTTCTAGCAGACTCTTTTTGTCTTTCTTGAAATTCTTGTTCACTGGTTTTTCTAGTTAATAACCAAGAAAAAACAACAGTTCCAAAAAAGTTTATGATTATGACAAGATACTTTTCAATTGGGGTTTTAACAAAATAAGTTATAGTTAAACTTGCCAAAATTAAAAAGACAGAAATACTTAAAATAATATTTTCTGGTAATAAAAAGTCTTTGTTTTTCATTATATCCTCCAACGAATTTTAAAATAAATTTTATTATATTACTATATGTTAATCAAAAAGTTATTGTAAAAAATAAATGCAAAGTTAAACTATAGTATATAATTTTGATACATAATATACAATGTACTTGCTTTTTTCCTATCAAAATTTCTATCCTTCATTTACTGTATTAGTAGCAAAAAATTCATCAATAAAAAAATGGATATATGAAAAAATGAAAATGGGACTAGAGGGTCAAAAATGAAAAAATATGACTATTGGGTATTGTTCTAATTATCCAATAGCTTTATTTTGTATAATTAGATAAAAATAAAAAGCCTTTTTGGGCTTTTTATTTTAGTTCATCCTTAACAAATTCATAATTCTTATATAAACTATTAAAAAAGTCTTCATCATATTCCCTTTGAGGATAATTAGTAGCTTGTATAGGCTTATTATTAATTGTTTTTGGTATATCATATTTCTCAACACAAGCATTTATAAAAAATCCAACAGGGTTTTTACCAGGTGCGAATTTAGACCAATTGTCTAAATATAATCTAATGGTATCTACTGGGACATTATCCATTAAATATTTAAATCCTTTTGAGCCTAAATTTCCGCCAACTGTATTTTCTATTTCAGTTTTTAAGTTTGAATTATTTTCTTCTTTAGCAATTGCATCTTCATCTGGATCATGTGATGCAGAGGTAGCATTTTTAAAAATATTAAACTTTATTGCATCCACTCTTCGACCTTTTTTTATTTCTTCAAATTCAAAATAAATGTCTGTTTTTAATAGTTCTTTTTGAGCAAATAATATTACATATTTTTTTAAGTCTGCATAAAGTTTATATTTATCTTTTATTCCTAATATGGCTTTTAATTCTATAGTAGTTAGTGTTCTAGAATTTATGTATTCATATTGCTTTAATAATTCATATATCCTTATGGAATAAGGACTATTTAAATTACATATATTTTTTAATATATACTTTGTGTAATTATTATGAAGATATAATAATTCATGTTTTAATTTGCTATTAAAGCATAGATTTAAAGTTGATTCACTATTAATATAACTAACTTCATCAAACCAAACAAGCTCACGCCAATCATTATTATCATATCGTATTGTAATTTTTTTCTTTAATAATGCATCTGAGTATAATTTTATATATGTATGGCTTTTAGTGCCTTTAATATTTAATAATTCATTTAGCTCATTTACATTTATGGATTGAGTTAAAAATTCTTTATCATCAGGCTTAATTTTAGAAATTAAGTAAGCTACAATTTTACATTCATTTTGTGTCATGTCAGTAAAAGCCTCAATCAAATTATTAGATTTTACAACAAATAAGTTTTTATCTACCATTTTTTACACCTCCAAGAAAATATTATATATTATGAAATTTAATATGTAAATATATAATTGTACTCATATTAAACATTCAATCTCTCATATTATGTTTATACATTTAAAGATGGTTTTTAAAAAATTAAGAATGTATAAACATAAATAAATATAAAAGCCTTGATTAAAGCGTGTTCTATTAAGTATGATATTTTGAATATATCTCAGACATTAATTATGAAAAAACATTCAATCTCTCATATTAAACATTCAATCTCTCATATTAAACATTCAATCTCTCATATTAAACATTCAATCTCTCATATTAAAATCAAATTTTTCTTGCCAATACTGTCTTTCAAGATACCGAAAGTATTTAAAGTAATTAAGTAACAACAACACCCGCATGTATACATATGAAGGTAAATAATGTAATATTGTGTTGTAATGGTAATAAAAGGAGTATCTATCTATAGGTACGATCTGATATAATCCAGTAATATCAACGTATAGAGAAATATATAAAAAAAAGAACTAATATTCTATGTAATAATAAATTGAGATGATAGTAATAAAAAAATACAAACAAAAACAAATTTGTATCCTAGATTTCCATATTTTTACAATTATACATTGTAATATAATTAATTATAAAATATTCAAGAAAAAGATTTACATGTAACCAAAATGTAAGTATAATATAAGTAGGTGATTAATTATGACACAAAAACGTATTAAAAGTAGTATCTATTACCCAATAGAATTATATAATGCAATAAATAAACTTGTAGAAAAAAATAAATTGGGTAAATCATTCAATCAAATTGTTTTAGAAATATTAGCAAGGGACAAAGAAATAATAGAAATATTAGACAAAGAAAATAATTAAGGGTGTAGTGACCGTCTACCAAACAAACCACTACACCACACAAAACAGCCCAAAAGGACTATTTATATATATTATATATAAAAATCTCCTGAGTAGGCAAGAATTAAATATTTTAGGAGGTTTTTTATTATGGATAAAAGCTTATTAAAATTCGCATCTATTGTTGCTTTTGTAGTATCTGGACTATTCACAATTATGTTAATGTGTTCTGGAGTAGTTGGAATTATTGCAACAACACTAACTTGTCTAATTGCTGTAATATTAGAATTGTCAAAGTGTTCCCTATTCTATTTTAGTATCTATGGGAAAGTTTACGGAAAACAAATAAATAATGGTATCCGTGGGATTTGTTTTGTTGTTGCCATGTTGCTTTTTTGTGCATCCATTGTGGCATCCCTTAGCTTTATGCAAAACAATAATAATAAAACAAAGAATATTTTAGCAGGAACAAGCCAGCAAGCACAAGCAAAGACAGAAAACATCAAGGCACAAAAAGACCTGGTTAGTTCGAAAAAATCGGAAATTAAAAGTTTAGAAGAACAAAAAGAAAATATAATAAGCAATACAACAAGCCTTGTAAATAGTTATAAATCTAAAAACATGCTTACAAAGGCAAAAGAAACAACAGAGAATTCAAATAAACAGATAGAAAAGATAAATAAACAAATAAATCAAGCCAATAAAGACTTGATAAGTATTACTGGGGATTTAAAAGCAGAACAAGACAAGGAAATTAAGGCAACAAGCGATACAAAAGGCTATACTGCATTTTTAAAGGTTGTAGCAAATAAAATAAATAAAAGTGAAGAATACAAAGATAATCCCGTATCTGTTGAGGAAATAGAAACATATTTTTTCGGAATACTGGCAGTAATTTTTGAAGTGGTGGCAGTTTTATTATTCTACTTAAATTCTTTGGCAAATGAAAATTTAGAAATGAGATCTTCATCCTCTCCCCTGTCCGAAAATGAAATTATGGCAATTGAATCTGATGAAGATCCAGAGGTCGAAGAAAAAGAAAAAATAGAGCATGAAGCAGTAAAAGAAAAACCTGTTGAATTAAAAAAATATAGAAAACAAAAGACAGGAACAAAAGAACCTATAGGATTTAAAACAGAACAAGAGCAAAAAAAATATAAGAGGGATGATGTAAAAAGCTATATACAGTTTATGTATTCAAGTTTAAATAAAGATAATACGTCACAGGGAAAAGACAAAATACGTCAAGGGACAGGCTTAAAACCAAAACAGATTGAAGGCATCAGGTATGAACTAGAACAAAAAGGAATAATTGAGATAAAAGACAAGAAAACATTTGTGATTGACTCATTAGAAGATGCCATAAGAAAAATATGAGTTTATTAGGAGCTAAGTATTAACAAGACCTAACGGTCTTATTAGGAGCTAAAGGAAGGTGTTTGAAATGACAATCAAGTTTAATTGTCAAAGGTGTAATGTTTTCGTTGATAGGCTTAATAAAGGATTGTGTGAAGAATGTATGAGGAAACATAAACAAGAGCAAATATTAATACTTAACTATAGAGAAGTCAAAAGAAAATTATTAAATAGGGGAGTGTGAACAATGATTATTTTAAGAATAATTGCAGGATTAATATTTATGATATTGGGATTGTTTTTTATAAAAGATAATGTTCAGGAAACATTAATGAGTGTTTTATTATTTTTAGCTGGATGGACTGTTTTAAGAAATTATAGAAAAAGTAGTACTTAGGTAGTGCCTGAGTGCTACCTGATGATAAAAAGTAGCACTTAAGAAATACTTAGGTAGTACTTAAAAAAATTGAAGGATGTGTGAGTAAAGAAGCAAGAAAATATATAAAAGAAAATGATAAAAAAATAGAGTGAAAATGTTTTTTAGAAGTTAAGAAATTTTTATGAGGTGTAAACAATGGCAAGTAGACTAAAAAATTTAAAAAAGAAAAATAGAGAGAAAATAACAAAATCAAATTACTTTAAAAGATGGAAACGTAATTTAAAACATAATGGATATAAGCATAGTTGGAAAGATGTATATAACGTAGTAATGCAATATAAGGGTAAAGCATGGTAGGAGGTAGGGAACATGATTTTAAATAATTGTTCAAACTGTATATCAATCTGGAATAACCAAAAAAGTGAAATACTTGGATTGATAGAGTATGAAGATAGATTAAAAAAGAAAATAGTATTTAAGTTTGTTGATAAAACAATATTTACACGTGCCGAACTATTTAAAATCTGCTATATAGCAGTAATTTATAGAAAATGTATTGATAGAGTAAAAGAAATATTAAAAGATGTAAAAAACCCATATCAGTATAGGGAAGATTATGAAAAGCTATTAGGAAATGCAGTTAACAAAATTACAGAGTATAACAGCAATAAAAGGATTTTAAAAGATGTAATAAATGATATTTACTTAGTAAAAAAGATAGAAAAACGAAAACAAATAAGCTTATTTAATATTTAGGGGGTGTAGATAATGACCAGGACTAGAAGAAGGACAAAAACACTTAAACAAAAGATATTTGATAAGAAACTTAAAACTCACATGATAGCCCACAAAATAGCACTTACTAAAAATGAACTAGAAAAACGGAAACTTAGAAAACAGTTGAACAGACAATATAACACATTGAAAATGTTGAATTTACAAGGAGGTGGGATGAATGAACAAAGACAAAAAAGCCAAAGAGGATAAAGTTATAAAAGATAAGCAGAACGGAAAAATTACAACTAGCGAAGCTAATAAGAGATTGGCACAAATAACAAGGAGTAATACCAACGCCCACTAAGCAAAGTATTACCCCCAATAAACAAACCCCGAAGGATTGTGTAATTTTATTATACATAATCCTTCAGGGATAAAACAAGGAGGATTAAAAAAAAATTATGAAAAAAAAAGATATTGAAAAAATTGAAAATAGTGTATTAGGTAGTCTAAAAGTAGAAGGGAAAGAACCTTCAAAGGCTGGTAAAGTTACAACTAGAAAATTCTTAAATGGAGAAATAGACAGTAAAACAGCTATACAAAATATTAAAGACAGCTATTTAAAATTATTGATGTTACCTTTATTGACATTTAATGATAATATATCTTATATAAAAATCAATCCAAATTTCGGGACAGATTTTTATAACTCAATCAAATCACTTTTATTCTTTGGTGCAGTAATAGCGGTTGTTATTGCTTTAATCAAAACTTTAACACAAGAAAAAATTAGAATAGTTTACCTACTGGGACAAGTTTTAATAAGTGCTTTAATATTATTTATTGTCTACAATCCTTTGTTAATGCTAAACATGGGAGAATTTTTATATAATTTTATGTTTAGTATAGTTCAAGATCTTGAATTAAAGGAGGTCTAGGCAAATGATTTATAAATGGTTAGATAAATTAATTATATTTTTAGTTAAGTTAGGGGGAAGGATAATGTTAAATAGTTTTAGACAAGCTTGGGAATGGAAGAAGGATAAAAGATTATATATAGGTTTTGGTATAAGTACGTTTGTAGGGTTTATTTGGTGGTTAGTAACTGGTATGAAGTGGGGAATATTTGTTTTTATACCACCTTGGATAGTTTATATATTTGTATTGGGTAGTATCAGAACTTATGCAGACAGAGAAGAAGAAAAGAAAAAAAAAGAATATAACTATAAATTTGACCTAGCAGGAATTAAACATAAAGATGGCAGCCGTCCAATGGTTATAGAATATACTGACGAACATATAACATTATTAACCTATATTGATATACACACATTAGAAGGCTATAAAAATAAACTAGAGAGCGTTTTTAATATCAACATAGATAAATTTGAGGGTACAAAAGATAAACAGGTTATAAGGCTAATTTTGAAGCAAGAAATAAACCTTCCAAAAATATTGAATTGGGATAACAAATATCTTTTAAAAGATGGCATATTTAACATTGGTAAAGATATTCGGACAGGTAAAAACATTGTAATAGACTTTAATGTTAACGCTAATCTTTTAATTGGTGGTATGCCTGGAAGTGGTAAGAGCAAACTTGTACAATTGATAATATTTCAATGTTTAAAAAATAATGCAAAAGTCTATATTGGTGACTTTAAAGGCGGAGTAGACTTTATGAGGTTTGCAAATAAATGTGATGTAATTACAGATCATGGAGAACTACTAAAGATACTTAAGCAATTCAAAAGAGAAATAAATAACAGAATTGAACTTTTTAAGAGTGTTGGAGCTGAAAACTTAAGAGAATATAACAAAATTACTAATGAAAATTTAAAACGGGAGTATCTTGTTATAGATGAACTTGGGGAAGCTTTAGAAATTATAAACGAGGATTTAAACGAAAAAGAAACAAGACAATTAAAGAATGATATAACTAATTACTTAAAGTCTATTGCGAGACTTGGGCGTGCATTTGGTCTTAATCTTATATGTGGTACACAACGCCCGGATGTTGGTATATTAGAAGGTCAAACACGTGACCAATTTGGGCATAGAGTTTGTTTTAAAGCTTTAAGCACTACCAGTAATATAGTTTTAAATAATAAAATTGCAAGTGAATTGCCTGATAATATAAAAGGTCGTGGAATTGTGATGATGGGAACTGAATTAATAGAAACACAGGTTTTCTTGTGGAATAAATTAATGTTATCTGAGATCAAAAACAAAAAATTAACTAAAGAAGATTTAAAAGTTATTGGCGAAAGTGAAACTTCACAAATAAATTTACAAAAAAATACTAATATTGAAAAAGACGTTTCAACAATAGATTTTGATATTGATTGAGGAATTATTAAAAATAAAAGTAATAGACAAAAAAATTATAATTTTGAAAATAGAAATCAAGCTATAAGCCGATTATAGATACATGTGAAAATAAAATACTAATGATAAAAATATGGCTTGAAATAGTTTAAATCAGTAGCTTAGAGGTGTTTTTTAAAAATCACGGTAATTACTATATATAGTATATATATAGTAACGAGCGGGAGCGAGCGAACACGATAATATGAACGAATGTGAATATTATTGTGTGAGAGGACAGCGAAGCTGTCCGGTAGGGGGTTTGGGGGGATTTTGACTAAAAAAAGGGGGTTTTTATGTGAAAATTAGCAAGGATGAATACAAAGATTATTTAATAAATGTTGCAAAATTATCAGAGATAACAGCTAATACTTATATAAATAGATTGAGATACTATTATAAAAATAATAAAGTACTGGATGATAAAAAGAGTAAAAATTATATTAATCAGACCAAAAACGCTATAAAGTATTTATATAAAATGAATGATATATATTATAGCAACGAAACTATTGATTTAAGTAAGATACATGATAGTATGAAGCATAAAAAGCCTGTAAAAATTAAACTTAAACTAAGTACTACAAATAAAAAAATAAATGGACTGAAGGATAAGCGTAAAAAATTAGCATATAGATTGCAAGAAGTGTCTGGACTTAGAATATCTGAAATAAGCAATTTGACTAAAAATGATATAACTTTTGAAAATGGCAAGATATATATAACTGTAATTGATGGTAAAGGAAATAAGGATAGAAGAGTAGCAACCATAAAAGATAAATATTTATATAAAGAGCTGCCAGAGTTAGAAGAAAGAAAAGGAAAACTATTTCATAAAGAAAATACACTAAGGAAAAAGGCTTGGGAACTTGGATTTAAAACACATAAACTAAGGAAAGTAACAGCAAAGTATTTAAATTTAAAGTATCCTGCTAAAAATGAAGATGAAAGACGAGAATTTATTCAAAAGGTATTAGGTCACAATGTAGACAAAAGAAATAGAACATACAAAAGATATATTGACCAGAATGATATTGAAATAGATGTTAGTGGAACTAGATTTGATATTTAGAAGTGATTATATAAAGGAGTTGATGAAATGGATGATCTAATAGTTACTTTAGTTGTAGGCCTTCCATGCGCAAACCCCCGAAATTTTTGATTACACAATTATCCAATTCAAAACCATCATTAACAGACTTAAAATGTTTCAAAAATCACCGTTTATTGAAACACAAAAAAAC
>Ga0315536_1001343_pt1 | contig 12392 bp, 13 predicted proteins | sample SalMarSW160230MG_FD_203093 | JGI IMG/M metagenome (GOLD analysis project Ga0315536, IMG submission 203093) | Salt marsh sediment microbial communities from the Plum Island Ecosystem LTER, Massachusetts, United States - Salt Marsh Sediment SW1602-30 ... | reverse complement strand
TGAGCATTCCAGCGTATTGAGGAGCCGGCGCCCCAGGGGGCGGCCGGCTCTTCTCTTTATAAAGCAGGAGGTTGACAGGAAGGGTAAAGTAGTCTATTTTAAACCTTGTTCCTTTCCTGGGGCGGCACCCGTACGGGTGGTCGCCGAATTCTGTTCAAGGGTAAAAGGAGTGGAAGGATGAACGAGAACCCGGGTGGAATCCCCGAGGAGATGGAAAATGTATCCCCCTCCGGTGAGGCCGAGGGCGGATTCTGGGCTTCGCTTATCGACATATTCATCGATCCGGTCAAGGTATTCAGGAGGATCGAAGCGGGGCTCTCCTGGTGGAAGCCCTTCCTGGTCATAGCGATAGCCTCTTCCGTGATCGCGTATTTCCAGCAGCCGATCAACAAGCAGCTTTTCATGCTGAACGAGAGGGGCCTCTCCGAGGACCAGCTTCAGACGCAGGGCGAGATGATGGACAGGTTCGGCTTTGTCGGCATGATCGCCGCGCCCCTGATAGTGCTGCTGATCTATGTGATCCTTGCCGCGCTATGCAACGTAACGGTAAATCTCGTCAGCGGCAGGTCGGGCTTCAAGAAGATGCTCGGCCTTCTCAGCTTTACCGGTTTCATCGGGTTGATCGAGCAGGCGCTGCGCATGCTGATAATCCATATGAGAGGGATCGAGAACATAACGTCGCGCGAGGACCTGTATTCGACGTCCTTCTCACTGAACAGGTTCATCGGGGCCCACGGTATACTTCGGGCGATCCTGGAGAGTCTGAGTCTCTTCCAGATCTGGTTCCTGGTCCTGTTCGTCGTCGGAGTCTCGGTCGTATACGGGATCAGCCGTAAGGCGGCACTTGCGCCCACGATCGTGATCTGGGCGCTGGGCGTGCTCATGCTGATGTTGCAGAATCTGGGCGGCTGAGGCCCCGCCCGGGATATTGCCGCCGCTGGCGGATAGATATAAAGATAAGAAACTGGAGGTTGTCTTGAAGAAGTTTTCGATCGACATGATAAGGAACACAGTCTTTGTCGGGCATCAATCGTCGGGGAAGACGATCCTCGGCGAGGCGATGCTGTTCAACGCCGGCGTCACGAACAGGATCGGAAAGATCGAGGATGGAAACACCGTTCTCGACTCGGCTCCCGACGAGATCGAGAGGCATATCTCCATCAGTGCCGGTATCGCGTGGCTCGAGCATGAAAAGACAAAGATAAATATCCTAGACACACCAGGTTACGAGGATTTCGTCGGCGAGGTCATCTCATCGATGGCGGTGGCGGAGGGCGGCGTGGTGGTCATGAGCGCGGATTCCGGCGTCGAGGTCGGCACCGAGAAGACCTGGAAGTACCTCAACGCGAGGAAGCTGCCGAGGATAGTCTGCGTGAACAAGATGGACAAGGAGCACGCGGATTTCGATAAGTGCCTCTCCGCCGCGCAGAAATACCTCGGGGCGAAGGTGATGCCCATGACAATCCCCGTCGGCCAGGGCGCCTCGTTCAAGGGTGTGGTCGATATCCTCAGGAACAGGGCCCTGATCTATTCCGGCGGAGGAAAGTTCGCCGAGGAGGATGTCCCCGCGGACATGGAAGGCACGGTCGGCGAGATGCGGCAGAAGCTGATGGATTTCGCGGCCGAATCGGACGATTCCCTTCTGGAGAAGTTCCTCGAGAGCGGAGAGCTGAGCGACGAGGAGCTTTCGAACGGGCTGTCGGCGGGGTGCCATTCAGGGACGTTCGTCCCGCTTGTCGTCACGTCGGCCACGGAGAACATCGGCGTGCATCAGCTCATGGACATGATAGTCTCCATGCTCCCTTCGCCCGCGTGGCGCACCATGATAGATACGGTGACGGGAGCGGATAAAACCGAGAAGACGAAGATCGGCCCGGACGAGCCGACGGCGGCGTTCGTGTTCAAGGCCCTTTCGGAGAAGCATCTCGGAGACCTTTCGTTCATAAGGACCTTTTCCGGGGACCTGAAGGTCGGAGAGGACATGTACAACTCCTCGGTCGAGACTTCCGAGAGGATCGGGCAGCTTTATTTCATACAGGGCAAGGAGAGGATTGACACTGATTCGATACCGGCCGGTGATATCGGCGCGGCTGTGAAGCTGAAATCGACCAGGGTAGGCAACACGCTCTGTCCCAAGTCGAAGCAGATAGTCATCGCTCCGATCGAATTCCCGCAGCCGTCGCTCCATACGGCGATCGAGGCCAAGACCAAGGGTGAGATGGACAAGGTCAGCGCCGGGCTTACGAGGCTCTCCGAGGAGGACCTCACGTTTACGGTGGAGAACAATGCCGAGCTGAGGCAGACGATCCTCTCCGGACAGGGTGAGCTTCATCTCGAGGTGATCCTCGGCAGGCTGAAGAGAAAATACGGCGTAGAGGTCGATATGATCGCTCCGAAGATACCTTACAGGGAGACGATTGCGGCTACGGCCGAGGCGCAGGGCAAGCATAAGAAGCAGAGTGGAGGGCGCGGCCAGTTCGGCGACGCCTGGCTGAGGCTCGAGCCGCTTCCGAGGGGAGGGGGATTCGAGTTCGTCGACGCGATCGTCGGCGGGGTCATCCCCGGCAAGTTCATCCCGGCGGTGGAGAAAGGCGTCAGGGAGGCAATGTCTACCGGCGTAGTCGCCGGGTACAAGTTCCAGGACGTCAGGGTGACGGTGTTCGACGGCTCTTATCACACGGTGGACTCTTCCGATGCGGCGTTCAAGATGGCCGGGTCGAAGGGATTCAAGGCGGCGGTCAAGAACGCCAAACCCGTGATACTCGAGCCGATCTATGACGTCGAAGTCCTCGTCCCCGAGGAGTACATGGGGGACATCATGGGTGACCTGTCCGGCCGGCGGGGCAAGATACAGGGCACAGAGCAGGAAGGGAGCCTGCAGAAGATAAAGGCCCAAGTGCCGCTTGCCGACCTGCACCGCTACGCCACTTCGCTTCGGTCCATGACGCAGGGCAAGGCGTCTCATACGAGGTCGTTCTCCCATTATGAGGTCGTGCCCCATGATATCGCGCTGAGGCTGATCGCCGAGGCGGAAGCGGAAAAGGAAGAAGACAAGTAAACTCAGGATCCGGAGGCAGGAGTTGTCAGGACATTCCAAGTGGAGCACGATCAAGCGGAAGAAGGAGAAGATCGACGCCGAGAGGGGCAAGATCTTCACAAAACTCATCAAGGAGATCGTAGTAGCCGCCCGCGAGGGCGGCGGAGATCCGGAGACTAATCCTCGGCTCAGGACAGCCGTCCAGGTGGCGCGCGACGCCAACATGCCGGCGGCTAATATGGACAAGGCGATAAAGCGCGGCACCGGAGAGCTGCCAGGCGTGGTCTATGAGGCCGCTACCTTCGAGGGTTACGCCCAGGGGGGCGTGGCGGTGCTCGTCGAATCGCTGACCGACAACAGGAACCGGACGACCGCCGAGGTGCGTCACCTCTTCTCAAGGCACGGAGGGCATCTAGGAGAGCCCGGCTCGGTGGCCTACATGTTTGAGACAAGAGGGATGGTCGTGATCGACCAGGCGGCGGCAGACGAGGACAAGGTCTACGAAATAGCCCTTGAGAAAGGCGCAGATGATATCCGCACCGAAAGCGGACAGTACGAGATCCTCTGCCCGCCCGACGTGTTCGAGGATGTCAGGGAAGGGATAAGGGCGGCCGGCATCGAGTACCAGGTAGCCGAGGTCTCGCTTCAGCCAAAGACGACGATAGAGCTCGACAGCGACAAGGCCATCAAGGTGCTCAAACTCGTCTCGGCGCTCGAGGACAACGACGACGTCCAGAAGGTCAGCGCCAACTTCGATATTTCCGACGAGATCCTCGGGGAGATAGAGGACCAGATATAGCGCTCTCCGGAGGGAAGATTGCCTGTGATCATCGGCATAGATCCCGGAAGCCGCGTGACCGGTTACGGCCTGGTCGAGAAACGGGGCTCCGGGATCGTCTACATAGGGTCAGGAGCGATCAGGGTAAAAGCTTCGGATACTATGCCGCGGAGGCTCGCGGCGATAAAGCGGGGACTCGACGAGGTGCTCAGGGAATTCTCGCCTGCCGCGATGGCGATAGAGGAAGTGTTCGTGGCGAAGAATCCGAAGAGCGCACTGAAACTAGGGCAGGCTCGCGGTGTGGCTATCCTCGCGGCGGCCGAGGCGGGGATCGAGGTCTTCGAGTATTCACCCCGTGAAGTGAAGGGAAGCGTGACCGGCGCCGGTTCGGCTCACAAGAGCCAGGTGGGGGCGATGATCGTCCGCCTGCTGCGGCCCGATCACGATCCTCAGTGCGAGGACGAGACCGACGCTCTCGCCATCGCTTTCTGTCACGCGCTGAGGGCTGGCTCGCCGGTCGGGAGAGAAACATGATATCGTCGATAGAAGGAATACTTGCCGGCAGGAGCGAGACGAGCGTCGTCGTCGAAACTGGCGGTTTCGGCCTTGAGATACACGTGCCCGCGCCGACTCTTTCCTCACTCGGTAATATCGGCGACAGAGTGAGGCTCAGCACGTACCTGCATGTGCGCGAGGACGCGCTGACGCTCTTCGGATTCGCGACGGAGTACGACCGGGGCGTCTTTACGGCCCTTCTGGGCGTCAGCGGAGTCGGGCCTAAAGCCGCGCTGGCGATGATGTCGCAGGGAAGCGCGCCGGCCCTGGCGGGGATGATCAGGAACGGGGATGTCCAGGCCCTGGTCAGGATACCCGGTATCGGGAAGAAGACCGCGGAGAGGATAATACTCGAGCTCAAGGACAGGATAGAAGTCTCAGGGGAGACCGCCGGCCGGCGGAGTCCCTCGGCGCGTACCGAGACGATCGAGGAGGCGCTGGCCGCCCTGATGTCGATCGGGCTGACCCGGGCCAACGCCGAGAAGGCGCTCGAGAGGATCGACTTCGAAGGCGGCGCGTCCGGTTACACGGTCGAGGATATTGTCAGGATGGCGCTGAGGAAGGTTCCCCTTTAGTCTCGGGCATGGAAGGATCCGATGGACGAGAAGCTGGTAACAGACCCGAAGGCCACGCATGAGGAGCTCATGTCCGAGTCCACGCTGCGGCCGTCTACCATGGCGGAATTCGTGGGCCAGACAAAGCTGAAGGAGAACCTCGAGGTCTTCATCGAGGCGGCGGTAAAGCGCGGAGAGCAGCTCGACCACGTCCTCCTGTACGGTCCTCCGGGGCTGGGGAAGACGACGCTGGCCCATATAATAGCCTCTGAGCTCGGCGTCCATATCAGGAGCACGTCCGGTCCAGTCTTCCAGAGCCCTGCGGATCTTCTCGGGATCCTCACGCAGCTCGAAGCGAGGGATGTCGTATTCATCGACGAGATACACAGGCTCAGCCGGATCGTCGAGGAACACCTCTATCCGGCGATGGAGGAGTTCAGGTGCGAGCTTATAGTCGACAAGGGCCCGCACGCGAGGCATTACTCGCTCCAGATAGAGCCATTCACCCTCGTTGGCGCAACGACCAGGGCAGGGATGATCACTCCGCCGATGAGAAGCAGGTTCGGGGTTGTGGCCAGGCTCGATTTCTACTCTCCAGGCGACCTCTTCAGCATCGTCAAGCGGTCGTCGGGCCTTCTGGGAGCCGCGATCGACGATGAAGGGGCGGCGGAGATAGCGGGCAGGTCGAGGGGGACCCCCAGGATAGCGAACAGGCTGCTTCGCCGGGTGCGGGACTTCGCGCAGATAAAAGGCGACGGGACGATAGATCTCGAGATGGCGAGATACGCGCTCGAGATGCTCGAGGTCGATGAGCGGGGACTCAACGAGATGGACAGGCGGATCCTCTCCGCCGTCATAGACAAGTTCTCCGGCGGGCCGGTGGGAATAGGTTCGCTCGCTGTGGCGGTCTCCGAGGAGAGCGACACTATCGAGGATGTATACGAGCCTTTCCTCATACAGGAGGGCCTGCTCCAGAGGACCCAGCGGGGGAGGATCGTCACCGAGGCCGGCTACAGGCATCTCGGCGCCGAGCCGCCCTCGGCCGACGGGAAACAGGGCAGGATCCTCTAGGGCCCCGGCGGCCCTTCACCTCCTCAACGGAAAGCCTTATGAGATTAAGAGATTTCGATTACGAACTCCCCGAGGAACTGATCGCTCAGTATCCCGCCGGGCGTCGCGACGAGAGCAGGATGCTCATGCTCGACCGCTCGAGGGATGAGGTGCGCGAGACGAGGTTCGCCAACCTCCCGAGGTATCTCCATGAGGGCGACATCGTGGTCGTGAACGACACGAAGGTAATACCGGCACGCCTTCTCGGGCGCAGGGAGACAGGAGCCGAGGTGGAGGTCTTCCTCGTTCGGCGCCTGGGAGAGGGGAAGTGGAGGGCGCTCTGCCGCCCGTCGAGAAGGCTAAGGGAAGGCGACAGGGTCCTGGTCGGTGAAACGGGTCACGCCCTCAGGATCGTCGAGGAAGTCGGAGGGGGCGAATGGGTCGTCGCGATGCCTGAAGGCGTCGCCGAGCACGGCTTTATAGAGAGATACGGGCATGTCCCGCTGCCGCCCTACATAAGACGCGGGGACGAGGAGCTCGACAAGGGCCGCTATCAGACGGTCTTCGCGAAGGTCGAAGGCTCAGTCGCCGCTCCCACGGCGGGGCTGCATTTCACCGAGGAAGTGCTCGACGGGCTCCGCCGCAAGGGGATCACGGTCATGCCGCTTACCCTTCATGTCGGCCCGGGCACGTTCAGGCCGCTCGAAGAGGAAGTGGTCGAGGAGAACGTCCTTCCGGCCGAGCACGTCTCCATCAGGAAGGACTACCTCGAGGAGCTGACGTCCGCCGCAAGGAGCGGCAGGAAGGTGATCGCGGTCGGCACGACGGTCACGCGGGCGCTCGAAGCGGCCGCCTCTGGAGCGATCGAGGGCGCAGGGACAGTCGAGATCGACGGTGCGGAATACATGACAGGATGGACCGGCCTCTTCATATATCCGGGCTTCGAGTTCAGGGTCGTCAGCTCACTGCTTACGAACATGCACCTGCCGAGATCGAGCTTGCTCGTCCTTGTGGCGGCTTTCGCCGGCAGGGAGAGGATCCTGAGCGCCTACCGCTGGGCCGTCGAGCGAAAGTTCCGTTTCTACAGCTACGGGGATGTCATGTTCATACGTTGAGAGAGGCAGGAGCCCGGTTGAGTTTCGGATTCAAACTTACAGGTACAGAACGGGGGGGAGCCCGGACCGGCATCCTGACGACCGGTCACGGCGATGTGGAGACGCCGGCCTTCATGCCGGTTGGTACACAGGCGACGGTAAAGTCCCTCTCACCCGACGATCTCAGGGCCGCCGGCACGCAGATAATCCTCGCCAACACATACCATCTGCACCTCCGCCCGGGAGAGGCCCTGATCAAAGAGGCGGGAGGGATACACAGGTTCATGTCATGGCCCGGCCCGATACTCACCGACAGCGGCGGGTACCAGGTGTTCAGCCTCGCCGACCTGAGGAAGATATCCTTCGACGGGGTCAGCTTCCGTTCCCATATCGACGGGTCGAGCAGGCATCTGACGCCGGAGAGCGTCATCGATATCCAGCTCGACATAGGCTCCGACATAATGATGGTCCTCGACCACTGCGCCGAGTATCCGTGCAGCCGCGAGACGGCGGCGGAGGCGGTCGCGAGGACGACCCAGTGGGCCGAGCGAAGCCTTGCGCCTTACGGCCCCCGCGTTACGAGGGACGGGTATGAGAGGGTCATCTTCGCCATAGTCCAGGGCTCGGTCTTCGAGGACCTCAGGGAGCGGTCGGCGCGCGAGCTCACCTCGCTCGATTTCCCGGGGTACGCGATCGGGGGGCTCTCGGTCGGAGAATCGAAGAAGGACCTCTACGGTGTGGCCGCATTCACGGCGAAACTGCTGCCGGAGGACAAGCCGCGATATCTTATGGGAGTAGGCTTCCCCGAAGACCTCGTCGAGGCGGTGGCGAGGGGCATAGACATGTTCGACTGCGTGATGCCGACGCGGAACGCACGCAATGGCACCGTGTTCACCTCGCGTGGCAGGGTGATACTGAAGAACTCCTCGAACAGGGATGATTTCGGCCCTCTCGACCCCGACTGCGACTGCTACACGTGCAGGAATTACTCGAGGGCCTATCTCAGGCATCTCTTCATGGCGGGAGAGATGCTCGGCCCGCGGCTGGCGACGGTCCACAGCATCCGTTTTTACTTGCATCTTATGGAAGAGATGAGGCAAGTTATAAAAGAAGACCTTTTCAGCCAGTGGCGGAAGGAATTCTACGAAAAGTACGGAAAATCAGACGGTTAGCAGCCGTCTCGGTTTACGCGCTTACCGGTCACAACTCACACAGGAGGAAAGATGTCGGCATTATTGTTCGCGATGTCCACAGGCGGCGCAGAGGGTGGAGGCAATCCCCTTACGATGTTCATCCCGATCATCATGGTGTTCATAGTATTCTACCTTCTTCTCATCAGGCCGCAGCAGAAGAAGCAGAAGGAACACCAGAAACTGCTCTCGGAGCTGGGCAAGGGCGACAAGGTGATCACCAACGGCGGTCTCTACGGGACGATCTCCGACGCCAAGGATCATGTGGTGGTCCTCAAGATAGCCGAGAACGTGAAGGTCGAGGTCGTAAAGAGCGCGATCGCGACGGTCGTAGAGAAGAGGAAGGAATAGCCCACCGATGGAATCGCTAGGTATAAGGATATACGGCGATGAGATACTCCGGGGCAAGAGCGAGGACGTAGAGGTCTTTGACGAGGAGCTCGAAAGGCTGATCGCCAGGATGGTCGAGACGATGATCGTCGAGGAGGGAGTGGGGCTCGCCGCGCCCCAGGTGGGAGTCTCGCGCCGGATAGCCGTGGTCAACCCCGACCCTTATAATCCCGATACCCTTATCACACTCGTCAACCCCAGGATCCTCTCCTGCGGCGATGAGACCGACTGCGTCGAGGAAGGATGCCTGAGCGTGCCCGGCATAAGGGGAAAGGTCGAAAGGCCGGTCGCTATCGAAGTGGAGTTCCAGGACAGCCGGGGAGTGAAGCACTGCGTGAAGGTAGACGGGCTAGTCTCGAGGATAATCCAGCACGAGCTCGATCATCTCGACGGTGTTCTGTTCGTCGACAGGCTTTCCTTCGGGAGAAAGACCCTCGTCAAGGGAAAGCTCAGGGACCTCGCACGGCAGGGAACACGGGAGTGATATCGCGATGCCGCGGGTCGTATTCTTCGGGTCTCCCGATTTCGCCGTACCGTCGCTGAAGGCTCTTTACGGTTCGGCGTACCGTCCGCAGCTCGTGGTCACGCAGCCCGACCGTCCCGCAGGCAGGGGAAGGAAGAGTACCCCGACGGCGGTGAGGATCGCTGCCGTGGAACTCGGGCTTCCCGTGATGGTCATGAAGAGTTTCAGGGACGAGGGGGCCTTCGAGAGGCTTGCCGGTATCGATCCGGACCTATTCGTAGTCGCGGCGTTCGGGCTGATCTTCCCCGGGAGGGCGCTGGGCCTTCCCGCTGTCGACTGCATCAATGTCCACGCCTCGCTCCTTCCGAGGTGGAGGGGGGCCAGCCCGATCAACATGGCCGTATCCTCCGGAGACAGGGAGACAGGGATCTCGATCATGAGGATGGTCAGAGCCCTCGACGCCGGCCCGGTATACGCCAGGAGCGCTGTGCCGATCGGGCCGATGGAGACCGCCGGCGAACTTTCCGGAAGGCTCGCCGGGATCGGGGGCACGCTGCTCGTCGAGACGCTCGGCAGGATCACCGCAGAGGGGCTGGAGCCGCTGGAGCAGCCCGAAGAAGGCGTGACGTTCGCGCCGCTGCTCAAGAAGAGCGACGGGCTGATCGACTGGAACAGGGAGGCCGCCGCGGTCCATGATCATATCAGGGGGATGAACCCGTGGCCGGGGAGCCATACTACCGCGGGGGGACGGCTGATAAAGGTCCACCGTTCGGAGCCCCGCGCGCAGGGGGCGGACGGTGCAAAGCCGGGGGAGGTCATCAGGGCGTCAGGCGGTATAATAGAGGTAGCCTGCGCCGCCGGGTCCGTCAGGCTGACGATGCTGCAGGCCGAGGGAAGAAAGATCCTGCCGGCCGGCGAGTTCCTCAGGGGGGGTGGCCTCACAGAAGGGGCTGTCCTCGGAGGTGAGAGAGATGAGTGAGGGGAAAAAGGGATACCATCCGTTTCTGATATACACGGTGGCCATAGCAGGGATCTTCATCCTCGGCATGGCGGTTTTCAATCTCGTCATACTTCCGGTCCTCACGGGCCGGGGAGACATCGTTATCGTGCCGGAGCTCGAGGGCATCCCTCTGGAAGCCGCCGAGGAGGCTTGCAGGGAGAGCGGCCTCAACCTGATGGTCACCGGCGAGCGTTTCTCGGACAGCTCTCCGGCCGGTTACGTCCTCGAGCAGGATCCGTCGCCGGGCGAGGGGCTCAAGGGCAGAAGGACGGTCAAGGTGGTCACGAGCTCGGGAATGCAGATGGAAGAGGTCCCGGACCTTGAGGGGAGGTCGCTCAGGGAGGCCGAGCTGGACCTCGAGGGGGCACGCCTGAGGCGGGGAAGCATCGCGCGGGTGTTCACCGCGGACGAGGGGCCGAACAGGATCGCCGCGTCGAGTCCTCAGGGAGGATCGCTGGCGCCGGCGGGTTCTCAAGTCGACCTGCTGCTCTACATGACCGGTGAGCCTTCAGTCTTTCTCATGCCGGATCTTACCGGCAAGGACCTTCTCTTTGTCAGGGAGCGTCTCGAGAGGGGCGGATTCCACGTAACGCGTGTTGTAAGCAGGCGGGACGGCAGCCGATTTCCCGGGACAATACTGTCTCAGAACCCGCCGGCCGGATACTCGATAAAGGAAGGTGGGACGATTGAGCTCGTCGTTTCTACAGTCGATTGAAAGAGGCCGGGCTGCGGTCGGGCCGTCGTTGCTCTCAGCTGATTTTACAAGGCTGGCCGAGGAACTGCGGGCTGTCGAGAAGGCGGGCGCCGATTTTCATCATCTCGACGTGATGGACGGTCATTTCGTGCCGAATATCACTTTCGGGCCGATGGTCGTAAAGGCTATTTCGGGGGTGGCTTCCATTCCCCTTGTCACTCACCTCATGATCAGCGACCCGGCCAGGTACGCTTCTGAATTCGTAAGGGCGGGCAGCGACGTCGTCTCCTTTCATTACGAGGCGGTCGCGGATGGCCACCTGGATATCATACGCGCTATACACGGGGAGGGCAGCGCCGCGGGCCTTGCGATAAATCCGGACACGCCGTTCGGCAGCGTCAGTCATCTGCTCGGCGAAGTCGACCTGCTTCTCATAATGACGGTCTTCCCCGGTTTTGGAGGGCAGAAATTCATAGCAGCTGTGCTGGACAAGATAATGGAAGCCTGTTCGGCGAGGGACCAAGGGGGGCACTCGTTCCTGATAGAGGTAGACGGAGGGATCACCCCGGATAACGCCGGATCTGTAAGGAAAGCGGGGGGGGAGTGTCTCGTAGCCGGGACCGCGATCTACAGGAGCGGCGATTACGCCGCCGCCATCAGGGCTATAAGGGGCTGAAAGGCCCTTTTCCGCTATAAAGGGGCTCTTCCCGTTTTCCCTTGCCAGCCACAGGTAATCGTGTTATTTTATGTCTTTTACGAGCAGGATGTGTCCTTTTGTTCCAGGACCTAGGAAATAAGTTCGCGCGCGTCTTCAAGGAACTACGCGGACACGGGAAGGTACGCGAAAGCCACATCCAGGCAGCGATGAAGGAGGTCCGCCGGGGGCTCCTCGAGGCCGACGTAAACTACAAGGTAGTAAAAGAGTTCGTAAGCCGGGTCGGCGAGAGGGCAGTCGGGCGCAAGGTGCTCGACAGCCTGACCCCTGACCAGCAGGTCATAAAGATAGTCAACGAGGAACTCGTTGTCCTTCTCGGCTCCACACCGGCCGGTTTCGACCTTTCAGGGTCGCCGGCATCGGTGATGGTGTGCGGTCTTCAGGGTGCCGGGAAGACGAGTTTCTGCGCGAAGCTCGCCCTCTCTCTCATGAAGAGAGGACGCAAGCCGCTGCTCGTCGCGGCCGATATCTATCGTCCGGCGGCGGTCGAGCAGCTCAAGGTGCTTGCCGGCGAGATCGGTGCCGCGATATACGCGCCCGGCGACAGATCGCCGGTCGAGGAGATAGTCCGCGGCGCGGCGCTGGAGGCGAGAAAGACCCTGAAGGACACCCTCATCGTCGATACTGCGGGACGGCTGCACATCGACCGTGAGATGATGGAGGAACTCTCCGCTATAAGAGAGATCCTCGAACCTGAAGAGATACTCCTTGTCCTCGACAGCATGACCGGCCAGGAGGCCGTCGGTGTTGCGGCGGAGTTCAAGAAAGAGATCGACTTTACCGGTGTCGTCCTCACCAAGCTCGACGGTGACTCACGTGGCGGCGCCGCGCTCTCGGTGCGCGCGGTAACGGGCGTACCGATAAAGTTCGCC
>Ga0315536_1001342_pt1 | contig 12392 bp, 9 predicted proteins | sample SalMarSW160230MG_FD_203093 | JGI IMG/M metagenome (GOLD analysis project Ga0315536, IMG submission 203093) | Salt marsh sediment microbial communities from the Plum Island Ecosystem LTER, Massachusetts, United States - Salt Marsh Sediment SW1602-30 ... | reverse complement strand
TGAAAAACAGCTCCCCCACCAGTGATTCGTCGTACGTAATCGACACCAAACCTTTCGCATGCGCCTATATCGACTTCATCGACCAAACTCTGGAAATATCCAATAGAAATAGCAGGGGGAACCCACCCGTAAAATCGTACGGTCGGAGGAACCTTACCTTGGCTATTTACCACCAAGACCGCTCGGTCCACCGCCATATTCGAAAAAGCAGTACCAGAACCTGTTTGAAGTAATCTCCATTGTTCTTTCATGGTTTACACATCAAGATTCCTTGGGTCAAACCTTCTGCATTTAAACCAATAAATTGAATATGATATTGAGTAATGATAGAAGATATCTTCTCCTGTAATAGTTCTTTTTCTATCACGGTGTTTCTGAGTTTTGTTTCCATGAGTTCAATAGCCTCTTCAGGATAAGCAAAAAAATCCCCTGTGATTCGAATGTTTCTGATAACATTATTTTTTTCATCAAACTCTAAAGAGATTTTCAACAACTTGCCCAGGGGCACCTTATACGTAGATTGAGATCGCATAATCTGCACGCGTAATCCATTATCCTCTTATAAACTCCCTCGCCAGCAACCATCTAATCTAAGGCGTTCTGTGCATGATAGGAACTTCGAACAAGCGGCCCTGACTCTACATGCATAAAACCAACTCGAAGAGCAGCATTTTTCAGTCCTTCAAACTCTTCAGGGGTATAATATTTTTCTACCTCTGCATGGTTCCGTGTCGGTTGTAAATACTGCCCAATGGTCAAGAAATCAGCATCCGCAGCCTTCAGATCATGCATGGTTTTATAAATCTGCTCTGTTGTTTCCCCTAGCCCAACCATGAAACCGGATTTTGTTGGAATTCCGCTTTCCATTATTTTTATTGTTTTCAACACGTCCAAACTTCGCTGATAATCCCCTTGAGGTCGGATCATGGGAAATAGCTCTTCAACCACTTCAATGTTATGGTTAATCACATCCGGAGCCGCATCAACAACTTTCTGTATCGCCGCCGTATTTCCTCTGAAATCTGGGATTAACACCTCGATTTTACAGGCATCATTCAAACGTCTGATCTCATGAATAGTCTCATAAAAAACGCTTGCGCCACCATCATTCAAATCATCCCTGGTGACCGATGTCACTACAACATACCTCAAACCAAGGACTTTTATGCTTTCTGAAATATCTCGCGGTTCATCAAAGTTTAAGGCAATCGGCACGCCATGCTTCACATTACAATATCTGCAATCTCGAGTACAGATAGCTCCCAAAATTAAAAAAACAGCGGTACCACTCCCAAAACATTCTGCAATATTTGGACATTTTGCTTCTTCACAAATGGTATGTAACTTGGCAGAGCGTAGGAGTTTTTTTACTTTGGAATAATTTTCTCCTCCTGCAATTCGTACTTTCAGCCAATTTGGATGTCGTCTCATTATCTCTGAAGAAAAAACAATGGTGTTTATAATTCTGTTGTCTTTCCTTTTACGGTCAAAAAGACAGTTTTATACACCCATGGTGACCCGTAACAGATCACGTAATCCTGGCGAGACACCAAGGATGAAGATGCCGATTTTAAGGAGATTGACTAACCGCGAATACTTCTCAAGTTCATTCTTATAGACGACATCAAAGACATAAATAACCACAATGATCAAGAGGAATTTGACAAGAGGAAATAACGGTGGCCACAGCTCCATAAGACCATTTGAAGCAGGATGCTTCTCAACATAGGATGGTAACCCCATACGCAGGGGATCGTAGATACTCACATAGCTCGTGATCCCATCAATCAGATGTCCTGCAAGCATCGAGAGATTTAATGGTTTTTTATATACCGCAATAGCCTCGTGTTTTCGATAGACCCATGCGAATAGATATACTGTCGTTATGATAAGAGCAACAAGTCCGATGACAAGGACTAATACATTGATATAGGTACCATGAGAACTACTCCATTGATCCCCTATGATCCATCGTCCAATAAGAAAGAAACACGGCAGGACAATAAGTAATCCTCCTGAGAAAATAACGGTATTTACCGTCACCATCTGTTTATTGATAAAACGATATAAAAAGGGCAGAAACGCAAGAATGGAAAGAACAGAGAAGTAAACAGGTTCAATTCCAGATACACCAAAACGAACACCAAGAACCCAAAGAATTGTATACACCCCATCAATGAGGACAAACACAAAAAGAAGAAGTAACAGTGTTTTTCTTCTGGTAAATGCTTTTTTTTGGAGATAATAGCCTAAAAAGAGAAAAATCAACACATACAGCGTCGTCTGAACGTAAATTAACGGTGAGATGAACCAATACACGAAAGGCTCAGTAAAATAGTTCGTATCTTCTAAGACCCGTGTCACAGGACCAAATAAAATATAAGGGAATAGCGCAAGGCAGAAATACCAATCAATCTTGGTTTCAAGCTTCTTTAAGACCTTATAGAGTGCATAGAGAGCGCAGACAAGGATAATTCCATAGGTAACCTCTGAAAAAAGGGTATACCCTTCCTGAGCGGCGATACCATGGAAAGAGACTGAATGCCCTACTGCATCAGCAACTACAGGCCCCCAATAGTACTTCCAGAGCCATTGGTCATAAATCAGGGTTGGCGCAAGGAGATATCCTACGATAACTGTTGCAATGATTCCAAGAAAAATACAAAGGATGAGAGCTATTTTCTGTTGCGCAATAAGCCTTCGAAGGTTCATTTGCTCAGGGCTAAGAAAATGAGTATTTATTAATTTACCCTCCGCATGTATTCGTATGACAATTATTATAAAGGAAAAATATTATGTATTATGTAAGGGAAATAGTATGAAGAAGAAAATTACAAGTTTCTGCATAATTATAATGCTTCTCCCAATCATCTCTGTAAGTAGTCTACAAACCATTACTGCCCAAGAACTGCTCACCTTACCGTCATCGTTCAGCTGGCGGGATATCAATGGAACCGATTATACGACCCCTATTAAAGATCAGTCACCTGCACCCACCTGTGAAGCGTATGGCCTCTGCGCAGCCCTAGAAACAAAAATGCAATACCAACTTAAGGAACTCTACGACCCAGATCTTTCAGAAAATCATTTATATTTCTACGCTGGAGGAAGCATTGAAAAAGGATATGTCAATATCATGGACGCAGCAAACTATCTCAAACAATTCGGTGTCCCCGATGAAGGATGTTTCCCTGACCCACATCGAGCATTTGATTATCCATTCGAAAGTCTCCTCGGATGGGAAAATAGAACCGTGAAGATAACCGAATGGGGATGGGTTGACCATAACATCAGTACCATGAAACAAGCGTTAATAGACCATGGACCTCTGGTCATCTGTATCCATTTTTGGAACGATTTCTTTTACTATTTTGGAGGAGTGTATAAAAACCATGCAGGAAAATATGCGGGGGGCCATGTCGTTACCATCGTAGGTTATGACGATAGCCAGAACTGTTGGATTGTGAAAAACAGCTGGGGGACAAAATGGGGAGAACAGGGCTGGTTCCGGATGTCCTATGATGCTGATATGATCGCAGAATGGTACGGGAACGACACCGGGGTGATGTACATTGATGGCGTCTACGGAAACCTTAAGCCAGATGTTCCCAAAGTGCATATCGAAACACCGCTCTATTACCACACCTATCTCTTCGGAAGAGGATTCCCCACACTTTTGAAAAAACTCCCGCTTCAGAAAGCAGCTGCACGAATCCTCGGACCACTCACGATACAAGTCACAGCTGAAAATACCAATTCAGTTGAATTCTTCATCGATGATGTGTCGCAATCTATAGATTCAGAAGCACCGTTTACCTGGAATCTCCAAGCAGCCCGTGGACTACACACCCTTATGGTGAAAGCCACAAATGAGAACAATAATTCTTCCCTTGATATCGAAGATATTTATGTGATTCTCTAATCAAATTTTGTGTAAAATTATCATAAAAATTCCTTTTTTATTTTTTATAATTCTACTATAACAAAATATTTATAAACATAATGAATTACATGCACTATTGGTGCACTAGGAGAAAAATTTGTGGATGCGGATTTCAATAAATTAGAAGAGGTTGAACTCTTTCTTAAAGATAAAGAGTTCAAGAAAGAAAAATGGATTCGTACTGGGATATCAGGTTTTGATAATCTTATTAAAAATGGTATTCCTGAAGGATCAAATATCATTGTCGCTGGTGGGCCAGGGTGTGGAAAAACAATATTTTGTTTACAAACTCTGTATAATTTAGCGTGTCAAGGACATGATTGTGTCTTTCTTTCTATGGAAGAACGACCGGATCGATTGAAATCACATATGATATCATTTGGTTTTGATGTCAAAGAATTAAAAAACGAACCAAATCAGATTATTTTATCGGCAAAAAATTGCGGTCGGATAGCATTAAAAAGATTACAACCAATTATAATAGCAAGATCTGTAGAGGCTCTTCTAGAAAAAGCGAGTGGTCGTCTCCCATTAGAGATTGATGTCGTTTTAGATTTTATTCCTGAAGATTTTAATCCTCGTTTGCTTGTATTAGATTCAATCTCAGCAATAGAGACCTCTTTTTCTGGAAAATTGGAACAATATCGGATTTATATCGAACAGTTGTTTAGATTTTTTGAAGAGTTAGAACTAACCACCTTTTTTATCACTGAATCCTCAGATGCACCCTATAAGTTTTCAAAAACTGGCGTTGAAGATTTTCTTGCTGATGGAATCATTGTTTTTTATAATTTTCAAGGTGAAACTGAACGATTACGCGGGGTGGAAATAATTAAACTTCGTGGTACATCACATTCACAGAGGATTGCACCAATAACAATTTCTTCTGAAGGGATAAATGTATTCTCTGGTAGTTTTTTTAACTTAAAATCAAGGATACAACAACCAACAATCGAAAATAGTGTAAAAGAAATAGAAAACCAAAAGCAGATATCATATTCTTCAGAAAATGAAGAAGATATCCTAAAAAAATTGATAAAGAAAAAAAGAGATTAGCTAAATACTCTTAGAAGGAGAATGACTGAGTGGATGCCTTGAATCTAATTTCTCATGTACTCACATCGAATCGATCCTCTTTTTTAAAAAGAAAAAAGGTAGATTTTTCATTATTTTGGTTAAGAAAATTTTCTATCGTTTTTATTTTCAAAAAGGAGGCGAGGTCATTAAAAAATCAATTTTTATTCTGATTGTTGCTTTTTTCTTTTTTCTTCCATCTCCCTTTATCCAGTTACTGCCCCATCAACAAAAACCATGTATTAATGATGCTTCTGTAGTCCCTGAAAAAGTCAATATTGGATCGCTAATGGTTATTACAGTAACTGTAAAAGATAGCTGCGGGATTGCAACCGTCCAATCAAAAAATTACCACGAAAAAGGTTTCGATATCGTACCACTTCATCTTGCTTCAGGAACAATCTACGATGGTGTCTGGAAAGGGACCTGGGTCGTCCATGATACCCTATCAAAAGAGTACACTTCGCTCATCACAGCATTTTCGAATTCTAACCTATTTTCTTCCATCGTGGTATCATGGTCAGATCCCTCTTGGTGGAATGTAAGTTGGAATTATCGAAAATTAGCTAATATTCAAAATCCTTCAGCTAATTGCCAGATGGAAATTACAATTGGATATAATAGTGGTGCCTCAAATGTTAATGTTCATCTTGAAGGAAAATGCAAAACAGATTTTAGTGATGTTCGTTTTACGAATAAAAACAGCAGTTCTGAATTAAGTTATTGGATAGAAAATAAAACGAATGGGGACAAGGCTCAGTTCTGGGTAAAAACAAACGGCGAAGATGCGTTGAATATTTATTACGGGAATGCTGCAGCCATTTCCTATAGCAATGGTCGCACTACGTTTCCTTTTTTTGATGATTTTCTTGGAACAAGTTTGAGCAGCCAATGGATAGTAAATGCTAATTCATACTCTGTTTCTAATAGTATACTTCGAATAAATATTGGATCAGTTGGTCTACAAAACGCACTCTCTTTCAATTTGAATAGTGGCTATATAGTAGAGGGAAGAATACTGTATCATACCAACGCGGGTGCTTATAGTGGAACACTTTCAGGTCAGTCTTCGATCTATACTCAAGGGAGTAACGCAGGAGTAGATGCAACGAGTTTATATATGCGGGATACTGGAAGCAGAAATGTTAATCGATGGACAGGAACAGGGTCGACTGCTAGCTACAATTGCGACACCAGTAATGTGTTTACATCTGTCGATAATGTTTGGTATATTTTAGGAGCACAGTTCGACGCCGTGGGAGTTGTCCTAAGCAAGGATAGAACATCACAGTCATCATATGGTTGTGGATGGACAAAAAATATCAAATATATTTCATTAGGAGCATTCCATGGCATTGCAAGTTATGACATCCAGGACACAAGCTATGACTGGGTATTAATTAGAAAATATACATCTCTAGTACCATCTTGGAGTAGTTTTGGAAATCAAGAAATAGCACTTCCAACAAAACCTATCCTTTCCCAACCATCAGACACTTTGATAACCACCGATACAACCCCTACATTCCAATGGAACATCAGCCAATATGCAGATAATCATACTATACAGGTTAGTAATCGATCTGATTTTGCATTATTAAAAATAAACAAGAGTCTCGGCCCGACAGCTGATACGTACACCCCAACGATAAATCTTGAGGAAGGCAAATGGTATTGGAGGGTGATAGCGAACAACACTCAAGGAATTAATATCTCTGATAGTTGGAGCTTTATCATCGACACTACCGCTCCAGACCAACCTGTCTTGTTCATGCCTGTTGAAAATTATCAAATCAATAATAATCATGTGACCTTTTCATGGAATGAAACAGCAGATAACATTACAAACACTTCAGATGTCTCAGGGATATCCTGTTATCAACTTCAGATATCGAATGATAATTTTACATCATTACTCATCAACCAAAATACTTCCGACAACACCACATTGAGTATCACCGTTACTATCGCAGGCCAATTACAGTGGCGGATTCGTGCATGGGATAACGCAGGAAATCATGGTATTTTTTCGGAGAAAAGAAATCTCACCGTATTTGACTTCTCCATAACTGCAACATCATCTGCGATTACTATCCTCCGAGGCGGTACTGGCAGCACCACTCTACAAATACAACGGACTTTTGGTGATAACGAAACAATAACCTTATCGGATGAATGGATCGGAATCGATCCAACAGGGGTAGCTATTAACTATAATACACTATCGGGGAATGGTTCTTTTACGTCCACTATAAATTTTGTAACAAATGGCGATGCATCAACAGGTGAGTTCATCTTCAATGTCATAGCAACGAGTCTCACGGGAACAAAAACCCTCTCTCTCACTATTCGAATTGCAGGAATGATTTTCCAGATGTCTGCTTCTCCAACAGCATTTTCTCTTACAAGAAGCGATTCCGATGAATCAAGAATATCAATAACATTTCAATATGGATCAAAAGATACCGTTTCTCTTTCTGGTGGCTGGGTCGGATCCTCGCCCTCAGGTGTTACGATTTCATTCAGTAGTGTTTCTGATCTTCCACCCTTTGATTCCATCCTATCAATTACTACATCAAACCAAGCATCATCCGGAAAATACGTCTATAAAATTACTGGAACAGGCGGAGGAATCAGCGACTGGATTTATATTTCAATAGATATAAAAACAAATCTTACACTCACCATACAATCTGATAAAACAACCTATGAAAAAGGACAGGAAATACAATTGACTGGAACCGTCCAAGATCCGAACGGGAATGCGGTAAAAAGTGGGATGGTAACACTTAATTTTTCAATGGGTACTTGGAGCGAACAAAAAAATACTACCGTGACCAACGGTGTTTTTCAAACAAAATACTACATTACATTTGATAAAATTGAAGGGAACTGGACAATTACTGCCTCTGCACTAGATACACTCGGACATACAACCGATACCGCAACACAAATCAATATCATTATTACGGTCCCGGAAGTCTATAAATATTACACCATAGCAATCCTTAGTCCCTTGCCGGGTCAAGTGTTCAAACGGGGCGACGAAGTATCGTTTACCGTGAGCATCATTGAAAATGAAATAAAAATTCGTGGTGCAACAGTTACAATGCAACCACCAGATGGGACAAAAATATTGTTATCTGAGATTTCACCAGGTATTTATTCAAAAAGTTACAGACTTAACATGAATAGCCAATTAGGAAATTGGAGTGTATATATCTCAGGATCAACCGGTGAAAATGAAATGTTTAAAGCAGGTTTCAGCTATGTTCCAATAAAGGTCGAACCAACAGAGTTATCACTTGAAATCGTTGAACCGATTGTACGAAGCTTCGAAACAGGAGAGAAAATAACACTTACGGTTAAACTCCTCTATCTAGATGGATCGCCTGTGGAGGAAGGAATCGTATCTGCAATAAAAAATGATGGGGACACATTAAATTTTAAAAAATCTGGGACCGGTTTGTATACAGCAGTTTATATTGTAACGGATAAAGATTTAGGTTACCTAAATATACAGATATCGGCAACTGATGTTTACGGAAACCTCGGTGTGGTAAAAGGAACGAATTTTGAAATTATTCCCATGCAATTTTCAAGTTATTTTGTCCGATATTGGTGGTTAACGGCAATGATGTTACTCGGACTGAGTATCGCCTTATGGTATGTAAGCCGTGATGTTTCTCGAATAGTACGATTACGGAATTTCAAACGTGAGGTGCTAGAATTAAGTAGACTTAAAAAAGATAAAGCTGCCGAATATTTTTTAAGAGGATCAATTTCACGGGAGACCTATGATCATCTCGTACAAGAATATGAGAGTAAATTAGCAAAATTAGAAAAACAGAGACATACCATAGAAAAAAAGATACAGAAAAAAAGGAAAAAAACTCTATAAAAATAAAAAAAAAAAGTTGGACAAATATAGTAAAGGAAATGAGGAGATACAAGTGAAAAGACACCAATTATTCACATTCATTATCATTTTACTTAGTACGAGTCTAATTTTTTTCATACCACATTCATTATCTTCGTCATCATTCGATTATTCCGTACTAATCCAAAATGATGAGATACAACTCATCCCTGGGAAGAATGTTACTGTTACTCTTTTTATAAATCAGTCTGAAAATACTACAGGAATCGTTACACTTGAAGGTACATGGATTGAAAATACACCAGAGGGAATAGTCGTTGCTCTACAACCAACAACAGGTTTAACCCCTTTTACGAGTACCATTACTTTTCAGTCATCCATCCTTGCAAATCCAGGATTGTATACCTATCAACTCTGTGGACAATCAGAAGGAATTAATCATACCACAGAAATTCATATCAATGTTACAACTGATTTGATAGTCACATTACATACAGATAAAGATCAATATCTAAAAGGACAACAAATCAATCTCTACGGAAATGCAACCACCTTAAATGATGTGAGTATTGATTCTGGCGATGTTATGATATCGATTTCAAACGGGAAAAATAATATTTCCCTAACAACTCAAATTCAAAACGGCTCATTTAGCTATCTTTATCCGATTTCTTACGGAGATACAGATGGAGTCTGGACCATAAAGGTTAGAGTAGTAGATACAAAAGGACATATTGGAATCCAATCAAAGAATCTCACCGTTTCTCTTCCTCCAGATATTATGCGTTTTGCTGTCGATTTCTATTCACCACCAAATAATGCAGTCTATCAGCGAGGTGACTCATTTGATATCTCTGTATTTGTCACCGAAAACGAACAAAGTGTACGAAATGCAACGACTCTTTGTACATTACCATCTTCAGAGACAATCCCTCTCCTCGAATACTCCCCGGGAAACTATAAACAAAAATATACTATTCCATGGGATGCCCCCATTGGAGAATGGTTTTTTACTGTTGAAAGCATAAAAAACGTTAGTGGTACATTAAAAGCGGGAGGGAGCGCTCTTTCAATCATTATAGAACCTGCACCGTTACAACTTACAATTTTAGAGCCGCAAGAGTTACAATTTCCAACTGATTCCAAGATTCCTTTTAAAGTTGAGGTTCGGTATTTTGATAACACGCTAATGAGAACAGGGACAGTATTTATTACAACACCTCATGGCAATATCTCTTTACAGAATGAGAATAATGGTATGTATACCACGAATATTACTGTAACCGCCCAGGATATTGGAAGCCAAGTCTTTGAAATAAGCGCAATAGATTTATTTGGAAATGAAGGGGGCGCCAAAAAAATCTTATTAATTTCTTCAGAATCACCATCTAGCATCCTTGTAATTGTGATACCATTATTTACCGCAGCTCTATGTGGAATAATCGGTTTGGTTCTAATAAGGAGAATCTATAGGTCCCAGCGCTTAAAAAATATTCAGGATGAGATGATAGAAACACAAAGACTCCAAGAAGAAGCAGCAAAAAAATATTATAAGGAAGGATCAATTTCGAAGGAGATTTATGAAGCACTTATCTACGAGCATACGCAACGCTATGCTCATCTTCAAAAAGAAGAACGAAAAATTATGCATAAATAACACAAAAAATCATCTTTCTTGATAACGCAACATAGCTATAATCCTAGTTACCCTAGCATTTATTAGATATATGTTTTGACTCCTCCGCTAACATCCTTATCAAGGTTTATAAAAAAAAGCATTTTCTGAAAAATAACTTCTTCATTTACTATTGAAAATGAGAAATAGAAAAAATATGGTTAATAATAAGTATATTAAACCTATCGTTCAACAAAAGAATAATATAATAAACCTGTAGTTTACTCCCCTGAGATCAAGATGGAACGATTTACTAAATTCAAAACCATGATTTTCCCAAGGGAAGTCATCGTCGGTCACAACACGACTGATCAAATCAAAGGAATCTGCAATCACCTTGCACCAAGCAACAACGTGCTGCTCGTCTGCGATAAAAACACCAAAAAAATATCTGGTGATCGCATAGAAAAAATCCTCTCTGGTGCTGGATATGAAGTCGACATGATTGTCCTCTCGTTACCTATAATAAAACGGGATGTGCTCCCCGCATGGCCGACAATCCGAGAAGTTAATACGGTTGTTAAAGAAGCAAAGAAGACCGGTTCAGATTTCCTAATCGGTGTCGGAGGCGGTTCCGTCATAGACGTTACAAAATGTGCTGCTTACGAACTATCGACAAATTTTGTCAGTGTCCCGACGTCTGCTTCACATGATGGTATGGCATCACCTCGCGCCGCACTAAAGGATAAAAATGGATCTATATCAAAAACAGCGGTATCGCCCATGGCGGTCCTTGCTGACACCGCAGTGATTATGAAAGCTCCGTATCGTATGCTTGCCTCCGGATGCGCTGATGTGATATCGAATCTTACCGCAGTCAAAGATTGGGAGCTGGCCCATCGATTAAAAGATGAAGAATTTAGCACCTTTGCTGCGTCACTATCAACAACATCATCCCAACTCCTCTTAAACAAAGCAGAGGATATCCGCACAGGCCTTGAAGAAGCGGTCTGGCAAGCCATAAAATGCATGGTCGTTTCAGGGGTAGCCATGAGCGTTGCTGGAAACACACGCCCTGCATCTGGTGCAGAACACATGTTCTCTCACATGCTGGATTCTATCGCGCCCGGAAAGGCCTTACATGGAGAACAATGTGGAGTAGGCTCAATTATGATGATGTATCTTCACGGAGGGGATTGGCAGCAAATCCGTGATGCATTAAAGATGATTGGAGCTCCTACCACTGCCAAAGAATTAAACATCCCAAAGAAAAAAATAATCCAGGCACTGATGGGTGCCCAAAGGATACGCCCTGATCGATATACAATCCTTGGTGAACTCGGGTTAACAGAAGATGCTGCAAAGAAACTTGCGAAGATAACTGGAGTGATTTAATGGTCCTTGTTACACTTGTTGGTGAACAACTTGCTGTAGAAGGAGAAGAATTTACTTATCTTGGATCCAATAGTGAATGTAGAAACTGCCAACTCAAAACAGTCTGTTTCAATCTCAAACCAGGGCGAAACTACCGTATTACCAAATTACGAGATAAATACCATAAATGCAACATCCATGAAGGTAAGGTAATCGTCGTAGAAGTTGAAGAACTCCCGTTAACAGTCGCTGTCACAAAAGATCTATCAAAGGGAACAACGACAACAGTGGAAAAAAAAGACTGTAAGAATATCGGGTGTGACTCATATGATATCTGTACAAATACCGCACTTCAAAACGGAAAAACTTATACCATTACGAAAGTGTATGAAAAAATAAAATGCCCAAAACATTATGAGTTATATAAGGTAGATGTCTCTGACTAATATCAAAAAAGTGACTCCCCTAATAGCTTTGTTCTCCATTTCTTGCAATATAAAAATAAG
>Ga0315536_1001337_pt1 | contig 12425 bp, 9 predicted proteins | sample SalMarSW160230MG_FD_203093 | JGI IMG/M metagenome (GOLD analysis project Ga0315536, IMG submission 203093) | Salt marsh sediment microbial communities from the Plum Island Ecosystem LTER, Massachusetts, United States - Salt Marsh Sediment SW1602-30 ... | reverse complement strand
TTGCCTCCGGAATCGGCGGCGCCACCGCGCCCTTGAGGTAGTGGGCAAAGAACGGCAGCAGCACCCGCTGCCGGAAGTCGGCGGCGGTGTCGAAGCCGAAGTCGGCATCGCCGAGACGGCGTCCGTGGCTCCTCAGCCAGGCGCCGTGACGCCACGGCCCCATGACCAGCGAGTTGACGGCGCCCGGGTTGTTTTTCTCGATCGCGGCGTAGGTGTGGAAGGCCCCATAGAGGTCTTCGGCGTCAAACAGGCCGCCGACCACCAGCACCGCGCAGCGGATGTTCTTCAGGTGGCGCAGCGTGCTGCGGCTGGCCCAGAAGGAATCGTAGTTCGGGTGGGCGGCGATGTCCTCCCAGAAGGCGATCGTGTCGTGGAAGTACTTCGCGTCGACGTTGGACAGCGGCCCCAGGTCAAGGAAGAACTGGTAGCCGTCAGGGGTCCCGGGGTCGAAGCGCTCGGGCCACTCCGTGGTCAGCCCGTGGCGGGGCACACCGAACACCGAGAAGAAGTCGAAGGTCAGGGTGAGCGAGAAGGCGCCGTGGTGGTGCATGTCGTCGAAGAACCAGTCGGCGATCGGCGCCGACGGCAGCGCGGCTTTGACCGCCGGATGGGTGTCGATGATGCCGGTCGCGGTGTAGAAGCCGGGGTAGGAGTTGCCCCAGATGCCGACCTTGCCGTTGTTGAACGGAACGTGATGGACCAGCCAGTCGACAGTATCCCAGGCGTCGGTGCTTTCGTCGGTCCTGCCGCCGGTCGGACGGTCGAGGACCGGCCGCATGTTGACGAATGTGCCTTCGGACATGAACCGCCCACGCACGTCCTCGGTGACGAAGATGTACTTCTCGCGCGCGAACTCCGGCGACGGCCCCAGGGTGTGGGGGTAGCGGTTGGCGCCGTAGGGGCCGGCGGAGTACGGCGTCCGGGTCAGCAGGATCGGGTAGGTCCTTTCCGCCGAGGCGTCGCTGGGGACGTAGACCGCGGCGAACAACGTGACGCCGTCGCGCACCGGGATCCGCACCTCGTACTTCGTGTAGTGGGAGCGGATGAACTCGGGCGGGTCGTTCCCGGCCGCGGCCGCCGGCCCGCCACCGAAGAAGAGGCAGACGAAAACTGCGAGGAAGAAAGCGCGTGACCGTCGCATGGAGCCCTCCACTGGACACATCTTACCTACCACGGATTTACGGTGACCTTGACGACCAGGTTGCAAGACAGACAGAGAAGAGAAACCACAGAGAACAAGGAGGACAGAGAGGAGCACAGAAAAGAGAAAAACCACGGATTACACGGATTACACGGATAAGAATAGAAAGCTTTTCTTGGCGTCTCTGCGCCTTTGCACCTCAGCGTTTTTTCCTTTTCTGGGCGCACTTCACGTCCTTGGCGGCTTCGCGGTTCACACACCGTTTCGACAGGTCCGGACACGCAGGCCGAGGGAGAGCGCGCGTCGCGGAGGGATATACTCGGGCACGGGGGCAGAGCGGTCATGCGTGTGCTGATCATCGCGGCGAACACCGAGCGCATCAACATGCCGACGCCGCCGCTGGGAGCGGCCATGGTTGTTGACGCGACGCGGCGGTGCGGCCACGAGCTCGAGCTCGTCGATCTGCTCGCCGCCCCCGAGCCGGCGGTGGCGATCCGGGAGGCGGTGGCACGAGTGCGGCCCGAGGTCATCGGCATCTCGGTCAGGAATATCGACGACCAGGACATGGCGCAGCCGGTGTTCCTCCTCGAGAAGGTCCGGAAGGTGGTCCGGGCGTGCCGGGAGTGCAGCGGCGCGCCGGTAGTTCTCGGCGGCGCCGGCTACAGCATCTTCCCGGCCGCCGCGCTCGAGTACCTGGGCGCCGACCTCGGCATCGCGGGTGAGGGCGAGCTCGCGTTCCCGGCGCTGCTGGAGTGCTTGGAGTCCGGCGGCGATCCGTCCGCGCTCGACGGTGTGTACGCGCGGGGCCGGACGGCCCGCGGCGGCCTGCCGGCGCCGGCGCGGCTCGATGACCTGGACTACCCGCACGACGACCTCGGCCCGAGCCTGAACCTCGAGGACCCCGACCTTTGGGTCCCGGTGCAGACCCGCCGTGGCTGCCCGCTTGACTGCAGCTACTGCTCGACGCAGAGCATCGAGGGACGGACGCCGCGGCGTCGCTCACCGCGCCTGGTGACCGACGACCTGGCTCGCCTGGTCGACGCGGGCGTGCGCCGCATCCAGTTCGTCGACAATACCTTCAACCTGCCGCCGAGCTACGCGCTCGAGCTGTGCCGGCGGATCGTCGATCTCGGCCTGCCGATCCGCTGGCGCTGCATCGTCTACCCGTACAAGGTCACCGAGGAACTGGCCGAGGCGATGGCCGAGGCCGGGTGCGCGGAGGCCTCGATCGGCTGCGAGAGCGGCTCGGACTCCATCCTCGCCGCCATCAACAAGCACTTCACAACGGCCGACGTGCGCGAGGCCGTGGCGCGCCTGCGGGCCGCCGGAGTCAGCTGCGTCGGCTTCCTGCTGCTCGGGATGCCGGGCGAAACCCGCGACACCGTGGCCGAGAGCCTGGCCTTCGCCGACGGCCTCGGCCTCGGCAGCCTCAAGATCACACTCGGCGCGCGCATCTACCCGCGCACGCCGCTGGCCCGGATCGCGGTCGAGGAGGGAGTTGTCACAGCCGACGACGACCTGCTGCGGCCGACCTTCTACATGGCGCCGGCGGTCGCCGGCTGGGTCGAGGAGACCGTGGCGTCACGGGAGTGGTCGCTCCCGGTGTTCCTGTAAACCAGATGCCCAAGATCGCGCCGGGTCCGGCTGCAGCCGGAGCCCGGGTGACCGGAAAGGAAGACTACGATGTTGATGAAGGACCGGATCGCACTGATCACCGGCGCCAGCCGCGGAATCGGCGCCGCCACGGCAAAGCTGCTGGCCGAGCACGGCGCCGCGGTGGCGGTGAACTACAACCACAGCGAGGAGGCCGCAAAGGAGGTCGTGGCGGCGATCGAGGCCGCCGGGGGACGGGCGATGGCCGTCCACGCCGACGTCCGCGAGCAGGCCCAGGTCGAGGCCATGGTCGAGCAGGTTACCGAGCGCCTGGGAGCGATCGACACCCTGGTCGCGAACGCCTCCATCCAGTTCCCGATGGTCCCATTCACCGAATACCCGTGGGACGGCTTCGAGGCCAAGCTGGTCGGCGAGCTGAAGGCGGCGTTCTTCTGCTGCCGGGCGGTCGTGCCGTCGATGATCGAGCGCGGCCGCGGCTGCATCATTGCCATCAGCAGCGGCCTCTCGAGGCACCCGGGCCCCGGTTTCTGCGCCCACAGCACCGCCAAGTCGGCGCTCGACGCGTTCGTCAAGTCGCTGGCCCTCGAGCTCGGACCGCAGGGCATCCGGGTCAACGTCGTCAGCCCCGGCCTGACGATCACCGACGCGACGGCACGTGTGCCCGAGGAGCACAAGCAGGCGGCGGCGCGGATGACGCCGCTCCAACGCAACGGGCTCCCCGAGGACATCGCCGGTGCGGTGCTCGCGATGGCCTCAGACCTGACCGGATTCGTCACCGGGGCCTACCTGCCCGTCAGCGGCGGCAACCTGATGCTGTAGCCCGGATCCTGCGTATCCCCTTGAGTCAGGTTGTCTCAGCGCACGCATGATCCCGGTGGGGCAGCAATTGAACCGCCAAGGCGCGAAGAACGCAAAGATAAGAAAGGGAATATCTTCTTTGCGAGCTTGGCGTACTTGGCGGCTTGGCGGTTCACAATCAAGCCTCATCGACACTCGAAACGGTGCCTATAAGAACGAACCTGAACGAAGGAGACAGGCAGGGCCCGGATGACCCGGGCTGAAGGATGCTCTGTTTCTTCTTGCCCTTGGTCCTCTGCGCCTTTGCGTTCTATTGGTTCCCTCGACCTGCAGCAATCTGGAGCCCATCCAGACCATGCCGTGTTCTCTCCCCAGGGACGGTCCCGCGGCAGGGCGGGGACGGGGCGGAAGGAGGCGAGCGGCCATCCCGCCGCAGGCGGCGGGGGGACCGGGCGCAGGAGGCTTGGCCCGAGGTAAACCGAGGGTAAGCCACCGAGCACGGCCTCCCCGGTGTCCTCAGCGGGTGCAGACGCGAGCCGACGCGCCGGTCCGTTCCGGCCCCGCCGGCCCGCGCAGCGGGCTGCGGGCAACGCCCGTACGGGACATGCGATCGCGCAGCACCTGCCCAAGCGGGATCGCGCAGGGCGTTTTCCTCGCGCCTCGCCGCCAGCGAGCTAGGAGTCGCTGACCTCGTGGTCGCGACGACGAAGCGAGCGCAACGGCGGGGTGCGAGAGGGCGCTCCTGCGCGATCCCTCCCCCATCAAGAGGGAGGGGGGCTCACAACCTCTCGGTGAACGTGGGAGGCAGATCCGAGCGCAGCGGCCGCTCGGGACGGGAAGACCGGGCCGAGGTCCTCCTCAAGACCGGGCTTCTCGATCCCGAGGGGTGCGGCCGCAGGCCGCGGATCTGCCGGAGCCCGGGTCATCCGACCGCAATCTACTGCGAGTGACGATACGCCGGCCATCGCTGTGCTCTTCGCGTCTCGCCGGTCTCGCTACAATCGCTCACGAACGACCCGGGCTAGGAGGTGCCGGATGTCACGACAGTACCCGGTGCGGATGCGGATCATCGAGATCAAGGGCGCCTGCCCCAACGGCCATCGCGTCGGCGAGGAGTGGCTGGTCAAGCGCAAGACTCCGGCCGGGATCTGCATGGGCTCGTTCGGAACCTGTCTGCCCTACCTGACCGCGCTGCGCTTCGGCGGCTCCTTCCCGTGGGAGGACCAGGAGGGGACCATCACGATCGGCTGCCCGGACCACCTCAACCAGGTCGTGTGGCGGCTCGACCGGGTGGATGAGAAGGGTCAGCCCAAGCCGTAGCGCTTGAGCTTGTCGTAGAGGGTCCGCAGCCCGATGCCGAGCGCGTCGGCGGTCTGCTGGCGATGGCCGCCGCGGCGCTCGAGCTCGCGGATGATGGCGGCGCGCTCGAGCTCGGCCAGGGTCCGCGCCTCGGTTTCGGGGCGGTGCCGCGAGACCGGCCGGAGCTCGAAGTGGGCCGCGGTCAGGGTGGGCGTGTCAGCGAGGATCGCCGCTCGCTCGAGCGCGTTGGCGAGCTCGCGGACGTTCCCCGGCCAGTCCGCGGACTCCAGCAGGCGGCTGGCATCATCCGCGAGATGAACCTCGGTGCGGCCGAGCTGCCGCGCGATCCGCTGCAGCAGGGCCTCGGCCAGGGGAACGATGTCCGCGCGCCGCTCGCGCAGCGGCGGCAGCACGATCGGGAACACCGCCAGCCGGTGATAGAGATCGGACCTGAAGCGTCCGCCCTCCAGAAATGCGTCGAGGTCACGGTTGGTGGCCGTGATCCAGCGGACATCCGTCTCGATCGTCCGCGCGCCACCAACCCTCTCGAACCGGCGCTCCTGCACCACGCGCAGCAGCTTGGCCTGCAGCTCGGGCCTGAGCTCGGCGACCTCGTCGAGGAAGAACGTGCCGCCGTCCGCCAGCTCGATGCGCCCGCGGTGGCGTGCGACGGCGCCCGTGAAAGCCCCCCTTTCGTGCCCGAACAGCTCGCTCTCGAGCAGAGTCTCCGAAAGCGCGGCGCAGTTGACGGCGACGAACGGGCCGGCGCGGCGAGCGCTCAGGCGGTGGATCATGCGCGCCGCCACCTCCTTGCCGGTGCCGCTCTCTCCCAGCAAGAGCACCGATGCATCGGTCGGCGCCACCTTCTCGATCGCGGCCACAATCGCTTTCATCGACGGCGCACCGTAGGTCAGACGGAGCCGCTCCTCGTCTGCTTCGGCGCGGTCTTTGAGCGCCGTGAGCCCGTAGCGCTCGACCGCCCGCCGGACCAGGAGACGAACCTCTTCGGGGCCGCTCAGCGGCTTCTGGAGGTAGTCGAGCGCTCCGAGCCTCATGGCCTCGACGGCTCCCTCGACCGAGCCGTGGGCGGTAAGGACGATGACCTCCATCTCCGGCTGCTCGGCCCGCGCCTTGCGCAGCAGGTCCATACCGTTCATTCCGGGCATCTTGAGGTCGGTGATCATGACGTGGAAGCTGCGCCGGTCGAGCATGCGCGCGGCCTGCTCGCCGTCACCGGCTTGGACCACCTCGTGATCCTCGCTTTCGAGCGACTCAGCCACGAAGCTCCGGATCCCCTCCTCGTCGTCGACCACCAGGATGCGTGCCATCTTTCCCCCTCAGGCCGGGATCGCCACCCGCAGCACTGCGCCCCCCTGCGGGTGGTTCGCGGCCGTGATCGTGCCGCCGTGAAGGGCCACGACGCGGCGTGCCACCGCCAGGCCGAGCCCCGTACCCTGCACCCGCGTGGTGTAGAACGGCTCGAAGATCCGCGCCTCCTCCCCCTCCGGTATGCCGTCGCCGAAGTCCCGAACCGTGAACACCAGCCGTCCCTCGTCGACCCTTACCTCGGCCACCGGCCGAGCCGGCTCGGGAGACGCCTGGACGGCGTTGCGGAGCAGGTTGGTCAGCACCTGCAGCATCTTCTCGGCATCGACCGACCACAGCGGCGGCGCCCCTTCGAGGACCAGCTCGATGCCTTCCGGGTCCACCGACTCCGCCGCCTCCCTCAGGAGCCTCGCCGGGTCCACGTCCGTGCGCTCGATCCTCTCCGAGCGCACGAGGCTCAGCAGGTCGCTGGCCAACTTCTCGAGCCGCACCGCCTCGCGCACCACGCGCTCGGCCTTGTCACGGTCGCGGCTACCCGGTTCCAGGTGCTCGGCCAGCAGCTGGGCGTGCCCCTTCATCGAGGTCAGTGGGTTGCGGATCTCGTGTGAGATCACCGCCGCCAGCTCGCCCAGCGAGGCCAGCCTGCGGTCGCGCTCGCGCTCTTCCTGGATGCGCTCGGCGCGCAGCGTCAGGCGCCACAGGAAGGCGGACATCAGGACCAGGGCCAGCGAGGCGACGCCGCCGATGCCGAGCGTCCTCAGGGCGCCGGACCTGAGCTCATCCGCCGCCAGCGGCTCGAACTCGACCAGGAGCGGCCGCGGCGAACGCAGCCCCTTTTCGGCCAGCTCGGCAGGCAACCGGCGCCGCCACGCCATCCGAATGCGGGAGCCAACCTCGACGAAGCGGCGCGGGGCGGCGTTCTCGACGCTGGACCGGAGCTCGCGCTCCGTGCCTTCGGGGGTGCCGGCGGACGCCAACAGGTTGAGGTTGGTGTCGTACAGCGCGATGTAGCGCAGGCCGGCGGTGCGATGTTCGTCCAGGAGCCGCTGGAGATCCGAGACCGTCCACGTGGCGTCCGGCCTTGCCAGGGCACGGGCGCTGTGCAGAAAGGTCTCGCCCTGGCTGCGGATCACGGTGTCGAGAACGTGCCGCACGTTCGAGTAGCCGCTCACCACCGTCGCCGCCAGCGCCACCGCCATCACCAGCGGCACCGCCACCAGGGCCCGGCGCGCCCGGTGCAGCAAGGTCAGGGACGGGTTGGCCGGTCGACTCATCCGTCGGGCTCCGTTCGCCGTGCATGCACGCTTCCTCCCCATTGTCGTCGGAGCCACCATCTCGAACAAGCGCCGTCGGCGTCACTCATAGCGCAGGGCGTCGATCGGGTTGAGCGCGGACGCCTTGCGCGCGGGGTAGAAGCCGAAGAAGATCCCGACGCCGGCCGAGAAGACCAGCGCGACGGCCACGGTCGGCGGCGAGACAACGGTGGTCCAGCCGGCGAAGTGACCCAGAAGCCGCGCGCCGGCAAAGCCGAGGGCGGTGCCGATCGCCCCGCCGATCAGGCTGATCACGGTGCTCTCGACCAGGAACTGGGTCAGGACATCCGAAGCGTGCGCACCCATGGCCAGGCGGATGCCGATCTCCCGCGTGCGCTCGGTGACCGAGACCAGCATGATGTTCATGATCCCGATGCCGCCGACGAGCAGCGAGATGCTGGCGATCGCCGCTAGCAGCAGGGTCATGACCTGGGTCGTGCTCTGGGCGGCCTCACCCAGATCGGCCTGGTTGCGCACTGTAAAGTCATCGTCCTCCCAGGAGGGAAGGTGATGGGCCTCGCGCATGATCCCCCGGATCTCCTCCTCGGCGGCTGGAATGTCCTGCGGCGACGAGGTCGAGGCCAGGATCTGCGGAATGAACTGGTGGCCGGCGAGGCGGCTCTGGACCGTGGTGTAGGGCGCCAGGATGATGTCGTCCTGGTCGTTGCCGTTGGCTGTCTGGCCCTTCTTGGCGAGGACGCCGATGATCTTGAACGGCACGTTGCGGAGCTGGATCTGATCGCCGACCGGATCCTGGCCGGGAAACAGGTTCTCGGCCACGGTGTGGCCGATGACGGCGACCTTGCGCATGGCGCGAACGTCGGCAGCCGAAAAGAACGAGCCCGAGGACACCGGCCAGTTCCTGATCACCTGGTAGTCGGTGGCGACGCCGTTGATGGTGGTTCGCCAGTTGCCGACGCCGCCGATGACCTGGCTGTGGGTGAAAATCACCGGCGACACCCCGTTCAGTAGGGTGCTCTCGCGCCGGATGGTGTCCACGTCGCCCACCGTCAGCCGGTTGAAGCTCCCTGCGCCCTGGCTCGCTCCTCCCTGGTGCGTGGCGCCGGGCGTGACCACGATCATGTTGGTCCCGAGGTTCTCGATCTGCTCCCTGATGCGCGCCTGCGCTCCCTGGCCAACCGCCACCATGACGATCACGGCGGCGACACCGATGATGATGCCGAGCATCGTGAGCAGTGTGCGCATGGTGTTCTTCAGGATGCTCTTCCAGGCGACCTTGACGAGGATCGATGGGCGCATCTCAGATCTCCTCTTCGAGCCGCCCGAGGCGGCTGAGGTCCTCTGCAGCGTCGCGGCGCTGGGCAACCCCCGAGTCACGGATCACACGGCCGTCGCGAAGCGCCACGATCCGCTTCGCGTACTGCGAGATGTCGAGCTCATGGGTCACCAGGACGATCGTGATGCCCTGATCGTTGAGATCCTGGAACAGCGACAGGATCTCCACCGAGGTATGGGTGTCGAGGTTGCCGGTCGGCTCGTCGGCCAGCAGCAGCGCCGGCTCGGTCACCAGGGCCCGGGCGATCGCAACACGTTGCTGCTGACCTCCCGACAGCTCGTTGGGCAGGTGGCTGAAGCGGTCGGCGAGCCCGACCCGTTCCAGCGCCCCCATCGCAGCCTGCCGGGGGCTGGTGCCGTTGCCCGAGCGGTCGTAGAGCAGCGGCAGCTCGACGTTCTCCAGCGCCGTCGTCCGCGCCAGCAGGTTGAAGCCCTGGAACACGAAGCCGATCTTGCTGCTGCGGATGTCGGCGAGCTGGTTCCTGTCGAGACCGCGCACGGCGACGCCGTCGAGCTCGTAGCTGCCCTCGCTGGCAACGTCGAGGCAACCGATGATGTTCATGAGAGTGGACTTGCCGCTGCCGGAGGCGCCCATTACGGCGACGAACTCCGCCCTGCCAACGGTGAGGTCGATTCCGCGTAGGGCATGCACCTCGGTCGCTCCCATGGTGTAGACCTTGGTCAGGCCTTCGGTGCGGATGACGGGCGTGTCGTTCATCGGCTTGCCTCAGAACCCGAACGCGCGGCGGCGAAAGGGCGACTCCTCCTGCCGCTGGAACGGGTTGCTGCCGGCCGTCCCACCCGCCTCGGTGATCCCCGCGATGATCTTCATGCCCGACTCCAGTTTTCGACCCGAGACCTCGGTGTACTGGCCGTCGGTGATGCCGATGCGGGCCGGCGCTGCGGCGAGGCGGCCGTGAGCGTCGAGGTACCACAGCAAGACCCTGTCGCTTCGCTCGCCCTCGGCCCCCGGATGCTGCCGGCCCGCGCGCGGAAAGCCCTGCCCGGGCGAGGATCCCGCCTGCGCGGCGGGACCGGTCCCACCTTCGCCGGCCCGCGCCTGCTGGCGGCGTGCGCGCAGCTCCTGGACCATCTGCTCGGTAGGCCGGAAACGAAGCGCCGAGTTCGAGATCTTGAGCACGTCCTTGGCCTGGGCGACCAGAAACTCCACCGTCGCCGTCATGCCCGGCAGGAGCTTGCGGTCGGTGTTCTTGACGTTGATGACGACGTTGTAGCTGACCACGTTCTGGTCGACCGTCGACTGCATCCGGACCTGCTTGACTGTGCCGGTGAACTGCCGCTCGGGGTAGGCCTTGACGGTGAACCGGGCGGCCTGACCCTCATGGATCTGGCCGATGTCACTCTCGTCCACCGCGGCGAGGATCTGCATCTCGGACAGATCGTTGGCGATCAGGAACAGCTTGGGCGCCGACAGGCTGGCCGCCACCGTCTGCCCCACGTCCACGTCACGTTCGATCACAGTGCCGGAAACCGGCGCCGCAATGGTCGCGTAGTCGAGATTTTGGCGGGCGCGATCTACAGTCGCCTCGGCGGACTTGACCGCCGCAGCGGCAACGTCGACGGCGTACTGAGCGTTGTTGAGGTCCGAGTCGGAGGCGATTCCCTGCTTGTGCAGCGACTCTTGCCTCGTCAGCTCCCGCTGGGCCTGCGCCAGCTGCGCCTGCTTGCTCTCCAGCGACGCCTCGGCGTCCTGCACCGTGCTCTCGAGCAGCGTCGTGTCGAGCTGGGCAATGACCTGGCCCTTCTTAACGGTGTCGTTGAAGTCTGCCAGGAGCTTGACGATCCTGCCCGAGATCTGGGTACCCACCTCGACCGTCCTCACAGCCTGGAGGGTGCCGGTCGCCGACACCACCGCCTCGAGGTCGCCCTTCTCGAGCGAGACGAAACGGTAGGAGCTCTCGGCCGCATTGTCCGAACGAGACCAGTAGGCGTAGGCGGCCCCGGCCACGATCAACGCCACGCAAACGGCAACCCACTTCTTCATCGCGTCCTCCCGGCAGCAGCGGCGAATGATCCTCCGCGCTCCCGACACCATCCAGAGCAAGCCCGGTGCCAACCAACCTATCATTCTGAAACCAATAGAGATATTAGAGTTGCATATTTGTCGGATTCGGCCGATAGTGCAAATTCCGCAGTGCCGGAAGTGCAGATTCCGCAGCCCCTCTCCATCCGCACGCCGGGCGCTGCCAGGACGAGGAAGGCTCGCAGGCGATCGCGGCGGCCGTCGTCCGTCGAGCGACCGCCGCCGACGCGATGCGCGTCGCCCTCCGCCACCTGTTGGCGGCCCTGGGAAGTACCTTCGTGAGCGACGACCGGCATGCCTTCCTGCTGGTCGGCAGCCCGCGGCGCGGCAAGAGCACTTCCGCCGCTCTCGGCCGCTACCTGGGCGACCACATGGTCGAGCACGGCTGGTGAACCGGCCGAGCCTTCCTGTACGGTCTGATCGGCAACCGTTCGTAGAGCGTCAAGGCGCGGCGAGCGGGAACACTGGCCGACCTCTGGGCGCGTCCGTTCTAAAGCAACTCATGAGCAGCCGCGTCCGCCGGTCACTTCGTAGAGCCTGAAAAGACGCCGCTCGATGTCGCTGCGGGCGAAGCGCCTTGCCACCATCGCCCTCCCGTTCCTGCCAAGCCGGAGCGCCAGTGACGGGTCAGCTGCGAGCCGCCCGACGGCAGCGGCCATTGCACGGACATCCCCCGCGGCGACATGGATGCAGCCGGCATCCGACCAGTCACAGGTACCTCCGGCATTGGCGACCACGACCGGCGTCCCCTGGGCCAGCGCCTGCACCCCAAGAAGCCCGAACGGCTCCTGCCAAAGGGCAGGGAAGAGCAGAGCCCGGGTGCGGCGCAGCTCTCCCCGCAGGGCTTCCTGGCCGAGCCAACCGAGGCGTACCGTCCCCTCGAGCTCCGGCTCGACGGGACCTGCGCCCGCCACCCGCAGCGGCAGCGGCCTGCCGGCGGCCGCCCACGCTTGCCGGCCGTCCAGGATCCCCTTGTGGGGCACCAGGCGGCCGCCGAGGAGGAAGGCGTCGCCCGCAGCGACCCGCTCGCGGCCCGGCTCGACCCACGGCGGGATGACCTCGGCCCCGGACAGTCCGGCGGCCTCGAGCTCCACCGCCATGTAGCGCGACAGGACCACCACGCACGCCCCGCGCAGAGCCTCGAGACGCGCGCGGGTCACCGCGAGGGTGCGCTCGCGGTAGCCCACATCGGGAAGGCACTCCGCACACGCCCCGAGAGACATCACGTGCTCGCAGCGCCGGCCGCCGGGCAGCGTCTTCCCGAGACCGGGGCAGAATACGCGGTGGTCCTGCACCGTGACCATCGCCCGGCCGGTGGCGACAGCGGCGGCGAGGGCAACCGGGTTCATCACATTCTGGACGTGCACCACGTCGCACGCGGCGAGCAGCCGCGCGAGCCGGCCGAGCCGCGAGCCGTCGGCCATCGGGGAGCCCAACCCGCGAACCACGACGCCGGTCACGCCTGCTGGCAGCCGGCAGCCTTCCTCGCGGCGCCCGTAGGCGACGGTTACCGCCGCCCCAGCGGCCGCCACCGCAGCCGTGACTTGCGCCAGATGCCAGTCCGCGCCGCCGCGGGCGGATAGCCGGTCGGTGA
>Ga0315536_1001336_pt1 | contig 12431 bp, 8 predicted proteins | sample SalMarSW160230MG_FD_203093 | JGI IMG/M metagenome (GOLD analysis project Ga0315536, IMG submission 203093) | Salt marsh sediment microbial communities from the Plum Island Ecosystem LTER, Massachusetts, United States - Salt Marsh Sediment SW1602-30 ... | reverse complement strand
GGCAGAGACCGCTGGTATTGCGTCTGGCCTGCGCGATCTCTTTTCCCAATATATCACCATAGGCGTAGCGATTGAACAGTACGGTAAGCTGATCGTAGGTGGCCATATGCTCCAGTTTCCCCCGAATATACCGTTTGACGATCAATGCCATAACGGCGATCAACAGGAGGTTGATTCCGATGAAAATAAGCATGGTCTTTAACAGGTTCCGTTCCTGTTTATCCATGAAACCTTCTGTTCCGGAAAACAGATTATCTATCAATATTTCGCAGCTTTCACTGAGGCTTTCAATATGGTTGTAATGGGCTTCGGTTTGGGAGGCCCGATACTCCAGCAAAGCGGTGCGAAACTTCCGCCAGAGACCACGCAGCTCATTGAATTGTAAGATAAGGTGTTCGTTCTGACTTAAGGGGGATATCCTTTCCAAAGTAGGTTTTATTCTCTGAAAAAGCGTATCCACCTGATTAATTACCCGGTCCGACGCGTTATTCCGCAGTTCCATGGAGCCGGCCTTCTCGATGTTTATCCTGAGTCGGGAAATCAGGTCCGTGATTCTGGTATTCACGATGGTATCGTGATAAATCAGGTAAATAAAAACGCCGTTGAAAATAAAAAAAAGTAAGGCGACGAATAAGACTAAAAACAGTATGCGAGACGGTCTGTATACATGGTACTTTTTCATTCGTATGATGCCCATTTATATGCTTGTATTATAGCCCAAATTCCAGGGTAATGCTATGATTCTTTCCGTCATTTAAAAGTGGAAAAACATTCGACTCGACGATATTACCGTCGAAGGTGATGACCGGCTTATGGTCCTGTATACGGAAGAAGCCTCTGGGCTTTTTTACGGTGATGTGAAACCCCGCGGATGGGGTTTTCAGCATATAATCGACATGTTCCTCTTCCTCCCGCAGAATGGGATTACACACAAGTTCCTGCCGGACATAATCAATACCCAGGCTGTCAAAAATACTGAGGGCCAGCCATGTAGCCGTTCCGCTGAGCATGGGGCCGATATGTTCCCCTGTCTGACTGTTGATGTACTGGGTACAGAAGCGCGGATTGCCCTTCTGTTTGTAGGGGTCGGTCATGGTATGAAAAGGCAGAACCCTTTCCATCATCCAATAGGCGCTGCGGGCCAGGCGCCTGGCCAGTTCCGGATCATGCACCTCTTTGGCCGCCTTAAACATCGCACTGACCGCCATCATGGATGCATGTTTGAAAATGCCGGCATTCTCCCTGTCGCCGGCGAAATAATACCCGGCCGCGGTATTGGGAGAAACCTTGTTCAGATCCACCTCCGTGCAAAGTTTATAACCGAAGGGTGTTTTTAAATGCGTATCGATTGTGTCAAGCATAATCGCGATCTGCCGGTCATCCGCGCAGCCGGAAAGTACGGCCCAACTGAAAGAATTCAGGTAATATGAACCGTGTTCCTGCGGGTTAAGAGATAACCCGTCTCCGCCGGCACCCAGAAAGGAAAAATTATGAGATTTCCGCCGGTTAAACAGCAGCCTGGCAAAAAAATCCTTTTTCCATGCGTGTTCCCTGATCCTGGAGTACAATTCAGCGGAGCGCTTCCCGAAAAAAATGGAATCTTCCTCTTTACCCGCCTGTGCGGACATAATCCGCATCTGGTCTACTGCCAGTTTCAGCAAAAAGGCATTCATCACGCTTTCCGTGTATTCGGATAAGCTTCGGCGTAGGGTCTGTGGATTCTGTTTGAATATCTTGATCTTTTCCGGCCCGGGAATAAAATCAAGGTCGATCTTCAGGCAGTCGTTCCAGTCAGCAAAATCGAGCAGCGGCAGCCCGTGTTTCCCTACGGAGATTTCCGCCGAATAGCCTATGATCTGTTTCAGTGTCTGATAGAGGGGGCGTAAGCTGTCCGTACCGGCGACCTTACACGGCGTGTGGATAAACTCAATGTCTCCGCTCAAGTTTATATAGCGATAGACGGCCTGTACCAGCCAGAGCCCGTCGTCACTCCAGCGCCCCGGCTCCTTTCCCCGCCAGAAAAAATTATGATTTGTGTAGCCGTACTCATAGACGTTTTCTCCCCAGGCAAGAATAACCTGGCGAATAAAATCCGGTTTACCCATGGCAAAAAAGAAATACATGGAAGCGAAGATGTCCTGGATCTCACGGAATCCCAGTTCCCGGTATCCTTTCTGGGTTAAGGAGAACGATCGGGAGACGAATGTCTGATAGAGGACCTGGAAGGGCAGGTTGCGGTTGATATAGGATTCATACGCTTTATCTTCCGCCGTTACCTGCATATAATCACTGTATGTATGGAAAAAGTTTTGGTTGTTTTCAAAATACTCGTCAAACCGTGAAGATGTCCGGAATTCCTGCAGCAGTGTCCCTATCTCCTGCTGCAACGATCCAACTTTGAAATCCGGGTTTTCAATTGAAGAAACCAGGCCCGTAAGATTGTCGACATAAATAGTGCTCCCCGCGCCGACCGTTATCTCTATTGCCAGCGCAAAAAATCCCGGCCCCTTGCGTGAGAGGCGGTTTGACAGGCGGGAGAGACTGTCGGGCAGGTATAAGGAACCGTTTCCCACAAAATCATTATAGTCCGTACAGAATTCTACGGGAAACCGCACACCGTTTTCATCGTAGGTGAAGGAGCTGTGAAACAGCAGGTCCTCCCGCAGGCGCTGCGGAAAATAGGAAGGGGTAACGGCCAGCACCGAACCGTCTTGGTTTTTCAATACTCCTCCCTGCATTATAATGTTGGAGTACAGGACGTCTTCCCATAAGGCGTGAGGGGCCATGCTGGCGAACATCCCCGTATAGACCAGGCGCAGGTTTCTGGTTTCAGACCCGTTGTTGGTAACGGCGATGCGTTGGGCCTCGGTTGCGATGGGCGCTCCCGGGGCCTGGGGGAGGAGCGTGATGGTCCGGGTTACTTTCAGATCAGTGGTGGTATTGTAGACAATCTGCGTATAGTTCTGTCCATGCCGGCACCAGGCGGATGATATGGAAGGTGCTGTCGGCTGCGCCGAGTATAAAACAAGCCCGCCGTCCTCCGTCAGGTAAAACTGACGGTTTGCCGGAAAGCCGTTCTCCTCCTGGCGCATGTCCCACCGCAGTGCCAGGACCTGGGTAAAGGCATGAGAGCGAAAGCTGCCCCCTCCCAGTCTGTTGACCACGCTTTTGGGTGTTGTATGAATGGGATGAGCGTAATCTAACCTGTTACCCAAAAGGAGGTTCACCGAGAAGTGCGGTCCGGGGTCCGGTGCCGCAAGGTCAATGCAGTGTTCACCCTTTTCGTTTAAATAACCCGCGCCCGTGCGAATATAATGAAGGCAGCGGAGAACCGCTTCATTCAGCGAATCACCAAGGGCCACCTGGCTCACCGCTCCCCGGTCTTTCGCTTTATAGAGAAAAAAAGTATTTTCCCTGTATAAAAACAGCAGGGAGTTTCCGGAACCGGTAAGGCTATTGAGCAGGGTCCCAAGTTCATGGTTTTTATAAAGATTCGTAACACAGGGCATGTGATACGGCAATCCCGCCACGGCAACCACCGTGGAGAAGTGTGTATCGGTAAAGAGTGCATCGCTGATTTTACTGTCGTTAATGACGGATGAAAAAAGCGTTTCTGCCTGTACTCCTGGATCTTTTTCAATATTTCTGGCGGTAAATTGTTTCATGTTTGTGGTCCTCATTATTTTTTTTTATATCATAGATATTATTATAGCTGCTGTCAAATGTTAATTGACTTTTTAGGCAAACTCCCGGATTATATCGTCATTAAGCGCAAATGGAAAAAGAAGATAAAAAGCTTGTAAGAAACAACATTCTTTTTCAGTCTCTGGATACGGGCATCTTCATGATGGGGATGGTGTTCTTTCATCAAATGACCATTATGGTTGCCTTTATTAAAAAGCTCTATGATTCTCCGCTTGTTATCGGCCTTATCCCCGCCCTGCTGCTCATTGGTTTCAACCTGCCGGGCCTGGTTACTACCCGTCTGGCCGAGCGACATATCCTGCGCAAACGGTTTGTCGCAATCTTTGGCTTTCTGCAGCGTCTCTGTATTCTGCTGATGGCGCTGAGTACTTTTTTCCTTGCGCCCTGCGGCCCGTATATTACGGCAGCCCTTGTGTTGTTGTTTTATTTCGGCTTTTCTTTTTTCGGGGGCGTCGGCACTCCCGCCTGGCTGGATTTCAGTGCTAAAACCATCCCCGTACGCTATCGGGCCAGGACCAATGCCTTCCGTGCCCTGATCGCAGGAACAGGGGGTATCGTTCTGCCCCTGTTGATAAATTATTTTCTTGTTTCCTACGATTTTCCCCTCAATTACCGCCTGAATTTTCTCTTGGGCTTTTTATTACTGGGAATATCGTTTGTCTGTTTTCTTTCTATTAAAGAGACCGGGAATTCGCCTCCGGTGCCCAAGAAGTCCTTCAAACAGTATCTTGCCTCCCTGATGGAAATTCTTAAGGAGGACCGTAATTTTATCCGTTTTCTCTGCGCGCAGATTGTCCTGAGTGTTTCGGAATGCGGTGGTGCTTTTTATACCCTCTACGCATTAGATAAACTGGGAATAGACGACAGCACGGTGGTATTTTACACTTTCCTGCTGAATTTAAGTTTTCTGCTCTCCGGTCTGTTGTTGGGATTTATCGGTGATAAAGCCGGAAACCTCCGGGTCCTGCAGATCGGGGCACTGTGCACGGTAACAGCGCTTGTGTTGGTCAGCTTTTGGCCCACGCGTTTTATTTTATATATTGTCTTTGTCCTGGTGGGAATAATCATCAATACCCGTCTGAACAGCTTCCAGGTTTTTATTACCGAATTCGGGAATGAGGAGAACCGCATCAGGTATTCGGCGCTTTCCACCACCATTTCCGCGACACTGTTCGGGATCATGCCGCTGGTGGGCGGAATTATCCTCTCGGTCGGTTTGCTGAATTATACCTGGCTGTTCCGTGTAAGCGCGGTCAGCGCCGCGGCTGCCCTCATACTGTTCCTGTTTATGGTGAAAGATCCACGTTTTTTCCCTCACCATACCTACGCAAAATGACCCGGTTTTTACGGGGTAATGTTATTTCTGCAGCCGTTGTTTCAATTCTTCCAATATTTCAGCGGTGCGGCTTAAGCCGATCCTACTTGCGCCTTCGGCGCGCATCTCAAGCAGGCGGTCCATGGTCCGTATGCCTCCCGCGGCTTTGACCTGCACCTGTTCCGGTGAGTTGGCCCGCATCAGGGCGACATCGTGCAGGGTTGCCCCTCCCGGACCGTATCCGGTTGATGTCTTCACCCAGTCGGCGCCCAGTTCGGCGCAAATACGGCACAGTTGTATCTTCTGTTCATCATTTAAAAAGCAGTTCTCGAAAATTACCTTCAGTTTGGCTCCGGCCGCGCGGACCGCTTCAAGTACGCTCCTGATTTCGTGCCGTACATAGTTCCAGTCGGCGCTTAATACCTTGCTGATGTTCACCACCATGTCCAGTTCTGTACAGCCGCCTTTCAGTGCTTCCCCGGCTTCAAACAGCTTGACTGATGTGGTATGCCCGCCATGGGGAAATCCCACCGTTGTACCGGAGAATACTCCTGTTCCCTGTAATATCCGGCTGCAGGAATCCGCAAAAAAGGGCATGACACAGACGCTTGCCACCTGGTACTGCACCGCGAGCCGGCACCCCTGTTCAAGCTCGGCGGTTGTCAGCTTTGGGTTTAAAAGGGAGTGGTCGATCATTTTTGCGATCTCCCCATAACTCAATGTCATGGTGCTCTCCTTTATAAAAAAAGCCAGGTCTTACGTACCTGGCTTTTTTTGAATCAAAACACAATATTAGTAATTATAGCTGTTTTGTCTAGGTTTCCTTGCCTGTGCTTCGCTGACGCGTAGTTCACGGCCGTCCAGTTCCATGTTGTTCAACGCAGAAATGGCGGCATCGGCGGAAGAAGCTTCTTCCATTTCAACAAAGGCAAAGCCTTTAGGTCTGTTGGTATAGCGATCTCTCACTATGTTTACGCTGAGCACGGTCCCGTGCTGGGCAAACAGATCCTGAAGTTGGGTTTCGGTAGTATTGTAATTCATATTACCGACATAAATTTTCTTTGACATACACTCTTCCCTTAAAAATTTTTATTTTAGTTTATCAACGATAAAACTTGGGTATCAATTTAACCTTTTTTCTGATTATTCACTCTGTAATCGTCGAATTTGAAATACGTGCGGTACAATAGCGGCAAAGATTAAAAAGACCAACCTGTATTTAATATACAGTATTAGTAGTATATCATATTTTACCCGGTTTGTCAATGCGGCAGGAAAGTTTATTTTAGGGTGGCCAGGGCCTCACTCACCGCATTGCGCATTACGAACATAACCTCTCCTCCGCCGATATGGTCCATATTTCGCTCGTCTCCCGGCCCGGCGATCACAATATCATGTTTCGTATAATTAAGGCTGTTGCGCTGGATGTTGCAGATCCAGATGATGTCCCCGGTTTCCACATCCGTCAGCCGCAGCTCCAGACTCACATAACCGATATAGGCGGCATAGACAATATCTCCGTATGACTGGTACTGCAGGGCCTTGAAGGCTTGTTTGACATTACCGGTAAGCACGGCATCCGCTCCGGTCAATTTTCCGACACGCTGTACCGTATCGGCATCCACCAGGTCACTGAGTTGGAATTCCAGTTCCTTCAGTACCTTATCCAGTTTGCGTCTGTCCACGGGTTTGTAGGTGAAGGTACCCAGCAACTCCTTTTCTATCAGGTTGGCCGCGGTTTCCCCGTCATTCTCCATATGAAGGTACATGGGGATGGGGTCATGCGGCCTGGTGGCGAACTGCGGCGTATACTCTCCCTTTTCGGTTTTGGAACTTGGGGTCAGGGGCATCACCGCGATGTTTTTTACACGGTATTCGGCAAACCGGGGACTGATTTTGGCGTCTACCGGCTGCATTTGGCGGGGATGCATTACCAGTCCGTCCTGCAGAAAAGAAAAACAACCGGAGAGTATCAACAACATCAGGCACATACCGGTACCGATAAAAACGCGGGTTATTTTTACCATTTTTTTCCTCCATTATCATTATATCAAATCATAATCAATAAACCGCCCGGACACAAGAAAATTTGTCGGATTATGAAAAGCCGCCGTTTGTGGCGGTGATTCTTTTTAATTTTGGGTTTTCGTTCTAAATTTAATCAAGGCAATACCGGTGCCCAGGGCGGCGGACATACTTATTCCCAAAATAAGGGGAAAAACATAGTGGGCGGCAGGTGTAAGCAGTTGGCCCATTATCCAGGCAAAAACCGCGCCTCCCGTAACCATACCGATCTGAAGGTACCCGGTGACCTTTCCCGTCAGACCGGATTTTTTGTCGATGAGCGAGAGGGTCAGCGGAACGACGGGTGCCAGGAAAAAGGCAATACCTGCCGTAGTCGCGAAAATTACCCAGGTTACAGTCGGCGAAAAAAACAGAAAGATACAGGCGGCCAGTGCGCCGCTCAAGGAAACAATGAGAATTTTTTTGTTATCGATCAGCGCGGCCAGAGGGATGACCGCGAAACGGGTTGCGGTATACACTCCATAAAAGAGCGAGGTAAGGTATGCGGCGGATTCATCGTTTGTGATCCCCCGATAAAGAGAATAATTGAAAATCCAGGAGCCGAACGCAATTTCCACACCCACAAAGAAAAAGAAGAAAAAAACCGCAAGCAGAATGAAATCCCACCGCATATGCCGGTGAATATGCGCGGTCTGACTCTTCTCATGCGGCGGGGCCGGCAATGTGCCGATGAACACCACCACAAGCAGGGCGGCCGCGGCGATGAACCAGTAGGCGTAAACGGAGGTTCCTGTATGCCGACGGATCTGGGCGATAAGGAGCGGGATAAGGAAAGCGCCGATTCCGAAGGAAAAGTGCAGCCCGCTTAAGAACGGTGCCGACCGGGTGCCGTGGATCCGGGTAATTATGATGTTCCCTGCGGCGGCCAGCATGCTGTAGGCAAAGCCCAAAACAAAAAAAATAAAGGCGGTCATGAAAAAAACAGTGACCAGGGGCATGCCGATAAAGAACAGGGCACAGACGGCAAGCATGATGATAAGCAGCAGTTTTGCCGAGATGCGATCGTAGAACCGGGCACCCAAGATGGAACCGACCAGAGCGCCGATGGTTCTGATGAGAAAAACAGAGCTGAACAGTTTGACATCCACCCCGTTTTGCGCGGCAAGATCATTTATGGTGGGACCGATGGCGGCCAGATACATACCCAATACGACATATACCAGGTAGAGTGAGCCGGATAAAACCCAGGGAAGGAGTGGGTGTGCGGCTGTTAAAGGACTCCGACCAGGTTTATTTGCAGTTTTTCCCATTATATTCCTTTTTACGATGCATTTTCCAGGCGAATATAATTTATCCTACCTGTTGTTTGTGTGTTTGACAATCCCGTTGTGCTGTGTCATACTATCACACAAGTTATTATGCAGGTGATAATGAAAATTAGGTTGCCGCTGGTGGTAACCACGTTTATTCTGATTCTCATCGGTTGCAGCACGTTTCCCGTACCATCAAACAAAACTGAATCTTTGCTTGTCGTCATTTGCGACAAAACCGTCCAAAACACCAACCCCGGGGAGTCCGGGTCCGCCCCCGTGCTGCGTCTTACCGGACCGGTGTCCGGGACTTTGGAGCTGGGTTCCGGGGGATGGAGTGTCAAAACACTCAAACTGGTCAGCGGCACGTATCAGGTATTTTTAAACAATGAATTGGATAAACCCCTGGTCCACCGGTTTGAGGTAAAACCCGGGGTGGTGCTCCTCTTCCCCTATGCTTTTTCCGCCTCAAAGGAAGGGAAACTGCGGTACACCGCGGTTAATCCTGACCAGCAGGAAAAGGCCATACAATCACTGCTTAACTATATTGATTTTGAGAACTGGATCGGCAAAGGGTATGTGGGGTTCGGCAGGGCGCGCCCCAAAATGTATATCTCTCAGAACAGCCAGAGTATCACCATCAATACGGACCCGCAGGGGGCAAAAATATTTCTGGATAATATCGAATGGGGTGTTACGCCCAAAACTCTGGAGCTTTCCGCCGGAAAATACCTTTTGCGCCTGGAAAAGGATGGATTCAAGCCGTTAAAGCGAATTGTGTCGGTAGAGTCGAACAAGGCGGAATTATATAAACTCGATCCGCTCAAACCGCAAGAGAAACCTCCCAGGAAAGATACCTTCAGCATTCTGGTATACCCGTTTGTTAATATACAGGATACGGATTACAATCCGTACGGGAATATATTTTCCAGTACCTTCAACGTCAATTTCATGAATAATAAGGAGCTAAACGTCGTCCGGCTTAAAGGTCGGGATGCGGAAAAGGGCAAGGGAGGGTATCCGGATCTTTCAATCGCCGCGGAATACGGGGCGGAACTGGCGGTGGCCGGAAAATATGAGGAACGGGGTGATCAGCTTTTTGTGCACGCGGTGCTGTATGATGTCCAGTCCGGCCGGGTGAAATATGCCGTGCTTTACATCAGCAAAGCGGGATTTTCCGTATTTGATTCCATCGATCAGATAACACTCAGTTTCAGTAAGGCGGTATCCTCGGTTCTCCCCAGACCGGGTAACCCCATTTTGGAACAGGAAGGCGATGTTTCTACGGAACTTTCCGCGTATGAGAAACAACTGTATCAAAGCCGGATTATTACCCGGAGGTGCTCCCAGGCAAATGTCCTTTCGGTATTAACCGGCATTCAGATGATGGCGGATGAGATCCAACTCCCTGTTTCGGGCAAACACGATCTGCGTAATACACCGCGCACACCTCTGAACGCCTTAAAAATCAAGTATGAATATATCCTTAATCCGCTTGTATCGCTTTCCGCTTTCTTGGGAGCGAATATCGGTACCAGCGGCGCGGTTGATGAAAAGGATTGGTTTGTGGATTTCCACGCGGGGATCGGACCCCTTTTTTATTTCCGCTCCAGCAGAAGCGATATTTACGTCGGGCTGTTTGCTTCGGCCTCATTTACACCGGGGTTTACCGTAAATGACAGCGGATCGGATTATACAATCGGACCATATTTTTTCCTGGGCGGACTCCTAAACGCCGGGGTAAAATATTATTTTACCTCTTTGATGAGTGATTCACCCTTTTATCTGGATTCGGGTCTTCAGTTCGATGTCATGACCTTTCGTTTCGGCCCCGACGGGCCGAAGTATGTGCCGATGGATATGATGATCTATGTCGGTCTGGGGTGGCATTTATGAAAAAGGTATATTGGGTAATTTTACTGGTTCTGTTTTTTGTCTGTACCCTGAACGCCCAGGGGACAGACCTGGTGCTGCAGCGGGTCTATTTTGCCCCGGTGGATTTCAAGGCCAAGGCCGATCAGAAACTCCTTTCCGCACTGCCGGACATGCTGTACTCACTGATCACCACCACCCGGCCTATTATCAAAATAAACTACCAGGAAGCGGCCAACTCGATAATTTCAATTACTGTCGGTAAAAAGGGGAAGGACCAGATTGATGTGCAGGTGCTTCTTTCCCGGGACGGTAAAACCACAGCGGAAGCAGCGTTTTCATATACCCAAGACCGGTTGGACTTTACGTTATTGAAACGCTTCATGGAAAACACCGCGCGGAAATTCAGTTCCTACCTTGGTGAGGTAAAACCCCGGGTAAAAGTGACCTCCCTGATTACGGATGCTCATACCAAGGATGTTATCCAGGCGGTACAGTTTGCCGAGGCCATGTCCACCCCCCTGGAGATTAACCTGTGGGTGGGAACATTATCAAAGGCCAATACCTCCTATAGAAGTGAAAGCGGCTTTTCCCTTGATCCTGTGGCCAACTTTCTCTTTCCCCTGGAACTGGACCTGGTATGGTATTTTGAAAAGCAGCAGGGACTGCAGTTTATCCTGTATTGCGACTATAATGATTATATGTACTTCGGGTACACCAGTACTACCGACGACATTCCTGCGGCATCGGAGAATCTGGTGTTTCTGGGCGGGGTCGGGTATGTATTCCGCACTATGGGGGTGTTTTCCACCAGTTATTCCATCTCACTCCTTCTGGGGGCCATTCACGTGACCGCCAAAGAAAACCTGGTCAATAAAGATTCCGGGCAGCTATCCCTTTCCGCCGGTGAGTCAACTGTGCTTTTCTATGCGCTGATGCCGCTGCGTATAAGTTTCAGTTATAATATCACTCCCCGTATTTCTTTAATGACAAATATCTGTTTTAAACTTAATCCCATAGTGTTTTTCGGTATGATCGCGGGGGTTCATTTTCCTTATGAGGCATCCGGTGCCGCGGTATTCATGCAGTTTGTATCTCTGGGAGTGGCATACCGTTTCTAAAAAATACTTTGGAAACATTGAAAAACAGGTGCATAAGGTATAAAATTTGAGTTAAGCACGGAGATAAGGGAGCAAACCATGAGAAATTTGTGTAAAATAACCATAACAATTCTTGTATTTACTCTATGTATCCTCATTTTTTCCTGTCCTGCGCCGACGCAGCAGCATGCAAGGACGGACACACTGGCGGAAAAGGACCTGGAAAGCGGAAAAGCATCCTTGACCTATAAGGAGGCGTTGGTCACGTATGTTTCCGGCGATGTGTACGTAAAGGGAGACGCGGATTGGGAGTATGTGGAAATCGGGAACATCATCCATCCGGGAGAGGTGATCAAGGTGGGTGCGGACTCGTTGTGTGAACTGCAGTTCGGCAGGGAGTCCGTGGTGCAAATAAAGGAAAAGACGGAGATTTCACTCAACGATTTCATGGTTGACCCGAACAAATCGAATGTGGCGGTGAACCTTGAGCTGGGGACGGTGTTGTGCAAGGTGTCCAAGCTTTCGGGAGAGGAATCATTCAAGGTGCGCACGCGGACGGCGGTCTGCGGGGTACGGGGCACGGAGTTTTTGGTCAGTGTTTCGGAAAAACATGAAACGCTGCTGGCGGTAAAAGAGGGAGCGGTGAGCATCGTTCCGGAAAGCGCTGATGCGGATACAATTGAAAAGCAGGCTGATCTCAGTAATCCGCAGGTCAAGGAGCTGATCAAGCATATAGAGGACTCGGCCATGGTGGTGAAGGCGAACCAGGAGATCACCATCGATAAACAGACGGCGGACAAGGCGGAGCAGTTGGTCGGCAACATGCTGGCGGAAGTAAAAGAGAAGGACAAGGAGCAGACCTTAAGCCAAGAAGATGAGAACAAGGTTTCGGCGTTGATCAAAGAGACAAGCGTGAAGATCAACAAGGACATAAGCCCGCCGATCGTTACTCCCCCTGAAAACAAGGAAAAGCTTGACGCGCTGGACAAGATGGAAATAAAGGAGATAGAGGTTGTGCCGGAAGCACGCTCGGAGAAAGCGGCGGAAACCCCGGCCGGGAAAGCGGTTCCGGCATTAATAAAGATAAAGGTAACCACCGATCCG
>Ga0315536_1001335_pt1 | contig 12434 bp, 7 predicted proteins | sample SalMarSW160230MG_FD_203093 | JGI IMG/M metagenome (GOLD analysis project Ga0315536, IMG submission 203093) | Salt marsh sediment microbial communities from the Plum Island Ecosystem LTER, Massachusetts, United States - Salt Marsh Sediment SW1602-30 ... | reverse complement strand
ATCCTCTATATGATAGGCGCCATTGTCATTATCTTCTGGAAGATTGCACATGTCCCGGCAGTTTTGGCAGGGATCGTTCAGCATGCATTTTGTCCGACTGCGGCAGTTGGCGGATTCACCGGCGCAGCTGTCCGGCATGCCGTTCGTTACGGTGTGGCAAGAGGAATTTTCAGTAACGAAGCCGGTCTGGGAAGCGCTCCGATTGCCCATGCCACAGCCATGACCGATCATCCGATACGACAGGCTTTCTGGGGAATCATCGAGGTGCTGGTCGATACGATTATCATGTGCACGGCCACAGCTCTGGTCATCTTGCTCACCGGAGTCTGGACTTCAGGTGCCACAGGAGCTGCTCTGACCATCGATGGTTTTTCGACACTTTTCGGATTAAAAACGGGTTCGGCTCTGGTCACTTTTTGTATGGTGTTGACAGCCTATGATACCAATCTGGCCTGGTGTTTTTACGGGGAAACCTGTTCCGCTTACATTTTCGGTCACGGGAAAACCGTTCGAACTATCTATCGGTTTCTCTGGCTGCCTTTTGTTGTTGTCGGTGCTGTGGTAAAGCTCGATCTTGTCTGGAATGTGGCCGATACACTCAACGGGTTAATGGCAATTCCGAATCTGATTGCACTCATCGTTCTTGCACCGGTAGTGGTCGGTTTGATTCGGAATTTTGAATTGCGTTTTTAAAAAAAATCTGTTAAATGATTTAAAATTATTGTTAAGAAAGAGGAGGGGCAGATTTATTTATGGCCAAGGAGAGAGGAAATTTCAGCAGTATCGGATTTATTTTAGCCGCTGCAGGATCAGCCATCGGATTAGGGAATATATGGAAATTCCCGTACATCACTTATGAGAATCAGGGGGGATCCTTTGTTCTGATTTATCTGGTGGCCGTGCTTGTTGTTGGTTTCCCTATTATGATGGCGGAGATTGTCATCGGGCGCTCCACAAAAAAGAGCCCGGTCAGCGCGTTTCTTCAACTCAATCACCCCGGATGGAGTGTCATCGGATGGCTCGGTATGTTAACCGGATTTATTATTCTGTCGTATTACAGCGTCGTGGCCGGCTGGACGATTCACTACTTTATCAAATGCCTTGGATGGTCGATTCAGGGATTTACACCGGAGATCGGTGCGAGTCTTGGAAATCATTTTAATTCGTTTCTGTCTAATGGTTTTGCACAAGTTCTTTTCCACGGCCTGTTCATGACGTTTACTGTTCTCGTTGTCATTTTTGGTGTGGAAAAGGGAATCGAGAAACTCACCAGAATTCTCATGCCAGTATTATTTGTGATTCTCGTCGTTTTGCTGGTCAATAGTTTCTGGACGAAAGGATTCAGGGAAGCTGTGTCCTTTCTGTTCACTCCCAGCAGGATTCATCCTGACAGTATTCTTGAAGCCGTGGGCCACGCATTTTTTACACTCAGTCTCGGTATGGGAGCGATTATTACCTATGGAAGTTACATGACGAAAAAGGAATCGGTTCCAAAGGCCGCCGGACTTGTCTGCCTGATGGATACTTTAATTGCCCTGATGGCCTGTGTGGTTATGTTCTCTCTTATTTTCAGTTTACCCGTGGAAGAACGGGGACAGTTCTCCGCAAGTATCGGCGTGATGTTCACGACGCTGCCAAAGCTGTTTTATGGCCTTCCAGGCGGTGCTATTCTTTCTCCGCTTTTTTACATTCTGGTCGCCTTTGCCGCGCTCACATCGACCATCTCTCTTTTAGAGGTCGTGGTTGCTTTTTTCATCGATCAGCTTAACTGGTCCCGGATTCGTGCAACACTTGTGATGGGTGTGTCCATTTTCGGATTCGGAATCCTTTCGGCGCTTTCGCTGGGGGCGTATGGCGGATTAAGCCGATGGAATCCTTTGGCCGGAAAATCAAAAGGGGTTTTTGATACTCTCGATTATCTGGCCGCCAACTGGCTGCTGCCGGTCGGCGGTATTCTCATATCGATTTTTGTCGGATGGGTATTAACGAATGTTTTCACACGCAAGGAATTGGAAACGGGGCACGGGCTTTTCCGATTGCACAGTCTCTGGAAATTTTTACTTCGTTTTGTCTGCCCTGCTGCCATCGGCTGGATTATCTATTCGGTGATTTTTACAGGTAAAACGTTTAATTAAAAAAGAGAAAAATATAAAAATTTAGGGTATAGAGAATAAGGAATAAGAATAAAGGATAAATAAAAAGTGTTCTAAAATTGAAAGTAAGAAATCTGAAATACGAAATCCGAAAATTAAAGTTCCGGGTGAGTAAAAGGTTACTGTAAACTGTAAACTAATAACTAATTACTAAGAACTAAAAACTCAAAAAGGAAAAGAATACGGGAATAAAAGTATTTAGGAGGCATTGATGTTTTCCTCCCACATCGGTGAATTCGCAGCACTGGTCACTGCCATGAGCTGGACTATTGGAGCCATGGCATTCGAATTGGCAACCAAACGGTCTGGTTCGATCTTTGTAAACCTGATGAAAGTTTTTATCGGATTTTTCCTGCTCAGTTTGTTCACTCTGCTTACCCGAGGACTTGCATTTCCTGTGGATGCTTCGGGGTATGCCTGGTTCTGGCTTTCGCTTTCCGGATTTGTGGGTTTCGTACTGGGCGATCTCTTTCTCTTCCGCGCTTTTGCCATCATCGGTTCCCGTATTTCGATGCTTTTCCTGGCTTCTGTGCCTCCGCTAACGGCCCTGCTAGGATGGCTTGTGCTGGGGGAACAATTGCTGCCTGTTCATCTCATTGGTATGATATTGACTGTAGGCGGGATTGCACTCGTGGTGCTTGAACGAAGAAGGGGAGAGAAACAATTCAAATTTTCTCATCCAATTTCAGGGATATTGATGGCGTTCGGGGGGGCTCTGGGTCAGTCCGTGGGATTGATTTTTAGTAAGCTTGGAATGGGCAGTTACAATGCGTTTGCTGCAACACAGATCAGGGTGCTAACAGGTTTTATCGGATTTTTTATTCTGGTCAGTTTGAGAGGCATGTGGCCTCGTATGTGGAGATTTATGAAAGATCCCAGGACCATGAAACCTCTTTTTGTGGGGTCGATTTTCGGGCCGTTTATCGGTGTCTCTTTCTCTCTTTTAGCCGTGCAACATACGCAGGCCGGTGTGGCTTCCACGATCATGGCCATTGTGCCTGTGCTGATTATTCCGCCTGCGATCGTTTTTCTCAGGGAAAAAGTCACGTTGAAAGAAATTTTCGGTGCTGTGATTGCAGTGTGTGGTGTGGCCGTGCTGTTTTTGGTTTAAGACAATTTTCCTCTTTTCCACCAGATATATTTGCCCCAATCTCAGTTATCATGTCCAGAAGACAGGGTTATGTTTTTCCATATCAGAAATGGTAATTTTTAAATTCGTTTTTTGCTTCATTTTTAAAATAGTCAAAGATTGGCAATGGCTATTATAGATATTACATCCAGCACACTATTTTCTTTTTACGAGTTCTTGAATCACTGAACCATTTGTAAATAATGGGTTCAAAAAAATATTAAGTAATAGTTGTTTCATATTGTATAGTTAAAGCTGCAGATCAAGCTGAATTCCAAAATGATGGATGGTATCGCCTTCGGTTCGATCGTTTCCGGAACCCCATTCACTCACATTGTCGTGATAGGTTGTGCCGAATTTCAAATTGATCCTGCAGGATGGAATCGGTTTCCATCCTGCGAGTAGATACCATCGAATGCCTTTTTCATACAAGGGAAGGATGGAGAGAACACCCGGCAGGTCGTTTTCGAATGCGTAAATCCGGCTGTCGTAGGAGTCCGTGTCAAATATGATCCAGCGTGCGGTAATCCGGAAACGGGATTTGGATTTAAGATCAATTTCGTGAAACAGAAGAAATCCTTTTTCTGTCTGTTCTGAACAGTGGACTTCTCCCTGTAGTCCCGGATAGAAAAGATGGACGGTTTCGAAGCGGGTCTTGAATCGTAATCCGGCTGAAGGTTTGAATCGAAGTTCGATCCTGTATTGATCCTGTATTCGGTTCCGGAGCACGTCCAGAAAATGTCCGCTTGTGGTGCTGCCTTCTGATAATACGCTGCTCCGGCGGAATCGGCTCCTGAGCAGCAAAGTGAATTCTCGTGAAAATTTCCGTTCGATCTGAATCAAAAAATCGTTTCCTGATATTGGAACCGGAATTAGGTAAGACCGCCAGGGATTGCGATAAATATCAAAATAGAAATTCAATTTCGTCACGGAATCCATCCTGCCGGAAAAACCGAGGTATATTCCTTCTTCGTTCTGTGTGTCACCGTTTCCAAAGCCGCGGCTGTGAGGATTTTGAAAATCCGGATCGTATCGGCGGAAAGAGAGGGCAAGCACGCACTTTTTTAGATCGATAATGTGGGTTAAAATCCATGCCCAGCCTCCGGACCGGGAGCGGGCGGTCTCACCGGAAAGGTTCCACCTGCCGAGATATAGAGTATAATCCAGACCGAGGACATAGTTGCTCGTTCCCTGAAAATCGAAATAATTTCTTTCCATGTTTTCTATTCTGAAAGGTTTGGAATATTTTCCGGACCATCCGGTTATTCCGATATTCCCCCAGTGCCAGTCACCGGAAATACGACCGCCGTACAGAGTTTCCTCCAGGCTGTTCTTTTTCGACTGCTCCGTTTCGGTACGGTGCAGTCCCGAAGTTGAGAGGCTGCTTATTGTATTATCCGGAAAAAGACTGGCATCGAGCGATGTCCGGGAAACGAATCCAAAAAGTTTGAATGGATGGATTTTTTTAACTAGAGCGATACCCGTCAGGGCGCTGTTCTCGTCTGAATAAACATACCCCCTTATGCGGCCGGTTTGCTTTTTGACGGGGGCAATCGGGTCTGCACCTTTCGTATATCCATACGGTCCGAAGAGTACGAGTCCCTGACCCAATTCGAGCCTGAAATTTCCAAGAAGACACTGATCGATTCCGGGAATTTGGTCCGTACCGATGTATCCTGATAAGTGATCGTCAAGAACTGTTTCACCCGGATCTTTTTCAATAATCAATCCCCCGTAGATTCTTCTCCCTGTAAGAAAGGTGAAACGCTGATTGATTTTCCAGGACGAACCGGGATATGCACCGTTTTCGTATCCTTCAGATGTTTCAATTTGTTTCTGAAACCTGGAGCGGAGTTTGAGAATAAGTGTTTTTTGCTTTGATCCGGATTCGATGACGAAATAAGGTTTGAGTTGTTCCAATGTTTCCTGGTCCATATTGAGCCGTCTTCCGAAATCGTTCCAGGACCGAAACGGCTCGTTTTGAATGCGTTCTTCGTGGATGGAACGTGATAAAATTGGAGAGAAAAGAGGAAAAGATTCCAGTGTTTTGAGATCGGTCCGGTTTAAATCGACCGGATTTTCTCTGAAGGATTCGATTTGTTCGAGCAGTTCGGAAGCCGCCGTATCATCCAGGTTTTCCAGGAGGGTCTCTTCCATTTCGCTTTGCGGGAAAACGGCGCATGGAATGGAGATCAGTAAAAGGAGAAGATAGAAATATATTTCGATCGGAAGGTGTTTCATGTGTCATGGAATTCGGAAAGGCTTTTCCACAAATGGTTTAAGGTATAAAGAGATCGATCCCTGATGTGTGGTTCCGAGCACGGGATGGGTCGTGAAAGCATAATCGAAAACGCAGTATTTCCAGGTCAATCCAAATCCTGTAGAAAAAAAATCCGGATCTCTGCCGAATCCGAACCGCAGTGCGAGGGGAGAGAGAACGCGGAGTTCTGTGCCGGCCCGTGTTTCGATAGGATAACGAACATCTTTGTCTATCTCAATAGAAAGGAGGATTCCCTGAAACGGTTTGTAACAGACACCCGTTCTCATGATCTGCGGCAGGGGCTCTTCACTTATCCCGATCCGGCTTTGAAAGAGGTTGGAGATCGAAGCGCCCCACTGACATTGATCGGTCAGTTTTAGTATGTAGCCGGTGTCTATAATGAATGCATTATGAGAGCCGTATTTTTCAATTCGGAGGCGGGCCGAACGAAAACCGATCCCGAAATAAAAATTTTGATGAACATGGCAGGACCATCCAACCGTGATCGAGCTTTCGCGATAGAGCGAGTTTCCAAAGCCCTGGAATCCAAATCCCCAGTTTCCGTATTTTGTCGGCAGCACGGACGTGACGGTTTCATATGTTAATTCTTGAAGTCCGAATGGGCGGGAGTAGAATAAACAAAGAGAAAATCCGTTTGATTGTGAAAGACCCGCTGGATTGATAAGGAGGCATTCGGAACCATCGGCCACGGCTGTATACGCTGATCCCATGCCCAGAGGCCGTCCGCCCGCAGGTATATCCTCGAATGCCGCTTCAACGGCACGGACAAAAAACAGAACGAGCAGAAGAATTGCAGGATGATTCAATTTCACTTGTTTGATTTTCATTCCGATAATTCGGAATGGTGATTACCCTAATATGGATTTGTTTTACGGATGTTTGTTCAAAAGATGCAGGATGCTTGAAACGTTGCGAATAGTTATAAAAATATAGGATGTCAGATCGAAATATGCAAGTAATAATTTTTATGATACGAGAATAGTTTGATTTATAATTATAGATATAAGACGAAAAAAGAGACTGAAATATTTATACGGTTTTAGGAATAAGATCTGCATTTGATTAATTATGTAAGGTGTTCGTTAAGATGTTTGAAAAAATATTTACGTATAATTATTAAACTGAATGATAACTAAAGATGAATTATCAAGAATGAAAAAAAAAGGGGATAGTCATTTTTTTATTATGCAGAAAAGATTAATTCCCAATGGTTCACTTTCAACTTCGATTTCCTGAAATGGTAATTTTGTATCTGTACATAATTTAATTAAATCTTGTGCCGTTCTGTGAATTAGATACCAACGGCAACCTGCCTCCATACTTTTTCGAGTTGGATTTTTTGGGCTAAAGTTGCCAAAAATAATTTGTCCATCCTCTTTTAAATACCGCCAGATTCTTTTTAACAGTAACTTGGTCACCCGATCTTCAAGATAATCAAAAAGACCTGAAATCCAGATAAGATCATATTTATTGGTTGTTTTAAAATGAAATAGATTGGTACAATCCAATTTAACATTATTCTGTACTTGATTGTGACTCAACAACTTTTTTGCATATTCGATTGCTTCCGGTTCTTGATCTATGCAGTGAAAATGCAAATTGGTGCCATTTCCGGAAGCTTGATATGTTTCCAGTACATCACGACACGGTCCACAGCCAAGATTGAGAATATTCACACGACCCTTTTTTGTTTTCATTAATTCAAGACATTTTTGGATGAAATACTTTTTTCTATTTCTGACAGCTTCGGCGGCTTCATAACTTTGGAATATGCTATCAAAACGTTTTTCCAAACCTGAAGGAGCTACTTTTTTTGTGTAAATCCAGTCAATAATTAGATAGTCTCCTGGATAGCCCAGTGGTTTGTTACGAGCTCGATGGTGTACAGGACTGATGTCAAATTGATCGAAAAGGCGATAAAATTCATCCGCCCATTTTTCACAAAAAGGTTCTTCTTGAATCATTTTGGAAATAGTATCAACTCTTTCATATAACTCATCCCTGTAAGAAATAGTGTCAAGATTATTTGAATTGGTTAAAAATTGTGCAAACTTCTTCAATTCAGATTGGATGCGGGCCATTCTGTAATATTCCCCTAAGACATTATTAAAATTACTACATAAGTGTTAATATTTTGTCATATTTGACAAAAATCAATGAATAATTTGCAAATAACATACCAATCATTAGAGGATAGATTTAAGTTGTTGATAATGTGCAGCTAATGGAATGATTAAATTGATCTTTTAATAAAAATCATAAAAGATGTTATAACTGTCCGAGACAGGTACAGATGTAATGATTATATTTTGAATGTCATTATTGATATATTATAAAAGATTGTAAATAAGGGAGGTTTGTAAAAAAATTATCTGTTTCAGAATTGGTCAGTTATCTAAAACACTGCTGATTTTTTTATGTAAAGTTTCAAAAGTATATGGTTTTTGTAAAAATGGGAAATCAGCCTGACGGATTCCCTGATGGGCAACGGTGCTGTCGATATGACCCGAAATAAAAAGGACCTTCATATTCGATTGTATTCGTTTAAGGTGCTGTGCCAGATCAATACCGGTCATATGGGGCATGATGACATCTGTCAGCAACAGGTCAATGGATCCTTTGTAATTTTCTACCTTTGTGAGAGCGGCTTGCCCTTCATTAGCTTGAATCACTTTATATCCCTGTCGTTTTAGCATACGTGCAGTCAAAGTACGAACTTCTTCTTCATCCTCAACTAAAAGAATAGTTTCTTTTCCCCTGCGCAAAGTTGGCGGTTTGATGACTTGTTTGGTAATTTCTTGTTTCTTTGGCCGTACTCTGGGGAAATATATTTTAAACGTCGTTCCCTTATTTTCCTCACTGTAAACGAGAATATCTCCACGGCTTTGCTTAATAATGCCATATACTGTCGACAGACCAAGTCCAGTACCATTTCCAGTTTCTTTGGTTGTAAAAAAAGGTTCAAAGATTTTTGTTTTGATTTCCTTACTCATACCTTTTCCTGTGTCACTCACTATAAGCATCACATATTCACCAGGTAATAAATTCACTTTTCCGATATTACAATAGGCTTTATCTAAACAGATATTTTTTGTTTCAATAATAAATTTACCACCTTCTGGCATGGCATCCCTGGCATTTACTGCGAGGTTCAGGAGAATTTGTTCAACCTGAATGGGATCAAGCAATGCATAACCCAGATTTTTTTGCGTTGTCACAATCATTTCCATGTTTTCTCTAAGTAAGCGGCGGAGTATTTTTTCTACATCAGTGATAACCATATTCAGGTTTAGATATTTCGGACTAAGGATTTGTCTGCGACTGAATGCGAGAAGTTGTTTAACAAGATCTACAGCACGGTCTCCGGCTCTTTGAATACTCTCGATATCTTCTCGAATAGGGTCTTGCTTGGGAAGTGATTGCAATAATAAATAGGAGACACCTAAAATACCTGTGAGGATATTATTAAAATCGTGGGCGATACCACCTGCAAGTTGTCCTACGACGGCTAACCTTTCTGATTGAAGAAACCATTGTGTTCTTTCTTTAACTTTTTCTTCCAAATCATCCGCGTGATTTTTTATTTTTTGATTGGCGATCTCAAGTCGTCGATTGGTTTGCCATATCTTTTTACGATTAATTAATTGAAATTGGGAACCTGCGATAGAAATGATAATTGTAGAGACCAGGAAAAAATTATTGTTGATAAATATGCCAAGTTCCGAACTTTGTAGCTGGAGCAAACCTGGGATGAAATAGAGAAGCCAAACGATTGAAAATAAAAATATACCTTCACCCAATGTTAATGGAACCATAATGCCTATTCCTAACAATGGCAGATTGATACCGGCATAATAGGGATCGCCAGGTCCCTGGTCGAGATGACACATAAAAGCGATTGATCCACAAACAATTATCGCAAGAGTGGCAGTTAGAAAATAAGGTTTATTCTCTCCCAGTTCAGTTTTAGATAGGAAGTATATTATAATGGCAATGATTGTGGTAATAAGACGAATAAATCCCAATGTCCAGAACATGTGAGATTTAAATATCAGGTCGAGCCAGGCAAAAAGAGGAATCAGTATAGCACATAAAAGGGCACCCAATGTGACAGCCCTGTTTATGATCCTTTTTCTTTCAGTTTCAAATTGAACATGCAGTTCTGAATTATTTGGTTTCTTAAAAAAATTCATTTGGTATGAGGTCCCGAAAATAATCCGCGATTCCTGTTTCTTTTTTTAATAACTGATATTTCTCAGTTGTAATAATCTGGTATTGATCTTGTTATCTTGATAGACATCCGGTCCATTTCAACAATATCATTCAATGTTCGAACGAGAATCCCAATTTTTGAATTCATAGCTTCTTTGTTCCATCTGTTAAGATTTTTTACTGTGTAACAGCAGAAGAGGATTTGTCTGCCGTTTTCATGACGATTCCAGAGTTTTACAGATGTTGCGCCCCAGTCCTGTAAAATTGGCCAGAATGCTTGAAGCCAATTCATGAAATCTGATTTTTGTTTGTCGGTCCTCAGTACATTCTTGTAGGTGACATAATGCATTATTTTATTTCTTTTTTAATGAGTCTGTCAAATATTTATAGATAATTCCCATTGCAATATGAAAAATAGTCTTTCATTTTGTAAACATAAATGTCGATTGCGTCACATTTGCATTTCTATAAATGTACAAACGTAAGGTATTGATATTCAATATATTAGTTCTTTGATTATTCCTTCCTGAATGTGATTATTAATGATGTTGTATTAATCCAATGCAATCGGTGTACCGTTTTTTAATAAAGCTGTTTTTAACAGGTCCGAGGCTCGTCTTTGTTTAGATAACGGATTATAAAAAATCCAGATGAGAGAAAGTGAGATCGCGGACTATAACGTTCACTGATATGCCACTTCGGATAGAATAATCAAAGTGGTCGATTCTCATCCCGATAGTTCGGAACGGTGGACTGCCTTTAATGGATTTGTTTTACGAAGATTTTTCTGAAAATACAAGGCGCTTGAAACGTTGCGAATAATTATTAAAATGTTGGATGTCAGATCGAAATAGGCAAGTACTAAATTATTTTTGTGAGAATGAGAAAATATAAGATTATTAATTTGTTAATTTGTTAATTGCTCTGTCAAGTCAAATGCAGATCTGTTTTTCATCCAAAAAACAATTTAGTCTGAAAGGATATAAAATCAAGTGTTTTCTTCTAATTAAAAATCCCCATGCACGAAATTGTACACGGGGATTTTTGTAAAGCCGATGGATATTAATTCGAATTACTTCTCTATCCGAACAAATTCAATTCTTCGATTCAGGGATCTCCCTGCCGGGGTTTGATTGGACCCAATCGGATTGGCTTCACCGTATCCGATTGCTTTCAGCCTGCCAAATGCGATTCCTTTATTGACCAGATAGGTTTTGACCGCATCTGAACGTTTTTGAGACAGGTTGAGATTGGAAGCCGCATTTCCGATGCTGTCAGTGTATCCTCTGATCTCAAGCCGTATCTCCGGATTGCTTTTCAGTGTATTGTAGATTTCGATTAAAATCGATTCCGCTTCTTTGGGGATGGTGTATTGACCGGATGCAAATGTAATTTCTTCGAATATATTTTTTTGTCCTGGAATGAATTTCACGGATACTGGTTTTTCATCTGGACAGCCATCCTCGTCCTGATAGCCGTTGAAGGTTTCAGGCGAGTCGGGACATTTGTCGAGGGAATCGATAATGCCGTCGTTGTCGTTATCCAGATCAGGGGCACCATCATCATCCTGAAATCCGTCAAAGTCTTCTTTGTCATTCGGTGCTTTGTCTCTTGAGTCGGGGATACCGTCTTCGTCATTGTCCAAATCGGGAGCGCCGTCATCATCTTGAAAACCATCGATATCTTCCGGCAGATCAGGCGCTTTGTCCCTCACATCCGGTATACCGTCATTATCATTATCATAATCCGGTGATCCATCTTCGTCCTGAAATCCGTCCAGGTCCTCAGGGATAAGGGGCTCGAAATCGTACTTATCTTCAATACCATCGTTATCTGAATCTTTATATCCGCCCATACGTTTGCTTAATATAAAACGAATTTCGAAGATTCCATTATTTGCATCACCGACGCCAATATTATCCAAACCCTGACTGAGCAAACGGGTATAACGGATACTGGCATCAATATCGAATGTTTCTGATAAAGGTAAAATTGCACCGAAAAAACCGGCTCCTGAAAGATTGGATTGGTTTCCGTGAACCGATTCACCTGATTTGGGAATGGGGAACCATGTATCGTCTCCAGAGATATTCCGTAAATCCCAGTGGGTCATTCCTATCCCGGCTCCAACATAATAATTCGTTTTCTGCTTGGGATTTAAAAAATAACGGAGGTTGAAATTCCATGGGTAAATGTAGGTTCGATAGGGAGCATTGGGAGCAACCTGGAAATGGGAATTTTCTGCGCGGGGGCGGACCCATCCCAGTCCCGCAGCGAATTCACCTGTCCATCTCTCTGAAAAAGCATATTGGAATGATAATCCCGCCATCGGATTAATGATACTGGCATCGATCTTGCCTCCGAGGAGTTTAATGCCACTGATATAAGGTCCTACACCAAATTGACCCGTATATTGGGTTGCATAAGATAGAGTCGCCATGATGCTTAAAATAAATGCGTATTTCTTAAAATTTTTCATGACTCCCTCCTGTTCAAATACTCACCAAGAGCAAATATACTTACTTTTATCTGTTTGTTCAAGTAAATTTCTTGTTTCTTTGATTTTAAAATATTCAGAAAAAAACCCCCGATAGGGTCTCATCATCTTTCCCATCGGGGGGCGCCTTAGGGGGAATTTTGAAAATTTCGAGATCCTTTT